>Ga0079224_100000629_pt1 | contig 35774 bp, 26 predicted proteins | sample Stecom2015_FD_80414 | JGI IMG/M metagenome (GOLD analysis project Ga0079224, IMG submission 80414) | Agricultural soil microbial communities from Utah to study Nitrogen management - Steer compost 2015 | ecosystem: Environmental > Terrestrial > Soil > Agricultural land | place: USA: Utah... | reverse complement strand
TCGCTGCGGCCCGTGCGCATCGCAAAGCGATCAACCAGCAGCGGCTTAACGAGGCGGCCTGAGCAGTCGGAAGTCTCCTTTCTTGGTTCAGCCGTTTTGTCCAAGTTGACGTGAAGCGCGACAAGGGCGCTCTCCTACGGTCATGCAAGAAGCTCGAGAAGCAGCTCAAGCGAGAAGTGCAGCAGCTGTTGAAACTCGCTGAGCAGGCCGATGCCGTGAATCTTCCCGACGGGATGTCGATTCCCGAGGAACTGGAGCGACGCGAGACGCGCTTGGCCGCCATTGCCCAGGCCAAGAAGAAAATCGAAGCGTCGGGTCAAGGAGCAACAGAAGGCGGAGTATCAGCAGAAGCTCGCCGCGCGAGCCGAGCAATAGAAGCGCACCAGGAGGTCGCGCTCGCCGCAGGAAGCTCCAACGATCTGACGCAGGCGGCAAGGACAAGCAGCAGCTCCAGCCGATGATCGACGAGCTCAGGGCTCTACCCAGGAAACTGGGCAGGGTCGAGCGCGCGCTGGCCGATAGAAACTACGTGAGCGAGAAGATGGTGCATCGACTGAAGACAAGGCGAGGCAAAAAGTTCTACGCCTTGCGCAAACAAACACCCGAGTGTCGGGATCACCAAACAGTAATGAGTCTCGTCAGTTTCTGCTGGTTGAGTTGAGAAGGCAAAGGCGAGTGCTGAAGCATGCTCTGGAGCAGACGCGGGCGCGTGCACTCGCCTTCGGCGCCGAGTGTGCCGAGCACATCGCGACACTCGCCGCGGCCGACCGACCGGGAATTGTTTTCGAGTCCGCGCACCCGGACGTAAACGGCGGAGGCTCGAACGGGCTCTTGCCAGCGCCGAGCCTCGAAGCGGGAGGCGAGCCCGGAGAATCCGGATCGCAGCATGCGCGCCGGGCTCACCTTTGGTGACCCGCTCTACTACATCTTCACCTCGGGTACCGCGGGCCTGCCCAAGGCGGCAGTGAACAGTCATCTACGCTTCGTAAACGCAGGTGAAGTGGTCGGCGGCATCTGGGAGCTGGGCCCGCAGGACGTGCTTTACAACGTGCTGCCGCAGGGGGCTAAATTGTAGGCGACAATATTGGCGCGCCGAGTCGTTTCTCCGTCCATTCGAAAATTCGCGAAATGATGAAGGGTCCGGCTTTTCTGAGCCACTGCGATTAAGAGTCCACAACTGCTCTTCGTTGCGCCATTCGCGAAGTGTGGTCACGGCGCATGGGCCCCGCCAAGCACGTTTGCGTTGGGTCAAATGAGGAGCGAAATCCAGCCATGCCGATGATGGCGGTTTGCGAGAGTATCTCTGCCGGGTGATTCAAGTCTGGCATAGACCAGCAGACCGAGTTGGTGCTGACCAAAATAATCCCGTGTTCTGTTCTTCTCCGTTGTAAGCAAAGCATACGGTATCCCCATGTCGAAGCCCTCGCGGATCAAGCCTGTATTAGGAAAAGACAACGCATGGTGGTGGGAGCAAGCCAGTCAGGGCGTGCTGGCGATACAGCGCTGCAGCAACTGCAAGACCTTGCGCCATCCGCCGCGGCCCATGTGCGGAGAATGTCGCTCGCTGGAATGGGATTTTGTCAGGGCTTCCGGTAAGGGGCGTATCTGCAGCTACACGGTGCTGCATCATCCTCAGTTTCCCGGTTACGAGTACCCGCTGATCATCATTCTGGTGGATCTCGAGGAAGGCACGCGCTTCACCTCCCAGCTCGTGGGCTGTGCGCCGGAAGACGTCGATTTCGACCTGCCAGTGGAAATCGTCATGCACGAAGACCCAGACGGCTTCAAGCTCCCCGTATTCAAGCTTGCAGGAGCGGCCTGATCATGCCAACGACGCTGAGAAACGAAGCCGCCATTGCGGGCGTCGGCGTGACCGAGTTCTCGAAGAACTCGGGCGTCTCCGAGCTCTCGCTCGCTGCGCAATGCATCAAGGCCGCCTGTGACGATGCAGGGCTCGATCCCTCCGAGGTCGATGGCCTGGTCAGCTACACGTTGGATTCCACCGACGAGATCGAAGTGGCCCGCGCAGTCGGGACGGGGGATCTGAAGCTCTTCAGCAAGATCAACTACGGCGGCGGGGCGGCTGTGGGCACGATACTCCAGGCCGCGATGGCCGTCGCCACGGGCGTCGCGAAGCATGTGGTCTGCTGGCGGGCGATGAACGGGCGGTCCGGTCAACGCATGGGGCAGGGCGTTTCGGGCAGCATCGTCTCGAGCGACCTGATTCACTGGTCGTGGTATACGCCCTACGGGATGCTGACGCCCGGCTCGTGGGTTGCGATGATCGCCCACCGCTACATGCGCAAGTACGGCGCCACGGCGGAGGACCTGGGCCGAGTGGCCATCTCTCAACGCCGCTACGCTCAGACCAACCAGCGCTCGTTCTTCTACGGCAAGCCGCTGCTGACGATGGAGGAGTACCTGGCCTCCAAAGTCATCGCAGAGCCGCTCCGCCTGTATGACTTCTGCCAGGAGACCGACGGCGGCTGCGCGATCCTCATCACCAGCCGCGAGCGTGCACGGGATCTGAAGCAAAAGCCCGCGGTGATCCGCGGCGTCGTGCAGGCCTCGACCCGCGGCCAGGAGCAGATGACGAGCTTCTACCGTGATGAGATCGAGTCGCTGCCGGAGATGGAGCTGGCCGCCCGACTCGTTTATGAGCAGAGCGGACTCGGCCCCAAGGACATCGACGCCGCGTGTCTATACGACGCATTCACCTGCGAGATCCTCATGCAGCTGGAGAGCTTCGGCTTCTGCGGCAAGGGCGAGGGCAAGGACATGGTGAGAAGCGGCGCGCTCGACATTGACGGGCGTTTGCCCAACAACACCCATGGCGGCCTGCTCTCCGAGGGCTACATCCACGGCATGAACAACATCGCGGAAGCCGCGCGGCTGATTCGCGGCGCCTCCACCAACCAGCCGAAATCCGTCAATCATGTGCTGGTCAGCAGCGGTGTAGGCGTGCCGACCGGCGCGATGATACTCGGGCGCGACTGACGCGGGCGTTAGGGAATCTCGGATCCGATGCGCGCAGCCGCCAGGCGGGGGCCGCACTCTGCGTCATTGACGACGAGAGGCGGCCCCTTTCATTGTGTGAACGCCGTCATCAGCGCCGGCGCACGACCTGGTAGGCGCGCGTCAGATAGGCGAATGAGGCAAAACCGCTCCAGACGTGAACGAGTCGGGAGAACGGAAACAGTACGAACAGCGTCAGGCCGAAGAACAGGTGAATCCGATAGATGAGCGGGGTGTCGACGATGAAGGTCGCCGCATCACCGCGGAATGTCACGATGTGCTGCGCCCAGTGCGAGAGCGCAACCATTACGCCGCCATCTGGATGACCGGCAGACGTTACGATCGTGGCGAGTCCAAGCGCCAGCGTGACCAGAATCCAGAACAGCAACAACACGTCCATGCGTGAGGTCACGGCGCGAATGCGCGGCTCAGTCAGGCGGCGATGAATGAGAATCGAAAGACCGACGAAGCACATGGCGCCGAAGACGCCGCCGGCTGTCATGGCCAGCAGCTGTTTGCCGCCAGCCGTCAATCCAAGGGCGTGATAGACGTGGCTCGGCGTGAGCAGCCCTACCAGATGTCCGAGGAATAGCAAGAGGATGCCCTTGTGGAAGAGGGTGTTGCCGAGGCGCAGTTGTCCCCGTCGGAGCAATTGCGATGAATCGCTCTTCCACGAGTATTGCTCGCGATCGAAACGGACCAGACTTCCGAGCAGGAAGATCGCCCCGGCGATGTAGGGATAGATGCCGAACAAGAATTGGTGCGCGAGGGTCATGGGCGCAGTCCTCTGGAGTTGAATGAGGCGGGCTGCTCGGGTGCGCAGCCGCCGCCGAGAAAACTGACGGGCTCTTCCGCCCAGGAGCGATCGAGAGCTGCAGGCGAGGAATCGTCTGCGATCTCCGGCGCCGGCGCCGTCGCGGCGGCCCCGGAGAAGTGAACCAGGGCGTGCAGGATGGCCGCGTACGGGCTGTCACGGCGGGCGAGTGCGGCGCCGATCGACTGCAGCACGTGCGCGCAGTCGCCGAGCATCTCGAGGGCCGTATCCACCGGCCCGAGCGCCAGGTACTCGAGCAGCACCGGCAGATAGTCCGGCAACTGCCGGGCCGACAGTTCCAGCCCTCGTTCTGCGTACAGATGCTTCAGATCGAGCATCGCCTGACCCCGATCGCGCGACTCGCCATGCACGTGCTCAAACAAGTTCAGCGACGTAGCGCGCCCGCGATCAAAGGTGTCCACGTACGCGGCCTGGAGATCGAGCAGATCGCCGTCAGCAAGCGCACGAATCAGCGCGCGCATGGCGTTGCGATCGCTCTCGTTGAGGAGTTGCTCTTCTTCCAGCACCGTTTCGATCTCGCCCAGCGCGTCGATCAGCTCCCGGTTCGGATATTCGAGCAATGCGGCCAGCGCCTTGAACGTCCTCATGACTGCGTCTCCTTCTTCGCGACGCGCGTGTGCTGATTCCCGCCGAACAGTGTCGGGCCAGAACCGCCAGCGCAGCCGTTGCCGAACGAGAAGCCGCAATTGCCGCGCAGCTCGAATGCGTTCTCGGCGTATTCGCGGTGCGTGCTCGGAATCACGAAGCGATCTTCGTAGTTGGCGATCGCCATGATCTTGTACATGTCTTCGACCACCTCGGGCGCGAGCCCCACCTGCTTCAGCGCCATGACGTTGGGTTCGCCGTCGACGTTCTTGCCGCGCATGTAGGCGCGCATGGCGAGCATGCGCTCGAGTGCGCGAACGACCGGAGCTTCATCGCCGGCCGTGAGCAGATTGGCCAGATACTTCACCGGAATGCGCAGGCTGCTGACGTCGGGCAGAACGCCGTTGACGCCTACATGTCCGGCGCTGGCGGCCGACTGAATCGGCGAGAGCGGCGGGATGTACCACACCATCGGAAGCGTGCGGTATTCCGGATGCAGCGGGAGCGCCACCCGCCAGTCGAGCGCCATCTTGTACACCGGTGATCGCTTCGCGGCCTCCAGCCAGTTGTCAGGCACGCCGTCCCTGCGCGCCTGCTCGATCACGGCCGGGTCATGCGGATCGAGAAAGATCTCGAGCTGCGCCTCATACAGGTCCTTCGGGTCTTCCACGCTGGCCGCAGCCGCGATGCGGTCCGCGTCGTACAACAGTACGCCGAGGTATCGGATGCGACCCACGCAGGTTTCCGCGCAGACGGTCGGCTGCCCGGCTTCGATGCGCGGGTAGCAGAAGATGCACTTTTCGGCCTTGCCGCTTTTCCAGTTGAAGTAGATCTTCTTGTACGGGCAGCCCGAGACGCACATGCGCCAGCCGCGGCACTTGTCCTGGTCGATGAGCACGACGCCGTCTTCTTCGCGCTTGTAGATCGAGCCGGAAGGACAGGAGGCGACGCACGCCGGATTCAGGCAGTGCTCGCACAATCGCGGCAAATACATCATGAACGTGTTTTCGAACTGACCGTACATCTCCTTCTGCACGTTCTCGAAGTTCGCGTCCTGGGAGCGCTTGTCGAATTCTCCGCCCAGGATCTCTTCCCAGTTCGGGCCGCCTTCGATCTTCTCCATGCGCTGGCCGGTGAGCAATGAGCGCGGCCGCGCGGTCGGCGGGTGCTTCATGTCTGGCGCTTTGTGGAGATGCTCGTAATCGAACGTGAACGGCTCGTAGTAGTCGTCGATCTCCGGCAGGTTCGGATTGGCGAACATGTTGCCGATAATCGCGAGCTTGCCGCCCTGGCGTGGTTCGAGTTTGCCGGCCGGTGTGCGTTTCCAGCCGCCTTTCCACTTCTCCTGGTTCTCCCATTGCTTCGGGTAACCGACGCCGGGCTTGGTTTCGACGTTATTGAACCAGGCGTACTCCATGCCCTCACGCGAGGTCCATACGTTCTTGCAGGTCACCGAACAGGTGTGGCAGCCGATGCACTTGTCAAGATTCAGCACCATGCCGATCTGTGCGCGAACTTTCATTTCACCTGTCTCCTGCAGCCGGCGTGGACTGCTCCAGTTCTTCGAGCCAGTCGACCGACCGCATCTTGCGGACGATTACGAACTCATCGCGGTTCGCGCCGACCGTGCCGTAGTAGTTGAAGCCGTACGACAACTGCGCGTAGCCGCCGATCATGTGTGTTGGCTTGAGCACCGTGCGGGTCACCGAGTTGTGAATGCCGCCGCGCGTGCCGGTGGTCTCCGCGCCCGGTGTGTTCACGATCTTCTCCTGAGCGTGATACATCATGCACATGCCCTCGTTCACACGCTGCGAGACGACCGCGCGGGCGGCGATGGCGCCGTTCACGTTGTAGACCTCGATCCAGTCGTTGTCCCGGACGCCAGCCTTCTTGGCGTCCACCTCGGACATCCAAACGATCGGCCCGCCGCGCGACAGCGTGAGCATCAGGAGGTTGTCGCTGTAGGTGGAGTGAATGCCCCACTTCTGGTGCGGCGTAATGAAGTTCAGCACTACCTCCGCGTCGCCATTGCGCTTGACGCTCCGGATCGGATCGATGGTCTTCAAGTCGACGGGCGGGCGGTAGACGCACAGCGTCTCGCCAAACCCGCGCATCCACAGGTGATCCTGGTAGAACTGCTGCCGTCCGGAGAGCGTTCGCCACGGAATCAGTTCGTGCACGTTGGTGTAGCCGGCGTTGTAGCTCACCTTTTCCGATTCCAGTCCGGACCATGTCGGCGCGGAGATGATCTTGCGCGGCTGGGCTTGGATGTCGCGGAAGCGAATCTTCTCGTCTTCGCGATGCAAGGCGAGATGGGCGTGTTCTCGTCCGGTGTTCCTGGACAACGACTCCCAGGCTTTCACCGCCACGTGACCGTTGGTTTCAGGCGCGAGCATCATCACCGTTTCGGCGGCGTCGATGTCGGTCTCGATCTTCGGCCGCCCATGCGTTGGACCGCCGTCGGAAACGACGCCGTTGATCTCCGCAAGCTGCGCTACTTCGGTCTGCGTATCCCAGCTGATGCCTTTGCCGCCGATCCCGGCCTTCTCGAGCAGCGGACCAAGCGCGGTGAAGCGGCGGTAAGTGTTCGGGAAGTCGCGCTCGACGACCGTCATGGTCGGGGCCGTCTTGCCCGGCACGAGATCGCATTCACCGCGTTTCCAGTCGCGCACGTCGATCGCCTGCGCAAGCTCGTTCGGCGTGTCGTGCTGCAGCGGGTTCAGGACCAATTCTTGCTCCACGCCGAGATGGCCGACGCATACTTCGGAGAACTTTTTCGCGAAGCCCTTGTAGATCTCCCAGTCGCTGCGCGCGGACCATGCCGGATCCACCGCCGATGAGAGCGGGTGGATGAATGGATGCATGTCGGAGGTGTTGAGATCGTTCTTTTCGTAGAACGTGGCCGTCGGCAGCACGATGTCGGAGTAGAGGCACGTGGTCGACATGCGGAAGTCGAGCGTGACCAGCAGGTCGAGCTTGCCTTCCGGCGCCTGATCGCGCCAGCGGACTTCCTCGGGTTTCTCGCCCCCGGTTTCGCCCAGATCCTTTCCTTGCACACCATGCTTTGTGCCGAGCAAATGCTTCAAGAAGTACTCATGTCCCTTGCCGCTCGAGCCCAGCAGGTTCGAGCGCCACACGAACATGTTGCGCGGGAAGTTCTGCGGATTGTCCGGGTCCTCGCATGAGAGCTTGAGCGCGCCCTCTTTGAGCGCTTTGACCGCAAACTCTTTCACGTCCATGCCGGCGGCCTTCGCCTGCTTGACCACCTCGAGCGGATTGGTCTCGAGTTGCGGCGCAGAAGGCAGCCAGCCCATGCGTTCGGCTCGCACGTTGAAGTCGATGAAACTTCCGGAAAACTGCTTCGGATCGGCCAGAGGCGACAGTATTTCCTTGACCCCGACCTTCTCATAGCGCCACTGGTCGGTATGCGCATAGAAGAAGGAGGTGGAGTTCTGCTGCCGCGGCGGGCGCGTCCAGTCGAGCGCGAAGGCGAGCGCGGCCCAGCCGATCTGCGGCCTCAGCTTTTCCTGCCCGACGTAGTGGGCCCAGCCGCCGCCGGACTGGCCGACACAGCCGCACATCATCAGCATGTTGATGATGCTGCGGTAGTTCATATCCATGTGATACCAGTGGTTCATCGCTGCGCCGATGATCACCATCGACTTGCCGCGCGTCTTGTGCGCGTTTTCAGCGAACTCGCGGGCGACCGTGATGACCTTGTCGCGCGCCACGCCGGTGATCTTCTCCTGCCACGCCGGCGTGTAGGGCACATCCTCATCATAGCTGCGGGCGACGTTTGGTCCGCCGAATCCGCGGTCGACGCCGTAATTGGCCGCGAGCAGATCGAATACGGTGGTGACGTAGGTTTCGCCGTCAACCAGCGGCAGCTTGCGCACCGGCGTCTTGCGCACCAGGACTTCTGGATGCTCGCTCGCGGTGAAGTGTGGGTTGAGTTGACCGCCGAAGTAGGGGAATGCGACGTCGGCGATCTCATCGTGAGCGCCGGCCAGCGTGAGCTGCAGCCGCACTTCGCGGCCGTTCGCTTCTTTGGTCTCGATGTTCCACTTGCCGGCGTCCTCGCCCCAGCGGAAACCGATCGACCCGGTGGGCGCCACAATCTCCCCACTGAGTTCGTCGTAGGCGACCGTCTTCCATTCGGGGTTGTTCTTCTGCCCGAGCCGAGTGCTGAAGTCCGATGCGCGAACGAATCGCTCCGGCACGAGCCGGCCATCCTGGCGCCTCAGGCGCACGAGCAGCGGCATATCCGTGTAGCGGCGCACGTACTCATCGAAGTATTCGCTGCGCCCATCGACGTGCCATTCCTTCATGATGACGTGGCCCATCGCCATCGCCATGGCGGCGTCCGTGCCCTGCTTCGGGTTGAGCCACAGGTCTGCGAGCTTGGCGACTTCCGCATAGTCGGGCGTCACGGCGACCGTCTTCGCGCCCTTGTAGCGAACCTCGGTGAAGAAGTGCGCATCGGGCGTGCGCGTCTGCGGCACGTTCGAGCCCCAGGCGATGATGTAGTTCGAGTTGTACCAGTCGGCCGATTCCGGCACGTCGGTTTGCTCGCCCCATACTTGAGGTGAGGAGGGCGGCAGATCGCAGTACCAGTCGTAAAAGCTCATACAGACGCCGCCGATGAGCGACAGGTAACGCGAGCCGGCGGCGTAGGACACCATCGACATGGCGGGGATCGGCGAGAAGCCGATGATGCGATCGGGTCCGTACTTCTTGATGGTGTAAACGTTCGCGGCTGCGACGATTTCATTTACCTCGTCCCAGTCGGCCCGCACGAATCCGCCGAGTCCGCGGCGCGACTGGTAGGATTTGAGCTTGTGGGGGTCCTCAACGATCGAGCGCCAGGCTTCTACGGGTTCGCGCGACTGACGCGCCTCACGCCACAGGCGGATCAGCGCGCCGCGCACCAGCGGATACTTCAGACGATTGGCGCTGTACAGGTACCAGGAATAGCTCGCGCCGCGCTGACAACCGCGCGGTTCATGATTGGGCAGATCGTGGCGCGTACGCGGATAGTCGGTTTGCTGCGTTTCCCACGTGACAATGCCGCCCTTCACGTAGATCTTCCACGAGCACGAACCAGTGCAGTTCACGCCATGCGTGGATCGTACGATCTTGTCGTGCTGCCAGCGCTTGCGGTAGGCGTCTTCCCATCGGCGGTCCTCCCGCGTCGTCACGCCATGTCCGTTCGCGAACTTCTCGTCGCGCCGGGTAAAGAACATCAAACGATCGAGAAAATGACTCATGGCGACTCCTCAATGCTCAACACGGCATCGGCGCGTTCCTGCGCGCGTAGCACCACCAGGTGATTGCGAGGCAGCTTACGTAGAAAACGATGAAGCCATACAGCGCCGCCTCGGCGCCGCCCGTGAGAGCGATCGAGCTGCCGTAAGACTTCGGGATGAAGAAACCGCCGTACGCGCCGATGGCGCCTGAGAATCCAAGGACGGCGGCGGCTTCCTTGTTGGCGTCCTTGATGGCCTGCGCCCGTGCGAGCGACCCCTGGCCGGCTACTGCGCGCTGGCGTTCCGTCATGAAGATCACCGGGATCATGCGGAAGGTGGAGCCATTGCCGATGCCCGTGAGTGCAAACAGCAGCAGGAAGCTCAACAGAAAGCCATGGAAATGTCCCGGGTGCTCGCCGGCAGGGAGAAACCACAGCACGCCGAAAACTCCGAGGATCATGCCGACGAAAGTTGCAAACGTGACGCGTGCGCCGCCGAGACGGTCGGACAGCCAGCCGCCGAACGGGCGAGTCAGGGCGCCGATCAGTGGGCCGAAGAATGCAAACTTCATCGCATCGACCAGCGGAAACTGCGATTTGATCAGCAAGGGCAGGCCCGCGGAGAAACCGATGAACGAGCCGAACGTGCCGATGTACAGCCAGCACATCAGCCAGGTGTGCTTGCGCTTGAAGATAATGGCCTGCTCGGCGAAAGACGCCTCGGCGTCGGCGATGTCATGCATGAAGAAGTAGGCAAGGATGCTCGACAGCACGATGAACGGCGCCCAGACGAAGCCTGCGTTCTGCAGCCACATCGTTCGGGTCACATCGCCTTTCACCCAGGTCTGCGGCTCGCCGCCGAACCCGCCGAACAGCGCGAACGTAATGACGAGCGGCACGACGAATTGCACGGCGCTCACCCCCAGGTTGCCGAGACCGGCGTTCAGTCCCAGCGCCGACCCCTTCCGCTCCTTCGGAAAGAAGAAGCTGATGTTCGCCATGCTCGAGGAGAAGTTGCCGCCGCCGAATCCGCAGAGCGCCGCCAGCAGCACCATGACCCAGTAGGGAGTCTCGGGATTCTGGACGGCGAAGCCGATTCCGAGCGCCGGCAGCAGAAGCGACGCCGTTGAGAGTGCGGTCCATCGGCGTCCGCCAAACACGGGAACCAGGAATGAATAAAAGATGCGTAAGGTCGCGCCCGAAAGCGCTGGAATCGCCGCCAGCCAGAACAACTGATCCGTCGTGTAGTTGAAGCCGACATTCGGCATGTTCACCACGACGACGCTCCACACCATCCAGACCGCAAACGCGAGGAACAGTGCAGGTATGGAGATCCACAGGTTCCGGTTCGCGATGGCCCTGCCTTCGCGCTCCCAGAACGCTTTGTCCTCGGGTGTCCAGATCGTGAGCACGCGGCCGCGTTGCGGCGCAATCGCGACGTTGGAGTGTGCAGATGACATGTGAGATTGCCTGTTTCGATATAAGTCTGTGTCAGTACCGTGCAGAAACCTTGCCGCCCTCGGTCATGATCGTGTGGTGGAGTACGTCGGTGCGACGCATCTCGCTGAAGTACATCCAGATGAGCGAAACCCAGACGACGCCGTAGAGGAGCATGAATGCAGAGGAGCGCACGCCGGTGAGATCGACCAGAACCCCGAAGAGGATTGGCAGTACGAAGCCGCCCAGGCCGCCGATCAGCCCGACGATGCCGGAAATCACGCCGATGTCGTCGGGGTACTCGTCCGAGATGTACTTGAACACTGAAGCTTTGCCGAACGCCCAGGCGACGCCCACGATGAACAGCAGGGCGGTGAACATCCAGGCGTTCAGACCGATGCTGAACGTCTTCGGACCGTTGACGGTGAGAACGCTGAACTCAGTCTGTGGATACGAGAGTACGAACAGGCTCAGCCACGAAACCCATAGCACCCACCAGGTGACCTTCTGCGCGCCGTACTTGTCGGATAGCCAGCCGCCGATCGCCCGCAGCACGCCCCCGGGGAGTGAAAAGCACGCGGCCAGCAGAGCGGCGAGCTTGATGTCGAAGCCGTACTCCTGCACGTAGTACTTCGTCATCCATAGCGCGAGCGCCACATAGCCGCCGAAGACGATCGAGTAGTATTGGCAGTAGCGCCAGACTTGCGGATCCTTCAGTACGGCGAGCTGCTGCTTCACGGTCACGCTCGACGACACGCGATGTGACGGATCGTCGTACGTGAAAAGCCAGAATGCGATCGCCGTCACCAGCATGGCGATGGCGAATACCTGCGGAACGAACCGCCAGCCGAAGGCGACCAGCAATACCGGTGCGACGAACTTGGCCACCGCTGCGCCCGCGTTGCCGGCGCCGAAGATGCCCATCGCGAAGCCCTGCTGATCTTTGGGGAACCAACGGGCGCAATAGGCAATGCCCACGGAGAACGAGCCGCCGGCCAGGCCGACGAACAACCCGCAAGCCAGAAACTGCCAATACTGCGTGGCGCGCCCGATCAGATAGATCGGCAGCACTGTCGACAGCATGAGGATGAAGAACACGAGCCGCCCGCCGTAGCGGTCCGTCCACATGCCGAGCGGCAATCGGATCAGCGACCCCGTGAGCACCGGGGTGGCGGCGAGCAATCCAAACTGGGTTTCGTTGAGGTTGAGAAAATCCTTGATGGGAATGCCGATCACGGCGAACATCATCCACACCGCAAAACAGACGGTGAACGCGAGCGTGCTCATCGTGACGACGGCCATCTGCTTCGTTTTCAGCGACGCCATAATTGCAAAATCTCTGCAGTTCGACGGGCGCCACGTTGCCAGCGACTGCAGGAATGGAAAGTGATGCAGATCAGGTGAATTTTTCGGGTTTACCTCTAAAGTAGTAGGCCTCGAAGCACGCGTTGGCGCCCCGTCCTGAAAAAACCAGGACTTACAGATTCCGCCCCCGTGAAGGGCGCGCGCGGGATCTTTGGAGGTAGGTGGGCGAGCGAGTCATGGCCACACCTCGATGAGCGACAGATGAGCGCATCATGAGCACGGTCATCAGCACCGACCGGGACTCCATCCTCGGAAGACTCGGCATCGCCATGGGCGCGATCGTCGTGCTGGCGATGATTTCCATTCTCGTCTCGACCATCTTCACGGAAATGTCCGCAGGCCAGGCGCGCGCGATCAACCTCGCGGGCAGCTTGCGAATGCTGAGCTATCGGCTGTCAGGCGAACTCGTACAGGGCGATGTCGCCGCCGCCCGGCGGAGCATCGACACCCTGCAATCGCGCCTGAACGACCCTGCGTTGCGCGCCGGCGTCCAGGTGGAGCTGGCCCATCCGCTGCGCGCCACCTATATGGATGTGAGCACGGCCTGGCGCGAGGAGGTCGAACCGCTGGCCCGCCAGGCAATGAGCGACAGGTGGGCTCACGCGGCGTTCCTGGTGCGCGCCAACGACTTCGTCGCTCAAGTGGACGATCTGGTCGAGCTGTTGGAGCTCGAGCTCGAAAGCAAGATCAGCTGGTTGCGCTGGGTGCAGGGCGTGTCGCTCCTGCTGATCGTGGTCGTCGTGCTCGCGACGATGTACATCATGCACACGCAGGTGGTCGTACCCCTCTCCGATCTTCTGCACTGCGCCTCGGCGGTGCGACGAGGCAATTTCAAGGTGGCCGTGGCCCACGACGGCGCCGACGAGCTGGGCCAACTGGGTCAGGCGTTCAACACCATGGTGAACGATCTGTCGCGCATGTACGCCGAGCTCGAGGCGCGCGTGGCGGAGAAAACCGAGGAGCTTGCGCGCAGCAATCAATCCCTGGAGCTGTTGTACAGCGTCAGTTGCACACTGTCGGGACATGAGATCGACGATGAGGCGCTGAATCAGGTCTTGCGCGAGGTGCGTGGAGTGGTCGAAGCGCCCGCGGGAGCGATTTGCGCCACGGAGCCGCCGCAGCGCACGTGTTTCCTGCTGGCGGCCGATACGCCCACCGGTGCGCGTCCCCACATCTGCAACCTCACGGATTGCGAACGGTGCATCGGCGACGGGCAACTACGTGTGCAGTCCATAGCAGGGGTGGAAGGTGAGGCGAACATCGTATCGGTGCCGCTCGTCGATGGGGGGCGCAGCTACGGCGTCATGCCTCTCGAATTGCCGAAGGGCCGCACCCTGACGCCCTGGCAGTCCCAACTGCTGGCGACCGTCGGTAATCACATTGGCGCCGCGCTCGCTCTGGCTCGGCGCCATCAGGAACGACATCGCCTGGCGCTGCTGGAAGAACGCACCATCATTGCGCGCGAACTGCACGATTCGCTTGCGCAGTCGCTGTCGTATCAGAAGATCCAGGTCACGCGGTTGGAGTCGTTGCTCGACAAGCAGGCCCCGCGCGAGCAGATAGAGCCAGTGGTCAAGGAACTGAAAACGGGATTGAGCAATGCGTATCGTCAATTGCGTGAGCTGTTGACCACCTTCCGTCTGCGAATGGACGGTCGGGGCCTTGCCTCGGCGCTCGAGGAGACTGTGCGGGAGTTTGAAGATCGCGGCGGCATCGAGATTTCGTTGCACAATCATCTGATCGGCGTGGAGCTCGCGGCGAACGAAGAAATCCACGTTTTGCAGCTGATTCGAGAAGCGCTGTCCAACGTCGTGCACCACGCCAGGGCGCGGCGCGCCGTAGTCTCGCTCGAACACGCCGGCGACAACCAGATACGTGTGCGTATCGATGACGACGGCATCGGCATTCCGGAGGTCGAAACCGCGGCGGCGGTCCATCACTATGGGATCGTGATCATGCGGGACCGCGCCGCTACGCTTCAGGGCAGACTGCGCGTGGGTCGGCGCGAAGCCGGCGGCACGCGCGTGGAGCTCGAGTTCACGCCGGAGACGCCGTTTCAGAGCGAGAGGTCTGTTGCAGTATGAACGCGCCGGAGATGAGCAATAAGATCATCGTCATCGACGATCATCCGCTCTTTCGCAAGGGCGTCGCGCAACTGGTCGCGATGGACGAACAGCTCGTGTTCGCAGGCGAGGCGGCGCGCGGCGAGGACGCAGTGGAGCTTGCGAAACAGACCGATGCGGATCTTGTGCTGCTCGATTTGCACATGAAGGGCATGAGCGGCATCGAGACGCTGCGCGCCTTGCGCGCCGCCGGCATCGATGCGCGCATCGTGATGCTTACCGTTTCGGACAATCCGGATGACGTCATGGCCGGGATCCGGGCAGGCGCCGACGGCTACCTGTTGAAAGACATGGAGCCGGAGGACTTGCTTGCGGCCATCCGCGACGCCTTGTTCGGACGCATGGCGATCGATGCAAGCGTGGCCCGGCAGCTCGCGCGATCGGTGCGGGACAAGGCGGCGGCGGCCGACCGCAGCGTAAAGCTGCTGACGCCGCGCGAGCAGGCGATCCTGCCCCATGTGGCGAGCGGCCTCTCCAATAAGCTCATCGGTCGGGAGCTCGGCATCACCGAAGGCACGGTGAAGGTTCACATCAAGAGCCTGCTGCGCAAGCTCAACTTTCGTTCGCGTGTGGAGCTTGCGGTCTGGGCGGTCGAGCGGCAGCGGGATAAAGGCCTCGCCGTCGTCGGCCCCGATCAGGCGCGACGATAGAAGGACAGCGCGCGCTCGAGCTCCCGCGCATGGAAAGCGCGCGCGTCTGCGCCTTCGGGATCGCCGCTGAAGACGCCCAGGGCTCGAGCCGTAGCGAAGAATCCGCGAGCGGGCATGCGTTGCGGCGATCGGCTGACGCAGATCGCCGCCAGCAGTGGGCGGCCGGCGGCCACGTCCTCCTTCATCAGCAGCTCGAGCGCGTCGGCGATGCGATGAATGGTCAGCGGCGGCTCGAGCTCGAGACGATCGGCGAGCTCCTTGTACGTTGTAAGGCTGGCGGTCTGAATCTGATCGAGCAGCGCCTGGCGCAGGCGATCCTTCAGCATGTTCGTCGCGCTTGCCTGCATTGGCTTACCTCTGCACCGACCCCGGTAAGGCGCGCCTGTCATCGAGCCGCTGCTGCATCGGATATCTCCTGTCGCGCCGTCCAATCGCGAGAAGGCGTGGACAGCATAACGTCAGTGACTGTCGCTACGAATAAATAACCGGCGCCTATCCGGCCGGGGCGTCTGCGATATACAGTTGACGCCGCCGCCGATCGTGCAACGCGATCACGCGCAGCTGAGCACACAATGAGGTAAACGCTGAACAAGTGCTATCCGATGAGAGCCTGCGGACTTGATCGGCGCTTACTTACTCAACAACTTGAACGACGAGCGGGAAAATGCGTTTGAAAATATGCGGCGCGCTCGCCGCGGCCGCCATGCTTGCCGGCTGCAAGCCTGCCGGACAAGTCGACTACAGCGGCCCTGTCGCCGGTTGGGAGCACTGGGGCGGCACGGCCGGGGGGCTGCGTTATTCCCCGCTCACTCAGATCACGCCCGAGAATGTCGAGCGGCTCGAGGTCGCCTGGACCTATCACATCGACACGCTCGAGAACCCCGGGCCGACGCAGTTCCCGGCGCTCGAGGTCACGCCGGTGCTCGGCGAGGGGCGGCTCTATCTCTGCTCGCCGCTCAATCGAGTCGTCGCCCTGGACGCAGAAACAGGACGCGAGCTCTGGGCGTACGACCCAAAGGCCAGCATCGAAGGCATCTACGTCCAGCAGTGCCGAGGCGTGACGTACCACGAGGACGTCTCTGCGCCGGCGGGCTCGAGCTGCCGCAGCCGCATCATTACCGGCACGCTCGACGCGCGCCTCATCGCGCTCGATGCGGAGCGCGGCGAGCCTTGCGAAGCCTTCGGTGAGGGCGGCGTCGTGGATCTGCGCGACGGCATGGGTGAGGTGAGGCCCGGCGACTATGCGGTGACTTCGCCGCCCGTCGTGGCCGCTGGGCGCATCATCGTCGGCGGACACATCGCCGACAATACGCGTCTCGACATGCCCGCAGGCGTCGTGCGCGCCTTCGACCTGCGCACGGGTGAGCTGTCCTGGGCGTGGAACTCGCTGCCCCCGGGGCTGGCGGATCCCAAGATCTCGGGCGCCGGCGACTCGTACGCCCGCGGCACCGCGAACGCCTGGTCGGTGTTCTCGGTCGACCACGAGCGCGGCCTCGTGTTCGTGCCGACCGGCAACACCTCGCCCGATCTCTTCGGCGGCTTGCGCGATGAGCTCGATTACTATTCGAGCTCGCTCGTGGCGCTCGAGGCGGCCACCGGCCGCGTCGCGTGGCGCTTTCAGACCGTGCACCACGATCTCTGGGATTTCGACGTACCCGCGCAGCCCGTCCTCTTCGATTTTCCGACCGAAAACGGGCCCGTGCCGGCGGTGGCGCAGGCAACCAAACCGGGCCACATCTTCATTCTGAATCGTGAAACCGGCGAGCCGCTCGAACCCGTCGAGGAGCGTCCCGTCCCTCAGGAGGGCGCCGCGCCCGGCGAGCGTCCGGCGCCCACGCAGCCCTTTCCGGTCAATGCCGCTTACTCGGTATACCCTGGGGATCTGAGCGCAGAGAACATGTGGGGCTTCACGCCCTGGGACCGCGGCAAGTGCCGCGAGCTGTTCCGCGCACACCGCTATGACGGCCGCTACTCCCTGCCCTCGCTGGAGGGCACGATCACCTTCCCTTTCAGCAACGGGTTCTTGAACTGGGGCAGCGTCTCGATCGACCCCGAACGCAACATCCTCGTGACCAACTCCACGCGCATCGCAGCGATCGTGACGCTGATTCCGCGCGCCGAGGCCGATGAGCGGCTCAAGGCCGGGGAGAGGTTCTACCCGGCCTTCGGCGCGCCCTACGCCTTCAAGCACGAATGGATGCTCTCGCCGCTCGGGGCGCCCTGCAATGCGCCGCCCTGGGGAACGCTGCTCGCGATCGATCTCAAGGCGGGCAAGCGTCTGTGGGAAGCGCCGCTCGGCACGACGCGAGAGCTCGCGCCCTGGCCGCTCTGGATGAACCTCGGCGTACCGAACGTCGGCGGCTCGATCGTGACCGCCTCCGGCCTCGCCTTCATCGGGGCCACGACCGACGGCTACTTCCGCGCTTTCGATGTGCAGAGCGGCGAGCAGCTCTGGCGCAAGCACCTGTCCGCGGGCGTGCAGGCGACTCCCATGACCTATCGGCTGCGCCCCGATGGCAAGCAGTACGTAGTGGTCGCCGCCGGCGGACACAGGTATCTCGGCTCGAAGCTCGGCAATTCCATCGTCGCCTTCGCGCTGCCCGACTGATCCGCCACCGAGGAGTTCACATGCTGAGCCTTCAGGAAATCTCCGACCGCATGGAAATCCAGCAGCTGATGGTCGCCTACGGCAACGCGATCGATCAGCGCGCCTGGGATCGGCTGGACGACGTGTTCACCCCCGACGCCTACATCGACTACCGGGCCATGGGCGGCGTCGATGGACGTTACCCGGAAGTGAAGGCTTGGCTCGGACCCGCGATGCAGAGGTTCCCGCGCTACTACCACATGGTCGCCAACACCGAGATCACTCTCGAAGGCGATCGGGCTCGGGCGCGCACCGTCTGCTTCAATCCCATGGAGACGCCGCTTCCCGCTGGCGGCGCCCAGGTGATGTTCCTCGGCCTCTGGTACGTTGATGAGCTGGTGCGCACGCCGAAGGGCTGGCGCATATCCAAGCGCGTCGAGGAAAGCGCCTTCCAGCACAACGTGCCGGAGCACATGAAAATTCCCCAGGACTGACGCGCCGTGCGGCGCCCGGCCGGGGCTCGCAGCTCGGGTCGAGGCTGGACAGCCCGGTCGCGGCGGGCTTCGGGCGAACAGGGCGCTACGCAGTGTGCTCAGGCAAACGCTGACTAACGCTATCCATGGTCTCGCTCACGCAGCCGTCCAGAGGCCTGGGCCTCTGGACGCCGTAACCCTGAGCGTAGTCCACGTTCATCTGCCTCAGGCGTCTGAGGATGCGGTGGTTTTCGACGCCTTCCGCGACGGTGCGGATACCCATGACGTGGCCGATGGTGTTGATCGCTTCCACCATCGAGTAGGCGACTGGATCATCGACGATGTCGCGCACGAAGCTGCCGTCGATCTTCAAGTAATCGACCGGCAGATGCTTGAGGTAGGTGAAGGAGGAGAGACCGCTGCCAAAATCATCCAGTGCGAACAGGCAGCCATCACCCTGCAGCTCCTTGATGAACTCTGCGGCCTGATCCAGATTGGCGACCGCCGCAGTTTCGGTCACCTCGAAGCATAGAGAGCCCGGGTCCACCCGATATCGGCCGATCTGCTCGCGGATATAGTCGAGCAGCCCCGGGCTGGCGAGCGAGGCGCCGGAGAGATTGATGGCGAATATCTTGCTCGCCGTGCCCGGACGCGCGCAGCCGCAGCGGTCGATCGCCTCCAGAGTGGCGTGTATCACCCAGCGGTCGATCTCGGTCATCAGGTTGTAGCGCTCGGCGGCCGGCATGAAATTCATCGGCGGCACGAGCTCGCCGTCCGGGTCGCGCAGCCGCAGCAGCACTTCGTGGAGCGGCAGGCCGCCAGGCGAAAGAGGCGTGATCAGCTGCGTGTGCAGCTGGAAGCGGTTCTCCTGCAGCGCTTCGGTGATCCGCGAGACCCACTGCATCTCGCCGGTGCGCCGCGCCAGCTCCAGGTCTCCCGGCCGATAGACCTGGACGCGATTTCGCCCCTTCTCTTTGGCCGCGTAGCACGCAGCATCGGCTTCGGCCAGCACCTCGGCCGTGTTAGCTCTGGTCGGTGTGATCGCCGCCAGCCCGATGCTGCTGCTGAGCCGAAAGGTCTTGTCCTCCCAGTTGAACCGGAAGTTCTTGATGACCTTGCGCATGCTGTCCGCGATACGCCGCGCGTGCTCGATGTCGCAGTTCTCGAGCAGCAGGCCGAACTCATCGCCGCCAAGCCGCGCCAGAGTGTCCGAGCCACGCACGTAGTCGCGCAGCAAATAGGTGAGCTGGCGCAACAGTCGATCGCCCACGGCATGGCCGCAGGTGTCGTTTACGACCTTGAACTGATCGAGGTCGATGTAGAGGAGCGAGTGCACCTGGCCGTGGCGTTGTGCGCTGAGCAGCAGCTCGCTCAGGCGCCGCTCGAACTCGCGGCGATTGGCGAGCCCGGTCAGCGTGTCGTGCTTGGCGTGATAGGACATCAAGTGTGCGCCGCCGCGCTGCGAGGAGACGTCGTAGAACACCATGACGGCGCCGACGATCCGTCCTTCGCTGTCGCGTATGGGCGCTGCGGAATCTTCGACCGTGAATTCCTTGCCGTCTCGGCGGATCAGCACGGTGTTCTCCGCCAAGCCCACTACGCGCCCTTGGAGCAGCGCTTCGGTGACTGGATCGGAGTCCGGCTCGCGAGTGAAGCCGTTGACGATGCTGAACACTTCGCGAAGCGGTCTTCCCGCGGCCTCCTCGGTGCGCCAGCCGGTCAGCTCCTCGGCGATCGGATTCAGATATTCGACGCGCCCCTCGGCGTCGGTGGTGATCACCGCGTCGCCGATACTGTGCAGCGTAACCTCTGCGAGCTCCTTCTCGCGCGAGAGCTGATTAGCGGTCTGGCGCACCTTGGTGAGGCTGAACGCCGCCAGCCCGGTGCAGACGCCAAGCAGCATCAGGTAGCGGATCATTTCCCAGAGGCTGTCGCGCTCGACGGCTGCGGCCATCGCATTGGCGACCAGCGACAGAGCGTCGCCGATCGCCAGGATCGAGTCGATGGCCACGGTCGCATGTTGCACGAACTGTGCGCCGCTTACGCCGTACTCGCCGGTGACGCCCTCGGCGTAGATGCGGTTGCGTAACGATTCGTAGCGCCCGAGAAACTCCTGCTCCATTTCCTCGAGCGCCGTGCGCAGCTGGGGCGGTCCGGCGACCAATTGCGGGCTGGAGCGCATCTCCGCGAGACTCTGCAAAACCACGCCGCGATAGGCATGGAGCTCATCGAGGACTTCCCGCGGGATCGGCTGTCGCGTGCCCACGTAGTAGGCGAGTGCGCCGCGTTCCCGTCCGGCGTACTCGCTGGCCTGCCACACCCACTGGCGCAGCGACAGGTTGAAGGCGCCGACTTCACCGAGCACGTGGTGGGTCAGGAACGGGGTGCGACGCACCTTTTCCATGGCTCTGATGAATGTGCTCATCACATGGAGCCACTCGGCGCCTTCGACCGTCGGCGTTTTCGCTTTCCAGCCTGCATCGACCCGACGGCGCGCCTCGAGCACGGCGTCGTAGGCGGCGTTGGCTGCCGCCAGCGCGTCAGTGAAGGACGGCTCCGAGGACACCTCGGGCGCCCGAGCTTGCACGGCGCGCCAGCGCTCGTCGACCATGGTGCGCAACTCCGCCAGGCGCAGCTCCATCGAGCTTTGTTCGCTGCTTCGCCCTGATGGATCGCCCCCGAGGAGCGCGGCCGTCATGCCTCGTTCCGTGGCCGCGATGGCGGAGGTGGAGATGATCTCGTTCGCCAGTCCGTTCACATGGACCAGCTGCCGAGCCGTCGCGTAGCGGCGGTAGGCGGCCCGGCTGGTGTCGAAACCCAGGAAGGCGACGGTGACGGCCAGTACGACCAGCGTGCCGTTGATGGTCCAGCGCGCGTCGAGTCGCTTCAGCACGCTACGCCTGCGATATCTACTGGCGGCGGCCATGGAGCCGGTCCGGTCATGACGATCCGAGAGAGCGCCGGACGGGCGCGGGCGCAATGTTCCAAGGCATTCGTGTCATTGTTATCACCCTGGTGCGGGGCGATCTGAGACTATCGAATCGGTCTGGCGCGCTTCAAGGAGGCGTTCTGAGGCGGCGCATCTCGGGGAAAACCCCTTGACATTGCTCCGTCTCATCCGGTGTCGGGAGGTTCCCAAGTTCTAGCGGATACCACTTGATTGGGCGTTTGCCGCATGAAATGCAGCCAACTCGAACGTCCGCTCGATACGCACTCGCCTGCAGCGCTTGGCCTTGGATGGCGCCAAATGGTACTCGCCACATCTAGGGCGTCGTTCCCACAATCCCATTGCCGCGGATCCATTCGCGTGCATCCGTACACAGGAACTCGGGGGATGAGATGAGAGCGAACCGGCGCGCGAGCCCGCCCAGACGCTCGCGCAGCTCTTTGGCCTTACTCCGCAGCAGGCGCGGCTTGCGCTGCTGCTCACCGAGGGCTGCACGCTCGCGGCGGCCGCAGAGCGCATGGGTGTCGCGGAATCGGCAGCGCGCAGTTACTCCAAGCGCATGTACGCAACAATGAGCATTGGCAGTCAGAGCGATATCGTGCGCCTGGTCTATCAGCTTGGGGTTGCTGCGCTAGCCAATAAGGAAGCGGATAGCGGACAGTCCAGAACAGGAGGGCTGCGGGCCTCTTATTCTCGTGGCTCGCGCGCAGGGCGATGGGATCGTAAGACAAGGGTTGCGAAGCCGTGATTCGCATCGGATTGGACTTGTTCAGCACCGGCGCCATCTGGTACTGGCCCGCAGCCGGTCAGGCTGCGCAGAATCCACCCCATCACGACATTGCGCGCAGCTCGCGGGAGCCCAGGTCATGAACAGACGGGACTATCTGAAGTCCTCCGCCTTGCCGCTGACGGGCGCGGTCCTCTCCGGCTGCAGTGACGACGCGACGGACGGCGCCGACAGCTCGCCGACCACGTCGGCGACGCGCGCCGAGACCTACGGGTACACCTCGCCGCTCGAAACCAGCGGCTGGACGGCGACCAGCGGCGTGTCGGCGGGCTACGCAGCGCTCGAGGACGACATCGACGTCGACGTGGCGGTGGTCGGCGCGGGGCTCGCCGGCAGCTCGCTTGCGCTGCACCTCGCCGAATCAGGCGTGAGCGTCGCCGTGCTCGAGTCGCGCCAGCCAGGGTGGGGCGCTTCCGGGCGCAACGCCGGCCACGTGCTGCCGACGCTGAGGAGCATCGACGCGATTCGTCGTTTCCCCGACGGCGGTAAAGCCTTCCTCGAGGCTTTCCGCGAGCATCACACCATCCCCTTCGATCTCGCGCGCAAGCATGGCCTCGCCTGTGACGCAACGCAGGCGGGTTATCTGCATGCGACGTCTCGGCGCGGAGTGTTCGACGATCTCAAGGACAAGTCCCGCTACTGGCGCGAGCAGCAGGGACAGCAGGTGGAGTGGCTGGAAGGCAAGGACGTCGAGGCGATCACCGGAACCGGGCATTTCGGCCATGGCGTGTTGTATCGCTCGGGTGGGCGCGTGAATCCTTACCTGTTCACACGCGGGCTGATCGCGGCAGCAGTGCGCAATGGCGCGCGCGTGTTCGGCGAGACCGAGGCGCTCGCCTTGGCGCAGGCGGGTGAGCGCTGGCGCGTGACGACGGCGCAGGGCGGCGTGCTCGCCGATCGTGTGGTGTTCTGCACCAACGCGTATGCGACCGGCGTCCTGCCGCAGTTCGCGAACAGCTTCTATCCGCTGACCGCCTATGGCGTAGCCACGCAGCCGCTGCCGCAAGAAGCGCTCGAGCTCATCCTGCCGGGCCGTGCGACGCTTGCAGAGGAGCCGCTCGACTTGAATCCCTGCCTGATCGACGAGCATGGGCGCCTGGTCACCGCGTCTATCCCCAGTTCGACGCGGCCCGACGATGCGGCCTGGCACTTCGGCAACCACCTGTCGTGGATCCACCGCACCTGGCCGCAGACCCGCGACATGGACATCCGCATGGACCATTACTGGACCGGGCGAGTGGCGCTGCGCGACGTAGACTTTCCGGGGGTGTTCCAGCTTGAGCCCGGCGTCTTTGGTCTGATGTACTTCAATGCATGGGGGAATGTGATGGCGCCGCTGCTCGGGATGCTGCTGGCGCAGGGACTGGCGCGCGACCGGCTGGACGACTTGCCGTTTCCGCTCGAGCGACCGACGCCAGTCGCATACCCGGGCAAGCAGGAGCTGCTCATCCGCAAGCTGATGATTCCGGCTGCCCGGCTGGCGCAGCGCGTGGGATTCATCTGACGCCGATCCTGCGTTCCGTCGTGCGTCATCGTCGTCGCGCGAGGCTCGAGGCCGCGCCGCGTCAGGCCCGTCCTTCCCTTGATCAACCGCAAAGGCTTCATTCGGGACGGCCCCTAAGCTCTGCCGGTTGATGGTTATCGCATGCGCACCTGATCTAGATCAGGGCAGAGGTGGAGCTTGGCGGCGAATGCTTGAGCATCACCGCCGAACCACGGTTATATGGCTGTGGAGGAGATGCAATGAGCGATCCAAAAGAAGACGCCGCTGACGAGCCGATCCCGTTCATGCAACGGCTGCTCGACAACCCCTTTCTGCTGCTGTTCATCGGCGTGCTCGTGCCGATGATCGTGTACACGCTGTGGGGCGTCATCGACATCCTGACCGTACCGGCCGCGCCTTGATGGATCTCTGATCTACCCACCACCCTGACGCTTCAGCCCGAACGAACGCCGGCGTATGCATGTGTTTCGACTGGCTCGGGATCGCAGGGAGAGTGGACCAGAGGTCCGAAGGGCCGCTAATCAACCCGAAACAAATACAGCGCGCATGCATCTGATGCCGCGCACGCATATGGGGAAACTTCGCCAATGAGCGCCATTCTGCCGCCTGCAGAACGATTGTGGTGGAAGCATCCACTCGATCGTGTCGAGGGAACCTGGATCGTCATCGCGTTTGCGTGGTGCATGGTCATGTTCTTCATGATGATCTACTGGCACTTGTACGGCCGGCAGAATCTTTCGACTGAAACGTACAAGACCACACCGGACCAGTTCCTCGCCAAAGCGCAGGCAGTCGTCGACAAGTACACGATCCGCACCGAAACCGACATGAACATCCCGGTCGTCGCGCCGCCTCCGGGCAGCGACGTCTACCTGGTCGCGCGGCTGTGGAATTTCTGGCCGATCATCGAGTTCGAGAAAGACAAGTCGTATCGACTGCACCTGACCTCCATGGATTACAACCATGGTTTCTCGCTGCAACCGACCAATATCAACGTCCAGATCGTGCCCGGCTATGAGCACGTCATCACTGTGACGCCGAATCAGAGCGGGACGTTCTCGGTGGTCTGCAACGAATACTGCGGCATCGGTCATCACGCGATGGTCGGCCGTATCCACGTGCGCTGAGGGGGACAGCCATGGACAGTTCGAACACGACGACTCTTAGAGGGGCGCAAACCGGCGCTTCAGGCGCACGGCGCGTCAATACGACCTATCGCATTTGTCCGCGCTCCGGGCTGCAGTTCGAGGCGCAAGCGGAGAAGCTCATGCTGGCGAACGCCGTCGCGGCGGTCGTCTTCCTGCTTCTCGGCGGAATTCTGGCGGTCGGCGTAGTCCTCACGCGCTGGCCCGCCGTGCATTGGCTCGAGGCGCCCACCTTCTACCAGGTGCTGACCGCGCACGGCATCGACATGCTGATCTTCTGGATCATTTTCTTCGAGATCGCGGTTCTGTACTTCTGCGGTTCAACGCTTCTGCGTTCCCGCATCGCGGCGCCGCGCGTCGCGTGGCTCGCATTCGCACTCATGGTGATCGGCGCAATCACGAACAACGTCGCCGTGTACCAGGGCGGCTCGAGCGTCATGATGACCTCGTACGTGCCGATGATGGCGGCGCCGTCGTTCTATCTCGGCCTGATCCTGTTCGCGGTCGGCGCACTCATCGGATGCTTCGTATTCCTGGGGACGCTGGTCGTGGCCAAGCGCGAGAGGACGTACGAGGGCTCCGTACCGCTGGTGACGTTCGGCGCGATCACCGCCTGCATCATCGCGGTGTTCACGATCGCCTCGGGCGCAATCATTCTCATTCCGACGTACCTGATGTCGATCGGCCTGGTCGAGAAAGTCGATGCGCTGATCTACCGCACGATCTGGTGGGCGTTCGGCCATTCCTCGCAGCAGATCAACGTCGCCGCACACATCTCCGTGTGGTATCTCGTCGCGGCGGTGGTCTTCGGCGCGCGCCCGATGTCGGAGCGGGTGAGCCGCGGCGCCTTCCTGCTCTATATCTTCTTCCTGCAGCTTGCGAGCGCTCATCACCTGCTCGCCGATCCGGGCATCAGCACGGAATGGAAGGTCGTAAATACGAGCTACTTCATGTATTTCGCCGTGTTGGCCTCGATGATCCACGGGCTGACGATTCCTGGCGCCATGGAAGTCGCGCAGCGGAGCAAGGGCTTCACCAAGGGCATGTTCGAGTGGCTGCGCAAGGCGCCGTGGGGTAATCCTGTGTTCGCCGGCGTGTTCATCTCGCTCGTGGGCTTTGGATTCCTCGGCGGCATTTCGGGCGTGATGATGGGCACCGAGCAGCTCAATCTCATCATTCACAACACGATCTACGTCCCAGGCCACTTCCACGCGACCGTGGTCATCGGCACCACGCTCACGTTCATGGCGCTCACGTTCTATCTCATCCCTGTGCTGTTCAAGCGCGAGATGATCGCGCCGAAGCTCGCGAAGCTGCAGCCCTACCTGTTCGGCTTCTCGATGTACTTGTTCTGCCTGGTGATGATGGGCGCCGGCACGCTGGGCGTTTCGCGGCGTCACTGGGATATGGCGTTCAGCGGCGTTGCGATGGCGTACGAGTGGCCGGGCGCGGCGTACCTGATGATGGGCTTGGTAGGCATCAGCGGCCTCGGCGCCATCATCGGCGGCGCGCTCTACATCTACATCACCGTCGGCTCTCTGTTGTGGGGTAAGCGTCTCGAATCGGGCGCGCGCAGCGAGCAGGTTACACCGCTGGCGCGTGCGACCCCGGCGGCGGCCGCACAGACCTATGGCTCGCTCGGCTTCGTGGCCCCGGGTACGTTCGCTCTTGCAATGGTGTTCCTGACCGCCTTCGTCCTCTACTACTTCATCAATTGGAAGTATCTGTCGACGTTGTGGGGTCTCAACTGAGCGCGTGAGGCGGCGGGTCGGTGCAAAGACGAGGTGAAATCAGGACGGTGACGCGGATCGCGAGCAGTGTGCTCTCACTGCTCGCGATCGCCGCAAGCGCGCCAGCGCACGCGGCGCTCGACAAGTCCGTCGCGCTGCGCGCGAGCCAAGCAGTGGTCGGCTCGACGCCCGGCGACTACGTGCTGCGCGACCGTGAAGGACGCGATGTGCGGTTGTCGAGCTACCGCGGCAAGCCGTTGCTGGTGAACTTCGTCTACACCGGCTGCTTTCATGTCTGTCCGACGAGCACGCTCGCGCTGCACAACGCCATCAAGTCGATGCGCGGGCAGTTTGGCTCGCGGCAGTTCAATGTCGTGAGCATCGGCTTCGACCAGCCCACCGATTCGCCGACCGCCATGAAGTCGTTCGCGGCGCAGCAACGCATCGATGAGCCGAACTGGGAATTTCTGAGTCCTCGCGCCGAGGATGTCGAAGCCCTGACCCGCGAGTTCGGATTCAGTTATGTCGCGACGCCCGCCGGCTTCGATCACACCTTGCAGGTCACGATTCTCGACGGCGAGGGACGCATCCAGCGGCAGGTGTACGGCGACCAATTCAACGGGGCGGCGCTCGGCGAGCCGCTGAAGGATCTCTTCGCCGGAAGGTTGCTCAGCGCCGGCCTCACCCTGGCCGACTTGATGGATCACGTGCGCATCCTGTGCTCGGTATATGACGGGAAAATCGGCAGGTATCGCATCGACTACACGGTGCCGCTGCAGGTGGCGGGCGGCCTTACTTTCATCATAGTGATGCTATGGTTCGGCGTTACGGAGTGGCGTGCGCGTCGCACTAGATGATCGCGCATCGGATGCTCCGGAAGTGACAAGTGCGTTCAAATGGCTGGGCCAGGCGCTGCTGTACGCTGCCTTTGCAGCGGTCATCGGCATGTTCTCGTGGCGACCGGTCTATCAGCATCTCGCGCCGGATCGCGCGCTCATCAAGCTGAGCTTCTCGCACCACGGCCAGCGTCTGGCGGAATGCCAGACGATGTCTGCTGAAGAGCTCGCGAAATTGCCGCCGAACATGCGCACGCCCCTGAGGTGTCCGCGCGAGCGCTCGCCTGTGATTGTGGAGATCGATATCGACGGCGTGCTCGCGCATCGCGAGGTCGCCGAGCCGTCTGGAGTGTCGCGCGACGGCGCTGCGTCCGTGTACGAGCGGCTCGAGGTTGACGCCGGCGCCCACCAGATTGCGGTGCGCCTCAAAGATAGTGCGCGCGGGGAGGGTTTCGACTACGAACGCCTCGCTAGTGTGGAGCTGCGGCCCGCGCAGGTGCTGGTCGTCGACTTCGATCCCGAACAGGGAGACATCACACTGCAATGAGCAGCACTGTCGAAGGCTTGGGCATCTCACGCCGCCAGTCCGTCGCCTGGTCGAGCGATTACCTGCTCGAAACGCCCGCCGGAGCGCAGCAGCGGCTCGCTCGCGCGTGGTTGTGGCTCGGTCTTCTGGCGCTGATGGGCTCGGGGCTGTTCGCCGTGCTCTTGGTGCTCTCGCGCACGCCGGTGCTCAATGAATGGTTTCCGGTCGCCGATTTCTTCCGGCTCGCGCTGGTCGTGCACGTCGATCTGTCCGTGCTCGTGTGGTTCATGGCGCTCGCGGGCGTGCTCTGGAGCCTGAACGGCTCAGCGCGCGGGCTCAGCTGGGCGTGGTCTGCATTGGCCTTGTGCGGCGCCGGCGCCGCGCTCATGTCGCTCGCGCCGTTCTTTGGGCCGGGCGAGCCGATCATGGCCAACTACATTCCTGTGCTGGACAGCGCTCTCTTCATCGGCGGCTTACTGGTGTTTGCCGCAGGCGTCATGGTGCTGGTGCTGCGCAGTCTGGTCGCAGCGCCCAGAATCGGCGTTCGATTCGATGGAGTTGGCGCGCTGCGCTTCGGACTGAATGCGAGCGTCGTCGCCACCGCGGTGGCGCTGCTGGCGTTCGCCTGGTCGATCGTCGAAGTCCCCGCGGGACTCACCGGCAAGGCGTACTACGAGATTCTATTCTGGGGCGGCGGTCACGCGCTGCAATTCACCTGGACGCTGGTGATGCTCGTAGGCTGGCTGTGGCTGGCGAGCGCGAGCGGCGCCCGTGTGCCGCTGAGTCCGCGCGTAACGCTGCTGCTTTTCGCCCTGGCGCTGGTTGGTGTGTTCGTCACGCCGTACGCGTATCTCGCGCACGATATCGCATCCGTCGAGCATCGTGACATGCATACGTTGGCGATGCGCTTCGGCGGCGGGCTCGCGATTCTGCCGGTGAGCCTCGCCGTAACGCTCGCGTTGGTCGGCGCACCGCGCTGCACCGACGAGCAGAGACCGCTCCGCTCATCCCTTATCGCCTCGGTGGCGCTGTTTGCGGCCGGCGGAGTCATCGGCATGTTCATCAGTGGTTCGAACGTGCGGATTCCGGCGCACTACCACGGCTGCATCGTCGCCGTGACGCTTGCGCTCATGGGGCTCGTCTATCACCTGCTGCCGCGCTTCGGTTACGCCGCGCCGCGCGGACTCCTGGCGCGAATGCAGCCCGTGTTATACGGCGAGGGTCAGCTGATGCACATCACTGGGCTGGTGTGGTCGGGCGGCTATGGCGTGCAGCGCAAGGTGGCCGGCGCGGAGCAAGTGCTCGTGAGCGCCAGCGAGCGTACGGCCATGGGTCTCATGGGCCTGGGTGGATTGATTGCGATCATCGGCGGTGTGCTGTTCTTGGTCGTTGTCGCGCGCGCAATGCGCGCTTCCAGAAGCGTGAAAGCTGCGCGGGTGCTCAACGACGCATCATGATTGAAGGATTGCAGAGGATTTTGCGCTGGTGCTTCATGCACCTCGAAGCGCTGTTCAATCGCGCGTTCGGCGACCGTGTCAACCCGCTGTACCACCTCGGCTCGATCGCATTCTTTCTCTTCTGGATCGTGGCGGCGACCGGGCTGTACCTGTACGCCTTCTTCGATACGAGCGTTACGGGCGCGTATGCCTCGGTGGAGGCCTTGACGCGCCAGCGCTTTGCCGGCGGCGTGCTGCGCAGCGTGCATCGATACGCATCGGATGCGATGGTGGTCATCATGTTCGTGCACATGATCCGCTACTTCGCGTTCGATCGCCTGCGCGGATTTCGATCGTTCGCCTGGGTGACGGGCGTCGCGATCATCTGGTTCGTGTACGCGTCCGGAGTGAACGGCTACATGCTGCCGTGGGACGCGCTGGCGCAGTTCACGGTGACCGCGAGCTTCGAGTGGCTTAGCTGGCTGCCGGGTTTCGGCGGTTCGCTCCTGCGCAATGTCATCTATCCGTCCAGCGTCAACGACCGCTTCTTTTCGCTGCTGGTGTTCATCCACATTGGCGTGCCGCTCCTCCTGCTTCTGCTCATGTGGGTGCACATCCAGCGCGTGCCGAAGGCAAAGATGGTTCCGCCGCGCGCGATTGCGGTGAGCGTCACGCTGACCATGCTCGCGCTGTCGCTCGTTCAACCGGTCGTCAGTCAGGGCGGTCCCGCCGACCTGAGCATGGCGCCGGCGACGCTGCAGCTCGACTGGTTCTATCTAAGCGGCTTTCCACTGATGTACGCGTGGTCGCCTATGCACGTGTGGGCGCTCGCGGCAGCGATCACGTTGACGCTCGCTGCGGCGCCGTGGCTGCCGCTGCGCAGACGCGGGCGGGAGATCGAGTTCAAGCTCACCGTGCACCCGGGGGCGCATCACCTTCCGTCGCGTGCGGGCGAGACTCTGCTGGAAGCCGGGCTGCGCGCCGGCGTTGCGCTGCCTTACGAGTGCCGCAACGGCGCCTGCGGCGTTTGCATGTGCACCGTGCTGAACGGGCGCGTGGATCATGGGCCATTCCAACCGAGCGTGCTGACGCAGCGCATGCGCGATGAAGGCAAGGCGTTGATGTGTTGCGCGTCCGCCCTGAGCGATGTCGAGATCGAAGTGGAGTCGCTGGCTTCCGAGACGGTCGTGCACACGTTCGATACGACCGTGACATCGATGGAACGGCTTACGGACGACGTCATTCGTCTCATGCTTTCCTTGCCGGAGGGCCAACGTCTCGACTTTGCGGCGGGACAGTACGTCAATATCGTGCTGGAAGACGGCCAGCGACGCGCCTTCTCGTTCGCCAACCCGCCGCATGAGAACGAGCGAATCGAGCTGCACGTGCGTCTGATTCCAGGCGGACTGTTCACGACGCGTGTGTTCACCACGATGAAGGTTGGAGACGTGGTGCGGGTCGAGGGCCCCTTTGGGCGCTTCGTTCTCCGGGATACCGACAAACCCATTCTCTTTGTTGCGGGCGCCACCGGATTTGCGCCGATCAAGAGCATCGTCGAGGACGCGTTCCGTCGCGGCGTCAAGCGGCCGATGCGGCTCTACTGGGGCGTGCGCGAGCGCAAGGATCTGTACATGCTCGAACTGGCCGAAGCATGGCAGCGCGAGCACGACAACTTCACCCTGCATGTGGTGCTGTCGGACGACGAGGCGCCCGATTGGCCCGGCCGTCGCGGGCTCGTGCACGAAGCGATCCTCGCCGACTTCCCGGATCTGAGCGGATACGAGGTCTATGTCTGTGGATCGGTGAAGATGGTCGAAGCGGCCGTACCGGACTTTCTCGCGCGGGGCCTGAGCGAAGAAGCCTGCATTTCCGACGCATTCTTGCCATCGGCGCGTTTCGAACCTTCGAAATCCGTCGATTCTTGATGCGGGCGCGAATGCTGGGTCAGCCGACAGCCGCCCTGAGCATCGATCAGAAATCGACTTCGATGCTCAACTTCAACGTGTGGTCAGCAGTATTGCTATTGAGCCCTTCGAGCAAGCCGAGCCCGATCGACAAGCTCACGCCGTTTTCGTTTTCCGAGGTGGGCGACGATAGGGCTGATCCCGTCGTCGCCTGCTGATCGCGCGATGCGCCGAAGTCGCGCGTGTAGTACAGCACGGGGCCGAGTCTATGCTGATCGAAGTCTCCGAATAGTCGGGCGGCTTCCGAGGGGCGTCCGGTGCGGCCCAATCGCTCGACGACGCCGTAGCCCTCGAGAGCGAGCGACCAGCGCTCGGAGAGTGTGTACTTGAGCTGCGCCGCATATCCGAAGTCCCACTTGTCGTCTGCCTTCTCCCCTTCATCCGGCTCGCCGCCGAAATCGTGTACGAGCATGGGAATCGCCGCGGCGAACCAGCGCCCGGACCGCCACTCCATGACGCCGCCGAGCACGATGCGGTTGGGATCTTCCCGATCGAGCGCGTGTTCGAGTTCGGCCACGAGGCCGAAACCGCCGCCGTCCCCCTCCCGGGCGGAAAGGACGACGATGATTTCGGCGCCCAGTTCTGTCAGGCTCAGGTCGTCAAAGGCGTTCGCCTCATATATCGACGGCGGCTCCTCAATGCGCTCTCTCTCGAACTCGACGCCGACGCGCATCTTCAGCGTGCGCGTCAATCCCACCTCCACTTCGAGTGCGTGACGCGCTCGCACGGCTTCGTTTTCGTCGAATACGATTCCGTCCGGCGTGACGGCGATCCGTCGCGGCGGGTGGCGCCACGACCACGCGTTCTGGCTTTGAAACTCGAGCCTGCCCGAGGCGCTCTCCAGCGTCTTGAGCTCGAATTGCCCGATGGCCGGCTCGGCCTGTGCGCTCGAGTAGACCCACCAGAATGGCAGCGCCAGCGACGCCGCCGGGCCAAGCCGGAACCGATGCTCTGCAAGGGTGGTGCGCCTGGCGTACATCGCGCGGCTCGCGATCGGTGGTGGTGTGTGCGGACGCCGATTGGAATCGAACTATCAGGCAAATCCGGATGAGTGTGGTTCTGTTCCTATGCCGGTGGAAGGCGTGTGCACGTTCGGCGCTCGCAATATCGGCAGGTCGCGCGGCGCCGGTCGTGAGTTTCGCGGCGGGTCGCCGCGAATGAATCGCCGAGCGCCCGACTTAGGAGGTTTTCGTGCGCCGCACCACCGGTCGTTTTCCAGGGCTGCTGCGACGTCGACGCTGTGGTCGGCGCCGGGGCGCAGCCTTGCGTTCGGTATGGGTCGCAGAGGCGCGGATCTGCACCTCGCGCGGATCGACCTCGTCGCCGCAATTGCCGCAGACGATCCGGCTGCGCAACCGGCGATTGCATGGTCGGTGGATCAGCAGGATCGCTGGCCCGTAGGGCGCTGGCAGCCAGCGCGTTCCCCACTCCTGTAGTGCGGTGGTGAAGTTCAGCAGATCCCTGCCCTTGTCGGTCAGGTGATATTCGTAGCGTGGTGGGTTGTCTTGATAAAGGCGCTGCTCGATCACGCCAGCCGAGAGCAGACGTCGCAAGCGGTCCGCCAGGATGTTGGTGGCGATGCCCAGGGCGGCGTTGATGTCGTCATAGCGATGCAACCCGAAGAACAGGGCGCCCAGCAGCAACGTCGCCCAGCGATCGCCCACCGTATCGACACAGTGAAACATCGTCGTGTCGACGCCGTCGCCAGACGGCGCAGCGCTTTCTCGACGGCGGGTGGTGGAGGTCGCCGCCGCGTACTTGAACGCCCCGGGTCCAGCGCGATACTCGATATCGCCGCCACGCACCGGCTCGCCGCACGCCGCGCAGACCAGCGCCGGTTGGAGCGTTTTCCCGCACACTGAATGTACGAGGCGCGGCGGCAGACCGTATTCGCCGGCCCAGCGGTTCTCCCACATCCACATGCAAAGAGCCACCGGATAGAACGCCAGACCCTTTTCCGTGAGCCGGTATTCGAGGCGGTTGGGGCCCTCGCCGTACGGAGTGCGATACAGCAAGCCGGCGTTCACCATCGAGTTGAGCCGGGCGGTCAGCGTGCCGCGCGAGGCGCCGGTTCTGCGGCGCAAGTCCTCGAAGCGACGCACGCCGAGAAAAGCGTCGCGCATGATCAGATGCGACCAACGGTCGCCGACTTCCTGCAGCGCGCGGGCGACCTCGCTGCTGCGCAGGAGTGTGCGAATCGTCTCGACGCCGCGCGGCTGCTCGGCGCTTTGCGAATTCCGGGAAGGAGACATGTGGGGCCGTTCTGTATCGCCGGAGCGCAAGTCTAAGGGAAGCTCTGATCAACCTACTACCCTGGCGGCGGGCTTTGCGCCGGATCAGGCGCCCGCAGCCCTATCCTTCCCGACGACCCAATCGCCCTTGTGCGGACGGTGGTGTCGGCGCAGCCTGCTGACTATAGTGCCGCGCAACCGCGTTCGGCGGCCTTCGACATTGCAGAAGCCGTATTGAAGAAGCAAAGAGCAACCCAATCGCGGCGAGCCCAGCTCGCTGTTGCTGCGCCGCTCAGCGCCGCGCCGGAGATCGAGGGCGGCGGGGGCATCGCTGCGCGCGTCGGGCCGGAGCGCACCGGGGCGATTCTGCGCAGCAGCCAGGTCGCAATGGCGTTCGAGGCGCTGGGCGATCGCTGGTCGGCGTTGCTGCTCCGTGAAATTTTTCTGGGCGCGCGCCGTTTCGAGCAACTCGTCGAGGCGACCGGCGCCAGTCGTGCGACGCTTACGCTGCGGCTGAGGACCTTGGTCGACGAAGGCATTCTGCACCGTCACCCTTACCAGGTGCGTCCGACGCGCTACGAGTATCGCTTGACGCGCATGGGCGCCGATCTCTATCCGACGGCGCTGATGTATTGGCTGTGGGAGCGGCGTTACAGCGGCAAAGCTGATTTGCCGCAGGAGCTGGTGCACCGTTCATGCGGCGCGGGGATGCTTCCGCTGTTGCTCTGTCGAGCCTGCCGTGAGCCGATCGATATCCGCAGCATCCGGGCGGACGTGATCGCCGAGCCCGACGAGCGGCAGGTGAGCATGCCGAAGCACTGTCTGCACGCGGGCGAAAGCTCGTGGCGCGCGCTCGACGACGGCGTCGTGCACGTGATCGACGTCATCGGCGACCGTTGGGCTGCGCTCGTGCAGGCCTGCAGCTACTACGGTCTGCACCGCTTCGCCGATATGCAGGCGGCGCTTTCGGCGCCCACCAACACCCTCGCGGATCGATTACGGCTGCTGGTGCGGGCCGGCGTGTTCTCGCGCAAGCCCTACCAGCTGAATCCGCCCCGCTACGAGTACCGGCTCACCGAGATGGGCCGCGCTCTGTACCTGCCGGCGTTTACTCTGCATCAGTGGGCCGAGCGTTGGGTGCTGCGCGGGCGCATCGCTCCCATCCGGCTCATGCACAAGCCGTGCGACCGTCCAGCCGAAGGCGTGGTCGTCTGCGATCATTGCGAAGAGGAGCTGAGACTCTCGGAAGTCGAGCCGCGACGGCGCTCGCCCGCCCGCTGATCGCCAGAGCAACACGCGCGGGCGCCTTACGAGGCGCCCGAAGCCCCTCACTTCCGCCGACTGAGTTCGATTTCGCACGTAACGAGGTTGGGTGCGCGCATTGACGCCGGATCGATCCGGACGGGGACGCATGTCGTCAAGATGTAGCGCGTCCGCGCGTGGGCGCGAACTGCATCGATGGCCCATCGTCTACTCGCCCGGCGGGCCGACGCGGCCTCCGCGTTTGACGGTTGCTGAGCTTGCAAGCTACAGTCCGTACAGTTTAGCAAGCGACCTTCCCCTTGAACGCCAGCATTGTCGACCGCGTCCGATTCGCAGCGGCGTTGCGCGCGCCGATCGTGGCGGCGCCCATGTTCTTGATCTCGGGGCCCGAACTCGTGATCGGGGCGTGCCGCGCCGGCGTCATCGGCGCCTTTCCGACCACCAATGCGCGAACGGTCGAGGAGTTGGACGGCTGGATGAGCCGCATCACAAGCGCGTTGCGTGATGAAGATGCGGCGCCCCCCGGCGCCCGGTTCGCGCCTTGGGCGGCGAACCTGATCACGCATTCGACCAACCGGCGCCTTCCCCAGGACCTGGAGCTCGTTGCGAGACACCGTCCGCCGGTGGTGATTACCGCTCTGGGCAGCCCCAAGCCCGTGATCGAGCTCGTGCACGGCTACGGGGGGCTGGTGATCGCGGACGTATCGACGCTGACGCTCGCGAAAAAGGCCGTCGATGCGGGCGCCGACGGGCTGGCGTGCGTTTCGGCGGGCGCGGGCGGCCATACCGGCTTCTTGTCTCCGTTCGCATTCGTTTCCGCCGTGCGCGCGTTCACTGACGGAATCGTCATCGTCGGGGGCGGCATTGCAGACGGATACGGAGTCGCCGGGGCGATCGCCGCCGGCGCCGACCTCGTCTATATGGGCACGCGGTTCATCGCAACGCGCGAAAGCTTGGCCGCCGATGGCTACAAGCAGATGGTGATCGAGGCGAACGTCGACGACCTTCTCGTCTCCGCATCCATCACGGGCACACCGGCCTCCTGGCTCAAGCCTAGCCTGCGGCGCGTCGGTTACGATCCGGAGCGGAT
>Ga0079224_100000628_pt1 | contig 35800 bp, 36 predicted proteins | sample Stecom2015_FD_80414 | JGI IMG/M metagenome (GOLD analysis project Ga0079224, IMG submission 80414) | Agricultural soil microbial communities from Utah to study Nitrogen management - Steer compost 2015 | ecosystem: Environmental > Terrestrial > Soil > Agricultural land | place: USA: Utah... | reverse complement strand
TCACCCACTGCGGTGCCGGTCCGTCGTTGCGCTTGAGGATCAAGCGGCCTGCAGCTCGCCGTTCTCTTCCGCGACCTGCTCGGCGGCAGGCTGAGCCTGCTGGCGCATGGCGGCCTGGGCTTCCTGATAGTCCCGGGCGCACATGAGCTCAATCCGCAGTCGAGGATCTGCCTTTAGCGCAGCTGCCAGCTCGCGCTGGGCGGCGTCGCGTTTGTTGAGCAGGTGCAGCGGGAGGATGATGGCGGCAAAAAAGCCAAGGATGACGAGGATTTCCATGGTTGCACTCCTTGGCGCATTCGCGCCTCTGGGGGTGGATTTCTCCGACTATCAGCATGTTAGTCAGCTTTTTGTTGCAGCGCAACATAGAAAACCTGTTCACTAGCGCAAACAAATCTAGGGCTGAGCCCGCCTGGCGGGCCGGGGGATGCATGATCTGCCCGCCCACCTTGTCGGAGGTGGCGAGCGGGGGCCTGCATCTGTGGCCACGGCCTGGCGTTGCCGCTGTGCTCGTGCCCGGGGTCAAGGTCCGCGGGCAGACGCCGGCTGCCGCCGGTACGAACCTGAGCGGAGGCTCCGGGGCGGCATCCGTCGCCATGTCGCAACGGCGATGATGCTTCGGTCGCCAGCCGGCCAGCGCCGACCGGGCTCGGGTCTCGGCAGCGGCGAGGACGCCGGTCGAGCTGTCCGCCGCACGTTTGACGGAAAGCCGGCGCATCCGGCGGCCAGAATAGGTGGTGTCGAAAATACGACGTCGCGGTGACTGACGACGTCAAAATGTCGATTTCGTCACAAAGAAGCGTCGAGGCTGTGACGTTCACGGCTAGCGAGCTTGATTCGGCATGGTTGGTTTTTTGTAAACCGTTGATTTATAAGGTTTGATATAGGCTGGCACGGATCTGGCATCGGTTCCTGCGTCGCAAACTGTCGAGAGTCGATCGGGAGAGCCGATGAGCAGTCGAATCATTTCTTTTCGCCCGGCGGCCCAGCTTTGGCGGCGGCTGCCGCTGCAGTGCAAGCGGCACTCCAACCGCGGCTGCTTGCTGAACCGTCTGCACGCCAGCCTGGATCCGCGTCAGCTGATGGGGGTGTACTGGGATGAGCTGCGACAGCTGCTGGGCATGGAAGGCCTGCGCTGGGAGCACCAAGGCCTGTGTCAGCAGGCCCAGCTCGGGCTGCAGCAGGGCTGGCTGCGCGTCTATCGGCTGTTTCTGGGCGACCAGGATCTGGGCGAGCTGGCCCTGAGCCGGTCGGCACCGCTGCAGGAGCGTGAGTTGCTGCTGCTGGAGCAAACCCTGGATCTCTTGATCCAGCCGTTGCACAACGCCGTGCTGTACCAGCAGGCGCTGGCGGCCGCGCTGCGGGATCCGCTGACCGGGCTGGGCAACCGAGCGGCCTTTGAGCAGGCGCTGCTGCAAGAGCTGGAGCTAGCCTGCCGTCATGGCATGCCGCTGTCGCTGGCATTGCTGGACATCGACCACTTCAAGGAGATCAACGACAACCACGGCCATCTGGCAGGCGACGCGGTGCTGACCCACGTGGCCGCGGCCATTCGCGGTCAGGCCCGGCAGAGCGATCTCCTGTTCCGCTACGCCGGGGACGAATTCGTCATCCTGATGCGCCATACTGACCGGCTGGGCGCCTGCACGGTGGCGGAGCGCATCCGCCGGGCAGTGGAGCGGCAGCCGTTCAGCCACGCCGAGCGAGAGCTGCCGGTGCGGCTCAGCATCGGCGTGGCGACCGCCGACCCGCGCGAGAGCGCCGACGGTTTGTTCGAGCGGGCCGACCGTGCCTTGCTGGCCGCCAAGCGGTCCGGCCGCAATCGTATCCACTGGGCGGAGCCGCTGGCCGCGGAATGCAGGGTGCACGCCTAGGGGCGGCTAGCGGAGCTCGCCGCCGCCCGCGCCGGGCCGGGATGATGACGTGGTCGGCCAGGCCCGCAGCGCCGAGGGTTAGTGCCACCCCCGAGCACGTGGGCGGCGGCAGCAAGCAGCAGCTTGCGCCGCAGGGCGAACGAAGAGTTGCCGGGCGCGACAGGCTCCTTGGCAGTGCGAGACCGGATGGTGACTCGTTGACAATCTGGGACCGTGCGTTCTGCCGACGATTGCCCGCCAGGTCATGGCCGCCTGCCTGTTGCGGCCTTATCTACAGCGGCATGGAGCGATCCAATCGGACCATCACGAGCGGTTGCGCTATTGGCGCCGCCGGCGACTCAGCCGGTTGGCGCTGGAGGCGGGCATCTCGCGGCGGCATCCGAGCTTCCTCGAATTCGACCGACGTCGGGGCCCTTGCCCGTTGGCGCCGAGGCTGTCAAGATCGCAATCCCGCTGGAGCTGATGATGGCGCAGGGCGTGCTGCGCTTCATTAGCGCGACCACCGTGTTCGGCACGCCTGGCTTGGTCTGACCGAACGTGCCATCGAGTCGTGTTTCCCGGCGGATACGGCTACCGCTGCCGCCATGCGGGGCCTGGCGGAGCGGCATGCGAGCGCGCCCGGGCGGCCGGCGTGACCGGCTGCCGGACACGGTCCCTGAACGGTGACGAATGGATGGCGCCGGCGCCTGGGGTAGTCGGCGGCGGATGCGAGCGATGATCGAGCAGCAAGCACGGGGCATGCCCTTCCGTTTCGATTTGCGCGAAGCCAGCGGCGCGTTGGCCGACCTGGGCACGCTGTTGCCCCTGCTGCTGGGCTGCATCGCCGTCGGCGGCGTGGCCATGCTGCCGGCGGTGCTGGGTTTCGCCGTCTTCTACGTCGCCACCGGGCTTTACTACCGGCTGCCGATACCGGTGCAGCCGATGAAAGCGGTGGCTGCCGTCGTGCTCACCGCGGGCATTACGCCGGCCGGCCTGGCGGCGAGCGGCGTGCTGCTGGGCGCGACGCTGCTGGTGCTGGGGCTGACCGGCTGGATCCAGCACCTGGCCCGGCTGGTGCCGCAATCGGTGCTGGCCGGCCTGCAGCTGGGGCTGGGGCTGGCCTTGGCCGGAGTCGGGCTGGAGCTGATGGCCAGCGCCCCGCTGCTGGCTTGTGTCGTCCTCGGCGTCATCCTCGCGTTGCTGTTCGCGCCGCGGCTGCCAGCGGTGCTGATCGCGCTGGCGCTCGCCATGTTGCTGGCGCCGTTGCTGCAGGCGCCAGGCATTGTGGTTGCGGCAGCGGATGTCGCGGCGCTGGCGTCATTGCAATTGCCGACGCCAGCGGAGCTGGGCGCGGCGCTCTCGCAGCTGGTGCTGCCGCAACTGTCGCTCACTTTCACCAACGCCATTCTCCTGACCGCCCTGGTGGCAGGGGACTATTTTGGCGAGCGTGCCCGTCACGTGACGCCGGTCCGGTTGTCAGTGAGCTCCGGGCTGGCCAATTTGCTGCTGGCCCCCTTCGGCGCCTTGCCCATGTGCCATGGTGCCGGCGGACTGGCGGCGCATTACCGCTTCGGCGCCCGCAGCGGTGCCGCCCCCGTGCTGCTGGGGGCGGCGCTGGGCCTGTTCGCGCTGCTGCCGCGGGAGCTGGCGCTGGCCGTCCTGACGGCCATACCCGCCGCCGGGTTGGGAGCGCTTCTGCTGGTGGCGGCCAGTGAGCTGGCTTTCTCCAAGCGCCTGTTCGACAGCCGCCCCTCCTGTTGGCCGGTGATTCTTGTCACAGCCGTCGCGACGCTGTGGCTGAATCCGTTCTGGGGCCTGGTGGCCGGTTTCCTCGCCGAGGCGGCACGCAAGGCCGCGCTGCGCCGCTTCCTAGGCGATTCCTCGGCCTGAGTCTCAGATCCCGAGCTGTTGCAGCTGCGCCTGGAAAGCGGCCAGCGCGTCGTCGCCGAAAAGGACGAAGCGGATGCGTTTTACCGCGGTCAGCTTGTCTGTCGCCGCTGCCACGGTGCGGACGGAAATCTCGGCCGCTTCCGCCAGCGGGTAGCCGAAAATGCCGGTGGAGATGGCCGGAAACGCGATGGAGTCGATCCCGTGTCGCTCAGCCAGCGCCAGAGCGTTGCGGTAGCAGTCGGCCAGCAGGGTGGCGGCCGGTTCGTCGCGGCCGTAGACTGGACCCAGGCAATGGATCACGTAGCGGTTGGGCAGGTTGTGCCCGCCGGTGATGACTGCCTGTCCGGGCTGGATGGGCGCCAGCGGCCGGCATTCGGTCTCCAGGCCGGGGCCGGCGGCGCGGTGGATGGCGCCGGCCACGCCGCTGCCGGTGGTCAGCTGGGCGTTGGCAGCATTGACGATGGCGCTGCAGTCGGGTTGCTTGGTGATGTCGCCGGCGACTGCCTCCAGCAGCACGCCGTTGAGCTGGATCTGCATGCCTTGCCTCCCCATCGCTTGCATGGTCGTGACTGGGCGATAATCCTTGAGAGCATTCTGCGCCAGCCACTGCCGCGAGGTTAAGCCTTGAGCCTGCTCCAGACCGCCTTAGCCAGTCCCGTCATGCACAAGCTGGTCAGCAGCGCCCTCCTGATCGTGGCTGCGACGCTGGCCTACCGCTTCGCTGCTGCCAGCATACGGCGGGTGGAATGGTCCTCGCAGGAAGTCCGTCGCCGCTGGCTGGTGATGGCGCGCAACGTGGCCGTGCTGACCTGCCTGTTGCTGCTGGTGATCATCTGGGCCGAGCAGTTGCGCACCCTGGCGCTGTCGGTGGTCGCCTTCGCTGCCGCCATCATCATTTCCACCAAGGAGCTGTTGATGTGCTTCACCGGTGGTCTGCTGCGCTCCAGCACGGCCATGTTCGGTATCGGCGACCGCATCGAGGTCAAGAAGCTGCGCGGTGACGTGATTGACCTCACCCTGTTCACCACCACGGTGTTGGAAGTGGGACCGGAGCAGCTGTCCCATCAGCATACTGGGCGGGTTATCGTGCTGCCGAACTCGGTGTTCCTGGGCGAGCCGGTCGTCAATGAGAGCTACATGGAAGACTATGTGCTGCACACCACGGTGCTGCCGATCTCGCGCAAGGACGACTGGGGCCGGATCGAGCGGCATTTGCTGCAGGCAGCCCGGGACGCCTGCGGCGAGTTCATCGACGCGGCCAGCCGCCACATCGCCCGCATTGGTCGCTTGCGGGGGATAGACGTGCCGTCGGCGCAGCCAAAGGTCACCCTGCAGTTCCCCAAGCCGGACGAGATCAACCTGGTGCTGCGTTTCCCGGTGCCGGCTCGCGCCAAGAGCCGGGTGGAGCAGCGCATACTGCGGCGCTTCCTGGAGCTGGAAGCGGCCAGTGGTGGCGCCAACGTCCAGACGACCACGGAGCAGTCATGACGGCGCGGCGGGCAAGTCGGCCGGCTTACGCTGATCCGGTCGAGGTATGGAGCATGGCCGAGCGAGTGATACCAGAGCAGGTGCGGCAGCGGTTGCTGACAACGCTGACACGACAGCTGGGCGACGCCCATGTGCTCACGGCGCCTGCCGAAATGGCTCCTTATTTGAGCGAGCGGCGCGGCCTCTACCAGGGTCAGGCGCTGGCCGTGGCACGGCCGGGGACGACGGCGGAGGTCGCCTTCGTGGTCGAAGCCTGTCGGGAGCATGGAGTGCCGCTGGTGCCGCAGGAGAGCAATACCGGTCTGGTGGGCGGGGCGGTGCCCCAGGGCGGCCTGGTGGTGGCGCTGGAGCGGCTCAACCGCATCCGCCAGGTGGACCCGGTCAACTTCACCATCACCGTCGAGGCCGGCTGCATCTTGCAGGCGGTGCAGGAAGCCGCCGATCAGGTCGATCGCCTGTTCCCCTTGGCGCTGGCGGCGCAGGGCTCGTGCCAGATCGGCGGCAACCTGGCTACCAACGCCGGCGGCACCAACGTGCTGCACTACGGCAATGCCCGCGATCTGGTGTTAGGGCTGGAAGTGGTGCTGGCCGACGGCCGGGTTTGGAACGGCCTGTCGGGCCTGCGCAAGGACAACACCGGCTACGACCTGAAGCACCTGTTCCTCGGCTCCGAGGGGACGCTGGGCATCATCACCGCCGCCGTGCTCAAGCTGTTTCCCAAGCCGCGCCAGCGCCAAGTGGCCTTCGTCGGCTGCCGCGGCGCACACCAGGTCCTGGAGCTGTTCGCCCGCCTGCGGGCGGCGGCCGGCGATGTCTTGACCGGTTTCGAGTACATGTCAGCCTTCTCGCTGGAGCTGGTCGCGCGCCACATCCCCGGCGCCAGGCGGCCGCTGGCAGGCGAGCACGGCGCCTATGCCTTGATCGAGCTGAGCTCGCCTGATCCGGCGGCGGACCTCGGCGGCCGCCTGGAGGCCGTGCTGGGCCGCGCCCTGGAGGACGGGGTGATCGTGGACGCCACCCTGGCCGCCAGCGAAGCGCAGGGACAGGCGCTCTGGCGGCTGCGGGAGAGCGTGCCCGAGGCGCAGACGCGCGAGGGCGGCTCCATCAAGCACGATGTGTCGGTGCCGGTGTCTCGGGTGGCGGAGTTCATCGAACGGGCGAGCGCGGCCTGCGAGCAAGCCTTGCCCGGGATCAGGGTCTGCGCCTTCGGGCACGTCGGCGACGGCAACATCCACTTCAACCTGACCCAGCCGACGGGCATGGAGAAGCAGGCCTTTCTGCGGCAGTGGGGAGCCTTCAACCGGCTGGTGCACGACATCGCGGTCGCCATGGGTGGCTCCATCTCGGCCGAGCATGGCATCGGGCTGCTTAAGCGCGAGGAGCTGCGCCGCTATAAGGATCCGGTGGCGCTGGACCTGATGCGCACGCTGAAACAGGCGCTGGATCCACAAGGGCTACTTAATCCAGGCAAGGTGCTGCCACCGGCGGATTGAGCGCGGTCGCGCCTACCTAGCCCTGGTAGTGCTGGCCGCCAGGGCGGGAGAGGCGCTGCAGCAGCTCGCCGGCCAGGCCGTAGGACGCCATGGCCGCTGCCACGTCGGCCTGCGCCAGCATGCCGACCGGCGTGCCATCGAGATTCAGCACCACCAGGCGGCGCACTTGCTGTTGCATCATCAGCTCGATTGCCTCGTACAGCGTGTCGGTAGTGCGGCAAGTCAGCGGTTCGCGGCTCATGCAGGCTGTCACCGGCGCGTCGGGGCCGAGGCCGATGGCGACGGCGCGACAGACGATGTCGCGGTCGGTAACGATGCCGCACAGGCCGTCTTGGTCCATCACCGGCAGCGCCCGACGTCGTGCTCCAGCATCAGTCGTGCCGCGTGGCGGACGCTGTCGGCGCAATGCACGCTGCTAAGCCCGCGCGACATCACCTCAATGACCTGCATGCCATTCTCCGCAGACCGTCGTTGCCGCGTCCCTACAAGCGTTCCGGCAGATGGGAGCGCAGCTTGTCGGCCCGCAGCTTGCTCAGATCCTTGGCCAGCTCCAGCGTAATCTTGGCGCGGGTGTTGTCATCCAGCTCTTCGCGCAGTAGCCCGAGGAACTCCGGCCCCGCAGCAACGATGAGTCGGGCATAGCGCTTCTCGAGCGCGCCGCGCCGCAGCTGGCTGGCCACTTCCTTGGCAAAGCGGCGCGCCAGCACCCGGTCCGGCTTTTCCGGCGGCTCGTAATCGTTGCCAGGATGGTAGTTGTTGGCGCCCAGTTCCAGGCGCCGGGTCTGCTCGCTGGTGTAAATGTCCCCGGGATGCAGCCGGGCTTGACTGTCGGCCAGGGCCATCAGTTCTGTCAACGGTCCGATGCGGGACTCGGCTTTGAACACGCGAGCGCGCGCGGAATCGGCGACCACGACCCAAGCAGCATCCATAAGAACCTCCGCCATTGGTAGCTTAGAACCCACACTTGGCTAGATGGCGGCGGCCGCGGCAAAGCCAAGATCCCTGCCCGGCCCGGCCAGTCGGGCACAGGACGCTTGTGGTGGCCGCCTGCTGCCTGCATGTCGATGTCCACGGGTAGACGAAACGTAAGGAGGCGCTCATGTTGCAGCACATGGAGGCGGCCTGCCCGGAGTGCCCGGGCGGCCGGTTGTGGATGGACATCGAGGTCGACGAACGCGGCAGCCAGCTATTCCCGGACGGCGCGATCATGCGCGAGCTGCGCTGCGAAGCCTGCCGCGTTGCGGTCCTGGTCACCCTCAACGGGGCCGGCAATGAGCTGACCCTGATTCCAGTGCCGGTGAAGCATTGAGGCGGCCGCCATGGAAGCACAGCAATGCAATGGCAAGATTTCATCAGTCGCGTCCAGCAGCGAGCCAACATCCGGACGCCGGATGAGGCGCTGGATCTCATCCGCACCACGTTCGAGGTCCTCAGCGAACGCTTGCAGGACGAGGATGCGAGCACTGCGCTGGATCCGCTGGCGGGCATGCTGCGCGACTACCTGGACCTGGGCCATGGCGAGCCCCTGGATGTCGAGGCTTTCGTCCAGCGGATCGCCGAGCAGGAAGGAATCAGTGCCCAGCAGGCACGGGAGCAGGCGCGGGCGGTGCTCGAGGTCGCCTGTGAGCTGGCAGGCCAGGATGAGGACGAAGGCGTCCTGCAGCTGCTGACGCTGGAATACCAGGAGCTGTTCGGTCGGCCTGGCCGGGGCCACTGATGGCGGGCTCGCAGGGGCGCCCCCTTGCGGCCGGCAGGTGAGCCGGCCACAAGGGGGCGCCTTGGCTTTAGGCCGCGGGTTCCCGGTCGAGCATCCGCCCATGCCAGCCCTGGCCGCCGGGTAGCAGCAGGTTGAGTAGGATGGCGACCACGCCGCACAGCGAGATGCCCTTGAGAGCGACGTCACCGGAGCCGATCACCATGCCGCCGATGCCGAACACCAGCGTCACCGACACGATGACCAGGTTGCGCGCCTCCGACAGGTCGACCTGATGGCGGATCAGGGTGTTCAGCCCCACCACGGCGATGGAGCCGAACAGCAGACAAAGAATGCCGCCCATGACCGGTACCGGGATGCTGTGCAGCGCGGCGCCGAACTTGCCCACGAAGGCGAGCAGAATGGCGAAGCCCGCTGCCCATAGCATGATGCGCGGGTTGAAGTTGCGCGTCAGCATCACCGCCCCGGTCACTTCCGAATAGGTGGTGTTGGGTGGGCCGCCGAACAGGGCAGCGGCCGAGGTGGCCAGGCCGTCGCCCAGCAGGGTGCGGTGCAGGCCTGGTTTCCGCATGTAGTTGTTGTTGGTTGCCGCGCTGATGGCCAGCATGTCACCGACGTGCTCGATGACCGGGGCGATGGCGACCGGGATCATGAACAGGATGGCGCCCCAGTGCAGCTCGGGGGCGACGAACTTGGGCATGGCCAGCCAGGGCGCGGCGGCGATCGGGGAGAAGTCGACTACACCCAGCAGCCAGGCCAGCGCGTAGCCGACCGCGATTCCGGCCAGGATGGGCACCAGCCGGAACAGGCCGCGTCCGACGATGGCCACGATCAGGGTGGTCAGCAGCGCCGGCAGGGAAATCAGCAACGCCGTGCCGTAGGGGATGAGCTGGGCACTGGCGTCGCCAGTCTTGCCCATCACCATGTTGGCGGCCACCGGAGACAGGCCGAGGCCGATGCACATGATCACCGGCCCCACCACCACCGGCGGCAGCAGCCGGTCGATCAGCCCCACGCCCTTTACCCTCACCGCGGCTGCCAGCGCCACATAGACCAGCCCGGCCGCGACCAGGCCACCCAGCGTGGCCGGCAGGCCGAAATCGTTGGTGGCGGCCAGGATGGGCGCGATGAAGGCGAAGCTGGAGGCCAGGAAAATCGGGACCCGGTTGCCGGTGATGAGATGAAAGATGAGCGTGCCGACGCCAGCGGTGAACAGCGCGACATTGGGGTCCATGCCGGTGACGAGTGGCATCAGCACCAGCGCGCCGAAGGCCACGAACAGCATTTGCGAGCCGGCCAGGGCTTGCCGCCAGACGGGGTCACGAGGCTGTGCTTGCATGGGTCAGATGTCCTTTTGTTTGGTGCCAAAAATGCGGTCCCCGGCATCGCCCAGGCCGGGGATGATATAGCCGTGCTCGTTCAGCCCCTGGTCGATGGCCGCAGTGTAGATGGTCACGTCCGGATGCGCCTGCTCGACCGCCGCGATGCCTTCGGGCGCGGCCACTAATACCAGCGCGCGGATGCGGCGAGCGCCGGCCTTCTTGAGCAGGTCGATCGTGGCGATCATGGTGCCACCGGTGGCCAGCATGGGATCGACGATCATGGCCAGCCGCTGGTCCATCTGCGGCACCAGCCGTTCCAGGTAAGTCTGCGCCTGCAGGGTTTCCTCGTTGCGGACCACACCGACCACGCTCACCTTGGCGCCCGGGATCAGCCGCAGCACGCCGTCCAGCATGCCGATGCCGGCCCGCAGTATGGGCACCACGGTAATCTTCTTGCCGGCGATCTTCTCCGCCTGCATCGGCCCTGACCAGGCCTCGACGGTGTAGGTCTCCAGCGGCAAGTCTTTGGTGGCTTCATAGGTCAGCAGGGCGCTGATTTCCTGCGCCAGCTCGCGGAAATTCTTGGTGCTCATGTCGGCTCGGCGCATCAGGCCGAGCTTGTGGCGGATCAGGGGGTGGCGGATTTCATGTACGGGCATAGGGCGACTCCGGCGGCAAAAAAACGAGCGTAGAGTAATGCATTCTTCCCGCGCAGGCATGTGCGTGATGGCCTGGCCTGCCGGGCCCGCGTTTGAGCTGGCCGCCGTCACCGGGCATGATGGGGCGCGATCGGCTCGCATCCTGCGGGCATCCGTGCACTATCGGGAGTTGGTCAATGTCATTTTACGTCTATCTCTCCGGCGAAATTCACACCAACTGGCGCCAGCAGATCATAGAGGGCGCCCGGGCCCACGACCTGGATGTGGTCTTCACCGGGCCCGTCACCGATCATGACGCCAGCGACGCTGCCGGCGATTGCCTCGGCGCGGAGAGCAATCCATTTTGGCGCGATCACAAGTCGGCCAAGGTAAACGCCATCCGCACCAGAACCCTTATCGAGCAGGCCGATTTGGTGGTGATCCGCTTCGGCGATAAGTACAAGCAGTGGAACGCGGCCTTCGATGCTGGCTACTGCGCTGCTCTCGGTAAGCCCTATATTACCCTGCACTCGGAAGAGCTCGTGCATCCGCTGAAGGAGGTGGACGCCGCGGCCATGGCTTGGGCGACCAAGCCCGAGCAGGTGGTCGAGATCCTGCGCTACGTGCTGCAGCCCTGAGTCGTGCGGGGGCTGCTGCCGCGCCCCCGGTTTTCCCCTATGCTTGTGTCGAAAGCGGCACGCAGGAGGTGGGATGCATCGTCGTTCCTTCATCAAGGCCTGCGCTCTGGCAGCAGGCGCGCTGGCGGCCAATCCCAGTCTGGCCCTGGCAGGAGGCATGGTGCCTCGGCTTTACCAGCGGGTCCGGCTGGTTGACGGCAAGGGGCTGGCGCTGCGGGCGTCGACATTGCCGCCGGCGCAGCAGCTGGTGTTTCATTACCCCTATACTGTAACGCCCTGTTTTCTGATCAACCTGGGTCGGCCGGCGCCGGGGCGCAACGGTCTGCGCACCGAGCAGGGCGTCGCCTACGACTGGCAGGGCGGGGTAGGGCCGCAGCGGTCGCTGGTGGCGTTCTCGGCCATTTGCGCCCACAAGCTGACCCATCCCACCCCGGCCGTGAGCCATATTTCCTTCCGTCCCCGCCGCAGTGACCACGAGCCCGAGGCCGGCATCATCACCTGCTGCTCGGAGAACAGCCGCTACGATCCGCTGCGCGGCGCCGAGGTGATCTCCGGCCCGGCGCGGCAGCCGCTAGCGGCCATCATCCTCGAGCATGATCCTCGCGACGATGGCTTGTATGCGGTCGGCACGTTGGGTGGCGAGCTGTTCCAACGTTTCTTCACCGAGTTCGAGCGCCGCCTCTCCGTGCAGTATCCGAATGGCGGCGCGCAGCAGCTGGTGAGTGGGCAGATCCCTGCCATCCCGCTGGAGCAATACAGCGCCAATGTCCTGGGCTGCTGAGCGCGCTGCCACGGCTCAGACCCCGCTCGGCTCGGCGCCGTTGCGCAGCAGCTCCAGCAGCTGCTGGTGGCCGCGCCGGGCGGCGATGCTGAGGGCCGAATTGCCCGCCCCGTCCTCGGCCGCCGGCTGCAGGCCCAGCTCGATCAGGGTCCGCGCCATCGCCACGTCGCCGCGCTCCACGGCATGCATCAGCAGCGTCCAGTTGTAGGCGTCGCGCCGGGTCGGGTCGGCGCCCAGCTCCACCAGCTTGCGCACCGCCTCGACATGGCCTTTGACGGTGGCCAGCATCAGCGGCGTCCAGCCCAGCCGCACCGTATGATTGGGGTCGGCGCCGGCCGCCACCAGCTGCTCAATGGCGGCGACATGGCCTTCGACGGCGGCGTACATCAGCGCCGTGCCCCCCTTGGGATTGGTTCTGTCGACCTCGGCGCCGTACTCTAGCAGCAGGCCAATGATTTCGGTATTGCCGCTCTCAGCGGCCCACATCAGGGCGGTTTTCCCGGCCAGCTGACCCTTCCGGGTGGCGACCTCCGGCGAGACACCGTTGTCCAGCAGGATGGCCACTCGCTCGGTCTGGCCGTTGCGGATGGCGTCGATCAGGGCATTGGCCGAAGGGTTGGCGGCAGCGGCGCCGCCAAGCAGCAGCGCCAGGGTCAGCAGAACGCGCGCGCTGAGCAGGATGTGGTTGGTTCTTGCGTGCATGCTCGGAAGGTGGCCGGTTCAAAGCTGGGCCAGGACGGATTCGGCGCTGCTTTTGTCCACGCCGCGGTCGTCTATGCCCAGCCACTGGACGATGCCGTCGTCTGCGATCAGGGCGAAGCGGCGGCAGCGGATCCCCATGCCGGCGCTGCGAAGATCCAGCTCCAGCCCGAGCGCGCGAGTCAGCTCGGCGTTGCCGTCGGCCAGCATGAGGATGGCTTCCGCGTTCTGCGCTTGCTGCCAGGCTCGCAGGACGAAGGCATCATTAACCGCCATGCAGGCGATACGATCGACGCCCTTGGCGAGGATTTCGTCGGCCTTCACGACGAAGCCGGGCAGGTGGGCCTGCGAGCAGCCGGGGGTGAAGGCGCCGGGCACGGCAAAAAGCACCACCCGCTTGCCGGCGAAAACCGCGTCGGAGGTGATGGGCTCGGGCCCGCTTTCCCCCATGGTTCTGAGCTCGATGTTCGGGATCCTGTCGCCTACTTGGATGGTCATCGCTTTCTCCTGTTGAGCCTGCGGCATCGGTATCGTTGCCTTGCTGACCGCACGAGCTCGCCCGCTGACGGCCGGCATGGCGTACCATAAGCCGCTGATGCGGACAGCCCGCTCCCTGCCTCCATAGCATAGCCGTGCTGCGCGCGCCCCGCCCATGGCGGTGGGCTTTGCGCGTGGCCTGTCGTCCTGAGGAGAAAATATGTTCATGAAGCCGACAATCCAGGCGTTGGGTGCGGCGCTGCTTTTGCTGGCCGGCAGCGCCCAGGCGGCGGTGGTGTTCCTTTATCATCGCTTTGGTGAGGACCGCTACCCCAGCACCAATGTGCGCCTGGAGCAGTTTGAGGCGCATCTGCAGCATTTGGATGAAGCCGGCTACCAGGTCTGGCCGCTGGAACGGATCGCGCGGGCGCTGCAGCAGGGTCAGCCGCTGCCGGACCGGGTGGTCGCCATCACCATCGACGATGCCTACGCTTCTATCTATCACGAAGCCTGGCCGCGCCTGCGAGCGCGCAACATGCCGTTCACTGTGTTCGTGGCCACCGATCCGGTCGATCAGGGGCTGTCCAACTACATGACCTGGGAGCAGATGCGAGAGATGGCGGCGCATGGCGTGCACTTCGCCAATCACTCCCGCAGCCACGCCAAGCTGCACCTGCGCCTGGCGGGGGAGAGCCGCGAAGCCTGGGCCGAACGGGTGCGCGCTGACATTCACCATGCCGAGGCCCGGCTGCGGGCCGAGCTAGGGACGGCGGTGCCAGCGGCGCCGGCGCTGTTCGCCTATCCTTACGGCGAGTACAGCGCCGAGCTGGCCGCGTTGGTGGCCGAGGAGGGCTATGTCGCCTTCGGCCAGCACAGCGGGGCGCTGGGACAGGGCTTCGACCTCACCGCGCTGCCCCGCTTCCCCATGGCGGAAGCCTATGCTGAGCTGGCCGAATTTCGGCAGAAGGCGGCGACCTTGCCGCTGCCGTTGCTGCAGCGCGAGCCGCGCGATCCCATCGTTACGCCGGCTGCCAACCCGCCCCGTTTCAGCGCCGCCTTGGGAGAGGTCGACGGCGACCCGCGGCGCCTGGCCTGCTTCGCCAGCGGTCAGGGGGCGATGGAAGTGCGCTGGTTGGGCGAGCGGCGTTTCGCGGTGCAGGCGCAGGCGCCCTATCCGCCGGGCCGGGCGCGCTACAACTGTACGCTGCCGTCGCGCCAGCCCGGTCGCTACTACTGGTACAGCCAGCCCTGGATCATCCCTGGCGGCCGCGACTAGTCGTGCCCTGGGGCGCCAGCGTCACGCCGTCCAGCTGGTCCAGGTGGTTGCCGAGGATGAGGGCGCGGACTTCCTTGACGTAAATCTGGCCGCGCTCGGAATAGCGTTCCAGGCCGTCCGCCAGCGCCAGCGGCTGCAGCGGCGCGCCGATGCTGCGCAAATAGGCCCGCCGCAGGCGGAGCGTGGAGTAGGCCGCACCCGTGTTGAGCGTGTGCATGTAGTTGCGCACCGAGGCCTGCAAGTCGGGGAAGACGCGCACCAGATGGGTGGCCCCGCTGGGGCGGGCCGCTGGCACGATGCCCTGGCTGCGGTCCCAGGTCCAGACGCCGAACAGGTTGCGGGCTTCGCGGGCGAAGCGTGAGGTGCCCCAGCCGCTTTCCTTGGCGGCCTGCGCTAGGGCCAGGCCGAGCGGGATCTCGTCGACCCGCAGCAGCAGCTGGCGTTGGGTTTCGGGGTCGCTCAGCTCGCCACGGACCGCGTAGCGTTTGGCCAGCGCCGCCAGCTCGTTGCGTTCCGCCTCGGTCCAATCACTGCGGGCGAGCAGCTTCTGCAGCTGGCTGCGCTCTTGTTGCAGCCGCTCATTCTCGGCCAGGATGAGCGGTGTCAGAATGGAGAAGAAGAGTGCCTTGCGGGTCGACACCGGCAGCTCGGCCAGATCCGGCGGCAGCGCCTGCACCGCCAGCCGGGGGACCGGCCCTTGCGGCGGCCAGGCATAGTCGTGCTGGGCGAACAGCGCCAGCAGCGCCTGCGAGGAAGCGGCGGTGACGGGCTTGAGCGGTGCCTGTGGCGACGGCGGTGGCAGGGCCGTGGCTGCCCAGTACAGTACCAGGCAGAGCACGATGGTCAGCGGCAGGGCGTCGACGATTACCCGCCAGCGCGGTGCAGGAGCAGGAGTCAGATTGGACATGGAATCGTTGTTACTGACAATTTAAATAAATTCTAACATTGAGCGCGGCCGCGTGTGCAGCTGATTCCGCCGCTGCCGAGCCACGCGGCCAATACGACGACCAGGAGGAGGGGAATGACCCGCAAGATCGCCCTGATCACGGGCTGCTCCAGCGGCATTGGCCGGGAGCTGGCGCGCCAGCTGGCGGCGCAGGGATGGTGCGTTTATGCTGGCGCGCGCCGGCCGGAGACGCTGTAGGCGCTGGCCGGCGAGCAGCTCATCCCGGTGCAGCTGGACGTCACCGCTGCGGAGCAGATCACCCAGTGCCTGGCGCGCATCGAGCGCGAGGCGGGCCGGCTGGATCTGCTGGTCAACAACGCCGGCTACGGCGCCATGGGACCGTTGGTGGAAATGCCGCTGACCGAGCTGCGCAGACAATTCGAGACCAATGTATTCGCTCCCGTAACCATGCTCCAGGCCGCGTTGCCGCTCTTGCAACGCAGCCCTCGCGCCCTGGTGGTCAATATCGGCAGCATCTCCGGCGTCATCACCACACCCTTCTCCAGTGCCTATTGCGCCACCAAGGCAGCGCTGCACAGCCTGTCCGATGGCCTGCGCATGGAGCTGGCGCCGTTCGGGGTGCGCGTGCTGACCGTGCAGCCGGGAGCGATCCAGTCGGAGTTCGGCAACAATGCCGCCCGCAGCCTGGTCGCCACCCTGCCGGCGAATTCCCGCTATCTGCCGCTGCGCTCCTACATTGAGGCGCGGGCGCGCGCTTCGCAGCAGCGCAGCACCCCGACCGGCCGCTTCGTGCGGGATTTGGTCAAGGCGATCCAGAGTGAGCCGCCGCCGGCCGTGCGCCGGCTCGGCAACGGCAGCACCAGCCTGCTGCTGCTCAAGCGCCTCCTGCCCACGCGCTGGCTGGATCGCCTGCTGCAACGCAAGTTCGGGCTGGACAAGCCGTTGCCTGCCGAGACGAGCGCGGCTCAGCGCGCCAGCACGTAACGGTCACGGCCGGCGCCAAATCCCGCCACAGCGGCCAGGCCGCAGATCAGGACGAACAGCGGGCCGGCCAGCGTCCAGTCGCCGCTCCAGTCGCGCAGCAGCCCGGTCAGCAGCGGCCCGAGCGAGGCAAGCGCATAGCCGATGCTTTGTGCCATGCCGGACAAGCGGGTGGCAGTGTGGGTGTCGGGTGCGCGCAGCACGAGGAGGGACAGGGCAATGGCGAAGCTGCTGCCTTGCGCCAGCCCCAGTACCAGCGCCCACAACCACAGCGTCGGCAGGGGCGCGTACAGGCACCCCAGCAGGCCGGCTAGGATCAGCAGAGTGACAACCACCACGGCACAACTTTGGGTGCGGCGGCGGGTGGCTAGCAAAGGCGCGCCGAGGGCGGCTGGCGCCTGTACCAGGATGGAAAGGGAGACCGCCAGCCCGGCGGCGATCGGATCCAGGCCGCGCTCGCGCAGGATGGGGGTTAGCCAGCCGAACACGATGTAAGCCAGCGACGACTGCAGTCCCATGTAGGCGGTGACCTGCCAGGCCAGGGCATCCCGCCAGAGGGTCTGCCGGCGGCGGTCGGGGGTGAGCGCCAGGTCTCGCTTCCGGCGCAGGGCCAGCGGCAGCAGGATCAGGCCGGCCGCCAGCGCCGGCAGGGACCAGAACGCCAGCGCCCAGGACCAGCTGCCCAGCCAGCGGACCAGCGGTGGGGTTAGCCCGGTGCCGGCGGCGGCGCCGCTGCACAGCGCCATGGTGTAAAGGCCGGTCATGGAACTGGCGTGGCGCGGAAAATCCCGCTTCACCAGGGCCGGCAGCAGTACGCCGGCAATGCCTATGCCCGCCCCGGCCAGCACCGTGCCCAGAAGCTGGCAGGGAAAGGTCGGCAGGGCGCGCACGGCGATGCCGCCGCTCAACACCAGCAGCGCGCCCAGCACGGTGCGCTCGCTGCCATGGCGCACTGCCAGGCGCGGCGTGAGCAGGCCGAACAGTCCCAGGCACAGGACCGGGATCGTGGTGAGCAGGCTAGCGGCGCCAGCGCCCATGCCGATGCCGCGCATCATCTCCGGCAGCACCGTGGAGAGGCTGGTGAGCGCTGGCCGCAGGTTGAGCGCGACCAGGATCAAGGTCAGCACCAGCAACCAGGGCGCGCCTGGCGCGGCAGGTGCCGTATCGCGTTGTCCGGTCGTGGTGTCGGGGGTGGTCGGGGGCATCTGTGTCCTGACTCGGACTGACGGCGGCGGGCATGGTGCCGCCGGTTCGGCACAGGGCTGTGGGAGGCGGCCCGCGCGGGGCCGCCGGCTTGGGACTAGCTGGCTACTGCCGCCCTCTCCAGGTCGGGATGTCGCCGGTGCCAATCGGTGGCTTGCTGGTAGGCATGGCCGGCTCGCACCAGCAGCGGTTCCTGCAGGTCGGCGGCGACCAGCTGGAAGCCGATGGGCAGGCCGGCGGCGGTGAAGCCGCCCGGCAGGGTGATGGTCGGGCTGCCGGACATGTTGAAAGGCGCGGTGAAGCGCACGGCGTTGTCGAGTCCGCCGGGCCGGGACAGCAGCTCGTCCAGGGCCGACAGCGTCGGGTTGCCGAAGGGATGCACCGGCACCAGCAGCAGATCAAGCCGACGGAACAGCTTGCGGAGCGCGCCGGTGAAAGCCAGCCGCTGATGATGGATCTTCATCAGTGTCATGGCATCGAGGCTGCGCCCGCCATCGATCAGGCTGGCCAGCACCGGGCCGTAGTCCGCCGCCTTGGCGGGATAGTGTTCCTCATGGGCGATTGCCGTCTCCACGCTGCAGTAAGCGGCCCAGTTCTGGTACATGGCGGCGGTGGTGGGGGGCATCGAGTATTCGACGATTTCGGCGCCGAGATCGGTGAACACCCGGCGAGCCTCGTCGATCACGCGGCAGGTGTCGGGATCGCTGACCTCATAGACATAGGTTGGATTGACGCCGATGCGCAGCCCACGCACGCCCGCGTCCAGCCCGGACAGACAGTCGGGTGCCGGCAGGTCCAGGCAGGTGGGATCCAGGGGGTCGGGGCCAGCCATGACCTGCAGTATGGTGCCGGCATCGGCGGCGCTGCGGGTCATGGGACCAATGTGGTCCATGCTCGCCGCCAGCGCCATCGCACCGTGACGGCTGACCAGTCCCCAGGTGGGCTTGATGCCGGTGATGCCGTTGGCGCCGGAGGGAAAGCGGATCGAGCCACCGGTGTCGGTGCCGACAGCGCCGTAGCAGAGCCCGGCGGCAGTCGCCACCCCCGAGCCGCTGGAGGAGACGCCCGGCCAGTGCTCCGGGTGCCAGGGGTTGACCGGGGCGGGCAGGCTGGGATGGTGGGCAGCGAAAGCGCCTTCCGTCATGTGCAGCTTGCCCAGCATGATGGCCCCGGCGTCGAGCAGCTTGCGCACCACCGTGGCATCGGTCTCGGGGACGTAGTCGGCCAGCATGGTCGTGCCCCAGCTGGTCGGCACTCCGCGCGTCTCGCACAGGTCCTTGATGCCGATCGGGATGCCGTGCAGGGGGCCGCGGAACTCGCCGCGCTGCATCTCGGCTTCGGCCTGCCGGGCCTGCTCGATGGCGATGTCTGCGGTGACGGTAAGATAGCTGCGTAGCCGCGGGTCGAGCCGCTCGATCCGCTCCAGCAGGTGCCGGGTGACCTCGACCGGCGACAGTTGACGGCTGCGGTAGGCGTTGGCCAGCTCCAGGATGCCGGCGTACTCCAGATTGTCCATGGTCATGGTCGCTCTCCTCCTTCCTTGAAGTGGGGTGCACCTTGAAGCATAGTCGAGCCGCCGAAGAAGGCGGCGCCAGCAGCCGCTCACAACACGACGATGGAGGAGGAGCCAGGATGAGGACCGCAACCAGCGATGCGGCCCGGGAGACCATGCTGCGGCGGGTGCGGGAGAGCTTCGCGCGACAGGGACTGATGCGCCATCTGGGCGCCGAGCTGAGCTTGGTGCAGCCGGGGGAGGTGCGCATCCGCGTGCCGTTCCGCGAGGAGCTTACCCAGCAGCACGGGTTTTTTCACGCCGGCGCCACCAGCGCCATTGCCGATACGGCCGGCGGCTATGCCGGCTTTACCCTGTTCCCCGAGAACAGCTCCGTGCTCACGGTGGAGTTCAAGATCAACCTGCTCGCGCCGGCGCAGGGCGACTATCTGGAAGCGGTGGGCAAGGTGGTGCGCTCGGGACGCACCCTCACCGTCTGCCAGCTTGAGGTGTACGGGGTAAGCGACGGGGAGCGCACCTTGGTGGCGCTGGGCCAGCAGACGCTGATCTGCATGCACGGTAAGCTGGACAGGCGGGATTGATCAGCGCTGGCGCAATCGTCGCTGATGCCTGGCCCGCGTATTCATAACCTCCCGCGGCTTACTTCACGGTGCCGGCAGACTCGGCGCGCAGCGGGGCGAATGAAGGGTCTTGCCGAATCCGATGGCCGCGCTTGCGGCCACGCCGGGCGACAGGATTCAGGGACAAAGCCGCCGGTACATTTCGTCCGAGTAGCTGACCTTTTCCACCCGCATGGTAGCTTCCGGCTGGTCCTTGTCGAAGAAGACCCGCTCCATCAGGGTGCAATTCAGGAGATTGGACCAGGTTTTCACGCCCTCGGCGGACGTGTTGTAGAAGGTATACAGGTAGTATTCGACGATGATCTGGTCGTCCTGACGGATGGTGCGAGCGTTGCCGTCGAAGACGGTAAACACGTTCACCGGCGCCCGGACGTAGCTCCAAGGGCGGAAAGGGCTTTTGGTTTGCTGGGTGGAAACGATGACGGCATCGTCGGGCAGCAGGCTGGCCTTGAACTCGTACCAGCTGTAGTCGTAGTAGGCGAGATACCAGAACATCGCCAAGCTGGCCGCTATCGGTATCAGCCCCTTCGGTATCCGGTTCCGCGACAGCTTGCGTAGGGCGAACATGATGCCGCCAGCGCTGACGCCCACGATCACCACGGCGATGAGGTGCCAGATCATGAGAACTCCCGTTCGTTGCAGGCTTCCGTCAAAAATAAAGAAAGTGGGCTTTCCGAAGAAAGCCCACTTGCAGCGAAAGGCAAGGCAACTGCTTAGTTGACCGCAGCAGGCTTGGCGGTCGGATAGCGCACCCGAGCCACCATCTGCTGGATTTCCCGAGTCGGGGCGGTGGTCGACAGCGACACAATGGTGCCGACGATGAAGTTGGCGATGGCGCCGATCACGCCCACCGACAGCGGGGAGATGCCCAGGATCCAGTGCTCCGGCGTGTTCGGGAACAGCGCCGTGCCCGGAATGAAGAAGAAGCCCAGGTAGGTGAAGATGTAACCGATGGTGACGATGGCGCCGGCGATCATGCCCGCGATCGCGCCCTTGCTGTTCATGCGCTTGTTGAAGATGCCCTGCACGATGCAGGGGAACAGCGTGGCCGCGGCCATGCCGAAGGCGAGTGCCACCGTCTGCGCTGCGAAGCCTGGTGGATTGAGGCCCAGCCAGGTGGCGACGATGATCGCGCCGGTCATCGAGATGCGGGCGTACAGCATCTCCTGCTTGTCGGAGAGGTTTGGCAACAGCGTATTCTTCAGCAGGTCGTGACTGATTGCCGAGGATATCGCAAGTAGCAGGCCGGATGCCGTCGACAGCGCGGCCGCGACGCCGCCCGCTGCCATCAGGCCGATTAGCCACGGCGGCATGTTGGCGATCTCGGGCAGGGCTAGCACCAGGATGTCGTTGTTGACGGTAAGCTCGTTGCCCGCCCAGCCGCGCTCGGCCGCCGTGGTGCTGGCGAAGGTCTCGTTGCCGGCGTTGTAGAACTGGATGCGGCCGTCACCGTTCTTGTCCTCAAACTTGAGAAGACCGGTGACCTCCCAGTTCTTGAACCACTCCGGACGCTCTTCGTACACCAGCAGCTCTTCGACGCCACCCGGATAGACGGTCTCCAGCAGGTTCAGGCGGGACATCGCCGCCAGTGCCGGCACGGTGGTGTAGAAGGTGGCGATGAACAGCAACGCCCAACCCGCCGACCAGCGCGCCTGCCGGATGTTCGGTACCGTGAAGAAGCGAATGATGATGTGGGGCAGGCCCGCGGTGCCGACCATCAGCGTCAGGGTGAACAGGAACATGTTCCACTTGTTGTCGACGTCCGCGGTGTAATCCTGGAAGCCCAGATCGCGCACCACCTGATCCAGCCGCTCCAGCAGCGCCAGGCCGGATGCCTGATGGGTGCCAAACAGGCCGGTTTGCGGTAGGAAGTGGCCGGTCAGCATCAGCGACAGGTAGATGGCCGGGATGGAGAAGGCCAGGATCAGCACGACGTACTGCGCCACCTGGGTGTAGGTCACGCCCTGCATGCCGCCCAGCACGGCATACACGAACACCACCGCCGCCGAGATGATCAGGCCGGTCTCGACGCTCACCTCGAGGAAGCGGGCGAAGGCCACGCCGGCGCCGGTCATCTGCCCGATGACGTAGGTCAGGGAAATGACGATCAGGCACAGCACCGCCACCACGCGGGCTGATTTGCTGACATAGCGCTTGCCGATGAAGTCCGGCACGGTGTAGGTGCCAAAGCGACGCAGGTACGGCGCGAGCAGGGTGGCGAGCAGCACATAGCCGCCGGTCCAGCCCATGATGAAGGACGAGTTGACGTAGCCGACCGAGATCAGGCCTGCGACCGAGATGAAGGACGCCGCCGACAGCCAGTCCGCGGCTGTGGCCGCGCCGTTCACCACCGGGTTGACCTCGCCGCCGGCGATGTAGAACTCGCGGGTGGAACGGGCGCGCGACCAGATGGCGATCGCGAGATAAAGCGCGAATGTGCCCATGACGAAGATGAAGTTGATTGCAAATTGGCTCATCGCTTATTCCTCCATGCCGAATTCTTCGTCGAGCTTGTTCATGCGCCAGGAGTAGAAGAACACCAGCGCGACGAAGGTCAGGACGGAACCCTGCTGAGCGAACCAGAAGCCGAGGTCGGCGCCGCCGACCTTGATCCCCATCAGCAGCGGACGCAGCAGGAGGCCGCAGCCATAGGACACGATCGCCCAGATGGTGAGGGTGATGACGATGAGGCGTAGGTTGAAGCGCCAGTACTTGAGGTCGCGTTCGCTGACTTCGATGAGCGGAGCTTGAGCAGTCTTGTCGTTGGGCGCGACGCTGCCAGTCAGTTCGTTAGCCATTGATAATCCTCCTCCTCTATCCCGCTTTGTTTTGCTAGCAACGGCTGATAATGACTTCGAACGAAAGCACTCCTCCTCCCTTCGTTTTTTGTTCTTTTGATCCGTTGGCTCGGCTTTGCCGCTGAGCGCGTTCTTATCGCTGGTTATTGCTGTCGACGGCTCGGGCGGTTTGCGCGAGCCGAGCCTTGCCTAGACGCAGCTGCCGCCGTCGGCGCAGCGGCAGCGCGGGGTGCAGCAAGTCTGCTTTGGACGCATTCTTGCGCGTCTCTGATGATGCAAGGATTGGGCCATTGATAATTGCTTTTTGATCAATGGTTTAATTCCTTTTGCGGGAAAGGCGGCTGGCGGCTGTTGCGAGCTGTAACAGGCGCGCGTTTTGAAATGTAACAACCGCATAAAAGTCACTCGCTAGGCTGGACTGCAGCCGGTCGGCAGGAGGTGGTCGCAATGGCATCGGTTTTTCGCCAGGCGGAGGCCAGACCGAACGGCCTGGCGGGGATGCAACAGGCGGCGTGTTTCGTTGCGAAACGGGGCAGCCGCTGACGGCGTGACCAGGCTGGACTTTTCTTTTTGTTACGGTGCAGCAAATAATCGGGTCTTTTCGGTTTTGGGCGGCGACGTCATCGTCGCCGGGGATGAAGCATGCAACAACAAGCGACTCGCGCTCACCTTCGACAGTTGCAACTGGGGAAGCAAGAGCATCCACTGCGCGGGACGGTGCTGGCCGAAGTGCACGCGCGGCCGTACGAATCTTTGCAAGGGCCGCTGCGACTGTCCCACGTGGCCCTGGTTACCGGCCCGGACGGCGCACTGGTGGAGGCGGAGCATCGCCATTTGGCCGAGCTTTGCCGGCTGCACGGCGTCGAGCCGCCCAGCCTGGAAGCCAGCCATTTCAGTCGCGATCTGGGCCCGTTCCGCCTGCGCTGGGAGCGCCACCAGGAGTTTTCCACCTACACGTTTTTCTGCCGGGGCGTGGAGCGGGAGCCGTTCAGTGAGCCGGCAATCCAGCTGCTGCCCGCCGAGTGGCTGGCCGGCTTGCCGGGGCAACTGCTGGTCGCCACCCACCTGGTGCTGGAGCAGCGGGGTAGGCCGCCGCGGGAGCTGCGCGAGCTGGAGTCCTTTTTCGTCGCCGAAAGCCTGGCCGGCAGCGAGGTGGCGCGAGGGGCTGCCAGGGCCTTCACCGATTTCCGGCTGCACGAGGACGGCTTCTCGCGCTTCTTGGTCGAGGACCAGGGGCTGGCGCCGCGCCAAGCCGGCCGTCTGGTGCAGCGGCTGCTGGAGGTGGAAACCTACCGCCTCATGGCGCTGCTGGCCTTTCCGCTTGCCCGCCAGATCGGGCCGGAGATGGCGCGCCTGGAGCAGCGGCTGGAAGCCTTGACCAGCCGCCTCCTCGAGTCGCGCCGGCTGGACGACGATCAGCAGCTGCTGCAGTCGCTGTCGGCGCTGGCGGCCCGGGTGGAGCAGCTGATGGCGCAAAGCAGCTTCCGACTGAGCGCGGCCCAGGCCTACGACCAGCTCATCCAGCACCGTATCGAGCGGCTGCGGGAGCAGCGCATCCACGATTTGCAGACCATGGGCAACTTTCTGGAGCGGCGGATGGCGCCGGCCATGCGCACTTGCGCCTCGGTAGCCCAGCGGCTGGAGGGGCTAGCGCGGCGGGTGGCCCGCACCGCCAATCTGCTGCGCACTCGGGTCGACGTCGCGCTGGAGGCGCAGAACCGCGACCTGCTGAGCGCCATGAACCAGCGCACCCAGCTGCAGCTGCGGCTGCAGGAGACGGTCGAGGGGCTGTCGGTCGTGGTGCTGAGCTATTACGCCATCGGCTTGCTGTCCTATGTCGCTCGCGGTGCCAAGGAGGCCGGCCTGCTGACGCTGTCGCTGGACATCGGCTTAGGCGTGGCGGTGCCACTGGTGCTGGGTGGCATGTGGATCGGCATCCGCCGGCTGCGGCGGCGCCTGAGCGGGTAGCCTCAGCGCACCCAGACCTCGACCCGGCGGTTGCGATGCTGGCCGGCCGGGCTGGTATCCGCGGCCAGCGGCGCCACCGCGCCGAAACCGCGCGTGGCCCAGGGGAACACGCCTCGGGCTTGGAGCGCCCGCTCTATCGCCTCGGCGCGCCGCTGCGACAGCAGCATGTTGTAGGAAGGCTCGTGGCTGCCGTCGGTGAAGCCGATCAGCGCCACCCGCAGACTGGGATGCTCCTTAAGGTACGCAACTAGCCGGTCCAGATCGCGCAGGGCCTTGTTGTCGAGCTGGTCGCTGCCCGGCTGGAAGCGGAAATTCAGCGACAGCCGGCGCGAGCCGCGCGCCAGTTCCAGATACTCGATGGGCAGGGACGGGTCCAGCGCGATGTCTTCGCTGCGGATGTTCTGGGAGACGAAGCCCGCCTGCGCCACGATCTCCTGGCCGGTCTCGCCGAGAGTGAACTCGATCAGCTCGACGGCCAGCGGATTGGCCGCGACGGCTGGCAGGTGAAATACAGCCGCCGTGACAGCGGGTAGTCCTCGGTGGCCACGGTAAAGTGGGTCGGGACGATGGCCAGCGCCTGTTCGCTCTCGTTGATCGCCAGCACCTTGGCGCGGCGCACGTAAGGCAGACCGATGAAGCCGATGGCGCCGGGATCCTGGGCAACCCTGTCCGACAACTCGCTGCTGGATTCGATGCGATGCGCGGATGGGGTCAGTTGCGCGCCATGCGGCTTTAGCACCAGGCTCTTGAAGGTTTCGAAGGTGCCGGACTGATCGTCGCGCGCATAGACGGTCACGGGCAGCTCGGGACCGCCTAGGCTGTTCCAGTTGGCGATCTGCCCCGAGAACAGCTGGGCGACCTGCCTGGTGCTCAGCGAGTGCACCGGATTGCTGGGGTGGACGATGACGGCCAGCCCGTCGAGCGCGATCACATGCTCGCTGCCGACAGCGGTCAGATTGCCCAGCTGGGGCTGCAGCGCAGTCACTTCGCGGTCCAGAATGGGACGGCTGGCCATGCCGAGGTCGGCACTGCCGGCCATCAGCCCCTGGAAAGCCGTGCTGGAGCCGTGGGCGTGGATTTCCACGGCGATCTCCGGCAGATCGTCCTGGGCGAAGGCGTAGACGGTCTTATCGGTCGAGGTCGTGCCCGGAACCAGGCGGATGTCGGTGTAGCCGCGCGCCCGCAGTATGCCCTCCACCAGCGCCGGCGCCAGCTGCTCGCCAATAGTGTTGGAGCCGTGTAGACGCAGCGCCGGTGGGGGTAGCTGAGCCGGCAGCGGCTTCTTCTGCGGCCCGGTCGCAGCCGCCGCAGCGACGCTTGCCGTCTCCTCGGCGGCTTGACGTGGGCCGAGCAGGGCCAGCCCTGCCAGCAGTATCAGGCACGCCAGCGCCGAGGCGCCCAGCCACCAGGGCAGGCGGCGTCTCGCGGGCTGGCTTGGCGGTGCGGACGGAGGCGTTGGGCGAGGCGGCGTTTGGCGCGCTTCCAGTAGGGCCGCGATTTCCGCCGCCAGCGCAGCCAGACCGGGCTCGTCCGCATCCGCGGCGGCCTGCAGCACGCTGAGCCGGTAGTCGGGGTCGTTGAGCAGCATGGTCAGCGGCACACAGTTGCCGCTTCGCTGCTGGTACTGCTGTTTCAACTGCCACAGCAGGTTGACCAGCTCGACGTCGTGGACGGTGACAGGTGAAGGCTTTCGAGGAGTGGCTGCGGCGTTTCCCATCTCAGTCCGAGCGCTTTTTCCAGCTGAAGGGGCGTCTCGGCGCTGGATGGTAGGGTGCGCTTGTGACGGTCGTGTGACAACGACGGCAGGCAGGCGGCTTTGGATGGCAGGCGACGACAGGGGCAGTGCCGCCTTGCCCGACGGGACGCAATGCAAGCCCTAGTCGGCGGGAGGGTAGGGAGGTGTCGGGGTCAGGCGGTGGTCAGCACAGCCGGCGTCGCTCCACGGCGACCTTGTGGCGCAGCCCGGCGGTGTCTCGGATGCCCTGACGCAGCGCGGCGTGCAGCACGATCAGCGTGAGCTTGGCGGTCGCCAGGGCGTCGGCAGCGGCATTGTGGCGAGGCCCCGTCTCCAGCTCCAGAACCCGCAGCCAGGCGTCCAGGGTGTTCTCCCGTGGGCGCCGCTCCGGCAGCAGCACGGGAGCGATCTCGGCGATGTCGATGAACTCGTTGGGCAGGACGGCGCCGAGATGGCGGCGGCAGGCCCGACGCAGGACCTCACGGTCGAAGGCGGCCGCGAAGGCGATCAGCGGGCTGTCGCCGGCGAACTCCACGAACTCCGCCAGCACCGTGGCCGGATCGTCGGCACGGCGGATCTCGCTGGGCGTCAGGCCATGGATGAGGATGTTGTCGAGCGCTCGTTCCGTGTCGGCGCGCAAGGTGCGCTCGAACTGCTGGCGGAAGTCCACGCACAGCCGGTCGATGACGACGGCGCCTATCGACAGCAGGGAGTCCTGCCGCACCTGCAGGCCGGTGGTCTCGACGTCGACCACCACGAAGCGTCCCTCCGCCAGTGGCACGTTGCTTGGCGGCTGCGCACCCCAGCGGCGCAGCCAGGACTGGACTCGATCGGAAAGGCGCGTGAGGCGCGGTTCGCTCATGGGCATGACTCACAGATTGAAGTGCAGTTCCAGATGGAGCTGCAGGCGGCGGATCTGCCGGAATGCTTCCTTGAGGCCGCGTCGGTCCGGTTCCGAGAGTGTGTCGGGGTCGAGCCGGTTGCTCAGCGGCTGCCCGGCGCGCGCCTGGGAGCGGTGGTTGCGCATGCGCAGCAGCTGGATGAGGGTGAAGGCCTCTTTCCAGGCCCGGGCATCCAGGGCGTCGATGGCGCCCCGGCGGGCGAGGGCATCGAAGCGCTCCAGGGTACCGGGCTCGGCGATGCGGTTCTCCAGGGCCAGCACCCGGGCGCCGTCCACGATCAGGGACAGCCCCTGCAGCTTGAGGTCCAGCGTCCCCTGGTTGCGGGCGTCGCGCTGCACGATGAAGTCCCGGAACAGGCCCGTCGGTGGCCGAGTCCGCAAGGTGTTGGCTGCCAGCAGACGCAGGAAGACGCCGTCGCGGCTTGCTGCCTGCACCACCTCACGATAAAGCGCCTGCACCGTCTGATGGTCGCCCCAGATCGGGCGCATGTCGAAGTAGATGCTGGAGCGCAGCAGATTCTCGGGAACGGCGGAGTCGATCATGCGCCGGAAGCGCTCCCGCCATTCGTCCCTGCTCAGACAGAGCTCCGGGTTGCTGGCCATGATGTTGCCCTTGCACAGCGGGAAGCCGCATTCGGCTAGGGCCTGATTGATCCGTTTCGCAAGCGGCAGCAGCCGGGCGCGCACTTCGGCGCTGTCCTGACCGGGGCGCGGCTGGAACAGGATGCCGTTGTCCTGGTCGGTGGACAGGGTCTGCTCGCGGCGTCGCTCGCTGCCAAAGGCAATCCAGGTGAACTCCACCCCGGGCTGTCCGCTCTCCGCGAGGCACAGCTCGATCACCCGTTGCGTGGTGTAGTCGTTGAGCAGGGTGATGATGTGGGTGACGAGCGCGGTGTCGGCACCGTGCGCCAGCATGGAGTCGATCAGGCGGCCGATCTGCGGCCGAGTCGCCGCCAGCTCGGAGATCGAGCTGGCGCGGCTGATCAGGCGGGTGAAGTGGACCAGGTCCACCCGCTGCAGCGCGAACAGGTCGCGCTCGGAGACCACCCCGAGGAGCTGCTCGCCGTCCAGCACGCAGACGTGACCGAAGCGGTGGCGCACCATGGTGATGGCGGCCTCGAAGCCGCGGGCGTGCGCCGGCAGCCCCACTGGATTCGGGGTCATCACGCCCCTGATGGGCGCATCCAGTGCGGGATCGGAGCTGGCCAGTAAGGCGAGCAGGTCGTGCAGGGTGAAGATGCCTAGCGGGCGCTGCTCGCCGTCGCAGACGACGATGCTGCCGACCTTCTCGCCGTGCATGCGCTGGATCGCCACCCGTATGGGGGTGTCAGGGCCGCAGGTGACCGGCGCGCGCGCCAGGATGTCGCGCAGCGGGGCGTTGAGCAGGGTTTGCGCGCCGAGCTGCTCGGCGGCGCCGGACTGGATGCGCCGGCTGATGCGGTCGAGCAGACTGCTCGCCCCGCGGGCACAAAAGTCCTGGAACGGCGGACTGCGATCGAACAGGGTGGTAAAGGCGTCCCATTCCAGCACCAGGCAGAAGGTGTCCTCCACGGCTCGGTGGACGGTGCGGGTCGCGCGCTCCTGCATGAGGGCGCTCACCGGGAAGCACTCCCCTGCTGCAAGCAGGAAGGTGGCGTTGATGTCGCTGTCCAGACCCGGGCGCTCGCCGCGGACCTGGCCCTGCTTGATGATGTGGAGACGGTCGACTGGACCGTCCTCGGGCGTCAGGATCACCTCGCCGGCGGGATAGAAGGCGAGCTGGCTGTGCTCGACCAGATAGGCGAGGTCGGACTCCGCCATCTGGTCAAACGGGGCGTGGCGCCGAAGAAAGTCCACCAGTCCGCGGACATTCTGCAGGACCGCGGTGCGACCGGCGTCGTCGGAGCGTGTCTGTCTGGTCATCGTCCTTCCGCGTTGCAACTGCGATCGCCGCTTGCGGCGGTGACCGCGCCCCGCGGGCGTTGCCCACGAGGCGCGGCTGCCGGTAGCGTGTCAGCGGTTGACGCGGTTGGCGATGAGGTCGTCGACCACGCTGGGGTCGGCGAGGGTGGTGGTGTCGCCCAGGTTGTCGAGCTCGTTGGCGGCAATCTTGCGCAGGATGCGGCGCATGATCTTGCCCGAGCGTGTCTTGGGCAGGGCCGGGGCCCACTGGATGATGTCGGGCGTGGCGATGGGGCCGATTTCCTTGCGCACTAGCGCTACCAGCTCCTGCTTCAGCTCCTCGCTGGGCTCGACGTCGGTCATGAGCGTGACGTAGCAGTAGATGCCCTGGCCCTTGATGTCGTGGGGATAGCCCACCACCGCGGCCTCGGCGACCTTGGGATGCAGCACCAGGGCGCTTTCCACTTCCGCCGTGCCCATGCGGTGGCCGGAGATGTTGAGCACATCGTCTACCCGCCCGGTGATCCAGTAGTAGCCATCGGCGTCGCGCCGCGCTCCGTCGCCGGTGAAATACTTGCCGGGCGGGGTCGAGAGGTAGGTCTCCATGAAACGCTTGTGGTCGCCCCAGACGGTGCGCAGCATGCTGGGCCAGTCCTGTGCGATCACCAGATTGCCCGTGGCCTCGCCTTCGAGCACGTTGCCGTCGTTGTCGACGATTTGCGGTACCACGCCGAAGAAGGGGCGGGTGGCCGAGCCGGGCTTGAGGGCGAAGGCACCGGGCAGCGGGGCGATGAGGATGGCGCCGTTTTCGGTCTGCCACCAGGTGTCGACGATGGGGCAGCGGCCCTCGCCGACCACGCGGTGATACCACTCCCAGGCCTCGGGGTTGATGGGCTCGCCCACCGAGCCGAGCAGCTGCAGGCTCTTGCGCGAGGTCTTCTGCACGTACTCGTCGCCGGCACCCATGAGCTGGCGGATGGCGGTAGGAGCAGTGTAGAAGATGTTGACCTGGTGCTTGTCGACGACCTGCCAGAAGCGGGAGGCGTCGGGGTAGGTTGGGACGCCTTCGAACATGAGGGTGATGGCGCCGTTGGCGAGCGGGCCGTAGACGATGTAGCTGTGGCCGGTGACCCAACCGACGTCGGCAGTGCACCAGTAGATGTCGCCGTCGTGGTAGTCGAAGACATAGCGGTGGGTCATGGTGACCATGACCAGGTAGCCGCCGGTGGTGTGCAGCACGCCCTTGGGTTTGCCGGTGGAGCCGGAGGTGTAGAGGATGAACAGCGGGTCTTCCGCGTCCATGTGCTCGGGCGGGCAGTCGGCGGAGACCTCGGCGACGGCTTCGTGATACCAGATGTCGCGGCCTTCCGTCCACTGGATGTCGCCGCCGGTGCGGCGCACCACGAACACGCTGTGCACGTCCGGGCACTGTTGCAGGGCGCGGTCGACGTTGGCCTTGAGCGGGATTCTGCGGCCGCCGCGGATGCCTTCATCTGCGGTGACCAGCACCCGGCAGTCGGCATCCTGGATGCGGTCTTTCAGCGACTCCGGCGAGAAGCCGCCGAAGACCACCGAGTGCACCGCGCCGATGCGGGCGCAGGCCAGCATGGCGATGGCGGCCTCGGGGATCATGGGCATGTAGATGCAGACACGGTCGCCCTTGCCGACGCCGCGCGCTTTCAGCGCGTTGGCGAAGCGACAGACCTGCTCGTGCAGCTCGCGGTAGGTGATCTTCTTGTCTTCGCTCGGATCATCGCCTTCCCAGATGATGGCGACCTGATCGCCGCGGGTTTCCAGATGCCGGTCTAGGCAGTTGTAGCTGGCATTGAGCTTGCCGCCCTCGAACCAGCGTATGCGGCCCTCATGGAGATCGGAGTCGCGCACTTTGTCCCAGCGCTTGAACCAGGTGACGAACTTTTCCGCCTGCTCTGCCCAGAAGCCTTCCGGGTCCTCGATGGAGCGCTGGTACATGGCCTGGTAGGTGGCTTCGTCGAGCCAGGCCTTGCGCGCGAACTCAGCGGGCACGGGATAAACCTTCTCGGACATGGTCTACCTCCTCCTTCTGGAGCATTGTCACGTTTTGTTGTTATCCCTGCGGTCGTTCCACCCCGGAGAGCAGCGGGCAACCGCTGGGGGGCGACAGCTGCGGCTCAAGTGCAGTGATTGGGAACGTTTTTTGGTTAAAAAAGGGCGCCCCGCAGCCAGGTAGGGCGCCCAAAGCGCGAGCCGCTATCTGTCGGGGCCATGCGGAGTCGCCGTCGGTCAGTTGCCCGGGAATGCTGGCCGGCGGGAGAGGGCGCCGGACAGCAGGGTCCGGGCAGGCAACAGCCGCTGCCCAGGGGTACTTAGCCAGAATCATGCCAAGAACAGGATCCATGGAAAAACAATGCCTTGCGTGAAATTTTCAGACACCGCCGGGCCGCTGCGGGGGCGTGGGCTGTTACCAAAGGTAGCGTGGGTGTGTCGAGGTAACACTGCCAACGGCATGGGCGCCCTCGCGAACGCGCTAGCGGGACGGGCGCGGCAGGTTGAGCCGCTGGCGCCGCTCCCACAAGGTCTTGCGGCTGATGCCGAGCCGGCGGGCCAGCTCGGTTTCCGTGAGCTTGTCCTGGTGCTGGAGCACGAACTCCCGGAAATACTCCTCTAGAGACAGGTCGGGCGTGGTGGTTTCAGGCGCGGGGGGGCGGCTGGCCTCGGCCGACGGCAGGCCCAGCAGCTCGGCGGTTACCACGTCGCCGTCGTTGAGGATGGCGGCCCGCTCCATCACGTTCTCCAGCTCGCGCACGTTGCCGGGCCAACTGTAGGCGCGTAAGGCCGCCAGGGCGTCCTCGGACAGCCGCATGGGCGGACGGTGCAGGCGGCGACAGGCCTTCTCGAGGGCGTAGTGAGCCAGCTCGATTAGGTCGTCGCCCCGCTCCCGCAGGGGCGGCATGCGGATTTCCATCACGTGGATGCGGAAGTACAAGTCTTCGCGGAACTTGCCTTCCTTCACCATCTTGGCCAGGTCGCGGTGGGTGGCGGCGACCAGCCGGATGTTGACCTTGCGCGAGGTGGAAGCGCCGATGCGGCGGATCTCGCCCTCTTGCAGCACCCGCAGCAGCTGGGCCTGGGCCGGCAGCGGCAGCTCGCCCAGCTCGTCGAGGAACAGGGTGCCACCGTCGGCCGCCTCGATTAGGCCGGGACGCGCCCCGACCGCGCCGGTGAAGGCGCCGCGCTCATGGCCGAACAGCTCGGCCTCGATCAGGCCTTGCGGGATGGCGGCGCAGTTGACCGCGACCAGCGGCCCGTTGGCGCGCCGGCTTTGTTCGTGCACGGCACGCGCGACCAGCTCCTTGCCGGTGCCGGACTCGCCGAGAATGAGCACGGTGGTGTCGGTGGGGGCGACTTTCCTGATCATGTTGAAGACCTGCTGCATGGCGGGGCTTTTGCCGATCATGGCCCCGGTCGGGTAGCTGCGGCCGAGGTCGGCCTTGAGGGCAGCGTTCTGCCGCCGCAGGCGAGCCTCCTCCAGCACCCGGTTGACGGCATGCAGCAGCTCGTCGTGGTCGAACGGCTTGGCGATGTAGTCGACGGCGCCACGCTTCATGGCGTCCACTGCCGAGGGGACGCTGGCATAGCTGGTGATGATGATGACCGGGGTCTCCCCGGCATGCGGGATGATGTCGATGCCTGGCGCGCCGGGCAGGCGCAGGTCCGAGAGGATCAGGTCGAAATCCGAAGGGCGGTATTTTTCGATCGCGCTCTCCAGCGAAGGGCAGGCAGCGGTGTCGTAGCCATTGCGGTCCAGCAATCGGCGGATGGAATTGCGAATGATTTCCTCGTCTTCGATGATCAGAATGCTGGGCATGGCAACCTCCTTGTGGGATCAGCCGCTCTCCGCAGCGGTCGACTGCGAGGCATCGGCGACGGGCGGGGCGCTGAGCGGTAGCGTGAAGATGGCGCGAGTGCCATGCTCCGAACTCTCCAGCCGGAGCTCGCCGCCACGCTCCTTGATGATGTTGTAGGCCAACGGCAGCCCCAGTCCGGTGCCCTCACCGGCCGGCTTGGAGGTGACGAAAGGCTCCAGCACCTGACCCAGGATTTCCTCGGGTATGCCGGGGCCGTTGTCGCTGATGGTGACCTCGACCAGATCGTCGCAGCGGCGGCCGACGATCTCGATCCGCCCGCCCTCGCCGCAGGCGTCGACCGCGTTGGTGAATAGATTAACGAAGACCTGCAGCAGGCGCTGGGAGTCGTCCTGGACCCAGAAGGTGGGCGGGAGGCGGTTGTCGAAGGAGACTTGGCGCGCCCGCTTCGACAGCTGCACGATGCGACAGGCGTCCTCGGCCAGCTTGCGCAGCTGCACGACCACCGGCGTGCCGCTGTGAGGCCTGCCGCTGTGAGCATAGCTCACCAGGGTCTGGACGATGTTGCTGACCCGCTGGGTCTGTTCCAGGATTTGCTCCGCGATTTCATCGATCGCATCCGGGTCGGGCTCGCCCCGCATGTCTTGCGCCAGACAGGCGATGGCGGTGATGGGGTTGCCGATTTCGTGCGCCACGCCGGCAGCCAGGCGGCCGATGGAGGCGAGCCGTTCGCTGTGCGCCAGCTCCCGCTCCAGCAGCTCCAGCTCGGTGGCGTCCTCCACCAGCAGCAGCCGGTCGCCGCCGCTGTCCGACTCGGCGATCACGGCCTTGTGCAGCTTGAGAAAGCGGGTCTCGTTGTCCAGCCGCAGCTCTCGCTTGCCGGTGCTGGCAACCGGGTCGTCGAGGAAGGTGGTGAGGAAGGCGCCCCAGGGAGCCGGCAGCTCGGGCAACAGGCTGCCCAGGGCATCCTCGCTGCTGATCCCGGTGAGTCTGGCCATGGCGGGGTTCCAGCGCACCACCCGGTTGCCGGGCGTGACCGCGACGATGCCCAGCGGCAGGTCTTCCAGCACCTGACGGTGGTAGCGTCGCAGCTGGTCCAGCTCCGCGGCCACGCCGCGGAAGCTGCGCCAGGACTGCTCCAGGTGAGACTCGAGCAGCTGCATGGTCTGGGCGCTTGTGCCCCGGCTGTCCTGGTCCAGCCGCAGACGCTCGTCGACGATCATCCGCGCCAGCACGGGCCCCATCATCCCCGACAGGTTGCGCTGGATCTGATCGCGCAGCAGGTAGAGCTTTTCCGGGCGGCGCTCGTCCCAGCTCAGCTGCTGGTCCTTGAGCGCCTTCTCCACCTCCGCCAGGGCGGCGTGCTCGCCGGTCACCGGAGCCAGCTGCTGCACGAACTGGTAGGGCGTCTCCAGCTTCAGCTCACCCTTGCTCAGGCGCAGTCCGGTTTCCTGGCAGGCCGCGGCGGCCTCGCGCTCCCGCCTGGTGGGCGGGATCAGCAGCGACAGCAGCACGAAGGTGGCCGTGTTGAGCGACAGCGACCAGAACGTCACCCCGCCGTAGCTGAAGCTCTGCAAGTCGAGGCCGGACAGGGAGTTGGCGCCGGTCAGCTCGGGAAGCAGGGCGCCGACGATCCAGACGATGCCGCCGGCGACCAGGCCGCCGATGAAGCCGGCGCTGGAGGCCCGCGGCCAGTAAAGTACGCCGATGATGCCGGGGAGGAATTGAGCCATGGCGAGAAAGGAGATCAGACCCCAGGCCACCAGCCCGGTGCTGCGCTCCAGCACGGCGTAGAAGCCGTAGCCGGCGGCGATCACCGCGGCGATGGTGCTGCGCCGCAGCCAGCGCAGATCGGCGTAGAGGTCGCGCTGCGGCTGAAGCTTGGTGAACGGCAGCACTAGGTGGTTCACCGTCATCCAGGACAGCGCCAGGGTCTCGACGATGATCATGGCGCTGGCGGCCGAGATGCCGCCCAGGTAGATCAGCATCACCAGCACCGGCGACTGGCTCAGCTGGGCCAGCTTGATGACGTAGTTGTCCGGAGGCACCTCGAGTCCCAGCGCTTGCCCGGCCCAGAGGATGGGCGGGATGGCCAGGGACAGCAGCAGCAGAAACAGTGGAAAGCCCCAGCCGGCGCTGAGTAGGGCCCGCGGCTGCAGGTTCTCGGTGAACAGCATGTGAAACTGTCGCGGCAGCAGAAAGCCGGCGGAAAAGGCCACCAGCAGCAGGCTGATCCAGGGCCCGTCCAAGGCCGAGAAGTGAAACGCCTGCAGCGCCTCCGGATTGACCTCGAGCCACCGTTCCAGGCCGCCCAGCCCGCCGAAGGTCTGCTTGATGACCACCATCGCCAGCAGCAGCAGGGCCAGCAGCTTGACGAAGGACTCGAAGGCGATGGCCGCCATCAGCCCGACGTGCTTCTCCCGCGGGCTGATGTGGCGGGTGCCGAAGATGATGGCGAACACGGTGACGATCACGCAGAAGCCGATGGCGATGGGTACCGGGGAGGCATCCGGGGCCAGCGCCTGGGTGGCTTCGGCGACGCCGCGGATCTGCAGCGCGATGTAGGGCAGGATGCCCATCAGCATCAGCACCGTCACCAGGGTGCCGGCTGCTTGGCTGTCGAAGCGAAAGGCGAAGATGTCCGCCACCGAGGTCAGTTGATGGCTGCGCACCAGCCGCAGCAGCGGCAAGAGCAGCACCGGGGTCAGGATGAAGGCGATGGTGACGCCGATGTAGATGGTCAGGAACAGAATGCCCTGCTCGGCGGCGAACCCGACGCTGCCGTAGTAGCTCCAGGTGGTGGCGTAGACCCCCAGAGAGAGCACGTACAGCGCCGGATGGTGGGAAAACCGTTCCGGCAGCCAGCGTTCGGTGGCGTAGGCAATCAAGAACAGCAGCAGCAAATAGCCGATGGCCCCGATCGCCAGGGTAACGATGCTAAAGCTCATGACGCGCCAGCCGGTGGTTCAGCACCGCGATCAGGCCGATCAAGCCGAGCCAGAGCAGGTAGATGAAATACCAGGGCGGCGGTCGCGCCATCCACCAATAAGCAAAGGGCGAAACCAGGAGAAACAAAGCCAGCAGCGCAACGGCGACGCTCTCGCTGGCCGCGCTATAGTCGGAACCAGCCGGCATGCTCTCCACCTCCAGCGATATCTTCGTGTTTTTATTGTTTTATTAGT
>Ga0079224_100000627_pt1 | contig 35811 bp, 20 predicted proteins | sample Stecom2015_FD_80414 | JGI IMG/M metagenome (GOLD analysis project Ga0079224, IMG submission 80414) | Agricultural soil microbial communities from Utah to study Nitrogen management - Steer compost 2015 | ecosystem: Environmental > Terrestrial > Soil > Agricultural land | place: USA: Utah... | reverse complement strand
TAGCGGCCAACTCGAGCGTGAAAAAGGCGAAAACACGGGGGACTACGTGATTACACAGGGGAGCCTCGCGCTAACCGACAACTACCAAGTCAATATCCAGCCGGGCACGTTGACCATCACGCCCCTGCAAATAAACGTGACCGCTGAGGATAAATCGAAAACCTATGGCACGGACGACCCGGAGCTGACCTACATTTTCGTGCCCCAACTCATAGGTGACGATACGTTTAGCGGCCAACTCGAGCGTGAGAAAGGCGAACACACAGGGGACTACGTGATTACACAGGGGAGCTTGGCGCTATCGGATAATTATTCAATTGCGTTTGAAACGGGAACATTCACAATCGTACCTGCGGATTACAAGGGGATTTCTTTCGGCAACGCGTCCTTCGTATATGATGGTGTCGAGCACCGGCTCGAACTCACGGGCGAACTACCCGAAGGAGTGACAGTTAGCTACTCCATCGACGGTAAAGCGGGAAATACCGCTGTAGACGCGGGCAGCTATGAGGTGGTAGCCCTAATCGATGGTGGCGACAACTTCGATGATTTAGAGTTGACGGCAACGTTGACCATTGCCCCGCTACAGATAAACGTGACCGCCGAGGATAAATCGAAAACCTATGGCATGGACGACCCGGAGCTGACCTACATTTTCGTGCCCCAACTGATAGGTGACGATACGTTTAGCGGCCAACTCGAGCGTGAGAAAGGCGAAAACATAGGCGCATATACGATCTCAAAGGGTACGCTATCCTTAAACGGAAATTATGCGGTTTCATTTTCGGAGGGCACATTTACGATTCAAGATGCCGTATATACAGGCATTCGCTTCGATAATGCATCGTTTGTATACGATGGAACCGAGAAGTCGTTGGCGATCACTGGCAATCTGCCGGAAGGTAGCACGATCACTTACGAAAATAACAGCCGAACCGACGTAGGCGATCAGGAAGTGACGGCAACGATCACGGGCGCCAATTACCAAACCTTGATATTGACGGCCGAACTGGCCGTGACGCCGGCCACGATTACCGGCATCGCTTTCGAAGGCGCCAGCTTCGACTATGACGGAAACGAGCACGAGATCGCCATCGCCGGCAACCTGCCCAGCGGGGTGTCCGTCGCCTACGAAAACAACGGACGAACGGACGTAGGTTCGCAACCTGTAACCGCGGTTCTCTCTGGAAGCAACTACCAGCCGCTCACGCTTATTGCCGATCTCACGATCACACCTGCCCGGCGAGAATTGTGGTTCCCCTCGCTCCCCGAGCGAACATACGGCGACCCTGATTTCGAAGCGGGGGCCGTGGCGAGCACGGGCGAAGCGATTATCTATACAAGCGACAATCCGCAGGTTGCCGATATCATCGACGGTCACATTCGCATCACCGGCGCGGGAACGGCCACAATCACGGCTACCGTTGCCACCAATGACAACTATGCGAACAAGCCCCAAAGACAACAGGTACTGACCGTTAACCGCGCTCCTCAGACCATCACAATCAACTTGCCTGCCGAAATACCCCGTGACGCCGGCACAGTACCGACCCACGCCAGCGCCAGCAGCGGCCTGCCGGTCTCGCTCACGCTAGATGATCCGCAGGTGGCCATACTCAATGGAATGGCACTTGACATCCGGCGCCTCGGTACGGTCAGCATCACGGCTACGCAGGAAGGCAATAGCAACTACCTAGCTGCCGAGCCGGTAATCGTTACCGTCCGTGTCGTGGATCCGGGATCGGATCTGCCAGTACGCGTCCACCCCGCCGTGTCGCCAAACGGAGACGGCATCAATGAATTCCTTATGATCGAAGCGATCAAGGATTACCCCAACAACCGGGTGACCATATTCAACCGCAACGGAACGGTCCTATGGGAGGCCAGTGGCTACGACAATGACCGCGTTGCCTTCCGGGGCATCAGCACGGGCCAACTACTCCTCCCCGCCGGCACCTACTTCTACGTAATCGACGTGGACGACGGCGGCACGCGGAAAAACAAGACAGGGTATTTTGTTTTGAGATATTAAGAAAGGAAAAGCGGACGAAACCGTAGGCTCGTAACGGCGAGCTCCGGAGTAAGCGCTTAAATGACAACAGATTCAGCAGAAGATAAATGAAACAGATAATCATAGCCGCCGCCACCCTATGGGCCACCCTGTCTGCAGGGTACGCCCAACAGCCCCTTACCCCCACGCAGCACGGGCAGATGAGAACGCTGCTCAATCCCGCGGCCAGCCTCCTATACCAAGGCGGTGAGATCGCTACCGTGGGCCGAAGGCAATGGGTCGGTATCGAGGGCGCCCCCACCGTGATTTGGGGCAGCGGATACGTGGGCTTCGAAAATATCGGGGCCACGGCCGGACTCAACGTCAGGCACGAGCAACTGGGCCCCGAAAAACTAACCGAAGCTTCCGCATTCTTCGCCAAGGCCGTCCGGATTTCCGAACATGAATACCTAGGCCTCTCACTCAACGCCGGAATCTCCCACCTCGCCGGCAACTTCGCCTATCTTGACCCGAATGACCCGGCATTCCGCGACGACGTTCGCGAAACCGACGCACAGGTCGGGTTCGGGCTCATACTCTACCGACCAGACCGCTACTATGTCGGCCTATCGATGCCACGACTCATGCTGGGCAACTTGGGCGTTGCCAGCGAAAGCCGGTACAATTTCCGAAACCAGTACCACCTCACCGCTGGCGTACTCTTCCACATAGGGGGCGAGTTCCACCTCAAGCCCGCCTTGCTGGTCACCTACGCCGAAAGCCTACGACCACAAGCCGAACTAGCTGCCATGGTTTTTGCCACGCGTATGTTTGGCCTAGGAATCAATGTGCGCAGTTATGGCGAATTGGCAGGTATGCTGCAGTTCAACTTTGGCGGACTGGGATTGGGGTACGGCTACCAGTTCAATCCGAAGAACGAACCCATGAACCAGCGTATCGAAAACACCACTCACGAAATCGGGCTCAGCTACCGGTTTGGCGGAAAAAGAAGCTTATTGTAAAAACATTAGCGTGCGGACAACGAGCAAAACCGAAACAAATGACCGTGGGCTACCGCACCCGCCTAAAAATGCCGCGCAAAGATCGATAAGCGGATCTCCAGCCTCACGGCGGCATGCGCCATACGATGGGTGCCTAGCGGCAAATTCCATATCACGCTGATCGCTGCGCTGGCAGACACCCAATAGGGATATCAACGCGGGCCTGTTGACCTATGACCAGCAACGGGGCTAAAAGCAAATAGGGCAGCCGTGCTTGATGCGCGGCTGCCCATACCGTAGTCTCTTGAGTAAACCCGGTCGTTAATGCCCCTGCGTTCCGTCGGGACCGTGCGAGTGCCCGTGGGCTAACTCGTCCGCGTTCGCGTCGCGAATCGTCAAGATCTCAATGTCAAAATGCAGCGTTTGGCCGGCCATCGGGTGGTTGAGGTCGACCACCACTGCCTCAGGACTCACCTCAGTTACCCGCGCGCGGAACTGGTTGCCCTGATTGTCTTGAAGGGGCAGGATCTCGCCCACGGGCGGCAAACCGCTCTCCTTAAACATATCAGCAGGCAATTGTGCCACCGCGCGGTCGTCTTTTTCGCCGTATGCATCTGCGGCAGACAATTCAAAATCCGTCCGGTCACCGGCCTTCAACCCGGCGATATTCTCTTCGAATTTGGGCAGCATCATGCCCACACCATACAGGAAGTCCAGCGGATTATCTTTACCGGCTTCCTCGACGAATGTTTTCTGTCCGTCTGCCACCGTGTGCAACTTGTACGTCAAGGTCACCACTTTGTTTGCTTCGATTGTCATCTGTTGTTATTTATGGATAGTGTTCCTATCCTGATTATGTAATTAATTGCAATAGTTCGTCTACCGAAGCAACCGGAGCACTGCAGGTTTTGTCCTTGCAGACAAAGGCTCGCGTCTGGCCGCTCACTCTTCCTTCGAGGATGGGCAGGGTTTCTTGCGTGCCACCGGCTATCAACTTATTGGGTAGGTAATGCTGGTCGACGGCCGCCCGGAGCGCTTCGCTTTCCGGCCCAGTAACTACCAGTTCGTAACATCCGTACACCTCTTCGAGCAGTTGGATGGCCCAATTGGAGTATGCCGAGCCGTACGCCTTGATCTGATCGGAAACGTTGGCCAGCGCTTGGCTTGCCAATTCCGTGTATTGGGGCTGTTCAAAAAGGAGGCCCAAGCGAAACAACTGACGCACGAAAGCCGAATTGGACGACGGTATTACGTTGTCCATGATTTCATGCTTGCGGGCGATGAGGGTTTCGGCCGTCGCGCCGGTATAGAAAAACATGCCCGTGTCGCCGTCGTAAAAATGCCCAATGGCATAATCCACCAGCCGCCGGGCCTCGTGTAGCCACTGCTCATCAAACGTGGCTTCGTACAACGCGATAAACGCTTCCACGCAGAACGCGTAGTCGTCCAGAAAGCCGCCGATTGGCGATCCATGGGAGTCGAATTGGTGCTTTAGTCCACCCGAATCCATGTACAGGTATTTTTTGATAAATGCCCCGTTCCGTAGCGCCATCTCGAGAAAGCTCCCTTCGCCGAACACCCGGTATGCGTCCACGTACCCTTTGAGCATCATGGCGTTCCAGCTGGTCAGCATCTTATCATCCAGCCCTGGCCTGACACGCTTATCGCGATACGCACGTAGGCGCCGCTTGGCGTCGTAGAGGCGTTCGCTCGCCTCTAGGGAGCGTCCCTCCATCGTCCGCGTGTCAACGGCGCAATGGAGTACGTTGGTTTCCTCTTCAGCCCAGTTGCCGGCTTCCGTTATCTGGAAATGATGGTTAAACCACCCGGCATCCTCGCCAAGGACCCGGATAACCTCATCCTGCCGAAAGGTGTAAAACTTCCCTTCCACTCCTTCGCTGTCCGCATCCAGCGCGCAATAAAAGCCGCCTTCGGGAGAGACCATTTCCCGGTCTACCCAAGCCAATGTTTCGGCTACCACCTCTTTATAAAGCGCGGTTGGGCGCTGTTGGTACGCTTCCGAATAAAGGCTGACCAACTGCGCGTTGTCATACAGCATCTTCTCGAAATGCGGAATGTGCCAATGATGGTCGACCGAATATCGCGCAAAGCCGCCTCCAATATGATCGTAAATGCCGCCGGATGCCATCTTGTGCAGGGTGAGGTGCACGTGGTCGACGATGTCCGGCTCGTTGGCAAGCACACCGTAACGAAGCAGGAACATCCAATTATTGGGCAAGGGAAATTTCGGTGCTCGGGCGTATCCTCCGTTTCGCCTGTCAAACTGCTTAACCCAGGGCCGAACGATGTCGGCCAGTTGGTCTGGGGTGTAACGCTCCGGTAAGGGAACGATAGGCAGGTGCTCCGCCCGTTGGATGCCCGAGGTCAGCCGTTCGGCATAATCAAATGCCACCTCCGGCTTATTGTTCCACATATCGACTAACTGGAGGAGGATTTGCTGCCAGTCTTCGGGTCTAAAATACGTGCCTCCGTAAATGGGACGGCCATCCGGCAAGCAAATGCAGTTGAGGGGCCAACCGCCCGCATTTGTCATCAGCTGGACCGCCAACATGTAGATCTGGTCGATGTCCGGGCGCTCCTCGCGGTCAACCTTGATCGAAACGAAGTGCGCGTTCATCACATCCGCGATAGCTTCGTTCTCAAAGCTCTCGCGTTCCATTACATGGCACCAATGGCAGGCCGAATAGCCGATACTGACGATAATGAGCTTATTTTCGTCCTTCGCCTTCTTCAGTGCTTCCTCGCCCCACGGATACCAGTCAACGGGATTGTGTTGGTGCTGCCGGAGGTATGGCGATGCTTGCTGCGTTAATCTGTTGGACATCCGAAAGTAAAGGTAGTAAAATTATATAAACTGAGCGCGCCCGGGGCAGGGTTTTTAGCCATTGCCCGTCGCCAACGGACTCGCCCAGCGAAGGCATATGGCATCCGCGGGTTATCCGATGTTCCCATGCACGTGTGTCATTGGCCGTCCTTGGGATAGATGAAACTGATCGTCTCTCCGGTACTGCCCGAAATTTCACCCCAGCTGTCCGCATGCGGAAACCGAAGCCGCACGATACCGCATGTAGGAATATTAAAGATATTGGAACTGCCGAGATAGTTGGCGAGCATGGTCAAACCGGGGTTATGTCCGAATAGCGCCACTCTGGAATAGACGTCATCAATCGAGTTCACCACCTGCAACAAAGCCTCCACCCGCGCCTCATAGATCGACTCGCGTATCTCAATCTCTTTTATCGGAATGCGCAATGCGTCGGCAAATACCTGTGCCGTGGTAATGGCGCGCTTAGCCGGACTGCTTATCAGGCATTCGATCTCCGGGGCTTGCGCACGTAGGCGCCCCGCCATGGCGGGAGCGTCCTTAAATCCACGGGTACTCAAGGGCCGGTCAAAATCCTTCAACTCGAACCCCCAGTCGGACTTAGCATGTCGTATGATGTACAACTCTTTGGACATAGGGCTTTTCCTCTTGAAAGCATGTCGCAATAATCATGCCCTGTCCTGGCTAGGTCGTACCCCGTGGTATCCCATCAATAGTCTGGCATAGGTTCAAACGCGAAATAAGCCTTAATTTCCTCCTCGCTGGGCGGTGTATGTGGTCGGACGAGCCGCAGCCCGATGATCGGCGTCATCGTAAACCACCAATCACTTTTTGGGGTTTGCGGGTCAATTGCCTTCCACGCGGGTTCCGAATAGGCACGTGCCGCCGTCCTCAACTGGTCAGCGCTATCCCTAAACGAGCCCCCGCGTACGGATATGGGATACAGTTCGTGCGGAAACTTCGACGGATTAGCCACTGAACCATGGGTAGCCAGCGAATCGTAATACCCGGCGTCATATTGGTCAAACGTCCATTCGGCTACGTTGCCCAGCATGTCATGTATTCCCCAAGCATTGGGTTTCTTTTTACCGATGGGCTGGGTCTTGCCTCCGCTGTTAGCGGCATACCAAGCGTATTCGTCGAGCTGGCTCGCGTCCGTCCCAAAATCATAGTCCGTCTCGGTCCCTGCCTTAGCCGCATATTCCCACTCTGCTTCCGTAGGCAGCCGATAGAATACTCCAGTGCGCGTATACAACCACTTGCAAAATTGGATGGCATTGTAATGGGTCATGCTGATGGCAGGGAAGCCTTCCTTACCCATGCCCAATGTCATGTCCAGGTACGGCGGAGTGGGCCTCGTGACCCCATCGAGCGCCGCGTCTTCCTTGATCGTGGTCGGATCGGCCTTCTCGAATACGAAAGCTTCGTAAACATCCCACGGAATCTCAAACTTGCTGATCCAGAACGGGTCCACTGCCACCGATACTACGGGCTTTTCGTCTGCCTTTCCGGCCGCCTCGCCCGTATTGCCCATCCGGAAGGTACCACCCGGCACAGGCACCATCTCGATACCTACCGGCAACCCGTCAACGCGCTGTACGTAAGGCTCGGACGTGGCTTGGGTCTGCGCGGTGTGTTGTTTAGGATTATGCGGGCGGGCCACTCCACAAGACACTAGCGCGGGAGACCAAGCGACCAAGACCATCGCCGCCACTGTGCGCAGCCGCCGCGTCGCCGTCACATTTCGATAAAAATCCATGCTATTATTCAGCTGTTGGGTTCTCCCGAGCAGGCGCTTAGGCGTGTAACTTTGTCACGCCGGGGATCGCTACCTCCGGATTCTCCCACTTCAGATTCCAGTCGTACTCGCCTATCTTGGGACCCATTTCGTAATCCGACTGTATAGCGTCCTCCCACGTCGTGGTGATACCCGTATAGGAAACGTCACGGGCCAGAATCGCCAACATCGTACTATTGGCCATAAACTCGCCATCATTGATCGGCTTGCCACTGCGAATGGCCGCAAAAAGCTCGTCGTGCTGGGTTTGGTACATGTTACTGATGTTGCCTGAGTAGTTCCAAGGCTTTTTCCCGGCAATTTCATAAAGGCTACCGACCTCAATAGAGGCCTTTCCTTCTAAACCGAAGACTTCCACCGAATTTCGGAAGGTCGTGCCTGGCTGTTGACGCGTGAAATGGTAGGCTTTCACCCCATCGGGATATTCAAACTCAACGGCGAAATGGTCGTAAATGTTGCCGTATTTTTCGTCAGTACGGACTTGGCGCCCGCCCGTGCCCGTCGCACGCACGGGCAGCTTATCGCCCACCGCCCACGACATCATATCCAAGGAGTGGACAGACATCTCCACGATGAAATCGCCCGAGAGCCAGTTTTGATAGTACCAGTTGCGCATCTGATAGGTCATATCCGTCCATTCGGGCTGGCGGTCGAGGTACCAGAGGTCCCCACCATTCCGGAAAGTCGATACCGTGGTAATCTCACCAATATCCCCGCCGAGCACCCGCCCAAACAACTCGCGCTTATTGTCTTCGTACCGGAAACAGAATCCGGACACCACGCTTAAATTCTTTTCCTTGGCTAATTTGGCCGATGCCAGTACGCTACGTACGCCCGGGGCGTCCACAGCAACCGGCTTTTCGCAAAACACGTGCTTACCGGCCTGGACGGCGGCCTCAAAGTGCGCGGGGCGGAATGCCGGCGGCGTGCAAAGCAACACGACGTCTACACCTGAATCAATTACCCCCAAGTACGCATCGAAGCCCAAATATTTATCCTTGTCGCCGATCTCTACCCGGTCCTTGCCCACGCGCCGCAACGCGTTCAAAGAATCTTCCAACCGATCCTCGAACACGTCTCCCAATGCCGTGATTTTCACATTGGGATCTGCGTTCAGGGCTTGGATAGCCGCGCCCGTGCCGCGCCCACCGCAACCGACCAGCCCCACGCGTATCACCTGTGCATTGGCGTTAGCCCCAGCGGCAAACAAGCGTTCGCTAGGTAACAGAGACACACCGGCCAATGCCAGTCCGGAATGCTTCAAGAAACGTCTGCGGCTTAGCGCCGCTAATTGTTCATTACGAGTAGATTTCATCATTCTTTAGGAAAATAAATACCAAGATTATCCGGCGCAGCACGCTATCGGGGCACCGCAAAAAACAAAGCTAAACAAAACGTTCCAAAAATCAAGGATGAAAGGAAATCGTTACACCACGATATTGATGATCCGCCCTTTCACCACGATCATCTTCTTGACCGCCTTGCCTTCCAAATAATGCTGCACCTGTTCGTTGCCCAGCACGAGGGCTTCTACGGCTTGTTGATCCAGATCCAACGGGATCGAAAGATTCATCCGCATCTTTCCGTTTATCGAAATGGGATAGGCAAATTCGCTTTCTACCAGGTAATCCGGATTGAAAGTGGGGTAACTTGCATAGGAAAGCGTTCCCGCTTCGTGGCCAAGCAATGCCCACAGTTCTTCCGTGATGTGCGGCGCGTACGGGTGCAATACCACGACTAAATCTTCCAAAATCGCCTTTTTATTGCACTTAAGGTCAGTCAGTTCGTTGACGCAAATCATAAAGGCGGACACCGACGTATTAAACGAGAAACGTTCGATGTCATCCTGCACTTTTTTTATGATTTTGTGCAGCGACTTCAGTTCTTTCGGGGTCGGGGCCTCATCCGAGACATCCAGGTTGTAATCCTGATCATGGAACAGCCGCCACAGCTTCCTCAGAAACTTGTACACGCCCTCGATGCCATTGGTGTTCCATGGCTTGCTCTGTTCCAACGGCCCCAAGAACATTTCGTACAGACGCAAGGTGTCGGCCCCAAACTGCTCGACGATATCGTCCGGATTGACGACATTATATTTTGACTTGGACATCTTTTCCACTTCGTGCCCGCAGAGGTACTTCCCGTTTTCGAGAATGAAGGTCGCGTCAGCAAAATCCGGGCGCGAACGCTTGAAAGCCTCAACGTCCAACACATCGTGGTGAACGATGTTGACGTCGACGTGCAAGGGAACGGTGCGATAAGCGTCCTTCAAGCCTGCCGATACAAATTCGTTCGTGCCATTCCCCGCCTCGTCTAACACCCGGTACACAAAGCTGCTCCGGCCCTGGATCATGCCTTGGTTAATCAGCTTCTTAAACGGCTCCTCCTCAGGCACGTATCCTAGGTCTTTCAGGAACTTATTCCAAAAACGACTGTAAAGCAAGTGCCCTGTGGCATGTTCGGATCCGCCGATATACAAGTCGACAGCGCGCCAATATTCGACCGCCTCCCGCGCCGCGAATTCAGCGTCGTTTTGCGCGTCCATATAACGGTACCAATACCAGCTGGACCCTGCCCATCCCGGCATGGTACTCAACTCGTAGGCATATTGGTCTTGATATTTCCAGTCCCGGGCGCGCCCTAATGGCGGCTCGCCGGTCTCCGTAGGCAGGTATTTATCGATCTCGGGCAGCAGAAGCGGCAGTTCCGACTCATCGATCAGGTAAGGCAATCCGTCCTTAAAGTACACGGGAACCGGCTCGCCCCAATAACGCTGTCTGCCAAACACCGCGTCGCGCAAGCGGTAGTTCACCCGGGCTGCCCCCGCGCCGAGTTCCTCAAGCTTTTGGATTAACAGGGGCACGGCCTCCCCGTAGGTCAGACCGTTGATTAAATCCGAATTGATGTACCGCCCTTCCTTGGTTGGGTCTGCCTCGCCATCCAGTACTTGCGCATCCAGAATAGGCGTGATCGGCAGTCCGAAATGCGTGGAAAAGAGATAATCGCGCTGGTCGCCCGAGGGCACCGACATAACGGCGCCCGTGCCGTAGCCTGCCAATACGTAATCGGCGATCCAAATCGGCACATCCTTTCCGGTAAGCGGATGAACCGCAAAACTCCCCGTGAACGCGCCGGACACATTTTTGGTGTCGGCCATACGGTCCAATTCGGACTTCTTCTTGGTTTCGGCAACATACTCGGCTACTTCAGCTTGCTGCCCGGGCGTGGTCAGGAATTCAACCAAATCATGCTCGGGTGCCAGTACCAAGCAATTTACGCCATAAATGGTGTCGACGCGCGTGGTAAATACTTCGATCGTAATATTATCATCTGCCTTGACCTTGAAGCGGACACTCGCCCCTACGCTCTTGCCAATCCAGTTGCGCTGCATTTCGACCAAAGGTTCGGGCCAATCGACAGTGTCCAAGCCCGAGAGCAAACGGTCGGCGTAGGCCGTAATACGCATGCTCCACTGTAGCATCTTCTTGCGTTCCACGGGGTAGCCCCCGCGCTCGGACACGCCGTTGACGACTTCATCGTTGGCGAGGACCGTGCCCAGCGCGGCGCACCAGTTGACCGTGCTCTCCCGCAAGTAGGCCAAGCGGTATTTAAGTAGCTCTTCCTGCTGCGCGCGGTGGCCCAGGCCGGCCCATTCCGCCGCGGTGAACGATCGCGTGTCGTCATCGCAGGCCGCTTCCACGTCCGCGCTCCCGCGTTGCTCAAAGTGCGCGACCAACGTCGCTATGGGTTCCGCTTTGTCGGCTGCCTTATTGTACCAACTATCAAAAAGGCGCATGAAAATCCACTGCGTCCACTTGTAGTAGTTCGGGTCGCTCGTGCGCACTTCGCGGCTCCAGTCATAGGAAAAACCCATGTTATCCAGCTGCTGACGATAGCGGTTGATATTGGTTTCAGTGGTTATGGCCGGATGTTGACCTGTTTGTATGGCGTACTGCTCCGCAGGCAACCCGAAGGAGTCATAGCCCATCGGATGCAGTACGTTAAACCCTTTCAGCCGCTTGTAGCGCGCAAAAATATCGGAGGCGATATAGCCGAGCGGATGGCCCACGTGCAACCCTGCGCCCGAGGGGTAGGGAAACATATCCAAGACATAATATTTAGGCTTATCCGTACGGTTGCTCACGCGGTAGGTCTGCTTGTCGGCCCAAAATTGCTGCCATTTTCGCTCGATTTCCTTATGATTGTATTCCATGTTGTCGGTGGCTTAAATTAAGAACGGCGAAATTACAAATTTTTGGCGAGCCGCCGCACGCCGCAGCCCCCAGCGACCATTGCGGTGAAAAAACGGGGCGCCGGCAGTGTACCGTCCGCTACGCTCAGCCCTGGGGGATCATGCTGGATTCAAAGACGACATCATGGATTTTCGGGCCTTCATCAGCACCTTCGATGAGACTGAAGAGAATTTCGGTGGCTTTCTGTGCTTGTTTGCCTGGAAACTGCTCGATGGAGGCCATGGGTGGGTTCTCCATGTATTGCCAAAGCGGATAATTCGCAAAACTAATAAAAAACAGGTCCTGGTTTAATGCGATGCCTCGCTGTCGGACATGTTTCATCACATCGAGGGTGACAAAATCGTTAAAACAGATAATCGCTGAGGGACGCCGTGGCAGGTTAATTAACTTGCTAATTGCCTCATGGTTTCCGTGCTGGGTGAGGTCCGTATCCACGAGATATTCGTCGACGTAGGGTAAGCCGTGCCGGGTCAGCCCTTTTTTGTAGGCCTCTCGCCGTTCGATGGAGGCTGGCAACAGCGCGGGACCGTTAATCAGCGCAATATGGCTGTGCCCGCATGAGATGAACAGGTCGATGGCCTGCAGCATCCCTGTTTCTAGGTTGCAACGCACCCGATGGGCGTCCGGAGCGTCGGGTACGCAGTCGAAGAAAACTATGGGAATGCCGGCAGTCCGCAGGGACTCGATAAACCCGAAATCCCGGGTATTCTTGCTGAGCGACATGAGCATTCCATCTACCCGATGCTCTTTCATCTTTTCCACGATACGGGTTTCCCGCGCCGGGTCATCCAATGACTGCCCCATGATCACGGTATATTTCTTCTCGTTGGCATAATCCTCAATTTCGCTGATTGCCGACGAGAAGAACGGTTCGGAAAGATTAGGCAGTACCACGCCGATTGTAAAGGTTTTTCGTTGTTTAAAGAAAATCGCTGTTTGGTTAGGAATGTAGTTGAGTTCCTCCGCCATTCGCTTTACGCGGGTAGTGGTCGCCCACCCTATGCTGGGATGGTCGTTTAGCGCACGCGAAACCGTGGACGTGGATATCTTCAGTCTACGGGCGATTTCCTTAATGGTAACGGGTTTATTTTGGCTCATGACGCTCGATAACCTGGGTTTATGGCGAATAAAACGCCCGCCCGCATATGCGTTGGAGCATTCGAGACACCTAAACCCGAGAGACTATAAAGATAGCATTATTTCGGGAAATGGGGCTAATTTCCCTTCCGCATCGGGTTTGCCGCCCGCCACGGACTAGCCGCCGCCCGCATGGCCACTGGCGGTCAAGACGTGGGTACCACAAAGCAAAAAAATTCCGCTACGCGTGTATGGCCCTATTGGCCGTAGCAGCCAACGCCGCTTCCTTGAGCGCTTCGCTGTAAGTCGGATGGGCATGGCAAATGCGTGCGATGTCCTCGGCTGACGCCCGGAACTCCATGGCAACGACCGCCTCCGCAATGACGTCGGCGGCACGAGGCCCGATGATGTGCACACCGAGGACCTCATCGGTTTCGGCATCAGCCAAAACCTTGACGAAACCGTCGGTATCCATGCTTGCTTTGGCGCGGCCGCTCGCCTTGAAGGAAAACGAGCCGGCCTTGAATTTACGGCCACTTTCTTTCAATTGCTCTTCCGTCTTGCCTACGCTGGCCACCTCGGGCCAAGTATAGACCACGCTCGGAATCAGGTTATAATCGATATGCGGCTTTTGACCGACGATACGCTCGGCCACATACACGCCCTCGTCCTCCGCTTTATGGGCAAGCATCGCGCCTTTCACTACGTCGCCAATGGCGTAGACGCCCGCCACGCTGGTTTCCAGATGTTCGTTGACGGGGATCTTCTTGCCACGCTCTTCGAGCTTGATGCCGATATTCTCCAGTCCTAGCCCTTCGGAATAGGCGGTGCGTCCGACGGCGACAATACAGTAGTCGCCCTCAATACTGACGGCCTCCCCCTTTGCGTTATCAGCCAATACGGTCACCTTCTTGCCTTTCACCGTAGCGCCGGTCACTTTATGTCCGAGCAGGAACTCGAAGCCGAGGTTTTTCTTGAGCACCCGCTGCAGCTCCTTGCCTAGGCCGCCGTCCATCGTCGGGATGATGGATTTCTCGTATTCCACTACGGTCACTTTCGTGCCCAGACGCGCATATACCGAACCGAGCTCCAACCCGATTACGCCACCGCCGATGACCACGAGCTGCTTAGGGACTTCCTGCAAGGAAAGGGCTTCCGTCGAGGTAATGATGCGTTTCTTGTCAATCGGCAGAAAAGGCAGCTCCGTAGGCTTGGAACCGGTGGCAATGATCACGTTTTTGCCGTTGATCCGCTCCTCCTTACCATCGGGTTTGGCAATCTTTACGGTGTTCTTATCCACGAAGGAGCCTATCCCTTGGTAACTGTCGATCTTGTTCTTCTTGAAAAGAAAAGCGATTCCCGCGGTGTTCTGCGCAATGACGTCATCCTTGCGGGCAATCATCCTCTTCATATCCACCTTCAGATCGCTCAACTGTATGCCGTGCGCCTCAAAGTGGTTGGCAGCGTTATGGTAATGTTCGGAAGAGTCGAGCAATGCCTTGGAGGGTATGCATCCGACGTTAAGGCAAGTGCCACCAAACGTACCGTATTTTTCAATAATAGCAGTTTTCAAGCCCAGCTGCGCGCAGCGAATGGCAGCAACATACCCGCCAGGTCCACTTCCGATTACTATAACGTCGTATTGCATGGTGATTTGTTTTTTTGAACGACAAAACTAGGGAAAGTTGCGTGGAAAAACAAGGTGGCAGACCGGACGGCCATGCCAAAAAAATCGCCAGCCCTTAGTGGAGCTGGCGACCAATCATCAAATTTATTACAAAAAGACCTACTAATTATGTACAGAGAGCGCCTTGTCGATGAGGAATGCCAAATTTGCGCGGTGCGCTTGGGTTTGGGTGTCCCCTGTCGCCAAGTGTTGGCCCAGCTTGGATCGCATGTTGCGCAACGTAAACAGCGCTGCCGCTTTGCTCACATTGTCATAGCTATCCGCATCCAGGATGCGTGTCGTGGCTTTGACATACTCCGTTTGGAGGTTTTGGCGAACCAAGTTGACGTCTTGTCCCATATCCGCATCAAAAATGTAGCCAGTTAAGTCTTCCATCATGGAAGCCACCGAATACGTGTTGCCGTACATGGCGCTGTTGCTCATCCGCGTCAAGGTCGTAGGGTGCAGGATATGCGCGAGCGTATTAAGCTGCACGCTCATGTAGGTGGTCTGTACCTTGAAGTCTTCCGTGCCGCTCATGAAGTTAAACCCACGCCGTTGCTGTTGCAGATAGGGATACAGATCGGCATCCGCGTCAAAGGCATTCGGCGCGTAGACATAGGTGTTCAACAGGGCCAATGCGCGCTTTTGATCAGCTTCCGACACCGGGGTGAACGGCGTCGCATCGGTTTCCTGTCCCACGAAGCTCCGATCGACGTAGACGCCCCCAATGTAGCGACTGAGTGCATTGGCTACGTCAACGCGCTGCGCATTCACCTGGAGGTAGCGCTGGCGCAGCTCGTGGTAGCTCTGATTGGGCTTGCTGTAGCGACCCTTCAACTTCGGAATCAACGAGTTGACCAGCTGGAACCGCCGCTCGCCGTAGGTAAACATATCATTGGAGTTGTCGTTGACATTCACTCGGGGGTCGATGGCCTTTCCGGGGCTGCGCATATCGTCCGCATCGTTGCCAAAGGTAAGGTGGGGATGCGTGCTCCGGCTCAGTATACGTTGCAACCCGGCCTCTTCCTCGTGCTCCTCGAATGGCGTATAACCATATTCGATTGCCCAGATGTCGTACGGCCCTACTTTGGTCGTATAGTAATCACCTTGCTTGCTACGGTCGAGGCTGACATTGATGCTGGGGTAGTCCATTACGGAGCCCTGCGCGCCCAATTTCCGGGTGATCGACCGATCGTTGAGCTCATCCGGGCTCAGCATCTGGCTAGCCTTCATGTTGTGGTTCAACCCGAGCGTGTGGCCCATCTCATGCAAAATGAGGTAGTAGAGGAATTGTTTGTGCATCTCCTTCACTTCGGCTTCGCGCGCGGCCGGCGCCAAATTGGCGTCGAGAGCCTCGATTGAAGCCAGCCCTACTTGGTATTGTGCGGCCAACGTCTGGGCCAGCATGCACGTAGCCACGTGATTTCGTTGAAATCCAGTATAGGATCTCATATCGCGGTGCGATACCAGCTGTTCGGTTTCCTCCCAAGGGAGCCCCACTGGAGCGGCGTCGGCGCCGTTGTAAAGCTCGTCCATCACACTGACACCCGCGCCGGAGCGCCACTCTACGGTGATATCCGCGCCCAAAATCTGTCCGGTCAACGGATTGAAGAAACTGGGACCAATGGCGCCATAGGCTGGATAAGGCGATGACACCCACCGGATAACGTTGTAAGCAATATCCGCCGGATCCCAATCGGCATCGTCAGGCATTTGCTTCATGACGATAGCATTTTTAAAGCCGGCAGCCTCGAAGGCCTCGTTCCACTTTTCGCCGGCCTCCTTCACGATTTGGCGATATTCTACCGGCGTCGTGTTTTCGATCCAGAAAACGATGGGTTCTACGGGCTCGCTGACTTTGGCTTTCGGATTCTTTTTCTCCAGGTTCCAGCGGCTGATAAAATCGCGATACGGCGTGGCTGACGTCGACGTCAGGTCGTTTACCTCCGCGCCAAAGTAACCGACGCGCGGGTCGTCGCGGCGCGGACGAAAACCATTGTCCGGCACTTCCAGAAACGAGTGCTGCATCGATACGGAAACATAGCGCGCATCGGTGATGTCCTTGCCACCCGTATTGAGCGGAACAGGGTTGTCATAGGCGAGGCTCACGACCACATCCGTATTGCCCGGAAACGAACGGATCGCCTCATATTTGGACTTGGCGGTGTTCAAGCCACCCAGGGCGAAACTGGCTCCCGCAGGCATATTCGGCCTAGGGGCGGGCTTAACGGGATCGAGCTTATCACTGAGGAAGAGGCCGTCCACGGATACGAGGTAGCCGCCATCGTCCTCAGCCGAGACTTTTTCCACGAAAAATATGGAAGCCGCCACGTCTACGTTCGCCGCACGGCTAACCGCGTTATCGGGATCGTAGTAAAAGGAAGTGTTTTGCCTGACAAACTCAATCCGATCCAACGTTTTCTCGATGGTGAAAAGCCAGGTATTCCGGATCATGTTCTGATTAAGGTATAGGGAGGTCGGGCCCCGCATCGAAAAGCTCTGGTAAATCAGCGGCTGGCCAATCTGGTCCTTACGGATATACAGCTGCACGCTGCCATTCGTAGTATCTTGGTAAAGCGTGAAAAGCCCGTCAACCTTCGCACTGGCCTTCACTTTTTCCGCTACGTTCGGTTTTTTGGGTCCTTCTTCTTTCTTCTTTAGCGTGTCGGCGGGCGCTTGGGTGGTGTCCGCTACCGTCGCTGTGTCCAGCTTCGGCTTTACCGTATCGGCATAGGCCGCGTACGGGGCACTCAGGTCCATCGCCGATGCTCCCACCGCCAAAAGCAGCAAAGCAGGCAACAACATCATTTTGTTCATTTGAGTATCGGTTATGTTTATTTGTGATGAATGCTGGCCGCTATCGGCCGGTTTTAGGATTAGAGTCTGCTATGCCTTCGATGTTACAACGGATGGCTTTTTTTGCCGACGTTGCACGTTTAGGAAATCCCCATATATTTTATACTTTTGGGAGGCATTCATTGTTAAAACCTTAAAACAGATAAACCAATATGAAAACAATCAAGGGTCCGGGAATCTTTTTAGCGCAATTTCTTGGCGACGAAGCGCCGTTCAACAGCTTGGCATCCATTTGCGAATGGGCAAAATCACTTGGCTACAAGGGCGTGCAGATACCGACGTGGGACAGCCGCATAATTAACCTGCAACAGGCAGCGGAGAGCAAGGACTATGCTGACGAAATCAAAGGAACCGTAGAAGCTGCCGGTCTTACCATTTCAGAATTATCCACGCACCTTCAAGGCCAGCTCGTGGCGGTACACCCCACATACGACCGGGTGTTTGACGGTTTCGCACCGAGTGAGTATCACCGAAATCCCGCTGCCCGCCAGGAATGGGCCGTACAGCAATTGAAGTACGCCGCGAAGGCCTCGCGCAACTTGGGGCTGAACGTCCACGGCACCTTCAGTGGCGCACTCCTCTGGCCCACTGTCTACCCTTGGCCCCAGCGTGCCGCTGGCCTGGTAGATGACGGATTTAGCGAGCTGGCTGCCCGTTGGCGTCCCATACTCGACGCTTTTGATGAGCAAGGCGTTGACGTATGTTACGAGCTCCACCCGGGCGAAGATCTGCACGATGGTATCAGCTTCGAAATGTTCCTCGAAAAACTAGACGGCCACAAGCGCGCCTGCATCCTATACGATCCTTCCCACTTCCTGTTGCAGTGCATGGATTACCTGTCGTTTATTGACATCTACCATGAGCGGATCAGGATGTTCCACGTCAAGGACGCCGAGTTCAACCCTTCAGGCCGTCAAGGCGTGTACGGCGGTTATCAGGATTGGGTAAACCGTGCGGGCCGATTCCGGTCACTGGGGGATGGGCAGGTTGATTTCAAGGGGATTTTCTCCAAACTGAGCACCTACGACTACGATGGATGGGCCGTAATGGAGTGGGAATGCGCCATCAAGCATCCCGTAGCCGGTGCCCGCGAAGGTGCGCCGTTCATCCAAAAACACATTATTGAAGTGACGGACCGAGCCTTTGATGACTTCGCAGCGTCGGGCGTCGACAAAGCGCTCAATCGGGAGCTGCTCGGCTTGTCCTAAGGGAGTCCGCCTTTAAAGGCAGGCACCCCGCTTGCCTCACATGTTCATTAAACCTTTTTGCCTGCCTAGTTGTCTAAATTAGGTAGGCAATTAAGGAAAATGATATGAAAACGCTCATCGCAAGCCTGATGATGCTGATAGTGGCATCGGCCTTCGGCCAAGAGCAGGAAAACACCACGCTACATCTCACCAAGTTGGAAATCGGCAAACGCGACAATGAATCGTTCGTGCGGGGCGATTCCTCAATGACTGTGTACATTGATACACTCATCATGGCTGACCGTTCCAGTATCCGATTCGTGGGAAAGAAAGCCGTGAATTTGGTGGTCAGACACGCCATCATCGGCAAACGGGCATCTATTTTCGGAAATGACGGAAAAAACAACGGTACGGATTTCGATATCGACATCCGATTCGACGAGTTGGGCTCGCTGTTTGTCTTGGCGGGCGGCATGGATGCCAACAACGGCTTTCGGACCCACCCCAATGGCAATGGCGGCGACGTGACCTTGCGTTATGACGAAGCGGGCATCACTCCCCAATCGGAAAACCGTCGCGACCGGCATTACCTAGCCATAGATACGCGGGCCGGCGGATACCGAAACAATCCCGAGTCGGAGATTCGAAACATCTACGGACGCATCAACCCGTCGATCATCGGAAGGCCACTCGCAGCGCTGCCGCAAGGGACGATCTACTCAGGAAGCCCCGGACGCGACGGGAAAGCGGTCATCGAGCCGCTGGTTGATTCCAGCAGCAGCCGGTAAGAAAGTTAATCATTGGTTTCTTCTGCACGCTCCAATTGGGCAATAGCGCTGCCTAACGTAGGATAGCGAAATTCGAACCCCGAAGCCAGAAGCTTGTCCGCGGAGGCTCGGGTACTATCGAGTAACAATTGGCTCATCTGCCCCATCACCATCTTCAGCAATACGACCGGAATGGGCGGCGTCCAGACGGATCTCCCGAAAAACGCGGCCAGCTGTCTGGTAAAATCGGCCAACGTGACCTGCTCGGGAGCTACGAGGTTGTACGCTCCCGACAGGGAGGGCCGTTCCATCGCGTGGATGTAGGCCTGCACCGCATCGTCAATATGCACCCACGGCAGGTACTGACGCCCGTTTCCGAAGATGACGCCCAAGCCTGCGCGCGCCAACGAGCGTAGCCTGCCATACATACCTCCCTTTGTGGCAAGCACTGCGCCGCTCCTCAGACTGACGGTACGCAGGCCGAGGCGTCGTCCGTCTTGCACGGCCCGCTCCCACCTTACGCACGTATCACCCAAAAAACCTTTCTTTGGCGCATGCTCTTCGGAGAGCACTTCAGCCCCCCGATCGCCATAATAACCGGTAGCCGACGCGGACACCACGGCCTTGATGTCGTTGGGCGCGGTTTCCATATGCCGATATAAAATGGCGATAGAGTCTATCCGGCTATCGACGATAGCCTCCTTTCGGCGGTTGCTCCAGGGCAGGGCGCCGATGTTTTCGCCGGCCAGGTGGATGACGTATGTCACACCCTCCAAGCAACCGGGATCGATGTGGCCTTTCTCCACGTCCCAGTTGAAATACCGGATGGGGTCCTCGCCTTCGGTATCGGTGGTCCGTGTGAGTACATTAACCCCGTACCCCCGGTTGGCCAGCTCTTGACAGAGGTGCCGGCCTACTAATCCACTACCCCCAGTGATCAACACACGCTTATTCATCCGACAACTGGAAATTTCTCTTGGTTTGGCGGCCTGAATCCTTCTCTTTACCTATCGCTCTTACTGCCTTCTGCACAGCTTCTTCGAACGACAGCATCTGCATGGGCAGCGCCGACGCCAGCTCTCCATGCGTACACACGACATCACGGCCGATATTCGCCTCGAGGGCTTCAACCAAATCGTGCTCCAACCGGTAAAAATAGCGGTAAACCCATGCGGTAAGGCGCGAACTGTTCAGCGGCAAGCGGAGAACCGGCAGGGGGCGGTTGATTACGCGCATATACCGCTCGAACATCGCCCGATACGTCATCACTTCTTCGCCGCCGATATCGATGACTTGGCCGTACACCTGCGGATTGAGCATGATGCCGTGCAGGGCGCTACATACATCCGACAAGGCCACCGGTTGGCATTTATACTTTTCGAACTCCTTGGAAAACATGAGCAGCGGTCGGCGTTCCAAGCGCGAAAACACGCGCATAAGCGAGGAACCTTTTCCGATGATGTTGCTCACACGTACAATGGTGTACGTAAACCCCGAATTGAAAAGATGGCGACGGACGAGATCGAGGCGCCCGTCATCCAGCAGTTTGGTAACGTAAATGAGGTGTTCGCAACGTGCCTGTTTCAGAATGTTCAGATAACGGTCAAGTGCCAGCATATCCATGCTGATACGCAGTTCCGTGTCATTTACCGGCGCCTGGCTAAAAAACAGGCCGACGTTGGTTTGCGTGGGGATACGGACGTCCTGCCCGTCACGAAACAAGTTGGCTTCCACCAGCTTTATCCCGTACCTGCCATCTGCCACGCGGCTCACGTGGCGCTTATTGCGCACCAAGCACGTGACCTGGTAGTCATACTTAGCAAGGCAAATGGCCACGTCTTGCGCCAAGTAATTGTTAAGGCCGGTTATCAGTACATCCATAGTCTACACACCCCGAAAAGTTAGTCATTTCGACAAAAATAACACGATCACAGTATTAGTACAGATTTAACACGAATAAGTTTAAGGAATTATTAAAAACCTGCCCTGGCGTCCGCCCGCCCGAACGAAGCCTCGGGCAGATCTGACAAGGGCTCACAATTGTGGATTTATTGTCAATATTCGTGTCAGGACACAGGATATGGCCTTTTTCATGCATTAAAAGTCTATATTTGTGCAACTTAGCGACACACCGTTTACAGGAGCGTAAAATGAGGGGGAAGACTATTTTAGCTTGGCTTAGGAACGACTTGCGTATCCACGACAATGAAGTATTGCTACGCGCCGCGGAGCAGGGCGGGAACGTAATTCCGGTATACTGCTTTGACCCGAGGCTTTTCGGCGAGGGATTATTCGGCACACGAAAGACCGGCGTCCTTCGTGCGGCTTTTTTGCTTGAAACGGTAGATGCGCTCAAAGACGCGCTGCAGGCGATGGGCGGCGATCTCTTCATCGCGGTGGGCAAACCCGAAGACATCCTGCCTGAGCTGACCCAAAAGTATCAGGTGGATGAGGTATACCATCACCGCGAGGTGGCTTTCGAAGAAACGCAGGTCTCGGCATGGGTTGAAGAGGCGCTTTGGAAGCACCTGATAAACCTGAAGCACTTTATCGGGCACACCCTCTACCACAAAGAGGATCTGCCCATTCCCATCAAGGACATCCCTGAAGCCTTTGCTGCTTTCCGTAAAATGGCGGAACGCGAAAGCAGCATACGCCCTACCCTGCCTTCGCCGGAACGGATTTCCGTGCCTGCCGACCTGGAATCTACGTCAGTGCCTACGCTCAGCCAGCTGGGGTACAGCGAGGAGGAGATTGCGCTAGCCGCCGAGCTGCCCGTACAGGGCGGCGAGGATGCGGCATTGCAGGCTATGAAAGCATTCCTCAGCAAGCCGCAAGAACCGCCGGCTTACAGCCTCCTGTCGCCGCACGTAGCGGCGGGAGCGCTTTCGCCCAACCTGCTTTTCCACGAGGTGAAGGCAGCCGAAGGTCGGCTGGGCAAAAAGCAAACGGAAGCCAACATCCTAAAACTGCTCTGGCGGGACTATTACCGCTTCATGTTCAAGAAACACGGGAATCGATTTTTCCAACCCCAGGGCTTTGCCGACGAGTTGCCCTACGCGGCGCAGGGGGACGATGCAAGCTTCGAGCAGTGGAAAGAAGCGCGCACGGGCGTTTCCTTGATAGACCGCGGTATGCGCCAGCTAAACACTACCGGATGGGTGCCTGACGAGATGCGTGTGCTCCTGGCGGCTTACCTAACGCAAGAACTTCGTGTGCCATGGCTACGCGGCGCGGCGTGGTTTGAGGAAAAACTCATCGACTACAACCCCTCCACCAATTACGGCAACTGGGCCCATATCGCCGGTGTAGGCAGCAGTGCGCGCGAAAACAAACCCGTCGATTGGCAACGCCTGATGCGGCGACTGGAACCATCCTTAGCACTCATGGCTGACTAATCCCAGCCGGGGTGTTCGCCACTACGCTTACAAATACCTAGGCAAAACACCATGCACAGTTTGGCGATGCCGGTTTGGCTTCAATTTTGCAACAAACATATATGACTTATATGCTATGGCATGCAGCAATAATTTATAACTTTGTGTATCTTTTCGTATAATCAAACAAATGAGCAAGTTTTCGTATATAAGCAACGCGGATCCAGCCTACATTGATTCGCTATACCAAGCGTACAAAGAGGATAAGGATTCCGTTGATTTTGGCTGGCAGAAGTTTTTCGAGGGATTTGATTTCGGACAGAACGGGAACGCCGACCAACCGGTGACGCCCGACCATGTGCTGAAGGAAATCAACGTCCTTAACATGATCAATGGCTATCGCGACCGCGGGCATCTTTTCACCCAAACCAACCCCGTCCGACAGCGCCGGAAGTACTATCCGGGTAAGGAGCTGGCTACATTCGGCCTTTCGGAAGAAGACATGGACACCGTGTTCAATGCCGGTGTCGAAGTGGGCTTGGGACCTGCCACCCTGCGCGAAATCCGCCAACTGGTCGAGGATACGTACTGCCGCTCGATCGGTGCGGAATTCTTCTTCGTGCGCCATCCCGAAAAGGTAAAGTGGCTGACCACGCGCATGGAAAGCGAGCGCAATACGCCGAATTTCTCCTTGGAGAAGAAGAAGCGGATCTTGCAAAAACTCAACGAGGCCGTGGTGTTCGAGAGTTTCCTTGGCACCAAGTTTCTCGGCCAGAAACGCTTCTCGCTTGAGGGAGCCGAAAGCCTGATTCCGGCACTCGACTCCGTCATTAACCGCGGAGCCGACCTGGGAATCGAAGAATTTGTCATCGGCATGGCCCACCGTGGCCGCCTCAACGTCTTGACCAACATCATGGGCAAGTCATACGAAAGCGTCTTCTCCGAATTCGAAGGAAAAACATATAGGGACGATCCGCAGCAAGACTTTGGTGGCGACGTAAAGTACCACTTGGGCTTCTCGACCGACATCAAAACGGACAGTGGCAAGGACGTGCACCTGAGCTTGGTGCCAAACCCCTCCCATTTGGAGGCGGTGGATCCCGTGGTCGAAGGCATCGTTCGGTCCAAGATCGACATGAAATATGGTGGCGACTCCAGCCGCATTGCGCCCATCCTCATCCACGGTGATGCGGCCATTGCCGCGCAAGGCATCGTATACGAGGTAATCCAGATGTCAAAACTGGAAGGGTTTAAAACAGGCGGTACGATCCACATCGTCGTGAATAACCAAGTAGGCTTTACGACCAACTTCCGGGACGGACGTTCGTCAACCTATTGTACGGACATTGCTAAGGTAACCTTGTCTCCTGTATTCCACGTGAACGGCGACGACGTGGAGGCGCTCGTATACGCCATCAATCTGGCAGTGGAGTATCGCCAGCGTTACAACACGGACGTATTTATCGACTTACTTTGCTACCGTCGCTACGGTCACAACGAGGCCGACGAGCCTAAATTTACGCAGCCGCTGCTTTACAAAGTCATTGAAAAGCATCCCAACCCACGGGAGATATACAACAAAAAGCTATTGGAGAACGGCAGCGTAGACGCCAACTTGGCGCAGGAGATGGAAAAGGATTTCCGTGCCCTGCTGCAGAAGCGCCTGGACGAATCGAAGGAGGAGGAGAGTATCGATCAGGAAAACCCCATGTTCTCCGGAGCATGGTCGGGCATTCGCCGTGCCAAATACGAGGATATCTTCGTACCGGCGCAAACCGGCGTATCGGAGAGTACCTTCCTACGCTTGGCAAAAGAGATCAGCACGCTCCCGCCCGACAAAAAGTTTTTCAGGAAGACCGTCCGCCTCTTTGAGGAGCGGCTGAAAATGGTCGAGAAGAAGACCTTTGACTGGGCGATGGCGGAGTTGATGGCGTACGCCACCCTGCTCGACGAAGGAAAGCGCGTGCGCATCAGCGGCCAAGATGTGGAGCGCGGGACCTTCTCGCATCGCCACGCCATCCTGACGCTGGAGGATTCGGAGGAAGAGTACATCCCGCTTCGTCAGATCAACGGCGGCCATTTGTTTAACATCTACAACTCCCACTTGTCTGAATACGGCGTCTTGGGCTTTGAATACGGATATGCATTGGCTAACCCCCATGCGCTGACGATTTGGGAAGCACAGTTTGGCGACTTCTTCAACGGAGCGCAAATCATCATCGACCAATACATATCGAGCGCGGAAACGAAATGGAGGCGATCAAACGGACTGGTCATGCTTCTCCCGCACGGCTTTGAAGGCCAGGGCCCTGAACACTCATCGGCCCGTATCGAACGCTTTTTGGAGCTGTGCGCAGAAAACAACATGCAGGTCGTTAACTGTACGCAGCCGGCCAACTTCTTCCACGTACTGCGCAGGCAACTGAAACGCGAGTACCGCAAGCCGTTGATCGTCTTCACGCCCAAGAGCTTGCTGAGGCATCCGAAGGTGGTGAGTGACGTGAGCGAATTCTCGACGAAGAAGACCTTCCAAGAGGTAATTGACGATTCGTACGTAAAGTCGGCCGACGTGAAGCGCGTGCTGTTCTGCTCCGGAAAGGTGTATTACGACTTGTTGGAAAAACAACAGGCGGACCAGCGCAAGGACGTGGCCATCGTGCGCGTAGAGCAGCTCTACCCCATACCCATGGACAAGCTGCGCTCCATCCGCTACAAGTACAAGAATGCGGAGGATTTCTTCTGGGTGCAGGAAGAGCCGGAAAACATGGGCGCCTGGCCGTATATCTGCCGCAAACTGCGCAACCGGAACGTGACCTTGGACATCATCTCCAGAAAAGAAAGCAGCAGTACCGCCACCGGATATCCGAAACAGCACATTGCACAGCAACTGTCCTTGGTGAGCCGCGCGTTTGAAACTCCGTCCGCTGGATCCGAGGTTCGCAAGAAAGTAAAAAAGAATGTCGCTGAAGCAACAAAAGTAGATTAGTCAATATACACAGAGCACCCTTACACAACAACACGATGAGCATAGAAATCAAAGTTCCTACCGTAGGCGAATCCATTTCGGAAGTCACGCTCTCCCAATGGCTGAAGCAAGACGGGGATTACGTAGAAATGGACGAGAATATCGCTGAGTTGGAATCTGACAAAGCGACGTTTGAGCTTCCTGCCGAGAAAGCCGGAATCTTGCGCATAGTTGCCCAAGAGGGCGATACTCTGGAAATCGGTGCGCTGGTAGGCCGCATCGAAGAAGGCGAAGCGCCCGCCGGACAGAAAGACAGCACGGAAGCCACCGACGCCCAGCCAGAGGCCGCGCAGGCGGAAGCCGCTCCATCGGAAGCGACCGCCAAGGAAAGCAACTATGCTACCGGCACCGCCTCACCTGCCGCTGCCAAAATTCTGCGTGAAAAAGGCATTGAACCCGCCGCCATTGACGGAACCGGCAAAGACGGACGCATTACGAAAGCGGACGCCGAAAAGGCGCAAGCCCAAAAGCCCGCCACAAAGACAGAAACACCTGCGCCGCCTGCAGCTGCCCCTGGATCGCGCAACGAGCGCCGCGAAAAAATGTCTTCCCTCCGCAAGACCGTGTCTCGCAGACTCGTGGCCGTCAAGAACGAGACCGCCATGCTGACCACGTTTAACGAGGTAAACATGAAGCCGATCATGGATTTGCGGGCCAAATACAAGGAGGCCTTTAAAGAAAAGCACGGCGTCGGGCTCGGGTTCATGTCGTTCTTCGCCAAGGCCGTCTGTACTGCGCTCAAAGAGTGGCCCGCGGTTAACGCGCGCATTGACGAAAATGAGATCGTGTACAATGATTTCGTCGATATTTCAATAGCCGTATCCGCTCCCAAGGGCTTGGTGGTTCCCGTTATCCGCAACGCGGAATCGCTCTCCCTGCACGAAATCGAAAAAGAGGTGATTGCACTGGCGACCAAAGCACGAGAGAGCAAGCTGACCCTCGAAGAAATGACTGGCGGCACCTTCACGATCACCAATGGTGGCGTGTTTGGCTCGATGATGTCCACTCCCATCATCAACGCGCCTCAATCCGCCATCTTGGGCATGCACAATATCATTGAGCGCCCCGTGGCTGAAAATGGCCAAGTGGTCATCCGGCCGATGATGTACGTAGCACTGTCCTATGATCACCGCATCATTGACGGTCGCGAGTCAGTCAGTTTCTTGGTCCGTGTCAAACAACTCCTCGAAGATCCGGCACGCCTCCTTCTAGAAGTATAAATCCTTAACATTTAAAAGGTTAAGCGCACTATAATCTGGTATGGTGCGCTTTTTTATTTGAGGAACTCCCTGACGAATTCCCCCTCCGTCAGGACAGTGCGGGTTGCACGAAAGCTACGCCAGGCTACCTTTGCAATAGATTCAACCAATATATACCTTCCCAATGATACAAATGTACGCAAGGCGAGCCCTATTGGCTTCCGTAGTGTTGCTGACGCCATTCGTAGATCGTGCGGCCGGCAGGAGTCTAACCGATTCCTCACCTACGGCAGCCATTATTTTCGACACCGATATGGGACCGGACTATGACGACGTAGGCGCCCTCGCCGTGCTTCACGCCCTAGCGGACAGCGGAGAGTGCACGATACTCGCAACGGTGGCAAGCGATGCCCATCCGCTCGTGGCGCCGACCATCGAGGTCATCAACCGCTACTTCAAACGCGGCGATTTGCCCATCGGTCGCGCCTCGGAAGGTGCCCCCGATTTTGTGGCTTCTAACGGATGGAACGACTCGCTGGTCTATCGTTTTGGTCCCGATCTGGTGAATAAGGAATACCCCCGCGCCGTAGACGTGTATCGCCAAGCGCTGGCCGACCAGCCCGACGGCAGCGTGACGATCGTGACGGTGGGATTCCTCTCAAACCTCAGCGCGCTGCTACAGTCAGAGGCCGATGCGCACTCCCCACTGAATGGCGTTGACTTGGTCCGCAAGAAGGTAAAACAGCTCGTAGCTATGGCGGGCGCCTTCCCAAACGGCATTGAATTTAACGTGATCGAACATGCGGGTGCCGCAGCCTATACGGTCGACAACTGGCCCACGCCCATTCTCTTCAGCGGGTTTGAGATCGGATCGCGGATATTGACCGGCGCGGCCGTAGCCAAAAGCGACGCATCGGGATCCTGTCCCGTCGCCAGCGCTTATGCATACAACCTGAGAACCTTCGCCCCTGGCGGCGAGCAGAGCCGTCCCTCATGGGACCAAACAGCCGTATTGGTGGCGGTGCGGGACGCCGAGCGCTACTTTTATGTCAACGGACCCGGGGCTTTATCCGTAGCTTCGGACGGCACCAATCAGTGGAATCCGGATGAAGACCGTCCGCATTATTTTCTCACCCATAAGTATCCGTTGCCTGTAATTGAATCGACGATTGAGCAACTCATGCTGCACAAGCCCACAAAATGAGATAGAGGATACACCCTCACTTACAGCAGAAAACTAGACCGAGATCAATCCCAATAGAATCTATTATCTTTCAAAATTCACCTAACATTATGCTAAACCGCTTCCGAACAAGTAAAAATTCGTGGCTATTCATACTCTTCGCCTTTGTCTGCCTTTCAGGCCCGCTCGTTGCCCTTGCTCAACAGGGCTTGTCAGTACAGGGACAGGTGACTGACGCAAATGGCCCCCTTGCTGGCGTTACTGTAACGGCTAAAGACAAACCAACTGCTGTCTCTACGGGAACAGATGGGCAGTTCACCTTGCAAAATATAAATATCGGCGATACGCTGATATTTCGCATCGTCGGTTATATAACTCGAGAAATAGCCGTGAAGGATGCGTCATTCCTGAATGTACAGCTAGAAGCTGACAATGTAGGGCTCGAAGAAGTCGTCGTTGTCGGATACGGTGTTCAGAAGAAAGTATCAGTAACCGCGGCAATATCCACCATTGAAACAAAAGATCTAAGGCAAAGTTCAGCAGCTAACCTATCAGCCTCGTTGGCTGGCCGTCTACCTGGCCTAACGGCCATGCAATCCTCAGGGCAACCGGGTGCGGACGTGGTCAATCTCTACCTACGGGGCGTGGGGACGCTCAACGATGCGTCTCCCCTTATCCTGATCGATGGCGTACCTCGTTCGAATATTAGTAAACTGGACCCCAATGAAGTGGCGACGGTTAGTATCTTGAAAGACGCATCAGCCACCGCGGTATTTGGAGTTCGGGGTGCAAACGGCGTTATCTTGATCACTACGCGCCGGGGTCAACCGGGTAAGTCCGAACTCAGCGTTTCAGTCGACCGAAGCTATCAGAAATTCCTCGTTAAAGCCGATCGCCTACACTCTTGGGAATTTGCTGAACTGCGTAACCAAGCCTTCTTGAATAGCAGCCCCAACGCCTCGGAAGACCAGCTGCCTTTCACCCAATACATGATTGACAAGTACAGAAGCGGTGAAGACCCCGTATTTTATCCCGACCGTGACGTGTTTAATGACTATTTCCGAGCTTGGGCCCCGCAGACCCGTGCTAACGCAAATTTCAACGGCGGTGGCGAACGGTTTACTTACTTTCTAAACGCCGGCTACATCGGTCAAGGGGGCAACTTCCGGACGGAACCCGAGAGTTTTTTGGGATATGACCCCAGCTATAAAATGGATCGGTACAATTTCCGTGGCAATATAGACTACGGCATCGCTAAGAACCTGAAAGCGTCCCTGAATATCGCGACCTATCTGGAGAAGATGAACACCCCCCAGACCGCGGACCTCTTTGGAGGCAGCGTGGCAGGAATGGTTCAAAACATGATTGCCTACTCTTGGGCTACGCCTCCGACGGATCCGGGGCCGGTGACCATGCCGGGGTACGGCGTACCGGTTAATGAGGTCGTTGCTCAGTCAAGTCAAGACAGAAATACGTACGGCGAAATCAACCGGCGAGGCTACCGCCAAGAAACAACGAACATGCTGAACGCTTCCCTTTCGATGGATTGGGGACTGGACTTTGTGACGCCGGGCTTATCCGCGAAAGGTATGATTGCGTTTGACAGCCAAGCCAGCACTGTATTGCAGGGCGTACGGAATTTAGATACGTACTCTTTTTTTGTTGCCCGAAATGCCGACCAGACGAGTGGCTATAACCCGATTATTAGTAACTCCGACGCCGCGATCCGTTTGATCAAAGGTATGCAGACCCGCTATTACGTAAATTACCAAACGTCGTTGAATTATACCCGCTCCTTCGGCTTACATAATGTGGGCGGCATGCTATTGGGGCAACGTGACAATTGGGACGTGTATGGAGCGGATTTACCGTATAATATAGTCGGTTTAGTGGCTCGAGCCACGTATGGGTACGACAACCGCTATTTGGCCGAATTCAATTTTGGATATAACGGATCGGAACAGTTTGCTCCAAATAACCGTTTCGGTTCGTTCCCCGCATTTTCTGTAGGCTGGGTGGCCAGCAATGAAAGTTTCCTGGCCGGAACTCCCTGGCTGAATAATCTGAAACTGCGGGCGTCATACGGTATCACTGGCAACGACAAACTCGGTAACGACCGTTTCCTATACCAGAGCTTCATCAACCTCGGCGCAGGCATTTTCCCAACGCTAGGACGTGGACAAAGCATTATCCAAGGAAGACAGGGCAACGAATTCATCCAATGGGAGAAATCACAAAAATCCAACCTGGGCATCGATTTGGAGGTCTTAAACAGCCTTTCACTTACGGTGGATGTGTTTAAAGAACATCGTGACAAGATCCTCATTGGCAGGAAAACTATTCCAGCCCTTCAAGGCGTACCTTTGGGCAACATTCCCCGTGTCAATATCGGCGTGGTCGATAACAAGGGTTTTGAAACTGAATTGACTTACCGCAAACAAATTAACCAAGACTGGTCGTTCCTGCTGCGAGGCAACTTTGCGTACAACAAAAACACGGTGGTGTACGCTGACGAAGTACGTCTCGGCGACGATTACGTATATCCGTTCAGAAGTACCGGCTTTAGTATCGGCCAGCAGTTTGGCTACCAAATCGACTATAGCAACGGCAACGGGTACATCAACACGCCTGAGGAATTAGCTGCCCTGCCTACTTATGAAATGGGAGGCACGCCTCGACTAGGTGACTTCATGTACGTAGACACTAACAACGACGGCCTTATCAATGACCGAGATCTCGTGCCTATCGGATATCCCAGTATACCACGGGTAACGTGCGGCTTAGCGGGTTCCGTCACGCACAAGAATTTTGACGCTTCGTTTTTGTTCACCGGCGTTGGGCAAAGCCACCAGTATCGCATCGGGTGGGGTGTGACGGAACATGCTTTGGTTGGCTTTTTCAGTGGCTGGCACCACGAAGCATGGACGCCCGAACGCTACGCCAACGGCGAAACGATCAGCTATCCTGCACTCTCTATGGGGAATGGCGTGAGCCACGTCCGGAACAGCGTGTTTATCATGGACCGTTCTTTCTTCCGATTAAAGAACGCAGAGATTGGCTACACGGTTCCAGAAAGGTTCCTTAGCCGACTTCGCGTCCAACAATTGAGAGCATATGTTAATGGAACGAATCTGCTGACTTTCAAAAAAATGCCTGTAGACACCGTCGACCCAGAACAAAGCGACGCCCTTGTTTATCCGCTTACCAAGATGCTGAACTTCGGCGTTAACGTGACATTTTAAAATCAAAATCGCGCAAACATGAAATTGAAACGATTAATTACGATCATATTACCGTTAGTCTTTTTTGTATCGAGCTGCAACGATGTTCTCGATATGGCGCCGGACGGCAACATGCAGTTGGATGAGGTCCTTGTCGACCCGGATAAGGTCGAAGGCTTGCTAAACCGATGCTATAACAACATTCCTCAAAAGGGGTATACGTATTACTGGTTTGAATCGGCTGTCGTGGGCGCCAGCGATGATGGATGGACATCCGACGACGGCCAAGGTCTACTCGTAGCCAACTACTACTTAGACAATAATTCGGCTAGCAACCACGTCATGTGGGGAAGTCCGGACGAAGGGGGAGGAAATGCCCAATACTGGCCACGATTCTGGGCGCAAATCCGGTTGTGTTCGCAGTTCATCGAGGTTATCGATCAAGCCGCGGTACATAACGAGGCTGACCGTGGTCGGTTCAAAGCCGAGGCACACCTGTTGCGGGCTTTCTTCTATATGGAGCTCGTCAAGTGGTTTGGAAAGCTTCCCATCCTGGATGCTACGGTGCCATTTGATGCAGACTTCTCTACCCTTACGCGCTCTTCTGTTTACGATGTCGCAAAGTTCATCATTTCCGACTGCGACGCGGCACTCGCCGAATCAAATTTGCCTTGGCGCATAGACAATCCTAATGACGAAGGTCGTATGACAAAGGCTTTGGCGTTGGCGCTCAAAACTAAAGCGATGCTGTTCGCTGCCAGTCCCCTTCATAATGAGGGTCAAAACCATTGGCAGGAAGCGTATGAAACAGCAAAGGACGCAGTGAGCAAACTAAAGCAAAACGGTTACGAGCTTTTTACTCAAACCACCCAGCCACAAGTATTCGGAACTGGCCCTGCGGCGGCCTTCCGTCAGCTGGCAGCGCAGAATGCAGACTTCAGTGCAACGCCACGCGACCGGGAAACTATTTATCAAGCCCGCGGAGGAGGCCTGTTTCTTTGGCATATTGGATACATTGGCAGCAACATGTCAAATGCTTACAAAGCCGGCTTAGCGCCTACACAGGAATTGGTAGATGCGTTTGAAACCATCGATGGCGAGCCCATCCTAGACCTCAAAAGGCCATACCTAGATGAGCAACATTTGCAGCCAAACTACAATCCCAACTCGATTTACGATCCCAATAATCCCTACGAAAACCGCGATCCTCGTTTGGCGCAAACCGTGTTGTACAACGGCAGCACCATTTTATGGGAAAACCAAACCGTGGAGGTACAAACCTATCAGGGCGGACGACATGCCCCGAGTTTTGACGTAACGAATCGGGCTGCTTCGCGTACAGGGTACTACCACGCCAAGATGGTTACACCCGGCGCCAGTCAAACGAACCAGATTAACAACGCAAACTTTAAATACTACCGCCTCGGCGAAACACTGCTCGACCTTGCCGAAGCGGCTGCCAAAGCTGGCCACTTCGAAGAAGCTCGTGCGGCTGCAAATGAAGTGCGCGCCCGCTCAGGCATGCCCGCTTTACCGACCTCGCTCACCCAAGAGGAGCTGATTCTCCGCATACATAACGAACGCCGCGTAGAGTTAGCGTGGGAAGAACAGCGGTATTTCGATGTGCGTCGCTGGCAACAGCCGGACGGCGACCTCAGCGAAACGGCGAAATGGCTGACGGCGATGGTCATTACCAAAAATGATAACGGCTCGTTTAGCTATACGCGCAGAACCATTTCTAACAACCCACGAGGCGGACACCGCAATCGCGACCTCCTCCTCCCTATTCCGCTCAGCGAAGCTTCAACGCTTGAGTCGGTAACAGGGCAGAAATGGCAGAACCCAGGATGGTAATATCATGATTGAAGAATAAGATGGAGAACTATATAAAATACATCGCGCTATGCATCATTTGCTCTTTGATGTCGGTATCGTTGCAAGCGCAGCAAACAAACGAAGCGCAAAGCCGGGTAGTTAACAAATATAACCAACCTGTGCAAGGAGTTAAAGTGGTGACCAATGATGGCTTCCACCTATCGGCCACGGCTAAGGACGGAACGTTCAATTTGGCGTACGACAAGAACACCCAGTACGTGGTCCTTTCCGCACCTGGCTACCAAGATTTACGTCTGACCCTTGGGGAACTCACTGAACAGTCCGATATCATATTGGCGTTCGATCCACACAATCAAGGCGGATCAGTCAACTTCGGCTACCACTCATATACCCGGGAATCATTGACCGGGGCCGTATCGACGGTCTCGGGTGAGTGGCTAAACAAGGCCCCGACGAACATACTCTCAGAGACGTTTGCAGGACGCCTGCCAGGCCTTACGGTAGTCCAGAACATTGCCGAACTGACCTATTTCGGATACGATAACTTTTCCAAGTCAATCCGGGGACGGTCGTCGATAAATGGCGGCACCCCGATCGTCATTATCGACGGTGTCATTGCACCCACGCAATACTTGGAGTTTATCTCGCCAAAGGAAATTGAGGATATCGCGGTGCTGAAAGACGCATCTGCGACAGCGGCCTACGGCCTTCAGGGCGCAGCAGGAGCCATCGTGATTACCACAAAACGAGGCCATACGGGTAAGCTGAGCGTGGAAGGGTATGCAGATCAGTCTATCCAGCAGGTGGGGCGACGTCCGCTTTTTGTTAATTCCACCCAGTATGCAACGTTACGCAATGAGGCGGGCGAACGCGACGGACTGGGCGCCTTTTCCCAATATTCCCAGGCTGAAATAGACCTCTTCCACGCGGGAACGGACATGGCGTACCCCAACAACGATTGGTTCAACGAATACGTGAAAGATTTTGCCATGCGCCAACGTGTTGGCGTGAACGTCGCGGGCGGTACTGACAGGTTTCGATACTATTCAAACCTGAGTTTCCTCAATCAAGGACAGCCGTTCAATATCGTTGACGAACCAGGGCGCAAGTACGACCCTACCCCGCGGGTGAATATCGGAAACTTCCGTACAAACATGGATGTCAAATTCAATCGCTTCCTGTCGGGTTACATGCGACTCACCGGAAACCTGAAGCAAGAGAAACTCGCCGGCGCCACGATGGGATGGAACGTATACGGACAAATTTTCAACCAACCGTCCACCATGTTCGGCCCCCTTTCGCCCATCCTTGACGGCAATCCCGACTTGAGCAATCAAGTCGTCACTATCGATGGTCTCGACAATCCCGTGTATGGTACGCTCAACCGCTCGGGGTACAATAACGTAGTGGAGACCAACGTAATTGCGCAAACTGGACTGAAACTTGACATGAGTTTTCTAACGCCTGGTTTGTCGGCGAGCGGCGGCATGGCCTATCAGACGTATGTCCGCAACGAAAGCCTCACGACACAAAGCTATAGGCGCGTATTGCGTGGCAATGACCTCTCGACGTTGGATGATTTCACGCTTTACAAAACCTTTGAGAATACTCCCCTTAGCTATAGCAAAGGATCCGTTTTCTTCTATTATCTAAATCTGCTCGGCCGTGTCGACTATAACCGCCGCTTCGGCGATCATAGCATAGACGCATCCGCACACACCTATTACCTTAAGCAAGAGAAGGAAACAGCGGGCAACGCCAACACTGTACTTCCATATATGAGGCAGAATTTTGGTGTGTCGGCGCTTTATGGTTATAGAGATCGCTATTTCCTAAAAGCCGACATGGGCTATTCCGGTTCCGAACAGTTTCACCCTGACAACCGCTATACAGCCACGCCAGCCATATCTGGTGCGTGGATTGCCTCGAAAGAGGACTTCCTACAATCCGATATCTTAACGTTACTGAAGCTTAGGGCGTCGTACGGCATTACCGCCAATGACCAGCTGGGTGGCGCTCGGTTCTTGTATCTGGATAACATTCGGTCAGACGGGTCTGAGCTTGAGCGAGGCAACCCATCATTGCAAGCAGAACGCATCAAAAAGACAAACCTCGGCCTCAATATCGGGCTGTTAAACATGTTTACTATTGAGGCCGATTATTTTATAGACAAGGTTGACAACATGTTGATCAACAGCGCCGCCATATTGCCTGATTATCAAGGCATACCGCTAAACTATTATCCAAAGTTGAACGACGGCGTGATGGAAAACAAAGGTTTCGAGCTGTCCTTGGGCTTCAATAAACACGTCAACTCCGACTTCTCCGTGTTCGCACAAGTAAACTTTATGCAGGCCAAGAACCGCGTCATCCAAATCAATGAAGCAATCATGGGAGATAGCTTCGCGTATCCTTATCGGACGCAAGGCTATTCCTTGGGCCAACTATGGGGATATCGCATTGATTACAGCAACGGAAACGGTATGTACAACACCGCGGAAGAGCTGGCCAACGCTGGGCTGACGTA
>Ga0079224_100000626_pt1 | contig 35836 bp, 29 predicted proteins | sample Stecom2015_FD_80414 | JGI IMG/M metagenome (GOLD analysis project Ga0079224, IMG submission 80414) | Agricultural soil microbial communities from Utah to study Nitrogen management - Steer compost 2015 | ecosystem: Environmental > Terrestrial > Soil > Agricultural land | place: USA: Utah... | reverse complement strand
GTAAGCCACCAGGAGGAGAATATGCGATTTCCGGATCAGCATTGGGCAAATATAGGGTTAGGAACCGGCCCAGGCAAAGAACAACGAATCGTCCATTTTCATTCCTTGGTTAAGTCATAAATGTGACGAATTCGGTCGAGTATCCCTTCAAAGTCGATATTCAGGTCAATAATACGCCCGGTCCTGATCTCAAATACCCAACCGTGAACAATCGGATACCCATGTTCCTGAAAACTGAGTTGCAACGCTGCCGTCTTGATCACATTGATACATTGCTCCTCCACGTTCAGTTCCACCAGTCGATCGTACCGAGCATTTTCATCGGCAATGGCGTCCAACTCTTCCTGATGAAACCGGTATATGTCGCGGATGTTGCGCAGCCACGGATTCAGCAAACCCATGTCTCGCGGTATCATAGCCGCCCTGACCCCACCGCAGTTGTAATGCCCGCAGACGATGACGTGCTTTACTTTGAGTTGACGGATGGCGTAATTAATGACCGACTGCACGTTGAGATCGATGGTTGTCACCAGGTTGGCGATGTTACGATGCACAAACACTTCACCGGGACCAAGTCCCATCATCTCTTCTGCTGACACGCGACTGTCACTACAGCCAATGTACAGGTAGTCGGGATTCTGAACCTTCGCGAGGTGTTCAAAGAAATCAGCATTGGTGCCTTTCTTTTGCTCGATCCAGCGCTTGTTGTTTTCGAAGATTTGGGTGTAGGAAGTCATAGGGCTTGAACCACAAAGGACATAGGGCACATAGAGTTCACATAGATAGGAAAAATTCCAGTACCATCTCTATGAAAATGGTGATTGCCAACCGTCAACTGGCAGGAAGCTTTTTCATCTCCAGCGGACGCGGTGCGGGTAAACCCGTAACTTCGAGTATCTCTTGTTCGTCGAGAGTTTCTTTACTTAGAAGCGCGGCGGCGAGCGCATCGAGTTCTTTGCGGTAGACTTGAAGGAGTCTACGCGCCTCGTCGTGGCATTCGTTGATGATGCGGTGGATTTCTTCGTCGACGGTGCGCGCGGTGTATTCGCTGAACGGTTTTGCCTGACCTATGGCGGTGCCGAGATAGGGATTGATTTTCGGGGCCAGTTCGATCATTCCGAGTTTGTCGCTCATCCCCCAGCGTGTCACCATGCCTCTTGCGATTTCGGTCGCCTGCACGATGTCGTTTTCAGCACCTGTCGTTCGCGTACCGTAAACAACTTCTTCAGCGGAACGACCACCAAGGATGCCAATGATTCGCGCGCGAAGGTATTCTTCGGTGTAGTTGTAACGGTCGCTGTCGGGACGCTGATAGGTTACCCCAAGCGCCATACCGCGAGGCACAATGCTTACCCGGTTCACGGGGTCTGCGCCGGGAACAACTAGTCCCAGTATAGTATGTCCGCCTTCGTGGTAAGCAATACGTTCGCGGTCTTCGGGACTTAACAACAGCGGTCGCTCTGGTCCAAGAATAATTTTTTCCAACGCATCCATAAAGTCGCGCTGATGTACCTGATCCTGATCTCGACGCGCGGCCAACAACGCTGCCTCGTTCACAAGATTTCTGAGATCGGCACCCGATAACCCAGGTGTCGACGAAGCGACTTCCATGAGATCGACGTCGGGTGCAAGCGGAACCTTTCGGGTATGTACTTTCAGTATCGCTTCGCGACCGACCTTGTCGGGGAGATTGACCACCACGCGACGGTCAAAGCGTCCGGGTCGGAGCAATGCTTTGTCGAGTACATCGGGTTGATTGGTCGCGGCCAATACAATGACACCTTCGCGACTCGAAAAGCCATCCATCTCAGTGAGGATCTGATTGAGGGTTTGTTCCTGTTCGCCAGATCCACCGATTGCCATCGTTCCACGCGCGCGACCGATAGCGTCGAGTTCGTCGATGAAAATAATCGCCGGCGCGTGTTCACGCGCTTGCTTGTAAAGATCGCGTACCCTTGCAGCGCCAACCCCCACAATCATCTCGATAAACTCCGACGCGCTCATGGAAAAGAACGGCACGCCAGCTTCACCTGCGACGGCACGCGCGAGAAGGGTTTTACCCGTTCCAGGGGCTCCGACAAGGAGCACTCCTTTCGGGGCTGTGCCTCCGAGACGTGTATACTTCTGGGGATTCTTAAGAAAATCCACGATCTCGACCAGTTCATTTTCTGCCTCGTCGATACCAGCCACATCGTCGAAGGTGACTTTCGTGGCCGTTTCTTTGTCGAAGCGTTTCGCGCGACTACTGCCGAGCCCCATCATGCCGCCCATACCGAGACCACCTTTTCTGGCGGTGCGGAATATCCACACATAAAAGAGTATGATGAGTATGGCGGGGCCAAAACGAACGAGGAATGCGATGAACGGGTTTACCTCTTCTTCCAGAGGTTGCGCACGGATGATGACCTCGTTGTCCATGAGGAATTTCTCAAGACCTGGGTCAATGAATTGCGGCAATTCGGTAACGAACTTGTCGGCTTCCTTGCGTGCTACTTCAATACTGTCGTTCTCGGGGACTTCGCTGACAGGCGGTACAAGCACGGGCGACTCGAATGTTCCGGTTATTGCCGTGCCTCTGCTATAGATTTCTCTTACGTTTCCTCTTGCGACCTCTTGTTTGAAGAGGTTGTACGACACAACGGTAGGCTGTTCGGGATCAGGATACAGACTTCGGCCGAGGAAATAATTGACGAGGAGAATACCCAACAGCCAAAACCAGATCTTTAAAGGAGGAAGTTTCCATCCTCCCTGGCCACCCGAAGGCGGTCTGCCGTTAGGACCGGCAGGTTTTCTTATTTCCTGGTCCGGCGATGCCATTCAAACATAAGTTACTAAAATCAAACTCAACCTATGTGCCCTATGTGTACCCCTATGTGGTTCAAAACGACTCTTGCCGGTTTTTGAACCACATAAGGCACATAGGATTACTGCGCAAGGTAGCCGCCGTCTACCGCATAGTACGCACCCGTCACAAACGACGCCTTATCCGAGATTAGCCACAGCGCTAGTTCGGCAACTTCATTGGGCTCACCCAGTCGGCCGATCGGGTGCAATCCGATGAGAGCATTAATCGTTGCTTCATCCAGACTCTTTTCAATCAGAGGCGTTCGAATGTAGGCGGGGCCAATCGCGTTAATGCGTACGTTGCGGCTTGCATACGACAGTGCTGCTGCTTTTGTGAGACCAACAACACCGTGTTTGGCCGCCACATAGGCGGGCGACATCGGTGTGGCTACCTGACCCAGAATAGACGCCATGTTAATGATACTACCTCCGCCAGCATTAAGTATAGCCGGTATCTGGTAACGCATGCCGTAGAAGACACCCGACAAGTTGATTGAGATCACTTTGTCCCAACCATCGATGGGATAATCTCCCGTGTCTGCAAGGGGTCCGCCAATACCGGCATTGTTGACAGCGAAATGCAGAGCGCCATATTTCTTAACGGCTTCGTCGACCAGCTTGCGATTGTCTTCCGGGCTGGACGTGTCGGCCTTAAAGAAGAACGCTTTTCCACCGGCTTTGGTAATCTCGTCGACCGTTTCGTTTCCGCCTTTTTCGTCGACGTCAGAAACCACCACCTGTGCGCCTTCCTTTGCAAAAAGAACGGCGATTGCCCTGCCGATGCCCGAGCCCGCGCCCGTGACAATGGCAGTTTTGTTTTCCAATAAGCTCATATCTTTAATTGTTAGGTTATATCAACCCCCTTGCGAACGACCCGGATCGCATCGCCCTCGCTGAAAAAGCGGAGCGACACGATCCACAGCCGCAATTATATGTCAGGCCTGCTTAACTAACTGGACCTCTGCATTGATTTTAACTTCCTCGCCAACCAACACGCCACCAGTTTCGAGGGCGGCGTTCCAGTTCAGTTTATAGTCGGTTCGCTTGATCTTTCCTGTTATGGAGAATCCCGCCTTTTGGTTGCCCCAGGGGTCCTTACCGACACCACCCAATTCTACGTCCAGGACAATGGGTTTGGTCACGTCCCTGATGGTCAGGTCTCCGTGCAATATGAAGTTTTGGTCGTCTTTCTTTTCAATACGGGTCGATTTGAATTTGATCTGGGGATATTTATCCGCGGCAAAAAAATCATCCGACTTCAGGTGCTTGTCCCTGTCGGCATTGTGCGTCGTAATGGAATCCACGTCGGCTGTAAACTCGATCGTTGCCGTTGTGAAATCTTCGTCTTCCGTCTCGACGACAGCGTCGAACTTGTCGAACGTACCCGATACTGAAGTGATCATCATGTGTTTTACACGGAAGCCGATCTCACTGTGTGCAGGATCAAGGCTCCATTTGGTCTTTACTGCTGTTTTTTCTGCCATGGTTTTCCTTGTTTTTGATTACACTACAAAGGTAAAACAGCGAAAAGGCCGAATTCGTTGAACAAGATTAAGAAATGGACCTGACGTTAATCATATTTCTTAATCTGGTTTATCAGTTTGGCCAGTATTCCCGCCGTATCTTTACCCATATATAAACCCCGCAGGGAGGGCGACAGTTTTATGGACCACAGTGTAAAGGGATTTCACCACATCACGGCAATCGCTGGCGACGCGAAACGTAACCTGACTTTCTACACGGAAGTCCTGGGACTGCGACTCGTTAAGAAGACCGTCAACTTTGATGATCCCGGTACCTATCACTTCTACTTCGGCAACGAAACAGGAACGCCGGGAACGATCCTTACTTTCTTTCCGTGGCAGGGAATTCCCAAAGGCAGGCAGGGAACCGGTATGCCCACCGAAGTGGGGTATTCCGTACCGACCGGCAGTCTGCCTTTCTGGAAAGAAAGACTGGGACGTTTCGGCATTGGAAGTCATTCAGGAGACCGATTCGGAGAACCCTATTTGGCATTTGAAGACCCGGATGGCCTACCACTGGCACTCATCGAACCTGCCGGACCTGATGACCGCCAGCCGTGGATCACAAAAGAAATTGGTCGGGAGGTAGCGATTCGGGGATTTCACAGCACAACGCTCACCCTCAGGACGATCACCAATACTGCGGCTATCCTTACCGAAGTTTTCGGGTATGAGGCTGCCGGCAACGAGGGTTACCGACACCGGTATGTCACTCACGCACTATCGACCGCCGCGACAGTTGATTTGATTGAGGCACCAAACCAGTCGCCAGGTGTCGGCGCGGCTGGCACTATTCACCATGTGGCCTTCAGGGTGCAGGACGAAGATGTCCAGGAAGAAATCAGGCAGCGGGTAGACGAGCGCGGGCTCAACGTTACGCCAAAGATCGACCGTAACTATTTCTTTTCGGTTTACTTCCGCGAACCTGGCGGCGTGTTATTTGAAATCGCCACCGACAACCCCGGCTTCACCGTAGATGAATCCATCCAAGAACTGGGTACACACCTGATGCTGCCTCCGCGTTACGAACCGCGTCGAGCAGAAATTGAACGCGTACTTCCGGCTCTTGCATAATCCATCATAATGAATGACATACGACTCAAACTAAACGAGGCCGGAAGGGGCGCTTTCTACCTGGAAGAGAACCAGGAACAGCTGGCTGAAATGGAAATTAGCGTCAGCAAGAACATACTAACCGTTTATCATACTGAAGTGGCTGAAAAGCTAAAAGGACAAGGCGTGGCCGGAGATCTTTTTAAGGCGATGGTTTCATACGCAAGGGAAAAGCACCTGCAGGTAATACCGCTGTGTCCTTATGTGCACTCGCGATTCAAAAAGGATCCCGAAGCCTATGCCGATATTTGGAAACCAGGACGTGCATAAGAAGGAAGTCATAGCGCGTGGACCAGAACCCGCAGCGGCGGGAAAGGCGATCATCCTCTTGCATGGACGAGGTGCCAGCGCGCGGGACATTCTCACTCTGGGTAATTACCTGGACGTTGAGGGTTACACCCTCTGGGCACCCGAAGCGACCAATCACACATGGTATCCCTATTCCTTTCTTGCGCTACCGGAACAAAACGAACCCTGGCTTACATCCGCATTAGATCTGATTGCTGAACTGGTTGGCGACTTAAACGCTGCCGGACTGGAAAGCAATCAAATCTACTTCGCGGGCTTTTCACAAGGTGCCTGCCTTACACTGGAATTTGTCGCCCGCAATGCACGCCATTGGGGTGGCATCGCTGCATTTACCGGAGGTTTAATTGGAGACAGGATTTACCAGGAACGATACAAGGGGCACTTTGCGTCTACTCCAATATATATTGGTACAAGTGATCCCGATCCGCATGTACCGGTATCGAGAGTTTATGAAACAGCCCACCTGCTCAGGAAAATGGGTGCAGATGTGACGCAGGAAATATTTCCTGGTTTAGGTCACACGATCAGCGATAAAGAAATTGAAAGAGCGAACACGCTCATTTTCCGAACCTGACTGTACCTGCCCTACAATATACCGCGATTTCACCATACTTTTGCGCATTCACACTTTCTCAAATCATGATGGGATTCCAGTACGCTCTCGAAATGCTCGGTACATTCTTCTTTGCCATCTCGGGTGCGCTAGCCGTGCAGGATCAGCATGACGATCTTTTCGGAGCGGGCTTCACAGGATTTGTTACCGCTATCGGAGGTGGTACGCTCCGCGACATCATGCTGGGCAGCTATCCCTTGGTATGGATTGGCGACATCGGGTATTTGTATGCAATCTTCGCAGGCATCATTGTGGCGTTCATATTTGTCAAGTCACTCGAACGCCTCAAGCGCACGTTTTTGGTGTTCGACGCACTTGGTATATCCTTCTTCACGATCCTGGGCGTAGAAAAGGCACTGGCGCTCGGCGTAAGGCCGGAGATCGCGGCTATCATGGGCATGTTTACAGCGATTATGGGTGGTGTTCTGCGGGATGTGCTGACAAATGAGACGCCGGTTCTCTTCAGAAAAGAAATCTATGCAACTGCATGCCTTGCAGGCGCGATTCTTTATCTCATCCTCTTTCGCGCGGGTGTCGAACGAAACATTAACATGACGGCTTCGATAATTCTGATCTTCCTGATCCGGATCCTGGCAGTGAAGTACCGACTTGCTCTTCCAAACTTCCGCAACCGCTAGCCTACTTTTTGTTTTTTGGCCAGGCGTGCCCTGATCTTGCTGAGAAATTCCGGTGTGATTCCAAGGTAGGACGCGATGCTTCGCTGAGGAACACACGCTGGTATGTCGGGATACTTCTTAATAAAGTTGAGATAGCGTTCTTCGGCAGCAATGCTCATATTGTCAATGAGCCTTTGCTGACTGGCGACCAGTGCATTCTCGACGAGTATCCTGAAGAACCTTTCGAACTTGGGCACCTTCTCATACAAAATTTGCTGATTGCGTCGCGACAATAGAAGTACTTCAGTATTGTCGATGGCTTCTATGTTGAGGATGGCGGGTTTACGGGAGAGCAAACTATACAGGTCCGCTATCCACCAGTCGCGCGTAGCAAAACTCAAAATATGTTCTTTGCCCTGGGCATCCACCGTATAGCTTTTCAATGCTCCATTCAAGACGTACGCACTGTTGTTACAGATTTCTCCTGCTCTAAGATAGATTTTCTTTCGCTCCAGAAGCTTGGGTTCCAGTAACGATAAGAAGAAGTCGCTCTCCTCCGGTGTTAGCTCAATATACCGGGCGACGTTCTTCAGAATCAAACTGGAATCCATAATCGTGTTCAGGTGTTTAGGTGCGTACGTGTTTACGTTGGCAGGCCTCTATGTGTCCTATATGTATTCCATGTGCCCTATGGGTTCAAAAATCAGAACGAGTTACTTATGTTGAATCATATAGATCACATAGGGGTATACATAGGCACATAGGGGGATTCGTAGGGGTAGGTTCCAGGAGACGAACAGACGTGCATCTCTGCAAAGTGATCCCATCTACACCGATTACCGATTATCGATCACTTCTGACTTCTTACCATCCTTCCCATCCCCAGCGACTGCCTTTTCCTCCGTCTTCCCTCCAGGCCTTGCCAATTCATTGATCTTCTTCCGGTCGCCTACGATCCATACAATGTCGTCCCATTCGAAGACCGTGGTAGATTCGGGATTGAGGATGCGTTGGCCGCCGCGTTCGATTCCGATGACGAGACCGTTGGTGCGTTCGCGCAATCCCGAACTGCGGATATCCTTTCCTTTCAGCTTGGTATGCTCGTTAACGACGATTTTCTGCAGGGCAATGTCTTCCACGTCCACGACGGGTGCGGTTTCTTCTTTGGCATCGAACACCGGCTTGAATTTCTGAATCTGTTCGTCGGTCGCAATGATGCCAACCAGGTCATGCGGCAGCAACTTGTTATAGCGGCCCGGTGCGTGAATGAGTTTCTCCCCTCTACGAATGAATACGATATTTATGCCATACTGCTCCCGCCACTGTAACTCCATAAGTGTCTTGCCCACGTACTCAGCTTCAGGCGCTACTTCCAGTTCTACGATGTGAGCATCCCACGGCTGGAGTTCACTCTTGAAGCGGTCACGCTCAGGACGTTTCGCGCGTAGAGCCTCCTCGGCACGCTCTGCCTGGCTTTCGCGCTCATTGAGATTGGCGAGAAAACGAACTTCAATACGCTGATAAAAATTCTGAATGCGACGCGCAAGGATGAAGAGAACGAGAACGGCCACGGGCACCACGACGAGAATGGCCATTTGTGTCGAGAACACTCTGAATACGAAGAAACCGATAATGAGAACACCTACAACCACCCTCGCGATTTCGATCACCAGCAGTGGTCCGCGGTTATATCGCTTCTCCATCCAAAGTTCTCTGTAGGCGAGGTTGTTCGGACGCTTCGCCATGAACGCCCACAGGAATGGTGCGGCAACCCCGAGTGTGATGATCAGCCCGGCAAAATTTCGGAGTGTGGGATTTTCGATATTGTGCCCAAGGAAAGGCATGAGAAAATTCAAAGAGAAGACAATAATCGCCACGACCAGAATGCCGTTGGTTGCCGCGATAGTGGCGTATGACTTAAGCACGACCTTCCATGTACTTTCAGCCTGGATATTGGCCGTACCGGTGGAATAAGTATTGAGGGCGTCGATCCACTTTCTGGGCAGGATGCGTTCGAGAAAATTATAGAACGGCTCTGAATATTTAATAAGGTACGGCGTGGTGAATGTTGTAATCGCCGAAGCGCCGACCGCGACAGGAAAAAGGAAGTTCGAGATAACACCCAGCGAAAGACCTAGTGTTGCAACGATAAATGCAAATTCACCGATCTGAGCCATGCTCATTCCCACCTGCACCGACTGCTTCAGCGGCTGTCCGGAAAGGATTGCGCCGATGGTAGTGGCTACAAGCTTACCCACCAACGTGATGAGGGTGACGACAACCACCGGCCATCCATACTCAACAATGGCCTGCGGATCGATCATCATTCCCACTGAGACAAAAAAGACCGCGCCGAACAAGTCCTTAACGGGTTTAATGAGATGCTCGACGGTTTCGGCTTTAGTTGTCTCGGCAATAATAGAGCCCATAATGAATGCGCCGAGCTCGGCCGAAAACCCAGCCTGAGTTGCGAGCACGACCATACCAAGACACAGTCCTATAACGAAGATAAGCAACGTCTCCCCGTCGAACAGCGATCGCGCCCCTTTCAAGAGAGATGGCAACAGGAAAATGCCGCTCAGGAACCAGAACGCCAGGAAGAACACGAGTTTGACGATCGTATATACGATCTCCATGCCTTCGAATTCCTGGGCAACTGCAATGGTGGAAAGCAACACCATGAGGAGAATGACGACGATGTCCTCAACGACCAAAACACCGAAGACAATGCGTGCATACTGCCTGGTCTTCACACCTAACTCATCGAATGCCCTGATGATGATGGTGGTTGAAGAACTCGCCAACATCCCTCCGAGGAACAGGCTGTCCATGGTAGACCAGCCCAGGAACTTTCCAGCATAGTATCCCAGTGCCGTAATGGCGATGATCTCAACAAGTGCCGTGATAGACGCAGCGCCGCCTACCCGCATCAGCTTCTTGAAGCTGAACTCGAGACCCAGGCTGAAGAGCAGGAAGATGACACCGATCTCGGCAAGGGTTTCTATATTGTCATTGTCTGCTACGCTTGGGAGGAACTTGAAATGCGGCCCTACAAGAAAGCCCGCAATGATGTAACCCAGAACCAGTGGTTGCCGGATCTTCCTGAAAAGAAGTGTCACGATCGCACCAGCTATCAGTATCAGCGCCAGGTCCTGAATCAATGCAGGCAAATGTCCCATACCGTCAACTTATCGAACTCTAAATTCCCTCGGTTGAAGTTCCTGTATGCATGTCAGCCCACAGACTGACCAGAACCGGTAAATTACAGGTAATGAAATAGAATTCAAACTACCTTCTAAGGCAACGAGGATGAATTTAGTGTCAATCGATTTCGATCATGTTGGCACCACGGGCAAAGTGCTTCCGCATAACCTCCTCCGCCTGCGCAAAATTTCTCTCAGCAAGTGCCTTCACGATTGCGCGGTGTTCCTTGTCGGTGAGTTCGTAATCGCCTTCCGAACTGCTGCTCTTCGTAAGCTGGCGATGAAATAACGGGATGTGACTATTCGTGTAAGTACGCAGGAGCTTTTCGTTCCCCGTACATTCTATCAACGTTTCATGAAATCGCAGGTCAGCTTCGCACGCGCCGGCATAATATCCCTGCTCGACCATAGTGCTGAAGTCCTTGCAGATTTTTTCCAGACGCGCAATCTGTTCCTTGGTGATCTTCTCACATGCAAGGCGTAGCGCTCCGATTTCAAGAATTTCCCGGAGCTCCCTGATCTGAACGATGTCTTCCGCAGTCAGCGAATTGACGAAGTAACCACCCTTCGGCCCCAGCGTCACCAGGTTCTCACCCAACAAGCGCGTAAGGGTCTCGCGGATCGCCATCCGGCTCACCGACAACTTTTTAGCCCAAAAATCTTCCTTTAGCCGGGTCTTCGGAGGAATCTGTGCGCTAAGGATTTTCCTCCTTAACTCAGTGTACGCCTTGTGGGCCAGAGACTCACTTTTCATCTATTGAATGTAAACAAATGTGGGAAAAATTGGTAAACAAACAATAACTTTCGAAGAGACAAATTAATAAAGAGCGCCATGAACCTCAACGAAAACGCAAACATAACGACGGCGGCAATTATTCGGGAAGCGAGTCAGTACATTGCCGGTGGGGTGGTGTCGCTCAACCGTAAGGTTGTGCCGGGTATTGTGTTCGCGTACGGAAAGGGTAGCAAGATTTACGACGTTGAGGGCAATGAGTATATCGACTATCACGCAGCGTTCGCGCCTCACCTTCTCGGTCATAATAATGCGCGCGTCAATGAATCGATCATAAAAACCATAAAATCCAATCGTTCTCTCTTCGGAAGCGGTACAAATGAACTTGAGACACGGCTTGCAAAACTCTTGTGCGATGCTGTGCCTTCCCTGGAACTGGTTCAGATAACCAACACAGGTAGCGAGGCAACAGCGCACGCCATACGCTTGAGTCGTGCCTTTACCGGACGCGATCACATTGTTCTCATGCTGGGCGGCTATAACGGATGGCATAATGAAGTGAGTCGGGCCGTGATGCCCTCGCCTGAGCAAGTTGGGCCAAGAGTGTCTCCAGGCGAATATCCGTTTATCCCCCTATCCGCAGGTATACCTGAGAGCACGCGCAGTCTGATTCACATTGTGAATTTCAATGACCTCCCTTCACTGGAGTACGTGCTGAATCGCTACCCGGTCGCTTGCGTCCTCACCGAACCCGTCCTTCAGAATATTGGCGTAGTCCTTCCTGAGAATGGTTACCTCCAGGGTATTGTCGATCTATGCGAAAAGTATGGCGCCATTTGTGTCTTCGATGAAGTGAAGACCGGATTCCGTACCCGACTCGACGGCTACCAGGGTGTGGCGGGCGTGAAACCTCATCTGTCAGTATTCGGCCTGATCGACAAGAACGCCGACTTCTCCGGTTTCCGCATGGACCCTGAAAGGCCAGGGTGAGTTGTCATTGTCTCCCGGCTGCACCTTGGCCGCCAGGGTATTGGCAATGTTGACTGCAGCTTCGAGATATTTTTCATCACCCGTTTTTTTGTACAAGTGGACAAGTTCATATCCGAACGATCCGGCCTTATCCGGTTGCAGATAACCCTTACCAATGATCATATCACCATCGTATATACCCGACTCCACATTCATATTGTAAGGATAAGGCAGGTTTGGCCACTCTGCATCAGGAGGCGACAGCGAATGAGCGAGGTAGTAGCCCGCCATGTACTTCATGTTCTCAATCAGGGACTCGTCGCCGGTGTAGTTGTAATAGAGGTCCCACGACGACATCGCCATCATTATTTGGTCGCCGCCAAGTCCGCGTTTATCGTGACTTGGATCCCACACCTGATGATTCATATAGTACTGCATTCCGTTCGAGTCGACCTCCATGTTCTTCCAGAAGTTCCACACAAGGTTCAGCACGTGATCGTAAGATTCGCCAAGATTGGTGGAGTACCAGGGCAGGATGCCGCCTTTGTTATCGACATGAACGGGATGATATATAATCGTGTCGGGCAACACCTGCCTTCCCTTTGGATGAATAAGATCTTCCGGAAGTCCGTGGTACGCGACGGGTGCCGGGTCAGTACATGCAGCTGCAAGCGCAAAGGCCACTATGAACGGTCTTACTTTCATTTCCGGTGCTTCAGTGAAACGAGCAGAGGACTTGGGGTTCCACGGCATGGCCATGGCTCCATATTCATTTTGAAAGCTAAATAATCTTTTTTTTATATACAAATCATTTATAATATCGTTTACAAAATCAATCATGAAGCACGACAAGCCTGCCGTGGCGCTTATTGCCACAATGTTCCTGACCATCGGGGTAATGTTTTGCATGAACGACATCCTGCTTCCGATCGTCAAGGACCTGTTCATTCTGGACTACCTTCGCGCCACGCTAATCCAGGTTAGCTTTTATGTCGTCTACATTATTTGGCCTGTCCCGATTGCCCGGGCCGTCGAACGATGGGGTTACCGGCGGTTCATTATTGCCGCGATGCTCATATGCCTGACCGGATGTTTGCTGTTCATTCCTGCTTATTATTTCACATCGTATGCGCTTGTGCTGGCTGGGGTGTTTACCATTTCCAGCGGGGTAACCGTAGTGAATGTAGCAGCTAATCCATATGCTGCGTTACTCGGTAGTCCTGACGGTGCCAACATGCGGCTAAATTTTGTCCAGGCTTTTAGCCGCGTGGGCTACGCAGCCACTCCTCTTGTCGCGAGTTGGCTGATCTTTTCAGGGCATAGTGACCAACCGCGAATACATGTCCCCTACCTCGTCCTGGGCACGCTCATCGCAGTTGTGGTCGTTCTCATGAAGGTGTTTCGCATGCCCGATCATACACCGGAGCCCAAACCTTCCGAGTCAGTCATTAAAATGTTTTCGGGAAGTCGTGCCTACCCACAACTCCTCCTGGGTATACCTACGATGTTCTTTTACGTGGGTGCTGAGGCATGCACGGCGGGCTTTTTTATCAGCTACATGACCACCCACGAATACAGCTATGACACAGCATCGGGATTTCTAACCCTCTACTACGTTCTGGCGGCCATTTTCGCGCTCATCGGCACACTTCTTCTGCGCTTTATCCGTGCAGGCATATTGCTAGGCACCTTCGGGATTGGAATGATTTTATGTTTGATGCTGGCTGTTTGGGGCCCTCATCCCATCGCTGCTTATGCGCTGATTGCCGCAGGTGGATTCCTTTCGATCATGTTTCCCACCATCTTTGGACTTGCGATCGAGGGTCTCAATGGATTCAGAGAAAAAGGATCGGCGTTACTCAACTTCGCGATCGTCGGCGGCGCTGTGTTTCCCCCGATACAGGGAGCAATTGCAGATCGTTATGGCATAGATGTATCGTACGCTATTCCGGTGGTGTGCGTACTGGTAGTGACGATGTACGGGTTTTCTCTTACCCCGCAAAGACGCTGAGACGCAAAGAAACGCTAAGGGTAATGTTTTTTCTTAGCGCTTCTTAGCGCCTTACCAGCGAAAATTCAAAAATGTATATGTTAAGGTAATGACAAACTAACCTACGTAGCCACAAACGTCGAGTTACCCCACTTCAACACTCCAATACTTCAACACTTTATTCATTCCTTCCAATGCAATTCAAATCTGCGAACGCTTCCTCCAGACGTTTCACGAAATTCTCTTCACCCTTGCGGAGCCAGGTGCGGGGATCGTAGTATTTCTTATTCGGCTTGTCTTTTCCTTCGGGGTTACCGAGTTGACCTTGCAGGTAGTCTTTGTTCTTCTTGTAATACTCGTGTACGCCTTCCCAGAACGCCCACTGCATGTCGGTGTCGATGTTCATCTTGATCACACCGTAGCCGAGTGTTTCCCTGATCTGTTCTTTAGGCGAGCCGCTGCCGCCGTGAAAGACGAAGCTGACGGGCCGGGCGTTGGCGGGAAGGCCGAGCTTTTCTGCGATAAAGGCCTGGCTGTTTCGAAGAATCTCCGGACGCAATACAACATTGCCAGGACTGTAAACACCGTGAACATTACCGAATGATGCGGCGATTGTGAAGAGCGGACCAATCTCGCTCAGGGCGCGGTAGGCTTCGTATACTTCAGAAGGTTGGGTGTACAGTCGCGAATTGTCAGCGTCTGTATTGTCAACGCCGTCTTCCTCACCACCGGTGATTCCCAGTTCGATTTCCAGGCTCATCCCAAGCTCGACGATCTTCTTGAAATATTCTTTTGAGATGGCAATGTTTTCTTCGAGGGGCTCTTCGCTGAGGTCGAGCATGTGAGAGCTGAACAAGGGGCGACCATATTTCTCCTTATATTTTCTTCCTTCTTCCAGCAAACCGTCAATCCAGGGCAGCCACTTTTTCGCAGCGTGATCGGTATGGAGAACAACAGGAACCTCATAATGGCGCGCCACATTGTGAATGTGGAGCGCACCGCTGACAGCTCCTGAGATGTTGGCCTGGAGCTTGTCGTTGGGCATTCCCCTTCCAGCCATAAACTGGGCACCGCCGTTGCTGAATTGGATGATGACTGGCGATTTAACCTTGCGGGCCGTTTCAAGTACCGCGTTGATCGTGTTGCTGCCCGTTACGTTGACGGCCGGCATCGCGAAATTGTTGTCGTTGGCATCGCGGTACAATGCGGCTAGTTCATCGCCGAACAATACACCTGAGCTATATTTTCCCATTACTAATTGTGATTAACGTTAAACCAATCCGCGCCCTGCTTACCCTACGGCCTGCAAGAATAAGTAAAGTTACGCTCACAGAAAAAAATAGCGTGCGGTAAAACGCACGCGATTGAGATTATCCGGCATGCAATCGATTACGAACCCACAGATTCTTTGCTCATGCTTCGCCCAATTTCCTCAAGTGTTCGACCCTTTGTCTCAGGCATGATAAACCAAACAAACAGGAGCTGCAGCACCATCATCGCCGTGAAAAAGGTAAACACCGTGTCTCCACCAAATCGATTGGCGAAATATGGAAATACGTTAGCAACAATGGCGGCGAGAATCCAGTGTGTAAAGCTACCCAAAGATTGTCCCTTCCCCCTGACCTCATTGGGAAATACTTCAGAAATAAAGACCCAGATAACGGCACCTTGCGACATCGCGAAGAATGCGATGTAGAGAAAAAGGAAGTAGGGAACACCTCCAAACCGCTCCCAGTGAAAAGCCCCGGCTACAAGCGCGAGGCTTGTGATCAGGCCCACCGATCCAATCAGCATAAGCCTCTTTCTTCCAGCCTTATCGATCAGCACCATTCCCACGAGCGTAAACAGGAGGTTCATCAATCCGATGCCTACTGTAGAAAACAACGCCGCTCTGTCGGCAAGTCCCGTCATCTCGAATATTCGGGGCGCATAATAAATAATGGCGTTTATCCCTGACACCTGGTTGAATACCGCAAAAAGGATCACCAGAAGGATGGGCCGCGAATAGCGCCTGGAAAAGAACGCAGAACTATCAGACATCGTGGCTTCCTGATGTTCCTGTCTTATGGCACGAATAGATGATTCGACGTTTTCGGGATCCAATTGCTCAAGGATGGCGCGCGCTTCAGCTTCATTGTTTTGATTTATAATGAGCCAGCGCGGGCTACGCGGGATGAAAGGGATCAGCGCGACAAAAACCGCCGCGGGAAACGCCTCAACTCCAAGCATCCATCGCCAGTCGTTAGGGCCACCATCTTTTAGCAAATAATTGGAAGCAAACGCCACCAGGATGCCAAGTACAACATTGAACTGAAACAAAGCAACCAGGCGGCCTCTCGATTTCGCCGGCGAGATCTCCGAAATGTACATGGGCGCTGCCACTGACGACGCGCCTACACCAAGACCACCTATAAAGCGAAAGAACATGAACGAGTATACTTCCGGCGCCACGGCCGAACCTACTGCGGAGACGAGATACAATATGCCTACCCATAACAAGGTCTTTTTTCTCCCCAGGGTATCGACAGGAAGGCCAGCGAATAATGCGCCTATCACCGTTCCATACAAGGCTACTGCCACAGCAAAGCCATGCGTAAGGTCATTCAGTTGCCACAGCTGTTGGATGGTTTGTTCTACTCCGGATATGACGGCGGTGTCAAATCCAAAAAGAAAACCTCCCATGGCAGCCACAAGGGAGATCAGCGTTACGTTACTTTTCATGCTCTGAATGCAAGACTTTTATGAAGATTCGCGTTGGCTTTTCAACCGCTCTACTTCCTTGTCCAACGCCTCGAAGTCGTGATAATTCATTTCCACGACGCTTTCCGGACTCCTTCCCTTCAGAACCATAGCGACAGTCATCGCGATGCCGGTTAGCAGAATCGAATACAGCAAAATGCCGCTGCTGAACGCGGATTGCTGGTAGGCCACGGGAATACCGAAAAATAGCAGGACCGTGATCAACCCGCGCGGGGCAATGAACAACTCCGGCAGGATATCCTTCATACCAAAAATCTTAAAGCACACGAATCGGACAGCGTAAATAGAAGCAACGATTGCCAGGCTGAGCAATGCCGTGTTGAGATCCAGGAGGGAGTCCAGCTCGAGCGTCATGCCGAACACCACGAAGAAAAAAGTGCGCACCACAAAAGCTGTTTCCAGCGTGACCGTATGAAACTCCTCGGTAATCCCGTCCAATACCTCATGGTTAATCCACCGGTTCAATGGCCCTCTGAAGAATCTTTCGTGGTTGTTGAGTACGAGTCCGAAGACCAGGATCACAATAAGCGAACTCAGGTGAAAGAGCTTACCGACTGCATAAAGCAGGATAAGCATTGAAATCAGGAGAAACAACTTAGCCTTATCACGAATCTGCTGTACCAGGAGTATCAGAAGATAGCTCACGATAAGCGACAGCGCCACAGTGAGGAATATGTTCAGGCTCACGTTCTTGATGATGGCACCCGTACTTTCATTTCCTGCCTGATCCAGGAGGAAGTAGAACAGCATAATGCCGAGTATGTCGGAGAAGGTGCTTTCGTATATCATGAACTCCTTCTTCGTTTCAGGCAAGACTACCACGCTCGGAAGGATGATGGAGCTGCTCATAATGGAAAGCGGCACTGCGTACACAAGCGCGGTGAAGAAATCGTCGATGATGAACAGGTTGATGATCCAGGTAAGCAGGAATGTTGTCCCGATCAGACCCAGGAGCGCAATGAGGAAAGACCTGACAATCAGTGGACGTTTTTCCCTTGTGAGGGTGAGGTCGAGCGACGCTTCCAGCACGATCATGATCAGCCCCACAATGCCCAACACCTGGAGCATGTTGAACATATTTCTTCCAAGGGGAATATCTGCTGCCTCGAGGCCAAACTGCAGGCCAATACCCAGCAGGATGAGCAACAAAACGCTCGGAATGTTGGTCCGCCGTGCGATAATGCCGAAAAAATAGGAAACCAGGATAACCAGGCAGACCGCTATTACGTCGTTGTACGGATTGTCTGAAAACATGATGGTGGTAATTTGCTAAATTTAGGACTAATAATCCCACAAAAAATTACATAACACGGGCACACGATGCTCATGGTGTGTAGTTTTATTCTGAGATGACGAGAGACGCAGCCTCCAACAACGAAGAACTCCTCAATACACCCACCGCGGGGCCAACCTCCTTTGCCGTTTCGGAAGTGGTGCTCCCTCCCCTCACGCCGTCCCGCTACGAGCCTATTACGCGGTTGTTGTCCGAAATTGACGTCCATGGCCAGCAGCTGCTACGCGTGTTCTTCAACAAAGCATTCTCGGGCTACTTTGAACTGAGCCGACAGTTTCCACAAGCACTGCTGGATGTCATACAGGACGTCAACTCCTCCATACTTCAGGTAATTTACGAAGACAGGCCCCGAAAGGAAGCGTCGCTCATGACTATCAAGAAGCGATTCTTCGCGGCCGCAGAAAAGCTAGTAGATCAGTTCAACAAGCTTCTGGACCCTCGCGATATGAAGACCGGTATCCACTGGTACGTATACCGTCTTCAAAAAGACCTTTCGGCTTTTCCGGTTACCGTTTCAGTAACCTACAAAAAAGAAGACTTCAAAATCAAACCGAACGATTCCCCCTCTCTCAAGTGGCTGAAATTTCGTAGAAACCTGCGAGCACTCCTTTCCGGTGGAACAGTACGCGCCCGCCTCCACTATCGTGAAGCCATGCAATACTATATGCGCGATGGGCGCTTTGAGTTTCTCCTCTCCTGGCTGGAGGCTTTTCGTAAAGAATCGTTGCAAAGCCTAACGGAAGTAGAAGCGTACATCGCGTATTGCGATAAGAAATTTGATACTCTTTTTGAGTTCACGCGATCCGATACGCTAACCGTAGCCCAATGGGAAGAGGCCACAAGGGAGTTGGCTGATCGCGCCGATGCGCTCGTGAAACGGCAGGACCATCTCGCCACATTGTTTTTTGACCGATTGCTGGTGGAATTCCGCCTTAATATCGACCACTTAAGAACACATCTCGAACAGATAGATGCCAATTACCTGACTCGGATTATCAACAGCGACAAAGCACTGCACCGCCGACAACGCGACAGAGTCCTGGCATTTGCAGATGAATGGCGAAAGACGATGGGTCTCGCCGCCGGAAGAATATCGCTGGACACTACCCTTCGGGAACTCAAATGGCAAATCGATCACGACTTCAAAGAATTTCGTCGCAGAATTGATAGCCACGTAACCACGACTATCCTCGAACCTGTAGGCGCAACATTAGCGCAGCTCGACGCCTGGAAGGATGGACACGGAGACAGCAAAGGCTTAAAGAAACTGGAGTGGAAGTCCGTCAGCCTCCTTCTCGAAAAGGATTTCAAGGCGTTGAGCGACCGGCTGATGCAAAGCTCAAAATCACTTCCTGACACACGGACTGTCCTGGCATCCATCGAGTCGTCGGAATCCACCTCCATACCAGTGCGACGCCTCGTGCAGCATTACCTGGAGTATGATTTCCTCAGCCCCCTGCATGACGAGATTGACAGGTTCTGCAAGAACCTCAAGGACAACGTGGTCAATATGAACGACCAGCTCAGCCTCACCCTTTTCAGCATTGACAATTCCAACGCGGACGATATTGCCGCTCCTCAGGTAATTGCCAATGCCATCGACGAGATAAGGCAGGAAGAGTCGGCTGCAAGGAAAACCAAGCACGAGCTTTCCCTGGGATTCGGTGCGCTCGCCGAGAAGCTGTTTGAGGCTTTCAGCGTAAACGCCATGGTCGCCACCTCGGTCGAATTCGGATACATTTCGCGCGACGCAAGGCAAAAGAAGGTAATCTCCAGGATCGGTAATCTGGGACAGGCCATAAGAAAGTTCTTTGTTGACAAGATTCTCATCCTCATCTATTCGCGAAGCGAAGGGATAAGGATAGCACGACAGATCGCGTCGCGCAATGACTCAGGATCGGTTACTGACCGCGTTCTGGAAGTCATCTCGCAGGTGACACCGGATCCCAAAATCATCAGCGCGCTGCCGCATTATTATCTCAACCTTTTCAGCGGTCGCTCCAACATCGGCGAAGCCTTCTGGATTGTAAGAGAATCCGACGACAGAATTATTGCGCAGAAAGTACATCAGTATTTGGGAGGTCGTCACGGGGGGATCCTGATAACCGGGGAACGCAACGCTGGTAAGACCGCGATTTGCAGGCGCATCGCGGAGAAACATTTCGCTCACAGTAAACAGTTTCATCTTTTCCCTCCCGCCGATGGATCCGCACGCCCGGAGGATTTCCTCGCAAAACTTCAGGAAACCACTGGCGTTAAAAGTGACCTGACGGGAATCATGAATTCGCTGCCCCATCATACCGTAGTTGTGATCCACGACCTGGAGCTGTGGTGGGAGAGAACACCGCAGGGGATGCAGGCATTTGAAATGATCATGGACATGATCGCTGCCTACTCCGATCGAATCGTTTTCATTGCGAACATGAATCCCTTCGCGGCCGAATTGATTCACGCTGTCAACGGGTTCAAAGACAGGTTCATTGGCGTCATGCCCTGCTCTCCGATGAGCTCGATGGAGCTAAAGAATCTGATCCTTACCCGGCACCGTTCAAGCGGCCTCGAGTTCGCATTGGACAACGTGAAATCGGATGTGTCAGAAATAGCGTTGGCACGCTTGTTCAACGATTATTTCAACTATACTGAAGGCAACCCGGGAGTGGCGATGAACGCGTGGCTTAGCAACATCGTGCGTGTAGAAGAAAATCGAGTTGTTATCAGGGCACCGCGTCGGCCGGACACAGAAGTGTTGGACGCGCTGCCGCCGGCGTGGAACCTCATTATTCTCCAGTTGATTCTCCACAAGAGAATGTCGGAAGCGAAGCTGCTTCGTGTATTCAGAAATGATTTCCCGGATTTACTGACACATCTCCGTTCTCTTGTGCGGGCCGGTCTCATCGGGAGGGATGTCGACGGATGCTATGGCCTGAATAATTTTATCGAACCGTTTGTGATCAGAGTTTTTAAACAAAAAGATTGGCTATGATGAGATTTGTGATCGTCGCATTCATTGGTCTGGCCGTCTTCGTATTGTTTCGGTTGATAAGGCTGTTCCTGGCCCGGTCGGAAAGCCATCGGTTGAGGAACAGCATTGTATACATAGTGCCGATCGAAATCGTCGTGTGGAGTGCCTACTTCTTCCGCAGCCTCGAATATCTGTTTGGTACGAGATCGTACTACGACTATCTGCTGACCGCCCTGGTGTTGGCGGGGCTTGGCCTTCTTATATGGTTCTACCTTAAAGACGTTGTAGCAGGAGCCTTCTTCAGACTTCAGCACAATCCAAAGACCGGCCGGCACCTGCAAGCTGGTGAGCTTGAAGGGGTGATCCGAAGAATCAGCGCAACTCATATCTACCTGGACACCGGTACCGGAAAAGTCGTGCGGTTGCCGTTCTCCAGGCTGATCGGCAGCGCCTTTTCTCTCAGCGCGCATCGGGAAAGCGCGCAGGATTTCAGGTTTGACATCCGTGTGGGCAAGCAGTGGTCGCGCGACGAAACCATCAACCGGATCCGCCAGGCATTGCTCCTGTCGCCTTACTGTTCATACAAAGAATCGATCGAAATCACAATTAAAGACGAAAGTCCCGGCGATTATGCCTGCAATATTGCCGTTCGTCCACTGAGTCAGCGTTTTGGCAGCAAGATTGAAAAGGATTTGTCCGAGACCTTCTCCTCCCCCAATCCATCCGGATTTTTAGCAAAGTAGAAGGGATATCACCATTTTAGCGTCCGTTTAACCGTCACGAATGGTTGAATTTTGGCATCAGCTACTGCGTGAATTCCAGACGCCGTTTCAAGACAGCGTTCTGGTCTTTTCGGTGATACTCTTCATAATTCTGCTCGCGCCCGTCTTGCTGAAGCGGCTGAGAATTCCGGGGATCATCGGCCTCATCATCTCGGGCATAATCATCGGCCCGCACGGATTGTTCCTTATTGAAAAGAACGCTGCCGTAGATCTCTTTTCAACGATCGGCTTACTCTATATCATGTTTATCGCCGGGCTCGAACTTGATCTCGGTGAATTCAAAAAGTATCGTCACAAGAGTCTTGGCTTCGGGCTTCTCACTTTTCTGTTTCCCATAGCACTCGGATTTCCAGTTTGTTACTACCTGCTCGGTTACGGCTTTAACACCAGCTTGCTTACCGCTAGCATGTTCGCCACGCATACGCTGATTGCTTATCCCATCGTTAGCAGACTTGGCATAGCGAAGAATGAAGCGGTTGCCGTAGCCGTCGGCGGTACCATTCTCACAGACACTGCCGTTCTCATCATCCTTGCCGTGATTGCTGGTGTCGAGGCAGAAGGTGGTGTCAATGGATTGTGGGCTCGTCTGGCAATTTCGATATTAATCTTCATCCTCGTTGTTGCATTCGTCATCCCTCGAATAGCCGCCTGGTTTTTCAAGCGCCTGGAAGACGAAAAGAACTCCCACTTCATCTTCGTCCTTTCAGTGGTTTTCTTTTGCGCGTTCCTCGCGGAATTATCCGGACTCGAGCCGATCATCGGAGCATTCGCGGCCGGTCTAATGCTCAATCCTCTGATCCCTCATACCTCGGGGCTCATGAATCGCCTTGAGTTTGTCGGTAATTCGCTGTTCATTCCTTTCTTCCTGATCAGCGTCGGGATGCTCATCGATATACGCGTACTGACGAACGGCTTCGGGGCTTTGCTTGTGGCTGCCGCGCTCACGGCTGTCGCGCTTGGTGGCAAGTGGATCGCCGCATATATCACCGGGCTCTGGTTTCGCTACTCCAGATCACAATCGAGACTGATCTTCGGACTAAGCAGCGCACATGCTGCCGCGACGCTGGCGGTAATCCTCGTTGGATATAATATCGGGATCATTGACGACAACATTCTTAATGGAACCATCGTCCTTATTCTCGTCACCTGCCTGGTGGCCTCGTTCGTTACTGAAGAAGCCGGCAAACACGTAGTGCTTGAGACGGACGGGGAAGAGCCCGCGGAGATGCGGGAAAATCCTCAGCGGATTCTCGTCCCCATTTCCAATCCCGTTACGATGGAGCGGCTTATCGATTTCGCCATCACGCTGAAGGAGCCAAAGAACGCTTTTCCTATTGTGGCGCTTACAGTCGTACCTGATGATGACAAAGCCCGTGCAAAGCTGGTCCAGGCAAGGAAGATGCTGGAAAAAGCGATCACACACGCCGCAGCCGCTGACCAGGAAATCGACATCACAACGACGATCGACCAGAACGTAACCACGGGCATCCAACGTGTGGTAAAGGAATTGTTTATTACTGACGTCGTTATGGGCTGGCCGGGAAAAACAAACATCGCAGATATCATATTCGGAAAGACTTTTGACAGTGTGGTAAATCAGACGACACAACACGTGTTCATCACGCGCTTCACACTTCCATTGAATGTCCACAACCGCCTTCACATTCTGTGTCCGCATCTGGCTGAAAAGGAATCTGGATTTCACGCGTGGGTGGCGCGACTGATGCGCGTGGCAGCCCGACTCAATCTGCGCACCATGCTGTACGGCAGCGAAGAAACATATCGCGCAATGACTGAATATCTTGCAAAAAACAAGATTAATGTGTCGGTCGAATCCCGAACCTCTTATGAAATCAGCGACCTGATTCGCATTCGCGCGAGTGTATCACCTGACGATATGGTAGCGTTGATCTGCGCCCGCAAGGGTAGCATTTCGTACACACCGCTTCTCGACATACTGCCCAAGAAAATGGTGCGTCAGATGAGCGACAATAGTCTCGTTTTTGTGTACCCGGAAATTGCTCCGGACGATTTCATCCCCAGCTACACGCAAGAGCCGGCTGGAGGCTTCCTCGAAAGGGGTATGGACATTCTGCGCAGCGCCCGGAGCATTTTCAAAAAGTAAGGAACAAACAAGATATGCTTGTCCTACTTCGTCACCATGCTTCGCTTCAGAATTTGTAATTGACCCTTGATTACCGCCTCTGCCCCATCCGCCAGCGTAACATCCGCAACGTCCAGCACGCGTAACGCTTCCTGGTAACACGCTGAGATGAATTCGCCGCCTGTGATGGTTACAGGACCGGAGATGCCTGCGAGCTCCGAGCCAATCAGGAGTCCGCTCAGAAAGTAGTAGTTCGCTTCTTTGCCACGACCATCCAGCAGGTTGCGGGTGCGCACGTGAAAGGCACTGTTCAACAGGTTGTTCCTCGCTCCCTCGAATACTCCCGCTTTGAAATTCTCCAGGTTGTCAGGCTTATGCAATACGCCGCCCTCCTCGACGGAGTCTGCAAGAATGCTCTTTTTGGATAACACCTCAAAGAACTCACCTGTCATATAGGTTGTGAATGCGACGGCTTTGCCATCAACAACACGAATATGTTTTGAATGCGTACCAGGAAAGACATAAAGACGCTCACCTTTCGAGGAAACCCCTTGTGTCACACCCACAAGCTGCGTTTCTTCTCCCCGCATTACGTCATCGTCGGACCTGACTCCAGAGATAAGGAATACAGGATACGGAAAATCCTTTGTTGCTTCTTTATGGTGAATGGTTAGGTCCGAACCATCGACGGCAAACGGAATGCTTCCATATGGCAAATTCATCATTCCGATTGACGACGACGCCATCCCCGAGATTACAAGGGGCACGCCCTTCAACGTCTCCCCTTTCCGGCCTTCCACTTCCACGATGCCTGCGCGAATTACATTCAGGAAATAGTCCCACCGATCCGCTTCACTTCCCGAGCGATCCTTCCATTCGCGGAATGTCGCAGCAATTCCGCGATCACTCCTCACAACCTGTCTGATAACACCCTCCCATGTAACCAGGGCAAGACGGAAGGAGGAGGTACCCCAATCGCATGCCAGGAATGTGTTGACGTGTTGATGTGTTGATGTGTTAATGTTAATATCTCCCATTTTCAATACTTGTGATCTGGAAAACGATTTCGTCTAATTCAGACGCAAACCCAATTCTGTACCGCAACATCAACACATGAGCACATCAACACCTCTACACATTACCATTCAGCCACACTCCCATCCTCATGTCTCCACACCGGGTTCCTCCAGTTGTGGCCGATGGCGGCCATGCGGCGAACGTGATCTTCGTTGATTTCAATGCCGAGTCCCGGGCCATCGGGAATGCTGACAAAGCCCTGGTCAAATTGAAACACTGTCTTGTCTGCGAGATAATCGAGAAGATCGCTGCCCTGATTGTAGTGGATGCCCAGGCTTTGTTCCTGGATAAACGCATTGTGGCACGTCGCATCCACCTGCAGACATGCGGCCAGGGCAATGGGTCCCAGGGGGCAATGCGGTGCGGCCGCGACGTCGAACGCTTCAGCCATGGACAGGATCTTTTTGCATTCAGTGATTCCGCCCGCATGCGAAAGGTCTGGCTGGATGATGTCGACATACCCATCCTTCAAAAGGTTCTTGAAATCCCATCGTGAAAACATGCGTTCGCCCGTAGCGATGGGAATTGAAACCGATTGGGCGATTTCGCGGAGGGCCTCGTTATTTTCAGGAAGCACAGGCTCCTCAATAAACATGGGTCGGTAAGGTTCCAGCGCCCTGGCGAGCACGCGGGCCAGCGGCTTGTGAACGCGACCATGGAAGTCGATACCGATACCGACGCCCGGTCCTACAGCCTCACGAACGGCAGCAATCCGCGCCACGGCATGATCGATCTTTTCGTATGTATCGACATACTGCAACTCTTCGGTGGCGTTCATCTTCAGCGCGGTAAATCCTTTCGAGACGATGTCGCGTGCAGCGTTCCCCACGTCGGCTGGACGATCGCCGCCAATCCACGAGTATACTTTGATCTTGTCCCGGCATTTTCCCCCTAACAACTGGCATATCGGCGTACCAAAAAACTTTCCTTTGATATCCCACAATGCCTGATCGATACCTGAGATGGCGCTCATGAGTATAGGTCCACCGCGATAGAATCCACCACGATACATGACATTCCAGTGGTCTTCGATGCGCATCGGGTCCTTTCCTATCAAATATTCCATCAACTCTTCCACGGCGGTACGTATCGTTGCGGCGCGTCCTTCGATCACCGGTTCACCCCAGCCGGTAATGCCTTCATCCGTTTCGATCTTCAGGAACAGCCACCTCGGTGGCACCAGGAACAATTCATAGCGAGATATCTTCATGGCAATTAATTCAACTTGACGGACCGCTGACAGCCTGTACGAATGCCCGGGCCGTTTCGCGAATGGTCAACAGGTATTCTTCTGTTATAGGATTACGGGAATTCACGAGTGCGGATCCTATACCGAAGGCCACGCCACCCGCATCCATGTAAGCCCTGATGTTATCGGGACGTATGCCTCCGGTTGGCATCAAAGGTATATGCGACAGCGGAGCGCGTATATCGCGAATGTAACCCGGGCCCGACGGATTGGGAAAGACTTTTACGATATCGGCACCCAACCGGTGCGCTTTGAGTATCTCCGTAGGAGTAAACGCACCGGGAATGGATACGACGCCCGCTCCTAACGTGTAACGAATAGTATCTTCATCCAAAACCGGTGATATGAGGAACTTTGCACCCGCGTCGATCGCTGCGCGCGCCTGCTCCGGGTCGAGTACAGTCCCGGCGCCCACCAGCATGCGATCGCCCATAACATCGCGAGCCTTGCGAATGAGCTCCAACGCATTGGGTGAATTAAGCGTTATTTCTACGTTGGTGATGCCCCCCGCGTGCAGGGCTTCGATGATGGACATGACGCCGTCCGGATCTGCGCCGCGGAGGATCGCGACGATCTTAGTGGACAGGATACGCGACAGAGTTTCGTTCTTCACAACCAAATATATTTATTTTCACTACCTTGATTCATATGGACAACGGAAAAGAACTCAAGCTTGCCGTCCTCATTGATGCCGACAATATACGGTACAGCAGTGTGAAGGCTATGATGGAGGAGATTGCCAAGTATGGCACGCCAACCTTCAAGCGGATTTATGGCGACTGGACGAAGCCAACACTCACCGGGTGGAAGGGCGTGCTGCTGGAGAACGCAATCACCCCCATTCAACAATACAGCTACACGACAGGAAAGAATGCCACTGACTCCGCAATGATCATCGATGCAATGGACATCCTTTATTCAGGTAAGGTCGATGGTTTTTGCATCGTCTCCAGCGACAGCGATTTTACGCGCCTTGCTACGCGACTGAGAGAGGCGGGCATGCGGGTGATTGGTATTGGCGAAAAGAAAACGCCTGATGCCTTTATCGCCGCGTGCGACAAGTTCATCTATATCGAGATCCTCAGCGAAGGCGAGGAAGCAACCGACAAGGGCAAGAAAACCCATAAGACGCGTCGCGACAGTGCGCTGCAGAAAGTCGCCAAAGGGACCGTTAAACTTATCTCTTCTTCTATTGCCGACCTGGCCGACGAATCAGGCTGGGCATTCCTCGGCGACGTCGGCAACCTCATCATCAAGAAGCAACCTAACTTCGACCCGCGCAACTACGGCTTTCGTAACCTCACCGCCCTGCTGCGGAGTCTAGGAATTGTGGAGATCGATGAAAGAGGGACGGATAATAGGAGGAACAAGTTGATTTATGTTAGGTTGAAAAGTTAGCAGTGTTGGAGTGTTGAAGTTGGCGTAACTTCGCTCAGCAACCTTGTTTATTCAATAAGGATAAGAGTCTGGGGTGATCACCCAACAAAATAGACTACCAGAGGAATTAGAGTCTTATTCTTATTTTTCTTGTTCCCCACCTCCGCTAAATGATCGTGGTCTAATTTCGGTGACTGAGCGTAGTCGAAGTCACCGAAAGATTGATACACCAATTATAGTATGTGTCAACACCCGGAGGCTGAGCGTAGTCGAAGCCCGGTTCAAAAGTTTTCCCCGGACAATAGTGATTTGTGATTTTAGATTTGATTGCTTCGAACACGGTTTTCGGCCGGAGTAGACGCGTCAATTCTTAAACAGCACGTCAATCGGAGGACCGAATCGAAAATCGGAATTCCAGATTATGGTACCTTAGTAAATAATTGTTATTTTAACACCTAATTTTCTAAGGTTACGTACAATGACATATCTTCGAAAACTCAGCTTACTCGTCGTCGCCGTGTTGCTCTTGAGTTGCTCGGGAAGGGAAACGACATCAGAGACTCAACAGCATAACGATTATCCATATCAAACCGTAGACATCCGATCCATTCGGCTTACGGACAACTTCTGGTTGCCGCGGATTCAGACGATTCAGGAAAAAACTATCGCGTACGCGCTTGAGAAGTGTCGGGAAGAAGGACGCTTCGACAACTTCCTTATCGCGGGCGGGCAAATGGAAGGCAACGTTCGTGGCTACATGCCCTTTGACGACACAGACGTATATAAGATCATTGAAGGTGCTTCCAATTCGCTGATCAGCGCGCCCAATCCTGAACTGGATGCGTTACTTGACTCGCTCATTGCCATCATCGCCGTGGGTCAGGAAGAAGACGGCTACCTGACAACCTGGCGCACCATTAACCCTGCCAAGCCGCCGGCAAGGTGGGTGGCGGTTGAAAAAGGAACACGCTGGGAATCACTCGGAGCAAGTCATGAACTTTACAACAGCGGGCACTTGTTCGAAGCTGCCGCGGTTCACCACCTGGCCACGGGTAAGCGAAACTTTCTCGATATCGCCCTGAAAAATGCCGACCTGCTGGTGAAGACCTTTGGTCCTGGTAAACTCACGATACCTCCCGGTCATCAAATCGTGGAAACTGGTCTCATCAAACTTTATCGCATCACAGGTAACGAGGATTATCTTAAACTGGCCAAATACTTTCTTGACATTCGAGGTGATTCAACGACGCACAAGCTATACGGCCCGTATAGTCAGGACCATATCCCCGTCACTCAACAGCGCGAGGTTGTTGGCCACGCCGTTCGTGCAGTGTATATGTACGCGGGCATGACTGATATCGCTGCGCTCTACCACGACACCACCTACCTTAATGCGGTACACGCACTTTGGGATAACACCGTCTCAAAAAAGATGTACATAACCGGGGGCATAGGATCAAGGCACGATGGTGAGTCATTCGGCAGCGACTACGAACTGCCGAACCTTACAGCCTACAACGAAACGTGCGCGGCAATCGGCAACGTGTGGTGGAACCATCGCCTCTTTTTGCTGGAAGGAGATGTAAAGTACTTCGATGTGATCGAGCGCACGCTGTATAACGGGCTCATTTCAGGATTGTCGCTAAGTGGCACTGAGTTCTTCTATCCCAATGCGTTGGAATCCGACGGTGTTTACAAGTTTAACCAGGGAGCATGTACGAGGAAGTCGTGGTTCGATTGCTCCTGCTGTCCCACTAACCTGATCCGATTCCTTCCTTCGCTCCCGGGTCTCATCTACGCGACTCGTGAAGACACTTTGTATGTCAACCTGTACGCGGCTAGCGAGGCTGACATCGAGATGCCCGGAGGAAAGGTCAGGGTTACACAGACTACCGATTATCCCTGGGATGGTCGCGTGAGCATGGCCATCAATCCCGAGAAAGAAGGAGAATTCACGATCCGGTTACGCATCCCCGGATGGGCACGCAATGAAGTGCTGCCGGGCGGACTATATCAATACGCCGACAACCATAGCGTCGACTGGTCAGTGTCGGTAAATGACGAAACCCTGGCTACATCGACTGCCGATGGTTATGTTACTATCCGGCGTGTATGGCGTGCAGGCGATTCTATTACAATGAATTTTGATATGCGTGTACGACGCGTTGTTGCGGACGATCGCGTCGAAGAAGACCGTGGGAAGGTCGCGCTCGAATTGGGGCCGCTCGTGTACGCTGTTGAACAGGTCGACAACCCACACATCGACAAGGTAGCTGCACCTCCGGATGCCTCCTACGCCGTGGCAGATCGGAGCGAACTTTTAGGCGGTGTGAAAGTCATCACAGCAGGGAGCGATACCCAAAACTTTGTTGCTATCCCTTACTACGCCTGGTCGAACCGTGGAATCGGGAAAATGAAAGTTTGGCTGCCCGAGGCGCTCTAACGATCTGACCGTCAGGTACTCGCTGCCGAAGCACAGTGTACTACGACTGAACGGCTCACACCGCCCCGCAAGGATGTATTTGGAATGTGGGTTAGGGTTCCTATATTGGAAGAATAACCCATTGTCTACGCTTTAATCCAAACAACCCCATGAAGCTCATTCGTGTCGTTATGGCTGCGGCGCTCGCATGCTGCATCCAGGTTTGTGTGGCGCAGGAGAGCGCTTACGCCAGCGAAAATTCCAGAAACCTTTCCACTGAACCCAGCCCCCTGCTCGTTCTCAAAATTGGAGATGAGGTAACGGTGCTGTATCCCGATCTTTACGAAACGCCCCGGCTTAATTCCATAGATTCAAACTGGATCAAGTCCATCGAACTCATCGGACCCGAGGAAAGCGTGAGGCTTTACGGCAAGGAGGGACGTGATGGAGCTATAGTTCTCGAGTTCAAGGAGGGCCTTTTCCTCGCTCGCGAGACGCTGATTCGACGGAAGTAATTATTTCTTCCCTCCTCCCCAGGTATCGCGCAATGTAACAGTGCGGTTAAACACCAGCTTGTCATCCGTCGACGAAGTGTCGAGGCAAAAGTATCCTTTGCGCAGAAACTGGTAGCGTTTCGCTGAAGTTCGGGCCGTGAGCAATTCTGGTTCGCCGTAGGCTTTTTCTATGATGGTAAGCGAGTCCGGGTTGATGTAGTCCGTAAAGTCGCCTTCCCCCTCGTCCGGGTTTTCCACCTTGAACAACCGGTCGTACAGTCGCACCTCAACCTCAACGGCATGAGGTATGCTTACCCAATGTATTGTTCCCTTGACCTGTACGCCGGAGGTGTCGGCACCGCTTCGACTCTCGGGCAGATAACTGCAGCGGAGTTCCACCACGTTTCCTGAAGAATCCTTGATCACTTCGTCGCAGCGGACAATGTACGCACTCTTCAGACGCACCATCTGCCCGGGGGCCAGCCGGAAGTACTTCCTGGGTGGATTTTCCATAAAATCCTCCCGTTCGATATAGAGTTCACGACTGAATGGCACGGGGCGCGTACCTCCATTGTCTGCTTCAGGGTTATTTTCGCTTTCCAGCATCTCGGTCTTTCCTTCCGGATAGTTGGTGATGACCAGCTTGAGCGGATCGAACACCACCATCCTCCGCTCGGCGACCTTGTTGAGGTGTTCGCGTACGCAAAATTCAAGGAGGCCGACGTCAATTACATTATCGCGCCGCGCTACACCAACCCTTTCGCAAAAGTCGCGGATACTTTCCGGCGTATAGCCTCGACGACGCATTCCGCTTATGGTCGGCATGCGTGGATCATCCCAACCCGCGACATGACCTTCGTTTACCAGGCGAAGAAGTTTGCGCTTGCTCATGACGGTGTAGTTCATGTTGAGCCGCGCAAATTCATATTGCTTTGAAGGATAGATTTCGAGCTTTTCAATGAACCAGTCGTACAACTCCCTGTGTGGAACAAATTCCAATGTGCAAATGCTGTGGGTGATTTGTTCGATTGCGTCTGACTGCCCATGCGCAAAGTCGTACATGGGGTAAATACACCACTTGTCCCCCGTTCTGTGATGATGCGCATGCTTGATGCGATACATTATAGGATCGCGCATGTGCATGTTGGGATGCGCCATGTCGATCTTGGCCCGAAGTACCTTTTCGCCGTCGCGATACTTACCCGCGCGCATGGCGGCAAACAATTCCAGGTTCTCCTCAACGCTTCGCGACCGATATGGACTTTCGGTTCCTGGTGTCGTTGGCGTACCCTTTTGTGCGGCAATCTCTTCACTAGTGCTATCGTCAACGTACGCGAGGCCTTTCCGGATCAATTTGACGGCAAACTCATAGAGTTGTTCAAAATAGTCGGACGCGTACCGCTCGCGGTGCCATTGGAATCCCAGCCAGCGGATATCTTCCTTGATGCTTTCGACATATTCCGTTTCCTCGGTGACCGGGTTGGTGTCATCGAATCGCAGGTTTGTCTCCCCACCGTAGGTCGCCGCCAGTCCAAAATTCAAACAAATGCTCTTTGCGTGACCTATATGCAGATAGCCGTTAGGCTCCGGCGGAAAGCGGGTGATGATCTTTTCGTATTTGCCTTCCCTGAGGTCGCGTTCCACGATTTCCTCAATGAAGTTCAGGCTTCGCACTTCTGCCATAAAATCGTTTTCTCAGCCCTGCAAAGGTAAAAATTGTGCCGAAGTGTTGATGTGTTGATGTGTTGAAGTTGCCGCCCAGGCCGTTGTTGTACCCATGGGCTGACGGATGACCCAGGTTTAGGAGGCTATTCAAACGTTTTCCGACTTAGAGACAAAAGACCACTGTGTCTCGCATGGGCTCGACAGCTCTTTTTTTCGTACTCCTGTAAGAGTACCTGAGCTTGTCGCCCTCTTGAAGTCATTCACTCATTACTTCCAGGCCCAGTGACCTCATGAATGCCTCGTTGTTCGGTTCACGGCCCAGGAATTCTTTGACCAGGTTGATGGGTTCTTCGGAGCCTCCTTTGGCGAGGATGATGTTACGGTAACGAAGGCCAGTGGCTTGGTCGAGAATACCGTTTTGCTCGAAGATGGAGAACATGTCTTCCGCATAGACACGGGACCACAAGTAGCCGTAGTAGCTGGCACCATACCCATACAGGTGACCAAATGCTGCGGGGAAGTGGGTGCCTTCGACGTATGCGTAGTGCCTGATCTGCTCGGTGAGATCACGTACAACATCGTCGATGCTTGTAGTTTCATCGAACGGGTCGAAGCGGTCGTGGTACGTCATGTCAAGCATGCCATAAAAAATCTGCGTTTCGGTGGCGAGTCCGGAACCTACATTTTTTGCGGCGAGCATTTTGTCGAACAACTCTTTCGGGAGGGGCTCGCCTGTCTTATAGTGTTTCGCAAAGAGCTTCAGCGACTCATAGCTCCAGATCCAGTTTTCAAAAATCTGCGAAGGTGCTTCGACGAAGTCGCGCGCTACCTGGGTTCCTGCCTGCGCGCTGAGCTCGGCGGTGGTCAGCATTTGATGCAACACATGGCCAAATTCGTGGAAGAATGTCTCCACCTGGCTATGCGGCATGAGCGAAGGCCTGTCGGCCATAGGAGCAGGGAAGTTGCAGACCAGGGTTGCATTGGGAATCTGGTAACCCTGCGGTGTATTTTTTCCCATGATCATCCCGAAACACGCGGCGTGGGTGTATTTGTTCGGCCGGGGAAAGAGGTCGAGATAGAAACGGCCCACTAATTTGTCGCCATCGAACACTTCAAAAGCTCTGACGTCGGGATGCCACACCGATGGATTCTCTATTTCAACATAACGCACGTTGAAGAGCGATTGGGTGATCTGAAAAAGTCCGGCCAGGACGTTGTCAAGAGGAAAATATTCTTTGATCACGTTGTCATCGACCTGGTATTTTTCCTCCAGCAGAATATTTTCGAGGTATGCCGATTCCCAGTGATTGATCTTGTCAGGACCCTTGGGCATACGTGCCCGGCGTACCGCAAGAAGCTCCTGGTAGTCGGCCTCCGCCTTGGGCCTGACACTTTTTATCAGGTTCTCTTCGAATTCCCATACATTTTCAGGTGTCAGAGCCATCCGATCTTCCAACCGCCATTCTGCATAAGTTTTGTAGCCGAGCAGCCGGGCGAACTGCTGGCGTTTTTGAAGCAGACGTCGCAGAAGATCAATGTTGGTATCTGCGGCCCTGTTGTAGTATTTAATGTACAGCGCCTTGCGTGCCCTGTCCGATTTGCTGTACTTCATGAATGGCAGGTACGACGGATAGCTCAGGTCGATTCTATATGTTCCATCCGGCTGACGGCGTGCCTGCTTGTAGTCTTCGGGAAGGCCCTCCATGTCGGCTTCACGCAGAATGAGTTCGTCCTGATAGGCCGCGATGTTGCGGTTGAACTCCGTTCCAATCTCGCTGATATCGTCCATGATCGATCGCAGCGAGTCACGCAGCTCCTTCGGAAGCGCAAAACCGTTGCGTTCGAAATCTTCCACCCGCTCCCTCAGATATCGTTCCTTGTAACCGGTGAGCGTGCGTGCTTCGGCCGATTGAGAATATGCCTTCACAGCGTTGTACAAGTCATCGCTCAATGAAATCTCGTTGCCAAATTTTTCCAGCTCTGTCGACTTTTGTTGTGCTGTAGTCCTCACGAGAGAATCGGGATGCGTGCTGCCCAGGAGGTAGATGGTGGATGCAATGCGATCGACATCGTTTCCGATATCGTCGAGGTACAACATCGTATTGTCAAAGGTTCGGTCATCGTCGTCGATCGCGTAGAGACGCTGCAGTTCTGCCCGCGCATAACTGATGACGGTATCCGCTGCCTGACGGATATGGTCGGCTGTTACCGACTTGAAATCTATTGGCTTATTAAACTCGTTGAACAGCGGATTTCCAGCTACAACCAGGTAAGGTCGTGGCGATTCTTGATGTGCTGAACACGCAGCAAGCAGCGTTGCGAAGGCAACAAAGATCCAGGAACTTCTCATAAGAAACAGGAAGATAGGGTATCATCAAATACAAATGTAGGAAGGATAATGCAATAAAAGAGGCTAATCCGACAGGTTCAGCCTTCTGCCTTTAGGGAGTTTCTCGCTATCTTCGCGTCCCTGCACGTCCCTGAATTCAGGGATACACGATAAATGAAAATCGGCGTAGTTGGTATTGGCGACATTTGCCGGAAGGCCTACCTTCCGGTCCTCGCTGCCCAGCGCGGCATCGAACTGTTTTTGTGCACACGCAACAGGCAAACTCTGGCCGAGGTCTCTGAACGCTATCGCATCGCGCGGGCTACGAACTCGCTCGATGAACTTGTGCAATCCGGAATCGACGCGGCATTTGTTCACACCACGACCAATTCTCACCCGGAGGTTGTCCGACACCTTCTGGAACACAATGTCCATGTCTATGTCGACAAGCCCATCGCCTATCATTACCAGGATACGGAGGCACTGGCGGATTTAAGCTTTCGCAAAAAACGCATATTGATGACAGGCTTCAACCGCCGGTATGCACCGCTTGTTCGGCGTTTGCGGGACTCGGGTGTTCCGGACATCGTGATCATTCAAAAGAACCGCGTATCACTTCCCGGGTTGCCGCGACAATTCATCCTTGATGATTTCATTCACGTCGTCGATACGCTCCGCTATCTTGCACGACATAATCAGCCCGATTTCACCGTAAAATATCGGATGGAAGAAGGCAAGCTCCACAGCATCATCCTCCAACTCACCGGTACCTCCGTGACCGCTATAGGTATTATGAACCGCGATAGCGGCATGTCAGAAGAAGTAATCGAGTTTATGACCCCGGGCAACAAATACATTGTCAGAGACCTCGTCAGTATTTCCCACCAGACAGGCAATAGCGAAACAGCGGAGAAGTCTGACGATTGGGAACCGACCTTACGAAAGCGTGGATTCTACGATATCGTTGAACAATTCCTTTCGTATGTTAAAAAAGGTGAGGATACATCAGCGGACACACGCGACGCGCTGATTACACACAGGATATGTGAAGACCTTGTCGAAGCCGTGGCGTCAAATACCGGACAGTAGTACGAACCGACCATTTCGATCACCAAATGCGATTATATCCCCACTGATCACCGACTGATTACTCTTCCACTTACTTCTCATTACTCCCCTGGTCCCTGAGCTTGCCGAAGGGAGGTCCCTGAGCCCGTCGAAGGGAGGTCCCTGAGCCCGTCGAAGGGCGGTCCCTGAGCCCGTCGAAGGGTGGTCCCTGAGCTTGCCGAAGGGTGGTCCCTGAGCTTGTCGAAGGGGGTCCCTGAGCTTGTCGAAGGGAGGTCCCTGAGCCCGTCGAAGGGTGGTCCCTGAGCTTGTCGAAGGGTGGTCCCTGAGCTTGTCGAAGGG
>Ga0079224_100000625_pt1 | contig 35840 bp, 34 predicted proteins | sample Stecom2015_FD_80414 | JGI IMG/M metagenome (GOLD analysis project Ga0079224, IMG submission 80414) | Agricultural soil microbial communities from Utah to study Nitrogen management - Steer compost 2015 | ecosystem: Environmental > Terrestrial > Soil > Agricultural land | place: USA: Utah... | reverse complement strand
GACGCGGTGCTCGCCCTCGCGGATGTCGACCTCGTCTATCTGCGCCTCACTGCGTTGCTGGCCGCGGCCGATCGCGTGTTTGGACCGCGCGACGAAGACGGACGCGCCCGTCCGCGTGACGGATCATGATCGACGTCATTGCGGTGACGACCGCGCGGGAGGCGCGGCGCGCGGAGCTCGACGCCGTTACCATCAAGACGATCGCCGCCATCGTCACGCAGCGTGCTCGCGCGCCGCGGGTGACGGCGCGCGCGATCCAGGCACGCCTGGCCGCGTTGTCGAAGCTCGAGCGCCAGGGCGTGACCATTCTGCCGGCGCGTTTCGGTACCGTCGCTGCGACGCCCGAGGAGTTGCGGGAGCGGCTCGCGCCGCGTGCCGCCGCACTTGCGGCGGCCCTGGCACACGTGCGCGGCCGCCGGCAGATGACCATCCATGTGGCCGGTAGACGTCCTGCGCCTGATCGGCGTTCGGGTGCGGCGTATCTGGCGTCGCGCGCACGTGCGGTCCGTCTGCCCGAGGCCGATCCTGCCAGACGCGCAGTTCGCGATTTCATTGTGGACGAGCGCGTGGAGTCTTCGACGCGCGGACGGAGGCTTGGCGCCGTGCACCACCTCGTCGAGGCTCGCGACATCGACGCCTATGTAGACGCATTGGCGGCGCTGCCGGCGCCGATGCGCCGCCGGTTCTCGGTGACGGGGCCGATGCCGCCCTTCGCGTTCGTCCCCGACGCCGAGGAGGCGTTCGCGTGACGAAGCGGCCGGCGAGACGACGGCCAAAGGGTCGCGCGAGCAGCGGTAAGACGCGCAGAGCCCGGAAGCCCGGCGCGGCTGTCGAGACGCCCTCGACAAGCTCGCTCTCTGTGCGGGAAATCGACGACCTGCGCGCCGAGGTCGAGCGCCTGCGTGCGGCCTCACCGCCGTCCCGCTGGAATGCCGAGCCGGACGATGTGCGGCGATCGGTGGGGAAGCTGGTGCTGACCCTCGTCGAGTTCATCAGACGCGTGCTCGAGCGCCAGGCGATTCGCCGGCTCGAAGCCGGCACGCTCACATCTGCCGAGGCCGAAGCGGTGGGCACAGCGCTGATGCGCCTCGAAGAGACGATTGCCGATATGGCGCGCGCATTCGGTCTGAACCCTGACGAGCTGAATCTCGATCTCGGCCCGCTCGGGCGGCTGTACTGATGTCATCGCGCGGAGCAGGACGCTCGCGACTGATCGTCAATCCCTCGTCCGGTAAGGACCGCGGTCCGCACTACCTGCCTGCGATCAACAGCGCGTTGCGCGACAGCTTCGGCACGCTCGAGATCGTGATGACCATCGGGTCGGGCGATGGGGAAGAGACCGCCGTGCGCGCCATTGAAGACGGCTGCACCAGGCTCTTCGTGGCCGGCGGCGACGGCACGCTCAACGAGGTCGTCAACGGCCTGCTGAAGGCGCATGCGCTCGATCGCGTGCCGATCGGCCTGCTCCCACTCGGCACCGGCAACGACTTCGCCCGCATGCTGCATCTGTCCGAGGATCCGGAGGAGGCCCTGGCCGCCCTTGCCGAGCGGCGCGAAGTGGCCGTCGACGTCGGCACGCTGAACGGCCGGGCGTTCATCAACGCGTCGGGCGGCGGATTCATCTCCGAGGTGTCCGAGGCGGTCGACGACCACCTCAAGGCCGTTGCCGGACGGCTCGCGTTTCTCATCGGCGGCGCGCGTGTCGTGTTTCACTACGAGCCCGTGCTGACCCGCGTACGCGTTCCGGCCGATGGGTTCCGCGCGCTGTCGTACGAAGCCGAAGATCGCCAGGCTGAGGGCGAGGGCTGGCGCGACTTTGGCGGCGACCGCGTCCTCGAGACGCGCCTGCACATGTTCGCGGTCTGCAACGCGAAGCAGATTGGCGGCGGTCGACTCATCGCGCCCCACGCGCGTGTCGACGATGGGTGGCTCGACGTGTGTCTGGTCGACGCGATGCCCGCGATGGAATTCGTCGGGTTGTTGCGGAAGGTCGCCACCGGCGGCAGCCATCTCGGCGATGCGCGGGTGCGCTACTTCCGCGTGCGCGAGATGGAGATGACCTTCGAGCACCCGGTGAAGGTCAACACCGACGGCGAGCTGCTCGAGGCGGACCGGTGCGTCTACCGCGTGCTGCCGGGGGCCGCGCGATTTCTCGCCGCGGCGCCGGGTGAGACGTCGAACTCGTAGCCGCCTGGCGTCACCAGCAGCCGGCCGTCACGTGTGAACGCCAGGCTCGTCGGCGTGATGGTGCCCGCCCCTTCCAGTTGCACGACACGCGTCTTCTCTCCTGACGCGTCGAACACGTAGACAAACGGGATCGACAGCGCGATCCACAGGCTGCCATCGGGCGCGACCGCCGCGGCCTGCACGTGTGGCAGGATCAACGGCATCTCGCGATCCTCGCCGGCGCGATGGCGCGGCCAGGTGAGCGGCAGCGCCTGGATGATGGGGTCGAGTTCGGGCCCTTCGATGTGCCGTTCGAACTGCAGGCGTCCCTCCGCGTCGTACTTGCGGATCAGCGGCACGCCCGCCTGGAACACGAACCAGGTGCCCCCATCCGCTGCTGGAACCGGGAAGCCCGTGTTGAGTCCGATGTGCACGTCCGCATCCTGCTCGTGCCCTGTCGAGCGCAGATGTCCAAACGACTGCACGAGTGTGCCTTTGATGTCGTAGCGCGACACCAGCCAGCCCGTGTCGGGCTCGCCGATCAGAATCGATTCACCGGCCATCGCAAGGCTGCCGGCCCCGTTCATGACCGTCGCGCCCAATGTCACGCGCGGCAGGCTGCGCACGCGTGGCTGGAACGCCTCGAGCCGCGTACCGTCCTGATAGAACACCTGGAGACGATCGAGTCCGAACGGCGCGTCGGACACCACGAACAGATCGCCCGAGGCATCGAACGCGCTCGGCTGCAGCAGTTCGCCCTGGGCCTGCCCAATCGTCACCAGGGGCGTCGCCCGCGTCCACTCGCGATCGATCCGATGCACGCTGTGCGACCGCCGATCGAACGCGTAGTCGGAGCCGTCCGCCGCCTCGACCAGGTCGGCAAGGTCTCGGAACTGGCCTGCGATGTGGGGTGGAAGCGCCCTCGTAGCTTCGAGGCGCTCGATTCGGCGCTGAGCGAGAGCCTCAAGGCAAAGGGCACAGGGCACAGGGCAGAGGGCAAAGGAAAAGATAGGGAAAAGGGCACAGGTAAAGGGAAGGAGGGCAAAGCGGCCGGCGCGGGATCGCAGCACCTGTGACCTTTCCCTTTTCCCTCTTCCCTTTGCGTCCCTTTGCCCTCTGCCCTTTGCCCTTTACCCTGTTCAGTACCGTGCCGTCTCGATGATCGCGCTGAGCACATCGCCCGAACCGGGAAGGATTTCTTCCTCCAGATCCGGCGAGTACGCGACGGGCGTGTCGAGAGCGCCGACGCGCTTGACGGGCGCGTCGAGGTATTCGAACAGGTCGCTCGCGACGCGCGCGGCGAGTTCGGCGCCGAAGCCGCACGTCAGCTGATCTTCGTGCGCAATGACGATGCGGTTGGTGTCCTTGACGGCGGCGGCGATGCCGTCCCAGTCGTACGGCATGATCGTGCGGAGGTCGATCACGCGCACGCTGACGCCTTCCTTCTCGGCCTGCTGCGCGGCCAGCAGCGAGCGCTGGACGAGCGCGCCCCACGTCACGACCGTGACGTCGGTGCCCTCGCGCTTCACGGCCGACTTGCCGAACGGAATCATGTAGTCGGCGCCGGGGTATTCGCCCTTGTTGTAGGTCTGGCGATACAGGTGCTTGTGTTCGAGGAACATCACCGGGTCGTCGCAGCGAATCGCCGTGCGCAGCAGCCCGGCGGCGTCCTGTGCGTTCGACGGGAACGCGATGCGGATGCCCGGGCAGTGCGCGAAGATGCTCTCGCCCGACTGGCTGTGGTACGGGGCGCCACCGCGGAGATAGCCGCCAATGGCCGTGCGCACGACCATCGGGCACGAGAAGTCGTTGTTCGAGCGATACCGCATCATCGACATCTCGTCGCGCAGCTGCATCATGGCCGGCCAGATGTAGTCGAAGAACTGGATCTCGACGACCGGCTTGAGCCCGCGCGTGGCCATGCCGATGGCGCGGCCGATGATGTTGGCTTCGGCCAGCGGCGAGTTGAACACGCGGTGTTCGCCGTACTCGCGCTGCAGGCCGTGCGTGACCTTGAAGACGCCGCCCTTGCCCGGCACGCACGCCAGGTTCTCGACGCGGCTGGCGTCGGCGACGTCCTCGCCGAACATCACGATGCGGCTGTCACGTGCCATTTCGTCGCGCATCGTCCGGTTGATGGCGGCGACCATCGTGTCCGGCTTGCCTTCGGGCACCGCCGGCGTGTCGAAGTCGCTCGAGCACGGGTCGACGGTAGGTGAGTAGACGTAGAGCGTCGCGGTGTCGCGCGGCGGCTTCGGCGCGGCAAGGGCCTTGTCGGTGGCCTCGGCGAGTTCGGCGTCGATCTCCTGCGCGATACGGTCGAGGTCGGCCTGCGTGGCGATCTTCTCGTCGATCAGCAGCCGCGCGAAGCGCGGAATCGGATCGCGCGCCGCCTCGTCCTCGCGCTCCTCAGGCGTCTTGTACAGCTTCTCGTCGTCCGACAGCGAGTGCGAGTAGGGGCGCGTGACCTTCGAGTGCACGAGGGCCGGACCCTTGCGCGCGCGCGCGTGTGCCACGGCCTCGCGGAACGCCTCGTAGCTGGCGATCGGATCGGTACCGTCGACGCGAATGACCTTCAGGTTCGGCCACGTCTCGACCAGGTGCGAGAGCGAGCCGCCGGGCGTCTGCACTTCGACAGGCACCGAAATCGCGTAGCCGTTGTCTTCGATGTGGTAGACGACGGGCGCCTGACGCACGCAGGCCGTGGTGAGCGACTCCCAGAACTCGCCTTCGCTCGTCGTGCCGTCGCCCAGCGAGACGTACGCGACCTCGTCCTTCTCGAAACGCGACGCGGCGTCGGCAATGCCATCGATCCGCTCGTAGAGCAGTGCCGCTTCGGCGCAGCCGACGGCCTGCAGACACTGCGTACCGGTCGGGCTCGACTGCGAAACGATGTTCAGCGCCTTGTGGCCCCAGTGCGACGGCATCTGGCGCCCGCCCGAGTTCGGGTCGTCCTTCGCGCCGACGGCGCTCAGCAGCATCTCGAGCGGCGTCATGCCGAGCGTGAGACACAGCGCGCGGTCGCGATAGTACGGATAGAACCAGTCGTACGACGGTTTGAACGCGAGACCCGCGCCGACCAGGGCCGCTTCGTGGCCGGCCCCGCTGATCTGGAAGAAGATCTGGCTCTGGTTCTTGAGCTGGATCTCCTTGTCGTCGATCCGCCGCGAGAGCAGCATCAGACGGTAGATGCGGACGAGATCTTCATGTGACAGCCCGGCGAAACGGGTGGTTTCGGTGGCCGACGGGGCGTCCGCGGTGGCGGCTGAACTGCGCGATGGCGAGGTCTTCATGGGAACCACAATTATACGAAACGGTCCGGCCCCGGTGGGAAACCCGCTTGTAGTCCTGCCTGCCCGCGATTCGCGCTAGAATCCGCCGACATGACCTCGCGCGCCAGGCTGCAGCGGTGGGATGAGCTCGACCTCGAAAAGGTCACCGAGATGATCTCGCGGAAGATCGTCACCGGCGAACGCGAGATGCTCGCCCAGATCTATCTCAAGAAGGGGGCGGTCGTCCCCATGCACTCGCACGAGAGCGAGCAGATCACCTACGTCCTGCAGGGCGCGCTGCGGTTTCTGATCGACGGCGAACTCATCACCGTGCGGGAAGGCGAGGTGCTCGTCATCCCTTCCTGGGTCGAGCATCAGGCCGAAGCGCTCGACGACACGTTCGAACTCGACGTGTTCAGCCCGATTCGACAGGACTGGATCGACCGGACCGACAGCTACTTCCACGCGACCCCGGTGGACGGCAGCACGGCGAAGGAGCGGACGGGGTCCGAGTCGGAGGGCGCATGAGCGTGCTGATCGTCATCCTGGTTGCGGCCGGCCTTCTGCTGGTCTGGGCCATCGCCGTCTACAACCGGCTCGTCGGCCTGAAGAACCAGGCCGAGAACGGCTGGAAGCAGATCGACGTGCAGTTGAAGCGCCGCCACGACCTGGTGCCGAACCTCGTCGAAACCGTGCGCGGCGCGATGGAGTTCGAGCGCGACACGCTGACCGCCGTTATGGAGGCGCGCTCGCGCGCCGTCGCGGCGGCGGGGCCGGCTGAAGCTGGACGTCGCGAGGGCGAACTGACCCAGGCGCTCGGACGCCTGTTCGCGGTGGCCGAAAACTACCCGCAGCTGACCGCCAATCAGAACGTGCGGATGCTGCAGGAGGAACTGACGGCCACCGAGAACAAGGTCGGGTTCGCGCGGCAGTTCTACAACGACATCGCGACGAAGTACAACATCGCGCGCGAGACGTTCCCCTCGAACATCGTCGCCTCGTCGTTCGGGTTTACGCGCGCCGAGCTGTTCGAGATCACCGATCCGGGCGAGCGCGCTGTGCCGAAGGTCGATCTGTCGATGCGCGACCGCGCCTGAGCGCCTCTCGTCAGCCCCGCGGATCCATTTCGAGCACGGCCGGCGTCGTCTGCGCAACAGGCTCGAACCGGTCCTGCTCGACGCGGTCGACGCGCGCGATGCGCCAGCCGGCAAAGCCCGCGAGCGCGAAACACGGAACCGCCGCGGAGTGAAAGAGCGCCGACGCGCCGAACGCGGTCATCGACGCGGTCGCGACAATTGGTCCCGCAATCGCCCCGAATCCATAGGTCAGTAGCAGTCCGCCCGAGATCGCGACGACGCTCTCGCCGCGCAGGCGGTCGTTGGCGTGCGCGACGCTGAGTGGATACAGCGTAGCCACCGTGCCACCGCCCGCCACCGCGAGCGCCAGCAGCAGCGGCAGCGAGGTGGTCGAGGCAATCGCGACGAAGATGCCCGTCGTCACCAGCGCCATCAGGCCGACGATGCGCCGGCGGTCGGTGCGGTCCGAGAGATAGCCGGCCGGCCATTGCAACAGGAGCCCGCTCAGGAAGAACGCGCCCATGAACCACGAGATCTCGACTGCGGAGAATCCAAGATCGCGGGCGAACTGCGGGCCTATCGACTGCACGGCGCCAACCGCGAGGCCAGCCGACAGTGCACCGACGAGCCCCAGCGGCGCGACCTGATAGATGTATCCGAGCCGTAGCCGCGACGTCGGCGGCGCCGGTGGCGCGGGCGACCGTGTGAGCACGATCGGGAGGATGGACGCCGAGAGCAGCAGCGTGACAACGAGAAACAGCGTCTCGCGCGACGGGTCGCCCCAGCCGAGCACGAGCTGGCCCGACCCGAAGGCCAGATAGATCGCGATCATGTAGAACGAGAACACGCGCGCGCGGCTGTGGCGGTCGGCGGTGGCATTCAGCCAGCTCTCGGCGACGACGAGCTGGCCGGCAATCGCGAAACCGACGATGGCCCTGAGCAGAATCCACGGCACCGGCGCGACCGCCAGCGCCTGCGCGGTGGCCGCCACGCCGACGGTGGCCGCGAACGCGGCAAAGGCGCGGATGAACCCGACGCGCGTGATGATGCGGAAAGCGTAGAGCGAGCCCAGGATGAAGCCCGCGAAGTACGCCGACATCACGACACCCGACACCACGCGCGGGAAGCCTTCGAGCGCCATCCGCACGCTCACGAGCGAGCCGAGCAGGGCGTTGGCCGTGGTCAGCAGCGCCGCTCCGGCGACGAGAGACCAAGCGGTCGCGGACGCGGAGGACATCCTCAATGCTAGCCCATTGCAGAAGCGCGTCCGACCGCCCTGCGGTGGCGTCCGGCCGTCGCGCCGCTCAGGTCGGGCGGGAATCCGGGTTACGCTTGAAAGATGTCGCTCGGCGATCGCGTCCGTGATGCTATTGACCTGTTCGAGTCGCTTGGCGGCGACTGGTCCCGTCTGGCCGACCTGCCCGACGAGGAGCGGCGTCGCCTGCGTGCGGCGATCTCGCGCATGCACGAGCCCGATCGCGTCGCGCGCCGCAAGCGTGCCGCCGAACAGCGCCGCGCGCACAAGGCGGCGGTCATCGCCCGCGAAGAGGCTGTCCTGGATCAGACCGGCATCCGCACCCTGCGTCGCACGCCGACCGTCACGACGCCCAACGTGCTTCCACCGCCGGACGTCACGGAGGACACCGACCCCACCGCCCCCACCACGGGACTCGACCGCCACTGCTACGTCTGTCACGAGCCGTTCACCGACGTGCATCACTTCTACGATCAGCTCTGCCCCTCGTGTGGCGATTTCAATTTCCGGAAGCGCACTGAGCTGGCCGACTTGCGTGGTCGCGTGGCGCTCGTCACCGGCGCGCGGGTGAAGATTGGATTTCAGGCGGGTCTCAAGTTGCTGCGGTCGGGCGCGCACCTGGTCGTCACGACGCGCTTTCCCCGTGACAGCGCGTCGCGCTATGCGCAGGAGCCCGACTACGAAGAGTGGCGCGACCGGCTCGAAATCTTCGGACTCGATCTGCGGCACACGCCCAGCGTCGAGGCGTTCTGCCGGCACTTCATGGCCACGCACGATCGGCTCGACTTCATCATCAACAATGCCTGTCAAACCGTGCGGCGTCCGCCCGATTTCTATCGCCACATGATGGCGGCCGAACGCGCGGCGCTGCCCGCCGCGTCCGAGGCCACCGCGCTGGTGCGCCAGATTCCCGATCTGCCGCATGGCACGGCATTCTCGGCCGAACTCTCGCAGGTGCCGCTGCTCGCCGACGAACTGCAGGCGCGGCCCGAGCTGTTCCCGGCCGGCCTGCTCGACATCGACCAGCAGCAGGTCGACCTGCGCGATCGCAACTCGTGGCGGCTGCTGCTGCACGAGGTGTCGACCGTCGAGCTGCTCGAGGTGCAGCTCGTCAACGCGGTCGCGCCCTTCGTGCTCAACGCGCGCCTCAAGCCGCTGATGTTGAGAACGCCCGGCCGCGAGAAGCACATCGTCAACGTGTCAGCGGTCGAAGGACAGTTCTATCGGCGCTTCAAGACGACCCGGCATCCGCACACGAACATGGCGAAGGCGGCGTTGAACATGATGACGCGCACGTCGGCGACCGATTATCACGACGATGGGATTCACATGAACAGTGTGGATACCGGCTGGGTGACCGACGAGGACCCCATCGAGATCACGATGCGCAAACGCGAGGAAATGCGTTTCCATCCGCCGCTGGACACGGTCGACGGCGGCGCGCGCATCGTCGATCCCATCATCGACGGTATCAACACAGGCGTGCACGTGTGGGGGAAGTTCCTCAAGGACTATCGTCCTACTGACTGGTAGCCGTGAATTTTCTCGAGCAGCAGCGGTCGAACCGACGCCGCACGTGGGCGGTGATGGCGACGTTCGTCGCGCTGGCGGCGCTGGTGGGGGTGGGCTTCGACCTGTTCCTCGTCGGCGGCAGCCAGGGCAACATCGTGCTGCCCATCGGCACCTTCGGCGCGCTTGCGCTCGCCTCGTCATCCGCCGCGACGAGCTATTTCGCCGGCGACCGCGCCGTGCTGCGATCGTCGCAGGCGATTCCCCTCGAGACCGCGCTGGCGTCGGCCGAGACGGAAGAGGAACGCCTCAGACTGACGCAGTTCCGCAACACGGTCGAGGAGATGGCCATCGCGGCCGGACTGCCGGTGCCGAAGGCGTTCGTCGTGCCGGATCCCGACGCCAATGCGTTTGCGACTGGTCGTGATCCGGAACACGCATCCGTCGCGGTCACCGAAGGGCTGTTGAAGGTCCTCAACCGCGAGCAGCTGCAGGGCGTTGTCGCGCACGAGATGTCGCATGTGCGCAACTACGACATCAGGTTGATGACCGTCATTGCGGCGCTCGTGGGGACACTGGCGCTGCTGTCGGACTGGTCCGGACGGCTGGGCCGTGTGGCCGGTGGGACGCGGCGCAGCCGTGGACGCGGAAGCAACCGCGAAGGCGGCGCCGGCACGCTGGTGTTCCTGGTCGTGTGGCTGTTCCTGATGATCCTGGCGCCGATCGTCGGCCGCCTGCTTGCGATGGCCGTCTCGCGTCAGCGCGAATACCTCGCCGACGCATCAGCCGCCGAATTGACGCGCAATCCCGGCGCACTGGCCGATGCGCTCGAGACGATTGAAGGCATGGCCGGCCCGACGAAACTCGTGCACCAGGGCAGCGCGCATCTCTGTATTGCCGATCCGCTGGGATTGCGCATCGACAACCGTGAAGGACGCTGGGCGGAGTGGTTTGCCACGCATCCGCCGATGGCGAAGCGGGTCGCGCTGTTGAGGGGGATGAACTACAGCGCCCTTCGGGCGCGTCAATGAACCCAGGGCCCCGGCGGCTTCTTCCCGCCTTCGTGCACGTCGAACTTCTTCCGCAACTGGTTCATCTTCCAGCGCAGATACCGGTACTTCACCTCGGCGACGAGGCCACGCGGGCCGCTTCCCATTCCGCCGTTCAGATAGAAGTAGGCGGCCAGTAGTCCCGCGAAGTGTGCGACGTGCGCGACGCCTGACGTCAGGCGTGACGATGCGGCGACGGCGAAGTCCATGGCGACCAGGATCGTGACGAACCACCTCGCCGGCACGGGGAAGACGAAGAACATCAGCACCGTGCGGTGCGGGAACGCACGGGCCCAGGCGTAGGCAATGCCGTAGAACGCGCCCGACGCGCCGACGGTGACGCCCGCATACGCGCGCGTGCGCCAGATGGCGTCGACAGGAAGCAGCGAGACCGCGACCGTGCCGAGGCCGGCTACGACGCCGCACACGAAGAAGAAGCGCGTGAACTCGGGCGTGCCCCAGCGGCGCTCCAGTTCGACGCCGAACATCCAGATCCCAAGCATGTTGAAGATCAGGTGCATGACGTCGGCGTGCACGAAGATGTAGGTCGCCGGCTGCCAGACCGCGAAGTCTTCGATGACCGCCTGCGGCGAGACGCCGAGCAGGTAGAGCGCGCCCGGCCAGAGGAGCGTCAGCAGGAACACCGCGCCGCACGCCATGAGAATCGCGCGGACGGCGGGCGTGATCGGCCCAGGGCCGAACTGCATGTGTGTCGTGGATGGCGCGTAGCGTGACATCGCGGATCAGCGCGCGGCGCCGCCGCCTTTCAGACGACGCAACACCGTGCCCATGGCCTCCTCGAATTCCGAGAGACGCAGCAGTTTGGCGACGGCGGCCAATACAAGGATGCCGGCCGCGATCGCCCCTCCGAGCGCCAGCGCGCGCTGGACGAACGTGACGTCGCCGATCGTTGCGGCCAGTTCGATCTGGGCGAACCAGGCCGCGGCAGCCATCGCCGCCGACGCCAGACCGATCTTGACGAACGTCAGGACGACGCGCGGGGCATCGACGCCGCCAATGCGGCGCGACAGCAGCGTGAGCAGCAGGCTGGCGTTGATGAGCGACGCCGTCGCCGTGCCGAGTGCCAGCCCGGCGTACCCCATCACGCGGATCAACCAGAGGTTCAACGCGACGTTCGACAGCACCGTCACGACGCTGATCATGACGGGCGTGCGCGCGTCTTTCAAGGCGTAGAAACTCGGCGACGCGATCTTCACGATGGAGTAGCCGATGAGTCCCGGCGCGTACATCAGCAGGGCATAGGAGACCGCGGCCGTATCGGCGGGCGTGAACTCGCCGCGCTCGAGCACGACCTGCGTAATGGGATACGCGAGCGCCGCCAGCCCGGCCATGGCCGGTACGCTCAACACGAGCATCAGGCGCAGCGAGCTCGAGAGGGTCCGCCGCATGCCCGCGAAGCCCTCTTCCACCGCCTGACGCGCCAGTTCGGGTACCGCCGCCGTGGCCACGGACACCCCGAACAGGCCGATGGGCAGATACATCAGGCGGAAGGCATACGTGAGCCACGTCGCCGCGCCGACCTCCTGCGATGTTGCCAGCACGGTGTTGACGAAGAGATTGATCTGTCCGGCCGCGACGCCGACGGTGCCCGGGCCCATCAGCAGCAGCACGTCGCGCAGTGCGGGATCCTTGAAATCGAGGATCGGCTTGTAGCGAAAGCCCGCGGCGTGCAGCGCCGGCCATTGCGTGACGATCTGCAGCACGCCGCCGAGCAGCGATCCGATGGCGATGCCCTCGATGGGCTCGAGGCCGAGCGCGGGGCAGAACGGCACGATCACCAGCGCGCTGAGGATGAGCGCGACGTTGTACGTCGCGGGCGACACGGCCGGGACGAAGAACCGCCGCAGCGAATTGAGCATCCCCGCCTGCGCAACCGCCACCGCGACCAGCGTGAGGAACGGGAGCATCCATCGCGTCAGGCGCGCGGTCAGGTCGAGATTCGCCGCGAACTGCTCATCGTCGGTGTAGAAGTCGGCGAGCGGGTAGGCGAAGATCATGCCGAGCACGACCAGCGTGCCGGTGACGAGGATGAGCGCGTTGATGACGTTCGAGCCGAGTCGCCACGCATTGGCTTCGCCCTTCTGCGTGAGCTGGCGCGTGAACGTCGGCACGAACGCCGCGCTCATCGCGCCTTCGGCAAAGAGATCGCGGACGAGATTGGGGATGCGCGACGCGACCACGAACGCGTCCATGGCCGCGCCTGCGCCGAAGATTGCCGCCAGCACGATATCGCGCGCCATGCCGAGCAGGCGGCTGAGCAGCGTGGCGATGGTCATGACGCCCGCAGAGCGGGCCAGGCGGCGGCTCACAGTGATTGGGCCGGCGGGCGCGACGTCACGACCGCTCGGTGTTCGCAGCGTAGCACAGCGGATTTCTTTCCAGTCTTACGGGCGTGTGCGTCAGCCGGTTCCCGACAGACGGCGCTTCACGGCGTCGCTGACCTGACGGCCGTCGACGGTGACGCCCGCGAGGCGTGCCAGTACGGCCTTCATGACGCGGCCCATGTCCTTCGGTCCCGTCGCACCGGTCTCGGCGACGGCGTCCTCGACGGCGGCGGCGATCGTCGCCTCGTCGGCGGCCGGCGGAAGATAGGCCGAGAGCAGCGCGATCTCCGCCTCGTCCTTGGCCGCGAGGTCGTCTCGGCCGCCGGCGCGGAACTGTTCGATCGCATCGCGCCGCTGCTTGACCATCTGCTGCACGACCTGTCGCTCCTCGGCCTCGTCGAGCGTCTTGCCGCGTTCCACTTCGCGGTTCACGAGGGCCGCCTTGATCAGTCGCAGCGTGCCGAGCTTTGCGGCGTCGCGCGCGCGCATGGCGGCGGCGATGTCGTCGTTGATCTGCGCGAGAAGAGACATGAATGACCTCCGGCCCGGTGCCGCGGGGCAGGGCCTCAGGAAAGCGCGTCGAAGTCGGGAAGCGTGTCGAAATCGGCGTCGCCGAGTGTGACGTGCCAGTTGTCGGCGTTGTCGTAGAAGCCCGCCGGCGGATCGAAGGCGTTGACCTTGGCGACGAGCGGCACCGTCGACTTCGTCTGATAGTACCCGTTCCGGCGCAGCAGTCGCCGGAACCCGGCGTGCGTGGCGTATGAACGGATGCGGTCCGAGTCGGCCGCGCGCGCCTCGCGATCGAGCCACCGCAGCAGGGCCAGCACGCCGGCCTCGTCATCGGGATCGGCGAACACGTCCACCAGCCGCGTCGTGCGGCCGAGCGGCTCGCGCGCGTGCCGGTAGACAACGTAGCCGTCGGCGCGATCGTCGCGCACGAGCGCCGCAATCTGGTACCGCACGTGCGGCGGCTGCACGTACTTCCAGTTCAGGTAGTCGGCGTCGCGGCGCACGGCGAATGCGAAGCGGTCGGCGACGCGGTTCCAGAGATCGGTGAAGCGGTCGTCGAAGTGCCGGATGGCGCGAATCTCTTCGGTGACGGGGCGTGGGCGCGAGACGAGACGTACCCAGGGCAGCGTGACGGCCGAGACGAGCCGATTGAACGTCATCGACCACTCGGACCGCCGCAGCGCACGGCGCGTGAGCGGCTTGATCATCGCCGGCACGGTGCCGAGGTCGGGCCAGCGCAGCTTCTGGAACAGGCGCAGTGACGATTCCGTGCCGCCAAGCCCCAGCGCGGCGCCGACGTTGCGGTCCCACGTGCGGAAGAGCTGTTCGCCGAGTCCCTGGCGCTGCCGCTCGGGGGCGACCATGACGTCCATGCCCCACGCGGCGTCGATTTCCTGATCGTGGATGCGTGCGATGACCGGCATCGCCGCGTACTGGCCGATGATCGCGACGCCTTCGCGCGCGACCCAGATGAGTGGCTCGCCGCGGTGCGCGGCGGGATTACTGCGGTACTGCCAGTCCCAGCGCAGGCGATTGGCGTCGGCGGCGTCGTTGCCGAACACGCGACGGTAGAGACCTTCCGCCCCCCGCCGGTCGTCGGGTTTGAATCGGTCGATGTCGGCCATTGCCGCGCGGCGTCAGCGCCCGCCGCCCCCGCCGCCGGGACGAGGCCGGGTCGGCGTCGCCACGGGCCGCCGCGATCGCGGCTGGTTGTCGATGACGACTCCCGGGCGTGAAGACGTCACGACGCCCAGACCGGGTACGGTCTGCGTCGATGAGGGATTGGTCAGCGGGCTGGCCTGGCCCAGCGGCTGGCCCGGCGCCGGGACGACGTCGGCGGGCTGCGGCTCGGCCGCGGCCGGCGCCGCGGTGTCGCCGTCGGGTTGCGGCGGCCGCGACGACAGCGTCGCCGGGGCTTCGGTATAGGCCACGGGTTCGAACTGTACCGGCGGCGGCGGCGTGTACGGACCGGGCGTGCTGGTCGGCAGGATGAACACGTGCGCGATCCGCGAGGCCGCCGACGGATCCGGATCGATCGGCGCGACCATGTAGCCGGCTACGGAACGCAGCAGCACGTCGAGCGCGTCGAGTTCGAGGCGGTTCTCGAGCTGGATTGTCAGCCGTTCGCGCGCGGGAATCTCATCGGCATCGACGAAGGTCGAGCCGCCTACGCGTGCCCACTCGGCCAGAATCTCGGGAATCGTCGCGTCGGTCGCGACAATCGTCACGCGGCCGTCGACGAACGTCACGCGCACCTCGGCCGAGGCCGGCGCGGCAAGCGCCGCCGTGAATGCCGCGGCGAGCAGTACGGCAATCGGCTTCATGGGATGTCCACATTATAACCCTCGCCGATGGAGGCGCGGGCCGCCGCCGCGTGGCCAGTCGTCAGCCGCCGATGGCGTCGGCGACGCGATCAATCGCATCCGGGACGAGGCCTGGATGCAGGGGCAGCGACAGTACCTCGGCGGCCACGCGCGAGGCGATGGGACAAGGCGCGGGCGACGTCCCGGCGAGTGCCGGCTGATCCGGAATCGCAACCGGATAGTGAATCAGTGACTCGATGCCTGCGTCCGCCAGCCGCCGCTGCAGCGCGTCGCGCGCGTCGCTGAGGACGGGAAAGAGGTGATAGACGTGCCCGGCGTCGAACTCGCGCGGTACACGCACGGGCGCGCCGGCAAGGGCCGTGCGATAGCGCGCCGCCTGCGCGCGGCGTGTCTCGGTCCAGCCACGAAGGCGGGGCAGTCGAGCGCGCAGCACCGCGGCCTGCATTTCATCCAGGCGCGAGTTCACGCCCGGCTCGGCATGGTGATAGCGCGACGTCTGGCCGCCGTTGCGCAGGCGGCGCAGTCGTTCGGCGAGCGAGGCGTCGTTGGTGATGATCGCGCCCGCGTCGCCCAGCGCGCCGAGGTTCTTCGTCGGATAGAAGCTGAAGGCGCCGGCCACGCCCCATGTGCCGACCGCACGTCCCGCCGACGTCGCAAGGTGCGCCTGGCAGCAGTCTTCGACAATCGCGAGGCCGTGCCGATCGGCGAGCGCCGCCAGCGCGGGCATGTCGGCCGGCTGTCCATAGAGATGCACCGGCAGAATGGCGCGGGTGCGAGAGGTGATCGCAGCCTCGACGCGTGCGGGATCGATCGTCAGGCGCTCCGGATCGATGTCGGCGAAAACCGGTCGCGCGCCGGTCATCATGATCGCGAGCGCGCTGTACGCGGCCGACAGCGGCGACGTGATCACTTCATCGCCGTCACCGATCCCCAGCGCTTCGAGTGCCAGGGCAATTGCATCGGTTCCCGTGCCGACACCGACGGCGTGGGCCGCGCCCGACGCCGCCGCGAACTCGGTCTCGAAGGCCTCGAGCTCTGGCCCCAGCACGAACCAGCCGCGCGTGATGACGCGATCGATCGCGGCACGCACGTCGGCGATGTCCTCACCGGGCACGAGAGACAGAAACGGAATCTTCATGCGGAGGCGTCGATGTAGTGGGTCAGGTGCTCGCGATAGTACGCCAGGGTGCGCCGTAAACCCTCGCGCAGCGTCACCTGCGGCGCCCAGCCCGTGGCGCTCCGGAAGCGCGACGAGTCGGTATAGAACGACCCGATGTCGATGCGGCGCTTGTCGTCGGGCCAGGGGACGCACCGGACGGTTCCGGATCCAGCCTCTTCGATCAGCAGCGACGTCAGGTCCTTGTGTGCGATCGGCTCGTCGCCTCCGACGTTGAACACGCCGCCATTGCACCCATCGTCCATGCCCGCGCGCAGAAAGGCGTCGGCGGCATCGTCGACGTAGACGAAGTCCCGCACCTGCGACCCGTCGCCGAAGATCGTGATCTCGCGGCCTTCGAGCGCGAGCCGGATGAACCAGCCGATGAAGCCCTGACGGTTGTGCCGGATCAGCTGGCGCGGGCCGTAGACGTTGGTCAGGCGCAGCGAGCAGGCGCGAAGGCCGTAGACGTCGTTGTAGACCAGGTGGTACTGCTCGCCGGCCGCCTTGTTGATGCCGTTGATGTCGGTCGGTCTGACGAGATGCGACTCGTCGACGGGCAGGCGCTCGGGCCGTCCGTAGATCTGCCGTGTGCCGGCGTAGACGACCTTCGTCCCCGCGTTCCGATGGCGGCACGCCTCGAGCAGGGTGAGCTGTGACCCGCAGTTGATCTCGAGATCCGTCTGCGGGTCGCGCATGCTGTCGATGTGGCTGACCTGCCCGGCGAGATTGAAGATGACATCGACGCCGGGCACGAGTCTGGCCATGGCGTCGGCGTCGCGCACGTCCGCGACTTCCACGTGCACGCGATCCCTGATGCCGTCGATGTTGAAGCGGTTGCCGCCGTAGTCGGGGATCAGGGCGTCGACCAGAAGCACGTCTGCGCCGAGGTCGACCAGCCGTCGGGCGAGGTTGCTGCCGATGAACCCGAGACCGCCGGTGATCATCACGCGGCGGCCGGCGTAGAACGTGTCGGGGGCGTGGGGCGTCATCGCGCGCGGCGAATCACGAGCGCGTACCAGAGCTTCAGCACGTCGACGCCCGTGACGAAGATGCGCCGGAAGTTGAAGAACTGCGACTTCCCCATGGTCCGGTGATAGTGGTGTACCGGCCGCTCGGCGATGACGAAGCCGGCGTCCTGAATCTTCTTCATCATCTCGAGACAGATCACTCCGCTGTGCTTCTCCAGGCGCACGCGATCGAAGATCGCGCGACGCATCAGCCGGAAGTCGCAGTCGACGTCCCGCACCGTGAGTCCGAACATCAGCGTGACGGTGTGATGATACAGGCGGCCGATGATGATGCGATGCAGCGGATCCGATCGGCTGATCTTGTAGCCGTTCACGAGATCGACGCCGGGCCGCATGGCTTCCCAGAGCACTGTCATCTCAGCAGGGTCGTATTGCGCGTCGCCGTCGGTGTAGAAGACGAACTCCTTCGTCGCCGTCGCGAAGCCCGATCGCAGCGCGCCGCCGTAGCCCCTGTTCGTCGGGTGATGGACCACGCGGACTTCGGGGTATTGGCGCGCGAGTTCGTCGGCGACTTCGGCCGTCCGATCGGCGCTGCCGTCGTTGACGACGATGATCTCGAAGTCGTCCGTGATTGTCTGCGCCGCCTGCCGCGCCGAGATCACCAGGCTTCCGATCGTCCCGGCGTCGTTGTACGCGGGGAAGAAGATACTGAGGCCCGGCACGTCGCCGCTATCGCGATCGCGGAGCGTTCGGGATCGCGACCCAGAGAATCAGGTACACGAGGATGCCGGGGAACGCCGCTGAGAGGACCGACAACAGCACGTACAACACACGCACGCGACCCGCGGGCCAGCCGAGCGTTTCGGCCATCCCGCCACACACGCCGCCGAGCATCCGCTGCTCACGCGAACGATACAAAGCCATCAGTTCCTCCCGGAAAGGGCAAAGGGCACAGAGACGCAAAGGGAACAGGGAAGAGAGTAAGGCGAAAGGGCCTCGCCCGTCACCTGCGATCTTGCCTGTACCCCTTACCCTCGCTGACCCTCCCGCGCGTAAGCGCAAGGCGGATCGGCGTAAACAGCGATTCCGCGAGGACGCCGCCATTGAGCTTCGACGTGCCCTCCCGCCGCTCGACGAAGACGATGGGGCGCTCGGCGATGCGGGCGTCGTCGGCGGCGGCGTAGAACAGCATTTCGGTCAGGAAGGCGTAGCCGGCGGAAATCCGGGTCGACTGGCCGTCCATCAAGCCCGCCGATCGCATCACGCCCGCAAGCGTCTCGCGACGCCAGACCCTGAAGCCGCTCGTGCAGTCGCGCACCCTGAGTCCCGTCACCGTCCGGATATACCTGTTGGCGAACGAACTGAGGGCGATGCGCCGCAACGGCCAGTTCACGACGCTGACGCCGTGCAGATAGCGCGAGCCAATCGCCAGGTCGGCGGCGTCGAGCGCGGCGATCAGATCCGGCAGGTACTTCGGATCGTGCGACAGGTCCGCATCCATCTGCCCGATGATGGGCGCGTCCATCTCCAGCGCCCTTGTGAGGCCGTCGATGTACGCGCGCCCGAGCCCCCGCGGCCCGGTGCGGTGCAGCACGAACACGCGGCCAGGCAGCGTTGCGGCCCACTCATCGGCAATCGCCCCCGTACCGTCGGGCGATGCGTCGTCGACGATGAGCGCGCCGCAGTCGTCGATGGCGGTCAGCTGTTCGAGCAGCGTCGGCAGCGAGCCGGCTTCGTTGTAGGTCGGTATGACGCTGAGCGCGCGCACTAGGGGCGGCCTTCGGACCTGAGGGCCGATATCTGTTCCGAGATCAGCCCCACGAGGAACACGATGACCGCGAAGGTGACCAGCAACACGGACGAGTTCGTCACGTGTCGCTCGTCGAAGATCGTGTAGACCCCGTAGCCGGCTCCGAGGGCGAACGCGATGAGGCTGATGGGCAGGAAGATCTTGAGCGGGCTGAAGATCGTGATCACCCGCAGCAGGATCATCAGGAATCCCACGCCGTCGCGCGACAGGTTGATTTTCGACTGACCGACGCGCGCCTGCGCCTCGATGGGCAGGAACGTCACGTTGTATCCCGCCTTGATGAACGCCAGCGTCGTCGTCGTCGGCGTCGAGAAGCCGTTGGGCAGCAGGTGCAGGAACTCGCGGAGCTGCGCGAGCCGCGCGCCGCGGAGACCGGACGTCAGATCGGGAATGGGCCGCCCCGAGAGATAGCCCGCCAGCCAGTTCAGCACCGCGTTGCCGGCGCCGCGCGCGCGTGACGCCTGGCCCTTCGCCCGCGCGCCGACCACCAGGTCATAGGTGCCGAGCGCCTCGGCTATGCGCAGCACGTCGGCGGGCCGGTGCTGCCCGTCGCCGTCGACGATCAGCATGTACTCGCCCTGGGCGTTCCGGATGGCCGTCTTCACCGCGGCGCCGTTGCCCTTGTTGTACGGGTGGCGGATGACGCGGGCGCCAGCCGCCTCAGCGACCGACCCCGTGTCGTCGGTCGACCCATCGTCGACCACCAGCACCTCGCGCCAGGGCCCCGAGGCGAGGAGGGCGGTCACGACCTGGCCAATGATTTCGGCCTCGTTGAACGCCGGGATGGCGACCGTGATTTCGTGAGGGCTGGCCACAGTGCGGGTTGGCGGTGCTCATCCTAGCACGTGGGTGCTCGCGACGGCGCGGGTTTCGCCGTTTGTTCCGGGGGAGAACATAAAGCGTAAGCCTATATGGCTCAGGAGATTGCGGTTGACTCTCCCCAGTCCTTTATCTACTATCGCGGTGGAAATTTTTGGAGCAAAGTGGAGCGCAAGGTGCTGCGGGGCAACCACTCCGCTCGAATCGACGACAAGGGCCGGCTGAAGATCCCGAACGCCTTCCGGGCGCTCGTGGAGGAGCAGTACGGCACCGAGTTGTTCGCGACCAGCCTCACGGGCGAGTCGGTACGACTGTATCCGATGCCCGTCTGGCTGGAAATCGAGGCCAGGCTCGCCCGCGTGCCCTCCACCCATCCGGCCCGCATCAAGTTCTTCGACCGGGTGAACTACTTCGGCCAGGTCACCGAGTTCGACAACCAGGGCCGGCTGCTCATTCCGCCGCGGCTGCGTGAATCGGCCGGCATGTCCGGCGAGGTCGACGTCCTCGGCAACTACGACTTTCTCGACGTGTGGAACCACGAGCGGTTCCTCGCCCGCATGCAGCGTGATCCGTTCACCGACGACGATGCGCGGGCGCTGTCGGAGTTTGGCATTTGACGCCGGCGCATGCGCCGGTGCTGCTGTCGGAGACCGTCGCGTTTCTTCAGCCGTCCGCGGGCGGCACGTTCGTCGATTGCACGCTCGGCCTCGGCGGACACACGGCGGCTCTGCTCGAAGCGGGCGCGTCGCGCGTCATCGGACTCGACCGTGACACGCGAGCGCTCGACGCGGCGCGCGAACGGCTGGCGCCGTGGGGCGATCGCGTCGTCTTCGCGCACGCCGACTATCGCGAGCTGACCGCCGTGCTGGCGCGGCTCGACGTCGGCCCCGTCGACGGCGCCCTGGCCGATCTCGGCGTGAGCTCGATGCAGCTCGACGAGCCGGCCCGCGGGTTCAGCTTCCGCGCCGACGGGCCGCTCGACATGCGGATGGACCCGACGCAGGGGCCGACGGCGGCCGAGCTGCTGGCGACGGTCGACGAGTACGAACTCGCGGACGTGATCTACCGCTTCGGCGAGGAGCGGAAGTCACGCCGCATCGCGCGCGCCATCGTTGCGGCGCGTGAGGAGGCGCCCATCGAGACGACCGGCCGGCTGGCGGCCATCGTGCGGCGGGCGGCGGGCGGCGGCGGGTACCAGCGCATCGATCCCGCGACGCGCACGTTCCAGGCGCTGCGCATCTGGGTGAACCGCGAGCTCGACGGGCTCGACGGCTTCGTGCACGACGCGGTGCGGGCGCTGCGGCTCGGCGGACGACTCGTGATCATCGCGTTCCACTCGCTCGAGGACCGCGTGATCAAGCACACGCTCCGACTGCTGGCGTCTGGCGAGGCGCCCGACGCCGACGGGTGCCGTGTGCGGGTGCTGACGAAGAAGCCGGTCATGGCGGGCGAGCCCGAGCGCCACGCCAACGCGCGATCGCGCAGCGCGAAGCTGCGCGCCGCCGAGAGGGTCGCATGAGCGTCGATTTCGAATATCAGATTCGCAAGGACGTTCGGAACAACCCGATCGTGCGCGAAGTCGACCATCAGCGGCAGCGCGAGATGTGGCGCTGGATGCTCGTCGGCGGATTCCTCGTCGGCGTCCTGCTGTTCTCGGCGTGGCAGCACTTCGTGCTGCTCAGGCACGGCTACGAGGTCGAGCGTCTGCAGCGCGAGCGCGCCGCGCAGGAAGAAATCAACCGCAAGCTGCGGCTCGAGGTCGAGACGCTGCGCGCGCCGGCGCGCATCGAGCGGTACGCCACCGAAGAGCTGGGCATGTCCGTTCCGGCGCCTGACGCGTCGGTGGTCATCGAACGCGTGAATCCCGCGGCGCCCGCGGGCAAGGCGGTGGTGGCCTCGCGATGAAGTCGCGCCGCGTCCGCGATCGCCTCGGCGCCATCGCGCAGAAGCTGCCGCTCGGCGGCCCGGTCGAGCCGGCGCCGCTCGCGCCGGACCTCGCGCAGGATCGCGTCTGGCGCGGCGTCGTCAAACGTCGCCTGCTCGTCGCCGTCGTCGGCATCTCGTGCTGGACGGCCGTGATCGAAGCCCGGCTGCTCTGGTTCCAGGTGGTGCAGCACGACACGCTCGTCACGCGCGCCGCGCGGCAGCAGCAGGAAGTCGTGCCCGCGCCGGCCCGCCGCGGCGAGATTCTCGACCGGCACGGCAACGTGCTCGCGTTCAGTGTCGACGCGCCGTCGGTGGTCGCCGTCCCGTCGGAAGTCGAAGACGCGCAGGCAACCGCGGCCGCGGTGTGCCGCATTCTCGAGTGCTCGGACACCGAACGCGCGCGGATCACCGAGCGGCTCGATCGCAACAACGCCTTCGCTTACCTGCGCCGGTTCGTCTCGCCCGACGAGGCCTCGCGCATCGCGGCCCTCGAGCTCAAGGGCGTCGACTTCATTCAGGAGACCAAACGGTACTACCCGAAGGTCGACCTCGCGTCGCATGTGCTCGGCTTCGTGGGCACCGACAACAAGGGGCTGGGCGGCGTGGAGCAGGCCTACGACGCGGTCGTCAAGGGCCGCGACGGCCGCATCCGTCTGCAGGTCGACGCGCGCCAGCACGCGGTGACGAGCCGCATCGAGCAGGCGCCGACGGCGGCCGCCTCGCTCGAGCTGACGATCGATCAGTACATTCAGCACATCGCCGAGCGCGAGCTCGAGCGCGGCGTGAAGGAAACGCGAGCGGCGGGCGGCACGGCGATTGTCATGGATCCGAAGTCGGGCGAGATCCTCGCACTGGCGAACTACCCGACGTTCAATCCCAACGTCTACGGTCGCTTCCCGGCGACGACGCGGCGCAATCGCGCGATTCAGGAGATCTACGAGCCGGGATCGACCTTCAAGCTCGTGACGGCGTCGGCGGCGATCGAAGAAGGCATCCTCGCGCCCGACGATCCGATCGACTGCGCGCCGGGCCACATCATCCTGGGCGGCTGGCGGCGCGTGAACGACGTGCACGCCTACGGCACGCTGTCGTTCGCCGACGTCATCGTGAAGTCGAGCAACGTCGGCGCGATCAAGGCGGGCCTGCGCATCGGCGCCGAGCGGCTCAACGAGTACGTCGAGCGCTTCGGGTTCGGGCAGGCGCTCGCGCCCGATTTCAACGGCCAGAGCCGCGGCATCGTCTGGGCGGCGAATCAGCTCGACGACAGCGCCATCGCGTCCGTGTCGATGGGCTATCAGATCGGCGTCACGCCGCTGCAGATGGTCACGGCCGCGAACTCGATTGCGAGCGGCGGCCAGCTGTACGAGCCCCATCTCGTGCGCGCCATCGTGCAGGATGGCGCGCGCCAGGCGATTCCGCCGAAGGTGCTGCGCCAGACCGTCACGCAGGCGACCGCGAACGTGCTGACGTCGATCATGGAAGACGTCGTCGAGCGCGGCACCGCGAAGGCGGCAAGGATTCCGGGCTACCGCGTGGCGGGGAAGACGGGCACCGCGGCGAAGCTCGTCAACCGCCGCTATTCGAAGAGCGACTACAACGGTTCGTTCGTCGGCTTCGTTCCCTCGCGTCGTCCCGCGCTCACCGTGCTCGTGGTGATCGATTCGGCGCGCACGGGACAGGGCTACGGGGGTGCGGTTGCGGCGCCGGTTTTCCAGCGCATCGCGACGGCAGCCCTGCGCCACCTCGGCGTACCGCGCACCATCGATCCGCTTCCGCCCGTGCTGCCCGCGGTACCGGCGGTTGCGACGCCGTCCGAATCGCGCGTGCAGTCGCTGCGCGTTGCGATGGCGTCCGACGCCAATCAGGGCCTCATGCCCGACCTGAGCGGACTCGGCGCGCGCGAAGCGCTCCGCCTGCTCGGCCGTCTCGGTCTGACTGCCCGCGTGCATGGCTCGGGCGTGGTTGTCGAACAGACGCCCGAGGCCGGCACGCCACTCGAGCGTGGCACCGCCAGCGTGTTGCGGCTCGGTCGCAAGGCGTCCGCGGACGACTCCTCCAGATCGCTCGGCAGCGGAGGGTCTGAGTGACGTGGGGCGACCTGCTGCGTGGCCTGCGCACCGTGCCGACGACCAGCGTCGACACGGCGCTGGCCGCGCGCCGAGTTGCGTCGATCGCGTACGACTCACGCGCCGTGGTTGCCGGCAGCGTGTTCGTCGCGCTCAAGGGCGCAAAGGCCGACGGCGCGCGGTTCGCGGCCGAAGCGGTCCGTCGCGGGGCGCTCGCGATCGTCGCTGAAGGGCCCGCACCCGCTGACGCACCGTCGGACGTGCCGTGGATTGCCGTGGCCGACGCACGCGCGGCGCTCGCCGAACTGGCCGCCGTCTTCTACGGCCGCCCCAGCGAACACCTGACGCTCGTCGGCGTCACCGGCACGAACGGCAAGACGACGACGACGTACCTGCTCGCCGCAATCTTCGAGGCCGCGGGCATCCCCTGCGGCCGCATCGGCACCGTCAATGTGAAGGTCGGTGACGAGGAGCGCGACGCCGCGCGCACGACGCCCGAAGCGCCAGACGTGCAGCGCCTGCTGCACGAGATGGTCGAACGCGGCCTAGGCGCGTGCGCCATGGAAGTCTCTTCACACGCGCTGGCACTCCGCCGCGCCGACGAGCTGCGCTTCGCCGCGGGCATCTTCTCGAATCTGACGCGCGACCATCTCGACTTCCACGGCGACATGGAGCACTACTTCGCCGCGAAGCGCCGACTGTTCGAGATGCTGCCCGAGGGCGCGCCCGCGATCATCAATCTCGACGATCCACGCGGCACCGATCTGGCCGCGACGGTCCGCCGTCCGGTGACGTACGCGATCGATCGCGCGGCCGACATCACGCCCGGCCCGCTCGAGTACACGCTCGACGGCCTGTCGTTCGACCTGCAGACGCCGCGCGGCACGCTCCACATCGAGTCGCCGCTCGTGGGTCGCCCGAACGCCTACAACGTGATCGCCGCGGCGGCCACGGCCGTGGCGCTCGACATGCCGTTCGATGTCATCGAGCGCGGCCTCGCGCGGCTCGCGGCGGTCCCCGGCCGGTTCGAGGTCGTCTCCGGCGCATCCGACGAGGTCCGCGTGGTCGTCGACTACGCCCACACCGACGATGCGTTGAAGAACCTGCTCGAGACGGCGCGCCCCCTCGCCGGCGGCCGGCTCATCACGGTGTTCGGGTGCGGCGGCGATCGCGACACGACGAAGCGGCCGTTGATGGGCGCCGTTGCCGCGCGCCTCAGCGACCTCGTCATCGTGACGTCCGACAACCCGCGCAGCGAGGATCCGCTGCGCATCATCGCCGACATCCGTCGCGGCATGACGCGCGAGGTCGGCGAAGTCATCGAAGAGCCCGACCGTCGGAAGGCCATCGATCGCGCGGTCGCGGCCGCGCGTCCCGGCGATCTCGTGCTCATCGCCGGCAAGGGACACGAGAAGTATCAGATCGTCGGCGACCGCACGTTGCCGTTCGACGACATCGCGGTGGCGACAGAAGCTCTGTCGCGGCGCCGTGCGAGGCCGAAGGTCTAGCCATGGCTGCTCCCTTCGACCTCACCGCGCAGTGGATGGCCGACGTGACGGGCGGACGCCTCGTCGCGGGCAACCCCGATGCCGTTGCGACTGGCGTGTCGATCGACACGCGCACGCTCGCCCCGGGTGCGCTCTACGTCGCCCTGCGCGGTGAACGCCACGATGGGCACGCGTTCGTCAGCGCCGCGCTGGCCGCCGGCGCTTCCGGCGTCCTCGTGTCGGATCCGTCGAACGCTGCGTCGCCCGGCGACGCCTTCGTCATCGTCGTCGACGACACGGTCGTCGCGCTGCAGATGCTGGGACGCGAGATTCGTCGCCGCTCGGCGGCCATCGTCGTCGCCATCACCGGCAGTGCGGGAAAGACGACCACGAAAGAGCTGACCGCCGCGCTGCTCGGCACGAAGTTCGACGTGTTCCGCAATCACGGCAACCTGAACAACCACATCGGCCTGCCGTTGTCGCTGACTGAACTGCACAGCGGGCCCGACGTGGCCGTTGTCGAGCTCGGCATGAACCACAAGGGCGAAATCAGCACGCTCGTGGGGCTGGCCGAGCCCGAGATTCGCGTGTGGACGAACGTCGGCAACGCGCACATCGGCTTCTTCGCGTCGCGCGACGACATCGCCGACGCCAAGGCCGAGATTCTCGAGCGCGCGCGCGCCACCGATCTCCTCGTCGCCAATGCCGACGATGACGCCGTGATGGCGCGGGCGGCGGCGTTTCAGGGCCGCGTCGTGACGTTCGGCGTGTCGCAGCCGGCGACCATCCGCGCGATCAACATCGTGGCGCGTGGCATCGACGGCACGTCCGCCACCATCGTCACGCCCGTAGCGACGTTCGACGTCACCCTGCCGCTCGTCGGCCGCGGCAATCTGATGAACGCGCTTGCGGCCGTGGCCGTGGCCATCGAGCTCGACGTGCCCGTGGCCGACATCGCGGCGCGCATCGGGACGCTCGCGCCGGCGTCGCATCGCGGCGAGGTGCGCAGGCTCGCCAATGGTGTGACGGTGGTCGACGACTCGTACAACTCGAGCCCGGAGGCGCTGTTGTTGTCGCTCGAGGCGCTCGCGGCGACCGACGCCGAGCGCCGTGCTGCCGTGCTCGGCGAGATGCTCGAGCTCGGCGCGCACGCGCGGACGCTGCACGAAGAGTGCGGCCGCGCTGCCGCCGCGTCGAATCTCGCCTGGTTGATCACGGTCGGCGGCGATCCCGCTCGTGCCATGGCCGACGCGGCCGTTGGTGCCGGCATGGCCGCCGACAGCGTCACGCACGTGCCGACGGCCGGCGATGCCGCAGGCGCGGCATTGTCGCGTGTGCGACCCGGCGACGTCGTGCTCGTGAAGGGATCGCGCGGCATTGGCGTCGATCACGTCGTCGCGCGGCTCGAGGAGGAGGCGGCCTGATGCTGTACTACCTCCTGCCGCCGCTCAACGAGTTCATCGCCGGCATGGGCGTCGTCCGCTACATCACGTTCCGGACGGCCGCGGCCAGCCTGACGGCGCTCGCCATCAGCGTCTTCCTCGGTCCCTGGTTCATCCGCCGGTTGCGGGACTTCCAGGTCGGACAGGTGATCCGCCAGGAAGGGCCGGCGAGTCATCGCGCCAAGGCGGGCACGCCGACGATGGGCGGCCTGCTGATTCTGTTCGCGGTGCTGGTGCCCACACTGCTGTGGGCCGATCTCGCGAATTCGTACATCTGGATTGCCGTGCTCGCCACGGCGGCGTTCGGCGCGATCGGCTTCGCCGACGACTATCTGAAGATCGTCCGCAAGGATCACCACGGTCTGCGGCCGCGCTGGAAGATGGGCTGGACGCTCGTCGTGGGTCTCGGTGTGGGCATGAGCCTGCTGGCGCTCGCGAACCTCGACACGCCGCAGTACAACACCCGGCTGATCTTCCCGTTCTTCAAGTGGCTGATTCCGGACCTCGGATGGCTCTACGTCGTGTTCGCGCTGCTCGTGCTGGCCGGCACGACGCACGCCGTGAACCTGACGGATGGACTCGACGGTCTCGCCATCAGCACCTTCGCGGTGTCGGCGGCAGCGTACACCGCCCTCGCGTACGTCACCGGCCACCGCGTGCTTGCCGACTATCTGCTGCTGGTGCGGTTTCCGCCGGCCGGTGAGCTGACGATCTTCTGCGGTGCGCTGGTCGGCGCGAGTCTCGGCTTCCTCTGGTGGAACTCGCATCCGGCAGACGTCTTCATGGGCGATGTCGGGTCGCTTGGACTCGGAGGCGCGCTGGGCACCGTCGCGTTGCTCATCAAGCAGGAACTGCTGCTCGTCCTCGTCGGCGGCGTCTTCGTGCTCGAAGCGCTCTCGGTCATCGTCCAGGTCGCGTCGTTCAAGTTGACGGGCAAGCGCGTGCTCCGCATGTCGCCGCTGCACCATCACTTCGAGCTGATCGGCTGGAAGGAACCAAAGATCATCGCGCGATTCCTGATCATCTCGATCATCTTCGCGCTGTTCAGTCTCACGACGTTGAAGCTCAGATGACGCGCGCGGACGCATTCTCGGTCGACGGGCAGCACGTGGTCGTGGTGGGGGCCGCACGAAGCGGCATTGCCGCCGCCGAACTGCTGGTGTCTCGCGGCGCGCGCGTGACGCTGAGCGATACGCGCGACACGTTCGACGGCGCCGATCGCCTGCGCGCGAAAGGCGTCGATCTCGACCTGGGCGGCCACTCCGACGCGGTCTTCGCCGACGCGGATCTGGTCGTGCTCAGTCCGGGCGTGGCGCCGACGCTGCCGGCCCTCGTCGCGCTCAGACGCCGCGGCGTGCCGGTCATCGGCGAACTCGAACTGGCGTGGCGCTGGCTGCGCGGCCGCGTGATTGCGATCACCGGCACGAAAGGGAAGTCGACGACGACCACGTTGACGGGGCGGATGCTGCAGGCCGCGGGCCTGCCGGCGGTGGTGGGCGGCAACATCGGCACGGCGCTCAGCGCCCAGGTCGATGCGTCCACGCCCGAGACGCTGCACGTGGTCGAGGTCAGCAGCTTTCAACTGGAGACGGCCGACACGTTCCACCCGTGGATTGCCGTGCTCATGAACTTCTCGGCGGATCACCTGGATCGGCACGGCACGCTCGACGAGTACGGCGCCGCGAAGGCGCGCATCTTCGCGCGCCAGACCGCCGATGACTGGGCCGTCGTCAACGCCGACGATGTCGGCGCACTGAGCCTCGCGCGCGAGGCGCGCGCGAAGCGTTTCGACTTCTCGCGCACTGGCGCTGCGGGCGCTTCGCTCGTGGTCGATGGCGACGCGATCGTCAGGCGCGGCGACGGCACACCGGAGCGTCTGTTCCCGTTGTCGTCGATCCGGCTGCTCGGCCCGCACCTGATCGATGACGTGCTGGCCGCGGCGGCGGTTGGAAGCCTGGTTGGCGTGCCTGCCGGCGTCATGCAGCAGGCCATCGAAGACTTCCACGGTCTCGAGCACGCGCTCGAGATGGTGCAGGTGATCGGTGACGTGCGGTTCGTCAACGACTCGAAGGCCACCAACGTCGAAGCCGCGCGCCGCGCGCTCGAGAGCTTCGACAGCGGCGTCGTGGCCATCGTCGGCGGACGGTTCAAAGGCGGCGACTTCCGTGATCTGCTGGCCGCGCAATCACGTTTGGCGGCAGTCGTTGCGCTGGGAGAGGCGAGAGGGCTCGTGCGGCAGGCGTTCGAAGGACATCTGCCGGTGCACGAGGCCGGGTCGATGGCAGAGGCCGTACGAGCGGCGTTTGCCGCGGCGCCGCCTGGAGGTGTCGTGGTGCTGGCGCCGGCGTGCGCCAGCTTCGACATGTTCGTGGATTACGCCGAGCGTGGCCGCGCCTTCAAAGACGAAGTGCGGCGGCTCGGAAAGGAGTGGGAGACGACGCGTGAGCAGTGAGCAGTCACCAGCAGGTCAGCGGTAAAGAACCCGCCGCTGGGAACACAGGCTGCCCCGGCCTGTGAGGTAGGTGTCTTTGCCCGAGTGCCTGCTGGTGACCGCTGACTGTTCGACGCGGAGTCTCCGCTCCGCGCCGTCCGGATCATATGTCGGCTGGACGGTGGCTCGACTTTAGGGCCGGTTGAGGTTGAGAAAGACGACGGTGCCATGGCGCGAAAGCTGAAGTCCGACAAGCTGCTGTTCCTCGCCACGTTCGTGCTGGTGTGCATGAGCGTGGTGATGGTGTACAGCGCGTCGGCCGTCCTGGCCATGGAACGCCTCGGCAACGCCTACTACTACCTCTGGAAGCAGGGGGCGTGGGCGCTGCTCGGCCTCCTGATCCTCTTTGTCGTGATGCGCATCGACTACCGCAACCTGCGGCAGCCGGTCGTTATCTGGACTGCCCTGGGGGTGGTCGGCATCGCGCTCGTGCTGGTGTTGTTCATGCCGGCCCGCAACGGCAGCCATCGCTGGTTCGCGATGGGCGGCATCACCCTGCAGCCGTCGGAGCTCGCGAAGCTCGCGCTCATCCTCTTTACGGCGGCGCTGCTCGAACGCCGCATGCATCGCATCGACGAAGTCGGCTACGCGCTCGTGCCGATCGCGATTGCGACCGGTCTGGTGGCCGGCCTCGTCGTCATCGAGCCCGACTTCGGCACGGCGCTGTCGATTGTCGCGATCGTTGGCGTGATGGTGTTCGCGGCAGGGCTGAGTTACCGCTACATCATCGGGGCCGGGCTGGTCATGTTGCCGGTCGTGTCGGCCGTGCTGTTGAGCGCGGGATATCGTCGGCGGCGTCTTCTGAGCTTCCTCGATCCCGAGGCAGATCCGCTGGGCGCCGGCTATCAGGCCATCCAATCGAAGATCGCCATCGGCAAAGGCGGGCTGCTCGGCGAAGGCGTTATGGAGGGCACGCAGAAGCTCTTCTACCTGCCCGAGCCGCACACCGACTTCATCTTTGCCGTCATCGGCGAAGAACTCGGTCTCATCGGCGCGACGCTGATCGTCCTGTGCTTCGGCGTGATTGCGTGGCGCGGTTATCGCGCCGCGGTGCTCGCGCCCGACCGTTTCGGCGCGTTCCTCGCCGTCGGTCTGACGACGATGGTCGTCATGCAGGCGTTCTTCAACATCAGCGTCGTCCTCGGCCTGGTGCCGAACAAGGGGATTCCGCTGCCATTCGTGAGCGCGGGCGGATCGTCGCTGCTGATCAGCCTGATGGGCATGGGCATCCTGCTCAACGTCTCGCAGCACGGAACGGCGCCGGGATGACGCGAGGCATGGCAGTGATTGTCGCGGGCGGCGGAACCGGCGGCCATCTGTATCCCGGCATTGCCGTCGCTCGGGAGTTGCAGCGGCTCGTCGACGCGCGCGTGACGTTTGCGGGCACCGAAGCCGGCATCGAGTCGCGCGTGGTGCCGCGCGAGGGGTTCGAGCTCGACGTGATTCGCAGCGCGGGCTTGAAAGGTAAGTCGATCGTCAAGCGGCTGCTGGGCCTCTGCCTCGTGCCGATTGGACTGGCCGATGCGATGGCGATTCTGCGGCGACGCGTGCCGCAGGTGGTGATTGGCGTTGGTGGATACAGCTCGGGACCGGTCGTGCTTGCGGCCGTCCTGCGCGGCATCCCGACGCTGGTGATGGAGCAGAACGCAGTGCCGGGATTCACCAACAGGACGCTTGCGCGCTACGTGCGCAAGGCCGCGGTGACCTGGCCCGAGACGACGAGGTACTTCGGCGAGAAGGCATTTGTGAGCGGCAATCCGGTGCGTGCGGAATTTCTTCAGCAGATGGAGGGCACGAATGCGGCAGCTGAACACGACGGCGGGACGCGTCCCGCACGGGTCCTGATCTTTGGCGGCTCCCAGGGCGCGCACGCGATCAACGTGGCCATGGTGGCGGCAGCACCGGAACTGGTGCGCCGCATTCCGGGGCTGCAGATTGTCCACCAGACCGGCGCCGCCGACCGCGACCTGGTCGATGAAAGCTACCGGCGGGCTGGCGTCGAGGCGCGGGTCGAGTCGTTCCTCTATGCCATGGACCGCGAGATGACAGCCGCCGACCTGGTGGTGTGCCGTGCGGGCGCGACGACGCTGGCCGAACTTGCCGCGGCCGGCAAGCCGGCCGTGCTCATCCCGCTGCCGACGGCCACGGACGACCACCAGCGGAAGAACGCCGAGGCGACGGCGCGCGCCGGCGCTGCCGTCGTCCTCGAACAGGCGTCGCTGACGGGCGAGAGTCTCGCGACGGAGATCGTCAGACTGCTCGAGGATCCCGGGTTGTGCGAGCGGATGAGCGCCTCGGCGCACGCGCTTGCGAAGCCCGACGCCGCGCGGGTGATCGCCGAACACGTCATCGATCTCGCCGGCGAGCTGGCGGCGTGAAGGCGGGCACGTGAAGTTGGGCCGGACGCGGCGCGTCCACTTCGTCGGCATCGGCGGCATCGGCATGAGCGGCATCGCCGAGCTGCTGGCGAAGCAGGGCTTCCGCGTGAGCGGGTCGGACGCGCAGGCGTCCGACACGACGCGCCGGCTGATGGAACTGGGCGTCGACGTCCGGCAGGGACATGCCGCCGGCAACGTCGACGACGTCGACGCCATCGTCGTGACGTCGGCGGTGGGAGAAGAGAACCCGGAGGTGGCTGCGGCCCGGGCACGTGGCATTCCGGTCGTGCGGCGGGCCGAGATGCTCGCCGAACTGATGCGGGCGCGGTTCGGCATTGCCGTCGCCGGCGCGCACGGGAAGACGACGACGACGGCGATGGTCGCGCTGGTGCTGGAGCGCGGGGGATTGGATCCGACGGCGGTGATCGGCGGGCGGCTGAGCGCGTTCGGCAGCAACGCGCGGCTCGGTCGCGGCGAGCACATCGTCGTCGAAGCGGACGAGAGCGACAGGTCGTTCCTGCTGCTCTCGCCGCAGATAGCAGTGATTACGAATCTGGATCGCGAACACATGGAGAACTACGGCAGCTTCGACGCCCTCGAGCAGGCGTTCGCCGACTTCGCGAACAAGACGCCGTTCTACGGCGCCGTGGTCGCGTGCGCGGACGATCCGCTGCTGGCCGGCGTGCTGCCGAAGATCTCGCGGCGCGTGATTCGTTATGGCTTCGCGTCTGGTGACGTCGACGTGCGCGGCAGCGAGCCGATGTTGTCGGGGTTCGGTGCGCAATGTCACGTGCAGTACGCGCTGCCCGGAGTGCAGGGTGCGCGTGGTGAGGGCGAGATTGCCATTCGCGTGCCGGGTCATCACAACCTGTTGAATGCGCTGGCTGCGGTCGGTGTGGGGTTGGAACTGGGTGTGCCGTTCGAGCGCATCGCGTCGGCGCTGGCCGAGTTCACCGGCGCCGAGCGGCGCTTCCAGGTGATTGGCAAGTGCGCCGGCGTGACGGTGGTCGACGACTACGGCCATCATCCGACCGAGATTGCCGCGGTCATCGACGCCGCGCGCGCGTCGAAGCCCGCGCGCATCATCGCCGCGTTCCAGCCGCACCGGTACTCGCGCACGCGCGACCTGATGACCGAATTCGGGCCGGCGCTGGCGCGGGCTGACGAGATTGTGCTGACCGGCATCTACGCCGCAAGCGAAGCACCTATCGCAGGTGTGACCGATGAGGCGCTGAAGGCCGAGGTCGAGCGCCACGCGCCCGGTCGCGTGCGCCTGGAGCCCACGCTCGAGGGGATGGAGGCCGCGCTCGCGTCGATGGCGCGCGAGGGCGATCTGGTGGTCACGTTCGGCGCGGGGTCGATCGCGGCGTCGGGCGCGCGCGTGCTCGAACGGCTCGCGAAGAGGGGGGCGGCATGAGCACGCGTCCCGCGCGTACGGCCGGCATCCGCGCCCCGGCCGACAAGCGTTTCCGCCGCGCACAGGTGCGGCAGCCGGCCCGTCGCGGCTGGCGCGCCCTGATCAGCCTGGCCACGCTGCGCCTGATTGCGGTGATCGCGGTGGTCACCGTCGGCGCCTTCAAGCTCGTTGGCGTTGCGCTCGAGAGCGATCACCTGCGCGTGCAGCATCTTCAGGTGCGCGGCGTGGCAAGGATCGCCGCAGGCGAAATCGAGGCGCTGGTCGACGGCCTGCGCGGCGATCACGTGCTGACGGCCGACCTCGAGTCATATCGCCAGCGTCTGCTGCAGAGCCCGTGGGTCGCCGACGCGACGCTGCGGCGCGTGCTGCCGTCGACCGTCGAGATTGCCGTCATCGAACGGCGCCCGATGAGCATCGGCCGCCTCGACGGACGGCTGTTCCTCGTCGACGCGTCGGGCATGGTCATCGAAGAGCACGGCCCGCAGCACGCCGAGTACGACCTGCCGATCGTCGACGGCCTGTCGGGCAATCCGCGCGAAACCGGATTCATGGTCGATCCCATGCGCGCGCGGCTCGCGGCGCGCGTCATCGAGGCGACGTCGCTCGATCCTGCGATCGGACCACGCGTCTCGCAGATCGACGTCTCGGATCCGCACGACGCCGTCGTGCTGCTCGACGGCGACCGTGCGTTGCTGCACGTCGGTGAAGACGAGTTCGTGAAACGACTGCGGTCGTATCTCACGCTCGCGCCCACGCTGCACGAGCGGCTCGACGACATCGACTACGTCGACCTCAGATTCGACGAACGCATCTATGTGCGTCCGCGCAGCGCACGGCCCGGAGCCGTACGCCACGCGGCCGCAAGGTACTGAAGAAGAAGGCAGAAGGTAGAAGGAAGAGGGCAGAAGGCAGACGGTCCGGAAGGTAGAAGCTGGACGGAAGAAGTCAGACGGAAGGGCGAAAGCGCGAAGGCCTATGGCAAGACGAGAACGGTATCTGGTCGGGCTCGATGTCGGCACATCGAAGGTGGCTGCCATCGTGGGCGAGGCCATGGACGATGGGAGCCTCGACATCATCGGCATTGGGCTGGCCGAGTCGAAGGGCATCCGGCGCGGGGTGGTCGTCAATCTCGAGGCCGCCGTCGACGCCATCAAGAAGGCCATCGAAGAGGCCGAGCTGACGGCGGGCATCGAAATCGACTCGGTGCACCTCGCGCTGTCGGGCGGACACGTCAAGGCGTTCAACAGCCGCGGCGTCGTTGCCGTCGCCGGCAAGAACCGCGAGATCACGCGCGAAGACGTGCGCCGCGCCATCGACGCCGCCAAGGCCGTGTCGCTGCCGAGCGGCCGCGAAATCCTCCACGTGCTGCCGCAGGACTTCGTCGTCGACGAGCAGGACGGCATCGGCGCGCCCGTCGGCATGACCGGCAGCCGCCTCGAAGTGAACGTCCACGTCGTCACCGGCAGCGCCTCGTCGATGCAGAACATCATCGCGTGCGTCAATCGCGCGGGCGTGCAGGTGGGCGAGACCATCCTCGAGCAGCTCGCGGCGAGCGAGTCGGTGCTGACGGCCGACGAAAAGGAACTGGGCGTCGCGCTGGTCGACATCGGCGGCGGCACGACGGACTTCGCGATCTTCGAGCGCGGCAGCCTGTGGCACACCGGTGTGCTGGCGGTCGGCGGCGATCACTTCACCAACGACATCGCCGTCGGTCTGCGCACGCCGATTCCCGAGGCCGAGAAGATCAAGCGCCGCAGCGGCTGCGCGCTGACCGCGATGGTCGGCGAAGACGAGACGATGGACGTGCCGAGCGTCGGCGGGCGCAAGCCGCGCGTCATGGCGCGGCGCATCCTGTCGGAGATTCTCCAGCCGCGCGCCGAGGAGATCTGCCACCTGCTCTGGGACGAAATCCGGCGCGCCGGCTACGAGAAGTCGCTCAACTCGGGCATCGTCCTCACCGGCGGTGGGGCAATGCTCGACGGCATGGCCGAGATCGCCGAACAGATCTTCGATCTGCCCGTGCGGCGCGGGTGCCCGGCCGGCGTGGGCGGACTCGCCGACCACGTCAACAACCCCGCGTTCGCCACGGCGGTGGGACTCACGATGTACGGACACGCGAACGCCGCGCCCGAGCCGGCGCGGGTCGGCGCCGGCGCGTTTGGCCGGATGGCGGGACGACTGCGCACGCTCTTCAAGGAATTCTTCTGATGCTTCCCGAGGGACACGACATGAACCAGATCACTCCGACCGAGTCACTGCGGCTCAAGCTCGATGAAGAAGGACGCCTCGGCGCGCGCATCAAGGTCGTCGGCGTCGGCGGCGGCGGCAGCAACGCCGTCAATCGCATGGTGCAGGCCGGACTCGAAGGCGTCGAGTTCATGGTCGCCAACACCGACGTGCAGGCGCTGGCCCTCAACGCCGCGCCGGTCAAGGTGCAGATTGGCGGCAAGCTGACGAAGGGGCTTGGCGCCGGCGCGGATCCGAACGTCGGCCGACAGGCGGCGCTCGAAGACACCGACAAGCTGATCGAGTCGCTCGACGGCGCCGACATGGTGTTCGTCACCACCGGCCTCGGCGGCGGCACGGGCACGGGCGCGGCGCCGGTCATCGCGAGCCTGGCCAGCGAACTCGGCGCGCTGACGATTGCCGTCGTCACCAAGCCGTTCAAGTTCGAGGGCAAGAAGCGGCAGTCGCAGGCCGAGCGCGGCCTCGCCGAGCTGCGCGAATGCGTCGACACGGTCATCACGATTCCGAACGAGCGCCTGCTCGCGACCATCGCGCGGCAGACGGCGCTCGTCGATGCCTTCGCGACGGCTGACGATGTGCTGCGGCAGGCGATTCAGGGCATCTCCGACCTGATTCTCGTGCCCGG
>Ga0079224_100000624_pt1 | contig 35854 bp, 35 predicted proteins | sample Stecom2015_FD_80414 | JGI IMG/M metagenome (GOLD analysis project Ga0079224, IMG submission 80414) | Agricultural soil microbial communities from Utah to study Nitrogen management - Steer compost 2015 | ecosystem: Environmental > Terrestrial > Soil > Agricultural land | place: USA: Utah... | reverse complement strand
GCCCTGCCCGACGTGCCGGTGGATGACGTGGACCTCGAGCTGGAGCGGGAGCGGCGGCGCCGCGGCCGCCCCGCCCGCGAAGAGGAAGACCGCGACCTGCCCCAGCGCCACCGGCGCCGAACCACCCGCGAGATCACCCTCACGGGTCCCGTTGCCGTGGGCCAGCTGGCGGATCAGCTGGGCGTCCGCGCCACCCAGGCCATTCAGAAACTTGTCGACATGGGCGTCATGGCCAGCATCAATCAGGAATTGGACCCCGACACCGCCATGCTGCTGGCCGAGGAGTTCGGGGCTTCGGTCCGCTTCCAGGAGAGACCGGCCGAACAGTATTCCGACGACGTGCTGCTCAAGGAGCACGGTGAGGACCGGCCCGAGGACATGCGGCCGCGGGCGCCGGTGGTCACCGTCATGGGCCACGTGGACCACGGCAAGACCTCGCTGCTGGATGCCATCCGCAAGACCCGGGTGGCCGCCGGCGAGTACGGCGGCATCACCCAGCACATCGGCGCCTCGGTGGTGGAGCGGGACGGCCGGCGCATCGTCTTCATCGACACCCCCGGCCACGAGGCCTTCACCCAACTGCGGGCGCGGGGCGCCCAGGTCACGGACATCGCCGTGCTGGTGGTGGCCGCCGACGACGGCGTCATGCCCCAGACCGTGGAGGCCCTGAACCACGCCCGGGCCGCCGGGGTGCCCGTCATCGTGGCCATCAACAAGATCGATAAGCCTGAAGCCAACCCGGATCGGGTCAAGCAGCAGTTGACGGAGCACGGCCTGGTGCCCGAGGACTGGGGCGGCGACACCGTCTGCGTGCCGGTGTCGGCGGTCCAGGGCCAGGGCATCGACGACCTGCTGGAGATGATCCTCCTGGTGGCCGACCTCCATGAATTGAAGGCCAACCCCAAACGCCCGGCGGTGGGCACCGTCATCGAGTCCAGCCTGGACCGCGCCCGGGGTCCCGTGGGCACGGTGCTGGTCCGCGCCGGCACCCTCAAGCGGGGCGATGCTTTCGTCTGCGGCGCCACCTGGGGCCGGGTCCGGGCCATGTTCGACGACCGGGGCCGGCAGTTGAAGGAAGCGGGCCCCTCGACGCCGGTGGAGGTCATGGGCTTTGAAGACGTGCCCCAGGCCGGTGACCGGCTCATCGTGGTGGCCGACGAGAAGAAGGCCCGGGAGGTGGCCCAGCGCCGCCAGGAACTGGCCCGGCAGGCGCAGCTTCGCTCGTCCCGCACCATCAGCCTGCAGGACATCTACCGCAGGGCCCAGGCCGGCGAGGTTCGGGAACTGCGGGTCATCGTCAAGGCCGACGCCCAGGGCTCGCTGGAAGCGGTGACGGCGGCGCTGCAGCGGCTGGGCACCGCCGAGGTGTCGGTGAACGTCCTGCACGGCGCCGTGGGCGCCATCACCCAGGACGACGTGATGCTGGCGTCGGCGTCCGAGGGCGTGGTGCTGGGCTTCAACGTCCGGCCCGACGCCAACGCCCGCCGGGCCGCCGAGCGCGAGGGCGTTGAGATCCGGACTTATCGCGTCATCTACGAGTTGATCGACGACGTGCGCAATGCCCTGGAGGGCCTGCTGGCGCCCGAGATCCGCGAGCAGGTCATCGGCCAGGCCGAGGTTCGGCAGACCTTCCGCATCCCCGGCGTCGGCACGGTGGCCGGCTGCTACGTCACCGACGGCGTGGTGCGGCGGGGCGCCGGTGTGCGCGTGCTCCGGGAGGGCAAGGTGGTCTACGAGGGCCGCGTCGGTTCCCTGAAGCGCTTCCAGGATGACGTCCGGGAAGTGCGCCAGGGCTTCGAGTGCGGCGTCGGCATCGAGCGCTTCAACGACATCAAGGAAGGCGACATCCTGGAGGTCTTCGTCGAAGAGGAAGTCCAGCGGCGGCTGGAGGGCTGATCCTTGGTGGTGGGCGCCGTCCGGGTGCACCTGCGCCTGCCCGGGAACGGCACGTTGAAGGACAAGCGCCGCGTGGTCCGGGGCCTGCTGGACCGGGCCCGGCACCGCTTCAACGTGGCCGCCGCCGAGGTGGACGACCAGGACCGCCGGGACCGGGCGGTGCTGGCGCTGGTCTGCGTGTCGGGCGATGCGGTGCACGTGGACCGGATGATGACGGCCCTGGTCAACTGGATCGACGCCCAGGTGCCCGGCCAGGTGGTCCACGTGGAGCGCGAGTTCAGGTGAGGGATGGGTCATGGGACGAATCCGCCGGCAGCGGGTGGCCGAGGCCCTGCGGGACGAACTGGGGCGCCTGCTGCAGATGGAGTTGAAGGACCCGCGGGTGGGCCTGGCCAGCATCGTACAGGTCGAGGTGTCCCAGGACCTGCGCCACGCCAGGGTGTACGTGAGCGTTTACGGGTCGGAGGAAGAGCAGCGGCAGGCCATGCAGGCCCTCAACGGCGCCAAGGGCTGGCTGCGGGGCGAAGTGGGCCGCCGCCTGGGGCTGCGCTACGCCCCTGAGCTGACCTTCGTCGCCGATTCGTCCATCCGGCACGGTGCCCGCATTTCTGAACTGCTGCGCAGCCTCAAGGAGGAATGACGGCGGCATCCGGCTGCCGGGGGGAGGAGTCCGCTGGTGACGGCGCCCCAGTTGGGCCGCGACGCGGTGGTCCGCGCGCTGCAGGGTGTGTCCCGGGCCCTGCTGCTGCTTCACGTCAATGCCGACGGCGACAGCGTGGGGTCGTGCCTGGCCCTGGCCCGGGCCCTGGAGCACCGGGGAGCCCGCTGCGTGGTGGCCTACGGCGACCGGTATCCCCAGGCCTACGCTTTCCTTCCGGGAGCGGGCGCCATCACCGCCTGGGACCAGGTGGACGCGTCCCAGGGTTTCGACGTGGCGCTCCTGCCCGACTGCTCCGACGCCGGCCGTGTCGGGAACGCCGCTCCGCTGCTGGAAGCGGCACGGCTGGTGGTCAACATCGACCACCACGCCTCCAACACCGGGTTCGGCGACGTGCGCTGGGTCGAACCCGACCGGTCCTGCGTCGGCGAGATGATCATGGACATCATCGACGACCTGGGCGTGGCACTGGACCAGCCTATGGCCCTGTGCCTCTACACCGCCCTGGTCACCGACACCGGTTCCTTTCGTTTCAGCAACACCACCCCCGATGCGCACCGCCGGGCTGCGCGGCTGATCGAAGAGGGGCGGCTGCGGCCCGAAGAGGTGGCGACCCAGGTGTACGACAACCGCTCGCTGACGGCGCTGCGGCTGCTGGGCGACGCTCTGGGCACCTTGGCCACGTCGCCCGACGGCCGGGTGGCCTGGATCGTGGTGGACCGCGCCCTGCAGGAGCGCCACCAGGCGGGACCGGCCGAAGCCGAGGGCATCGTCAGCTATCCCCGCAGCCTGGCGGGGGTCGAGATCGCCCTGTCGTTTTTCGAGCAGGCCGACGGCACGGTGCGGGTGGCGTTCCGCTCCAGGGGCCAGGCCGACGTGGCCGTGCTGGCCCAGCAGTTCGGCGGCGGCGGCCATCCCCGGGCCGCCGGCTGCACCCACCCGGGACCCCTGCAGGCGGCGGTGCGGCAGGTGACCGAGGCCAGCCGCCGGTTCCTGGAGGGGCCCGCCGGCGAGGGCATCAAGGCATGAGCGGCCAGGCGCCGGCCGGGGGCGCGGTGGTGGTCCTCAAGCCCCCGGGCATGACCAGCCATGACGTGGTGGCCTGGGCGCGGCGGGCCCTGGGACTGCGGCGCGTCGGCCACACCGGCACCCTGGACCCGCTGGCGGCGGGCGTGCTGGTGCTGCTGGTGGGCCGGGCCACCCGGGCGTCCCGCTGGTTTCTGGGCCTGCGCAAGGCCTACCGGGCCGAGGCCCTGTTCGGGGTGAGCACCGACAGCGGCGACCTGGACGGCGCCGTCACGGCCCGGGCCGACGCCTCGGGCCTTACGGCGGGTCAGGTAGAGGCCGCCGCCGCGGCGCTGGCCGGGTGGGTGAAGCAGAGGCCGCCGGCGGTGTCGGCGGTGCGGGTGGCGGGCGAGCGGGCCTACCGGCGCGCCCGCCGCGGCGAGGCGGTGTCGGTGCCGGAGCGGACGGTGCACGTGGGCCGCTGCGATCTGCTGGAATGGTTTCCCGACGCCGTTCCCGGTCCCCGGGCCCTGCTGGACATCGAGTGCTCCAGCGGGACCTACGTGCGATCGCTGGTGGAAGACCTGGGCCGGGCTCTGGGGGTGCCCGCCGTGACCTCGTTCCTGCTGCGGACACGGGTGGGTCCCTTCGGGCTGGAGGAGGCGCTGACCCTGGAGGAACTGGAGCAGGCGGCGGCCGGCGGCGCCGTGCCGCTGCTGCCCCTGGCCGACGCCCTGGGCTTCCTGCCTGCGGTGACGGTGGACCCGGCGCTGGCCCGCCGCGTGGTCCAGGGCCGGTCCCTGCCCGCGGCGGCTCTGGGCCTGGGTCAGGACGCCGGGCCCACCCGCGTGCTGGACGACCGCGGCAGGCTGCTGGCGGTGGTGACGGCCGCGGGCGGCGCCGTCCGTTACGAAGCCGTGTTCGGCGCCCCGGGTGATGCCCAATGACGAGCCTTGAAGACTCGCTGGCTGTGATCCGTCGCTTCGCCGACGCCGGCAGCGGCCGGCCGCTGTTCCTGGCCGTGGGCACCTTCGACGGCGTCCACCGGGGCCACCAGGTGATCCTGCGCCGGCTGGCCGCCGACGCCGCCGAGGCCGGCGCGGAACCGGCCGCCATGACCTTCGATCCCCACCCCCGGGCCGTGGTGCGGCCCGATGAAGCGCCGCCCCTGCTGCTGACCCTGGAGGACCGGGTCCAGCGTCTTAAGGAACACGGCGCCCAGCGGGTGCTGGTGGTGCCGTTCAACCGGGAATTCGCGTCCCTGGAGCCTGAGGAATTTGTCCGGCATGTACTGGTGGAGAGGCTCAGGGCGCGGCGCGTGTACGTGGGCTTTTCGTTCACCTTCGGGCGCGGCGGTCGCGGCACGCCGGCCCTGCTGCGCCAGATCGGTGAGCCGCTGGGGCTGGAGGTACGGCAGTTGGGGCCGGTCACCGAGGCGGGCCAGGTGCTGTCGTCGACGGTGATCCGCCAGGCGCTGGCCGCGGGTGACGTGGCGGCGGCCCTGCGCTACCTGGGCCGTCCCCATGCCGTGTCGGGTCCAGTCCTGCCGGGACGCCGCCAGGGCCGCGGCCTCGGCTTTCCCACCGCCAACCTGGCTGACGACGGCCGGGTGCTGTGGCCGACCGACGGCGTCTACGCCGTCCGCGCCCGCTGGGACGGCGGCATGTGGGCCGGCGTGGCCAACCTGGGCGGGCGCCCCACCATCGACCCTGCGGGCCCGCGGCTGCTGGAAGTGCACCTGCTGGACTTCCACGGCGACCTGTACGGCCGGCGGCTGTCGGTGGAGTTCATCGACCGCCTGCGCGACGTGCGCAAATTTCCCAGCGTTGAAGCGCTGCGGGAGCAGATCGCCCGGGATGTGCGGCAGGCCCGCGACATCTTGGCCCGCGGCGGCTGGCTGTGCTATCATCCAACGGGATTCCAGCGCGGTCCCCGGGACCGCTGAACCCCGGGCTAGGCTGCCCGTCCGCCTCCGACGGCACGCGTGGCCCGGCGGGGATCGTCCAAGACGGAGGTGAACCGGACATGCCGCTGGCACCGGAGCAGAAGCGCTCACTGATCGAGGAGTTCCGCACCCACGAGCACGACACCGGCTCGCCCGAGGTGCAGGTGGCCCTGCTGACCCAGCGGATCCGCGAGTTGACCGAGCATCTCAGGGTGCACAAGAAGGACCATCACTCGCGCCGCGGCCTGCTGAAGATGGTCGGCAAGCGCCGCCGCCTGCTGAACTACCTGCGCGACACGGCGCCGGGGCGCTATCAGACGTTGATCGAGCGCCTGGGGCTGCGCCGCTGACGGGAGACGGTTCCTCTTGCCCGGACCCAGGTCCGGGCAAGAACGTATAAGGGAGGACGCACTGTTGGAAAAGAAGGTCTACCGCACCGAACTGGCGGGCCGGCCCCTGGTGGTGGAACTGGGCGAGATGGCCCTCCAGGCCAACGGTTCGGCCCTGGTCAGGTACGGCGATACCGTCGTCCTGGTCACGGCCACAGCGACGCGGGAGCCCCGGGAAGGCATCGACTTTTTCCCGCTCCGCGTGGACTGGGAGGAGAGGCTCTACGCCGCCGGGCGCATCCCGGGCTCCTTCTTCCGCCGGGAGGGCCGGCCCAGCGAGCGGGCCATCCTCTCGGGCCGCCTGACGGACAGGCCCCTCCGGCCCCTGTTCCCCAAGGGTTTCCGCAACGACGTCCAGATCGTGGTCACCACCCTGTCCTATGACGACGACAACCTGCCGGAGATTGCCGGCATCCTGGGCGCGTCCCTGAGCCTGGGCATTTCCGACATCCCCTTCGGCGGCCCCGTGGCCGCCGTCATGGTGGGCCTGGTGGACGGTGAGCTGGTCCTCAACCCCACCGAGGAGCAGCGGGACCGCTCGGACCTGGACCTGACGGTGGCCGGCACCCGCGACGCCGTGCTGATGATCGAGGCCGGCGCCAACCAGGTGCCGGAGCAGACCATCATCGACGCCGTCTTCTTCGGCCACGAGGCCATCCGGGAACTGGTGGACTTCCAGGCAGCCATCATCGCCGAGGTCGGCAAGCCCAAGATGGAAGTGGAACTGTTCAAGGTTCCCGATGAGATCGCCGCCGCGGTCCGCCGCTACGAGCAGAACCTGGCCCAGGCCCTGCGCAACCCCGACAAGCAGGCCCGGGAGCAGGCCGTGGAAGAGGTCAAGAAGGAGGCCGCCCAGGCGCTGCTGGAGGAGTTCCCCGAGCAGGAGGCCTATATCAACGCCGCCCTTTACGACCTCGAAAAGGAGGTCATGCGGCGCGGGATCCTGGAGGAAGGCATCCGCATCGACGGTCGCCGCCTGGACGAGATCCGGCCCATCACCTGCGACGTGGGCCTGCTGCCGCGGGCCCACGGCAGCGGCCTCTTCCGCCGCGGCCAGACCCAGGTGCTGACGGTGGCGTCGCTGGGCGCCGTGGGCGACCGGCAGCTGCTGGACAGCCTGGGCCACATCGAAGAGTTCAAGCGCTACATGCACCACTACAACTTCCCGCCCTACAGCACCGGCGAGGTGCGAGCCATGCGGGGTCCCGGCCGCCGGGAGATCGGCCACGGCGCCCTGCGGAGCGGGCGCTGGTGCCGGTGCTGCCCGACGAGGAGGACTTCCCTTATACCATCCGGCTGGTGTCGGAGGTGCTGGAGTCCAACGGCTCCACGTCCATGGGCAGCGTCTGCGGCAGCACCCTGGCGCTGATGGACGCCGGCGTGCCCATCAAGGCGCCGGTGGCCGGCATCGCCATGGGTCTGGTCAAGGAAGGCGACCGGGTGGCGGTGCTGACCGACATCCAGGGCGCCGAGGACTTCCTGGGCGACATGGACTTCAAGGTGGCCGGCACCCGCGAGGGCGTCACCGCCATCCAGCTTGACATCAAGATCAGCGGTTTGGACCGGCCCATCCTGGAGATGGCCCTGGAACAGGCGCGCAAGGCACGGCTCTACATCCTGGACCGGATGCTGGAGACGCTGCCGGCGCCGCGGCCCGAACTGAGCCCGTACGCGCCGCGGATGATCGTCATGCGGGTGGATCCCGACAAGATCCGCAACATCATCGGCCCCGGCGGCAAGATCATCAACAAGATCACCGCCGAGTGCCGGTGCAAGATCGACATCGAGGACGACGGCCGGGTGTTCATCGCCGCCGAGGACGAGGAAGGCGGCGCCCGGGCCAGGGCATGGATCGAGCAGCTCACCAAGGAAGTGGAAGTCGGTGAGGTGTACGTCGGGCGCGTGACCCGGCTGCTGAACTTCGGCGCCTTCGTCGAACTGTACCCGGGCAAGGAAGGGCTGGTCCACATCTCGCAGCTGGCCTACGCCCGCATCCCCAAGGTGGAGGACCTGGTCAAGATCGGCGACGTCATCGCGGCCAAGGTCATCGAGATCGACGACATGGGCCGGGTCAACCTGTCCCGCACCGCGGCCCTCAGGGAGCAGCCGGACCTGCGCAGCCGCGAGAGCCTCAGCGGCGACCGCCATGAGGAGTTCGACGGCCTGGAAGCGCCGGCCGCCGTGGGCGGAGGCCTGCGGGGCCCGGCCGGCGAGCAGCGCGACGGGGGCCGGCGCGGCGGCGGGCACCGCCGCGACCGGGGCGGGCGGCGCGGCGGGCGCGGGTCCTTCGACGCCCGTGGTTGAACGGCAGAACGCGCTGGCCCGCACCACCCTCAGCAACGGGCTGCGGGTCATCACCGAGACCATACCCCACGTACGGTCGGTGGCGGCGGGGATCTGGCTGGGGGTGGGCTCCCGCCTGGAGCCCGATCACCTGGCCGGCATCAGCCACTTCATCGAGCACATGGCCTTCAAGGGTACGGCCACCCGTACCGCCCGCGAGCTGGCCGCCGCCATCGACCGGATCGGCGGGCAACTGAACGCCTACACCACCCGCGAGTACACCTGCTTCCACGCCCGGGTCCTGGAGCACCGCCTGGCCGACGCGCTGGAACTGCTGGCCGACATGCTGCTGCGCCCGCGTTTCGATCCCTCCGACATCGAGGTTGAGCGCGGCGTGGTGCTGGAGGAACTCAGGCTCTACGAGGACACGCCCGACGAGCTGGTCCACGACCTGGCATCGGCCTGCCTTTGGCCCCACGATCCCCTGGGGCGCCCGGTGCTGGGCACCCCGGCGGCGCTGGAGGCTTTCGACCGTGACGCCGTGCTGGACTTTTACCGCCGTGCCTACACGCCCGGCAACGCCGTGCTGGTAGCGGCCGGGTGCGTGGAGCACGATGAGGTGGTCCGCCTGGCGGAAGCGCTGTTCGGCCCGTGGCGGCCGGGACCGGGGCTGCCAGCGCCGGCCCGGGCGCCGCAGCCCGCCGCCGGCCGCTGCGTGCGCGTCAAGGACACGGAACAGGTCCACCTCTGCGTGGTCAGCCAGGGCTGCGCCCTGGACGATCCGGACCTGTACGGGACCCTGGCGCTGGTCAACATCCTGGGCGGCGGGTCGTCATCGAGGCTCTTCCAGGAAGTGCGCGAGGAGCGCGGCCTGGCCTATTCCGTCTATGCCTTCCAGGGCTCGTACCGCGACACCGGCCTCGTGGGCGTGTACGCCGGGACCGCCGTGGAGACCGCGCCCCAGGTCCTGGAGTTGATCCTGGCCGAGTGCCGGCGCCTGTGCCGGGAGCCGGTTTCCCGCGACGAACTGGAGCGCACGCGGGAGCAGCTGAAGGCCGAACTGGTGCTGGGCCTTGAGAGCACGTCGTCCCGTATGGGCCGCATCGGCCGCAGCGAACTGCTGCTGGGCCGGGTGCCGCCCATCGACGAACTGCTGGCACGGCTGGATCAGGTGGACGCCGGCCAGATCCAGCGGCTGGCCTGCCGCATGCTGGATCCCGGTCGATTGGCGATCGCCGCGGTGGCCCCGGTGGAGCAGCCCTTCGGCGACGGCCTGGGGCCGCTGCCGCCGGGCGCGTGACGCCCGCGCCTGCCGCCGAATAGGCTCCCGCCGCCCGGGGAGACTAGCCCGGGAGGTGGTGGGCAGTGGCCAAGATCGTGCTGGGCACCTTCGACGACCGCCAGAGCGCCGAGCGGGCGGCCGATCGGCTGCAGCAGGCCGGTGTCGACCGCGGCGACATCTCCATCGTCACCAAAGACGAGCGCGGAGGACGGGGACAGGACCGCCAGGATCAGGGCGCCAGCATGAGCGAGGCCAGCGAGGGCGCCTGGTGGGGCGCCGGCATCGGCGCCGGCGCCGGCCTGCTGGCTTCCGCCGGTGCCCTGGCGGTGCCGGGCATCGGCCCCCTGCTGGCCGCAGGCCCGCTGGCGGCGGCCCTCTCGGGGGCGGTCACCGGCGGCCTGGCCGGCGGTCTCATCGACTGGGGGCTGCCGGAAGAGAGCGGCCGGCGTTACGAGCAGGAGGTCAAACAGGGCCGTGTGCTCTGCGCCGTGCGCTGCGACGAGGACCGGGTGGACCGGGTGGAGTCGGCGTTTCGCGAGGCCGGCGCCCATCACGTCGAGGTCCACGACAGTCGCAGGTGACGCCGCACTGGCGCAGCCGGGGGGCGGCCCGGGGCCGCCCCCTTTTCTGTGGGTAACCGCACCGCGGCGGCCCGAGGCGAGGCGCAACGGAACAGCGGCAAGGAAACGGCGCCCGTTCCGGGGAATGGCTTTGGCCGTTGGGGGAGATGTACCATGGCCGAACCACTGCCCGAACGGGTTGGCATCGTGCTGGCCGGCGCCACCGGCAGGACCGGGGGCGCCGTGGCCAGAGCCCTGCTGTCCATGCCCAACGTGGCCGTGGTGGGCGCGGTGGCCCGGCGCCGCGCCGGGGAGGACCTGGGACCGGCCCTGGGCCTGCCGCCGGTGGGCGTCGTGATCGAGCCCGATGTGGCGGCCGCCCTGGACCGCACCGGCGCCCAGGTGCTGGTGGACTTCACCACGGCCGAGGCCGGCGAGGCCCATGCCCGCGCCGCCCTAACCCGGGGCGTGCCCGTGGTGCTGGGGACCACAGGCATCCCGTTCGCCACCCTGGAGGAACTGGGTCGGGAGGCCGAGCAGCGGGGCATCGCCGTACTGGCCATTCCCAACTTCTCGCTGGGCGCCATGCTCATGGCCCGCTTCAGCCGCGAGGCCGCGGCGCTGATGGCCGGCGTGGAAATCGTGGAACTGCACCACGCCACCAAGCGGGACGCCCCGTCGGGCACCGCCCTGCGGCTGGCTGAGGCCATCGCCCGGTCCGCCGGTCGGGAGTCGGTGCCCATCCACAGCGTGCGCCTGCCGGGCCTGGTGGCCCATCACCAGGTGATCTTCGGCAGCGCCGGCGAAACCCTGACCATCCAGCACGACACGGTTTCCCGGGAGTCCTTCGCGCCCGGGGTGCGCATGGCGGTGCTGGTGGCCCACCGGTTCAGGGGCCTGGTCACCGACTTCGAGACGGTGTTTCAGGCTTACCAGCAGTCCCCGCCGCCGATTGTTCACAGCCCGGACCCGTGATACGTTTAATCGAAGGAACCGGAGGGAGATCATGCAGGGCTATCGCGTTGGCATCTGCGGCGCCACGGGTCTGGTGGGCAGGCAACTGCTCCAGGTCCTGGAGGAGCGCCGGTTCCCGGTGGCCGACCTGGTGGCGCTGGCGTCTCGACGCTCGGCAGGCAGCAAGGTTCGTTTCCAGGATACCGACATCGAGGTCCGGGAGGCCAGGCCCGGTGCCTTCCAGGGCTGCGACCTGGTGTTCTTCGCGGCGGGCACCGACGTCAGCCGTGAGCTGGCGCCGGTGGCGGTCCAGGAAGGCGCCGTCGTCATCGACAAGAGCAACGCCTTCCGCATGGACCCCGAGGTGCCGCTGGTGGTCCCCGAGATCAACGGGGAAACGCTGCGGCAGCACAAGGGGATCATCGCCAGTCCCAACTGCTCCACCACCCAACTGGTGATGGCGCTCCACCCGCTGCGGCGGGCCGCCAACCTGGAGCGGGTGCTGGTCAGCACCTACCAGGCGGTGACCGGCACCGGCGCCGACGCTCTGGACGAACTGGAGAGCCAGGTCGCCAACGGCGCCGCGCCCCGGGTTTACCCGCGGCCCATCGCCTTCAACGTGCTGCCCCACTGCGACAGCTTCGGCGACGGCGACTACACGGGCGAGGAATGGAAACTGGTCCGGGAAACCCGCCGGATCCTCGGTCTCCCCGACCTGAAGATCTCGGCCACGGCAGTGCGGGTGCCGGTACGGGTGGGCCACAGCGAGTCGGTGTGGGTCCAGCTTGACCGGGTGGTGGACCTGGCCGAGGTGCGCCGGCTGCTGGCGGAGGCGCCGGGCGTGCAGGTCATGGACGATCCGGGCGCCGGGCAGTACCCGACGCCGCTGGACGCCGCCGGCAACGACGACGTGTGGGTGGGACGCATCCGCAGGGATCCCGCCGACGACCGGGCCCTGTGGATGTGGATCGTTTCCGACAACCTGCGCAAGGGCGCTGCCACCAACGCCGTGCAGATCGCCGAGCAGCTGTCGGCCTGGTCCCTGATCTGAAAGGAGCGCCCGGCCCGTGCGCATCATCGTGCAGAAGTTCGGGGGCACTTCCCTGGCGGCGCCCGAGGGACGCGAGGCGGCTGCCCGCCGGGTGCTGGAGGCGGTGCGCGACGGCGCCCGCCCGGTGGTGGTGGTCTCGGCCATGGGCCGCCGGGGAGACCCGTACGCCACCGATACGCTGCTGGGCCTGGTGCGCGAGGACCGCGGGTACCTGCCGGCGCGGGAACTGGACCTCCTCATGGTGTGCGGTGAGCAGATCGCCGCGGTGGTGGTGACCTCGGTGCTGCGGCGCCACGGCCTGGACGCCCTGGCCCTCACCGGCGGCCAGGCGGGCATCATCACCGACGCCCGGTTCGGCGACGCCCGCATCCTGCGGGTGGACCCGCAGCCGCTGCTGGAACTGCTGGAGCAGGGCCGGGTGCCGGTGGTCACCGGCTTCCAGGGCATTACCGAGCAGGGGCAGGTGACCACCCTGGGCCGGGGCGGCAGCGACACCACCGCCGCGGCCCTGGGAGCCGCCCTCAACGCTGAAGTGGTCGACATCTACACCGACGTGGAGGGCGTCTACACCGCCGATCCCCGGGTGGTGCCCGAGGCCCGCACCATGGTCACCGCCACGTACGAAGAAGTCGCCCAGATGGCCGTGGAAGGGGCGCGGGTGATTCACCCCCGGGCCATCGAGATCGCCATGCGGGCCAGCGTACCCCTGCGGGTCCGAAGCACCTTCTCCGATGCGCCGGGCACCCTGATCACCCACGCCTGGCAGGCCGACCGCCTGTGGCTGGACCGGGAGGGGCGGGTGGTCACCGGTGTGGCCCACACGCCGGGCCTGGCGCTGTTCAGGGTGGCGACCCCCGAAGGCGCCGGCGGGCCGGTGCGCAGCGAGTTGAAGATCTTCCGCTCCCTGGCCGACGCCGGCATCAGCGTGGACATGATCAACGTCTCCCCGGAGCGCAAGGCCTTCGTGGTGAGGGAGGAGGTGGCCGGCGAGGCCCGGCGGATCCTCACCGACCTGGGGTTCGACGTAACGGTCCGCGGCGGCTGCGTCAAGGTGACCGTCATCGGCACCGGCATGCGCGGCATGCCGGGCGTCATGGCCCGGGTGGTGGAGGCGCTGGACGCCGCCGACGTGGATATCCTGCTGTCGGTGGATTCCCACATCACCATATCGTGCCTGGTGGACGGTGAGCACCTGGAACGGGCCGTCCGGGCCCTGCACCGGGGCTTCGGGTTAACCCGCGGCGAGGGGGAGTGAGGGAACCGATGGCCGGCAAGGACTACGGCCGGGTGATCACCGCCATGGTGACGCCCTTTGACGCGGACCTGCAGGTAGACTACGGCCGGGCCGCCGAACTGGCGCGGCGCCTGGTGGAAGGCGGCTGCGACGGCCTGGTGGTGACCGGCAGCACGGGCGAGGCCGCCACCCTGTCCTTTGCGGAGAAGGTGCGCCTCTACCGGACCGTGGTGGAGGCGGTGGGGGACCGGGTCTTCGTCTGGGCGGGCACCGGCAGCAACAACACCGAGGAAACCGTGCGGCTCAGCCGTGCGGCCGCCGAGGCCGGCGTCGACGGCCTGCTGCTGGTGGTGCCCTATTACAACAAGCCGCCCCAGGCCAGCCTGGAACGCCACTTCACCCGCGTCGCCGACGCCGTGGACATCCCGGTGATGCTCTACAACGTGCCGGGCCGAACCGCCACCAACATGGAACCCGCCACGGTGGCGCGCCTGGCCCAGCACCCGCGGATCGTGGCCCTGAAGGAATCGTCGGGCAACCTGACCCAGGCCTCGGCCGTGCGCCGCGCCTGCCCCGACGACTTCGTGATCTACAGCGGCGACGACGACCTGACCCTGCCCATGCTGGCCGTGGGCGCCCGGGGCGTGGTCAGCGTCGCCGGCAATGTGGTGCCGGGCGCCATCGCCCGCATGATCGCCGCCTTCGAGGCCGGCGACGTGGCGGAGGCCCGGCGGCTGCACCTGAGGCTGTTCCCGTTCTTCCGCGCCCTGTTCGTGACCTCCAACCCGATCCCCGTCAAGTGCGCCCTGGAGATCGCGGGCTTCCCCGTGGGCGGCCTGCGCCAGCCCCTGGACGCCGCCGACGAGGGGGTCCGCCGCCACCTGGAGCAGGTGATGGCGGAGATTTCCGACCTGCTGCCCGGCTGACTTGCCGCCGGGCCCGGGGCCGCCTATAATCCTGCCAGAGGCGGGGCGCCGGGCCCCTTTTTTGTGTGCCTCCAGCGCCGTCCGGCCGCCGCAAACGGCGCCGGCGGCGGCGCCCCAGTCCCCAAGGGAGTGAATTGCTCATCGCAGCCAGATCGCGCAAGTGGCCGCTCCGGATCATCGCCCTGGGCGGCATGAACGAGATCGGCAAGAACTGCTACGTCATCGAGTACGAAGACGACATGCTGGTGGTCGACGCCGGCCTGGCCTTCCCCGAGGAGGAAATGCTGGGCGTCGACGTGGTCATCCCCGATTTCACCTACCTGAAAGAGAACCGCCACCGGCTCCGGGCCGTCCTGCTGACCCACGGCCATGAAGACCACGTGGGCGGCCTGCCCTACCTGTTGCGGGAGGTCCAGGTACCGGTCTACGCCACCGGCCTCACCCTGGGCCTGGTCCGGCACAAGTTGAAGGAGTACGGGTTGGAACTGCACCCCGACTCCCGGGTCATCGACCCGGGCCGCTGGCTGGAGATCGGCCGCTTCCGGGTCCTGCCGTACCTGGTCACCCACAGCATCCCCGACTCGGTGGGCTTCGGCGTGGAAACCCCGGTGGGCACCGTGGTCTACACCGGCGACTACAAGTTCGACCAGACGCCGGTGGACGGGCGGCCGGCCGACTACGCAGCCCTGGCCGAGTTGGGGCGCCGCGGCGTGCTGGTGATGCTGGGCGACAGCACCAACGCCGACCGCCCGGGAGTGACGCCGTCGGAACGGTCGGTGGGCGCCGCCATCGCCGAGGTCATCGCGCGGGCCTCCGGCCGGGTGCTGGTGGCCACCTTCGCCAGCAACGTCCACCGCATCCAGCAGGTCATCGATGCCTCGGCCCGCTACGGCCGCAAGGTGGCGGTGCTGGGCCGCAGCATGGAGCAGACGGTGCAGGTGGCGGCCGACCTGGGTTACCTGCGGGGCGCCGGCGGCGTGCTGGTGCGCCTGGAGCACATGCGGGACATGCCGCCCGAGCGCTGCACCATCCTCACCACCGGCAGCCAGGGCGAGCCCCTGTCGGCCCTGACCCGCATGTCCACCGGCGACCACCGGCGGTTCCAGATCGAGCCCGGCGATACCGTTGTCATCGCCGCCACGCCCATCCCCGGCAACGAGAAACTGGTCTACCGCACCATCAACAACCTGTTCCGCCTGGGCGCCCAGGTGGTGTACGGCCGCGAGGCCGGCGTCCACGCCTCGGGCCACGGCTCCCAGGAAGAACTGAAGCTGATGCTCAACCTGCTGAAGCCGCGGTTCCTGGTGCCGGTCCACGGCGAGTACCGGCACATGATCCTGCACCGCCGCCTGGCGGTGGAGATGGGCATCCCCGAGGAACGGGTGCTGATCGGGGGCAACGGCGACGTTTTCGGATTTGACGGCGAGCGCGGCGAGATCATCTCCGGCGTGCCCTCGGGCACGGTGCTGGTGGACGGCCTGGGCGTCGGCGACGTGGGCCAGGTGGTGCTCCGGGACCGCCAGCAGCTGGCCCAGGACGGCATCCTCATCGCCGTGGTGGGCGTCCGGGCCGGCACGGCCGAGATCGTGTCGGGGCCCGAGATCATCTCCCGGGGCTTCGTCTACATGCGGGAGGCCGAGGACCTGATCGAAGAGGTGCGCCGGCGGGCGGCCGACGCCGTGGCCAGCCGCGCCGGCGAGGGCGACGTCAACTGGACCGAATTGAAGTCGGCCATCCGTGACGCCCTGGCCGGATTCCTCTACGAGAAGACCCACCGGCGGCCCATGATCGTGCCCGTGGTACTGGAGGTGGAGCAGCCGGCGGTCGCGGCCGCCGAGCGAGACGGGTAGGCCGCGGGCGGCTCCCGGGGGGCAGCCCGCGGCTTGAGGCCGCTGCACCGTATCGCCCCGGCGCGGCGGCGCGATACTATCCAGGCGCTGCTTCCGCCGGAGGTGACACCATGCCCGACCCCTACGACCCGCGCATCCGGCCGCCGCTGCAGCCGCCCCCGCCGCCCGGGCCCGGACAGGTTCCCCTTCCTGGCGCGCCGGCCCGGCCCCCGGTGGACCCCGAGACGGCAGGCGGCCTCACCTTCAACGTGGCGCCGGCGCCCGGAACCCCCGAGGCCGCCATCAAGGAAGCGGGCACCACCGAGACGCCGCGGGCGCCGTCGGACGTCCACGTCATCACCGTCATCGGCCAGGTGGAGGGCCACGTCCTCCTCAGCAGCCAGAACAAAACCACCAAGTACGAGCACGTGGTGCCGCAGCTGGTGGCCGCCGCCCGGTCCCGGGCCGTCCGCGGCGTCCTGGTGGTGCTCAACACCGTGGGCGGTGACGTGGAAGCGGGGCTGGCCATCGCCGAGTTGATCCGCACGCTGCCCAAGCCCACCGTGTCCCTAGTGCTGGGCGGTGGCCACAGCATCGGCGTGCCCATCGCGGTGGCGGCCCGGCGCAGCGTCATCGCCCCCTCGGCCACCATGACCATCCATCCCATCCGCATGAGCGGCCTGGTCATCGGCGTGCCCCAGACCTATGAGTACCTGGACAAGATGCAGGACCGCGTGGTGCGCTTCGTGGTGGCCAACTCCCGGATCAGCGAGGAACGCTTCCGTTCCCTGATGTTCCGCACCGGCGAGCTGGCCCGCGACATCGGCACGGTGCTGGTGGGGCCCGACGCCGTGCGGGAGGGCCTCATCGACGAGGTGGGAGGCCTGAACCGGGCGCTGCAGTTGCTGGAAGAGTTGATGGCCACGGAAGGAGGCGGGCGCTGATGGGCGGGCCCGGGATCCACTGGGACGGCATCCCCCTGGCCGTCATCTGGACCGTGGCCGACCCCGGCCTGGTCTGGGGCGGCGCGGCGCCCGAACCGCTGCGGGAGGCCGCGTGGCAGGGCCGCCGGGTGCTGCTGCGCCGGGACCCGGAGGGCTGGGACCGCGTGGAGCGGGTGCTGTCGCCGGACCCCGAAGACTTCCTGGACCCGCGCCTGGCGCCGGGGGCCCTGTGGCCGCCGGATCTCCGGTGAACGGCGGGCCCTCTCTGACCGCCGCCTCCTCGGGGGCTGCCGGCGCGGAGTTCCCGTCGACGGGGTGATGCGCCCCGGGAGCGGCCTGATACAATAGGCGGCGAGACCCGCCCGGACCGGACCCTGCACGGGCGCCGGCGGGCCGGCCAGGGGTGTCGCCGTGGACGTGCCGCTGTGGAAAGCCGCCGCGCTGGGCCTGCTGCAGGGGGCCACCGAGTTCCTGCCCGTGTCCAGTTCCGGCCACCTGGTCCTGGGCCAGCACCTGCTGGGCCTGGACCTGCCCGGGCTTTCCTTCGAGGTCGTGGTCCACGTAGGGACGCTGGCTGCGGTGCTGGCCGCCTACCGGCATGACGTGGCCGCGGTGCTGCGGGGCGTGGTGGAGGTGCTGCGGCGGCCGGGGGCCGTGCTGCGCGACCCCCTGCTGCGTCGGGGCGCCGCGGGCCTGGGCCCCGACGGGCGCCTGGCCTGGCTGCTGCTGCTGGGCAGCATTCCCGCCGCGCTGGCGGGCTTGTTGGGCAAGGCGTGGATCGAGACCGCCTTTTCGGACCTGCGCTTCCTGGGCGTGGGCTGGCTGGTTACCGCCGGCCTGCTGCTGGCCGCTGACCGGTTCCTGCGGGCGGCGAGGCCGCCGGTGACCGCTGGCGATCCCACGGGCCCCCAGGCCCTCGCCATGGGCGTGTTCCAGGCCCTGGCCGTGCTGCCGGGCATCAGCCGCTCGGGCAGTACCATCGCCGCCGGGTTGTTCGCGGGCCTGTCAGCCGGGGCGGCGGCCCGGTTCTCGTTCCTGCTGTCCATCCCGGCCATCGGCGGCGCCGCCCTGCTGGACGCCCTGGACATCCTCCATTCCGGCACGGCGCTGCCTCTGGCCCCGCTCCTGGTAGGGTTCCTCACCGCGGCGGCGTCAGGCTACCTGGCCATCCGCTGGCTGCTGGACCTGCTGCGGCGCGGCCGCCTGGCCTACTTCGCCGCCTACTGCCTGCTGCTGTCCCTGGTGGTCCTGCTCGGCCAGCGCTGAGAGGCGCAGGGGGGGTCCGCCCGGCGCCGAATCAGCCTGGGGGAGGCTGGCCATGCGCACCTGGTTCGCTGACCTCGACGAGCGCATTCGCCGGGAGCTGGCGGCCATCGCCTTGATCGCCGCCTCCGTGCTCCTGCTGTTCGCCCTGTACAGTGACGGCGCCGGTGCCGGGACCGTCGGGGGCTTTTTCCAGCGGGTGCTGCTGGGGCTGTTTGGCCGCGGGGCGCCGGTGACGGTGGTGCTGATGGGCGTGGCGGGCGTGGTGCTGCTGGTGGGCCGGGAGGTGCCGCGCCTGCCGGCGCGGGCCGTGGGCGCCCTGCTGGCGCTGGCGGCGGTGCTGGTCTTCGTCAGCGGCGACATGCCGGACACCGGCTTCATCGCGGCGGCGCGGAACGGCTTCCGGGGGCACTTCGGCGGCGTCATCGGCGCGACCCTGCACTGGCTGCTGGTGCGGGCCTTCGGTCCCGTCGGCCGCACGCTGATCATGGCGGCCATGGCGCTGGCCTCGATCCCGCTGATGCTGCAGTTGCCCCTGGGGCGCCTGGCGTCGGCGGGGGCCCGCGGTGCCGGCAGGGCCGCCACTGGCAGCGCCCGTGCCCTGCGGGATTTCCTGCTGGAGCCGGCGGGAGAGGCGGCCGGTCAGGAGCTTGAGCCGGAAGAGCAGGATAGGGCAGGCGAGCCGCAGGAGACCGCCGGCGACCTGGCCGCCGTGGAAGGGCCGCCGGTGATCCACGCCGATGAGGGGGACGAGGACGAAGAGGCCGGCCTCGATGCCGCTCCCGTGCCCGCCAGGGCGCGCGGCGGAACCGCTGCCCCCGCTGCGCCCACTGCCGCGGGTGGGGGGGCCGGGACCGCGGAAGCCGCCGCGGCCGCGGCGGCGCCCGGAGCGCCCGTCCAGGACCAGCCTGACGGCGGCGACGCCGCCCCGCGGCCGTACCGGCTGCCGCCGCTGTCGCTGCTCAAGAAGGGCAGCCCCCGCCGGCCCGCGGCCGAGAGCCGCAAGGAGGTCGAGGCCCGGGCCCGCCACCTGGAGGTCACCCTGGAGAACTTCGGCGTCAAGGCCCGGGTGGTGGGCGTGCAGCAGGGCCCGGCGGTCACCCGCTTCGAACTGGAGCCCGCCACCGGCGTTCGGGTCAGCCGCATCCAGAGCCTGGCCAACGACATCGCCCTGAGCATGGCGGCCACCGACGTGCGCATCGAGGCGCCCATCCCCGGCAAGTCGCTGGTGGGCATCGAGGTCCCCAACCGGGAGATCTCGGCGGTTTACCTGCGGGACGTCATCGATACACCCGAGTTCCAGAAGCACCCGTCGCGGCTGGCGGTGGCCCTGGGCCGCGACATCGCCGGCCAGCCCGTGGTCACATCGCTGGAGAAGATGGTCCACGTGCTGATCGCCGGTGCCACCGGATCGGGCAAGAGCGTCTGCATCAACTCACTACTGGCCTCGCTGCTGTTCAAGGCCAGGCCCGACGAGGTCCGCCTGCTGCTGATCGATCCCAAGGTGGTGGAACTCAACCTCTATAACGGCATCCCGCACCTGCTGGTGCCGGTGGTGACCGATCCCAAGCGGGCAGCGGCCGCCCTGGGCTGGGCCGTGCGGGAGATGGAGCGTCGGTACGAGCGTTTCGCCGACACCGGCGTCCGCGACATCAGCCGTTACAACGCCCGCGCCGATGAGGAGGGCTGGGAGCGGCTTCCCTACATCGTCGTGGTCATCGACGAGCTGGCGGACCTGATGATGGTGGCGCCGGTGGACGTGGAGGACGCCATCCAACGCCTGGCCCAGATGGCCCGGGCCGCCGGCATCCACCTGGTGGTGGCCACCCAGCGGCCGTCGGTGGACGTGATCACCGGCGTGATCAAGGCCAACATCCCGTCGCGCATCGCCTTCGCCGTGTCGTCGCAGACCGACTCGCGCGTCATCCTGGACATGGCCGGGGCCGAGAAGCTGGTGGGGAAGGGCGACATGCTCTTCCACCCCATGGGGGCGTCCAAGCCCATCCGTGTCCAGGGCGCGTACCTGTCGGAAGGCGAGCTGGAGGAACTGCTCAATTTCGTCCGGGAGCAGGGACGGCCCCGGTACCACGAGGAGGTGCTGGCGGCCGCCGACCGCGGCGAGGCCGAGCCCCTGGAAGGTGACGACGACCTGTTCCCGGAGGCGGTGCGCCTCGTGGTGGAGGCCGGCCAGGCCTCGGTGTCGCTGCTGCAGCGGCGCCTGCGGGTGGGCTACACCCGCGCCGGCCGGCTCATCGACATGATGGAAGAGCGCGGCTTCGTGGGCCCCCACCAGGGAAGCAAGCCGCGCGACGTGCGCCTGACCATGGAGGAGTACCGGCGGATCTTCTCGCCGGATGAATGAGGCAGGCCGGTCGGCGTCAGTAACTGCGGCGCCCGCCCCTGACGGTCTGGCTCAGGATGAGGACGAAGAACAGCAGGATGCCCAGCGGGATGACCCAGCGGCTCAGGAACTCCAGCACGGCCTGCAGCATGGACCGCACCTCCCGCGCGACATTCTACTCGAGCCCGGGAGGACTGACAATGCACGGAACAGGGCCGGGCGGTCCCACGGCGAAGGATGGACCCCACGGCCAGGAGTTGGTACCGTGGACCTGACGCCGCGCCTGGGCTTCACCGCGTTCCTGGACGAAGCCTCGTGCCGCCTGCAGGGGGGCGGCCAGTGGACGCCCGGACCGCCCGACGTGCGGGCGCTGGAAGCCATGCGGCCGGTGCTCGCCGACCCGGCGGCCCAGGGTCCCGCCGAACTGTACTTCATGTACCGGGGCGCCGGGCCCGCCGCTCCGCAGGCCGGCGCCCGCCGGCGCGGGCTGCGCTACGACCTGACGGTGCTGCGTCCGGGGCTGGTGGGCCGCGAGTACGTGAAGACCTTCGGTCACGAGCACCCGGCCGCGCCCGACGGCATCGCCTACCCGGAACTCTACCAGGTGGCCGCGGGCCGGGCCTGGTTCATCCTGCAGGACCGGCGGACGGTGCTGGTGATTGCCGCCGGGCCCGGTGACTGCGTGCTGATCCCGCCGGGCTTCGGGCACGTGACCGTCAACGTCGGGCCGGGCCCCCTGGTGCTGGCCAACTGGGTCGACGGCGGTTTCACGTCGCTTTATGACGGCTACCGGCAGCGGCGGGGGGCGGCGGTCTACGTGGAGGCGGGCAGCGGCGGGCCGGTGCTGCGGTCCAACCCGGCGTACCACCCGGCGCCCGCGGTACGGTGGGGCGCCCCGACCCCGCCGGACCTGGTGGGGCTCCAGGAGCCCGGCGAGCCCATCTTCACCGCCGTTTGCCGGGACCCGGACCGCTTCGCCTACCTGTGCCGGCCGGCGGCGGCCGCGGCCCTGTGGGCGCGGCTTGACGAGTATGATGGATGAAGAGACCACGGACGGGGGGGATGCCCCGTGGCCGACCTGGAACCGGGGCGCAAACCCGACTGGCTGAAGATCCGGCTGTCCAGCGGGCCCAACTTCCGCCGCCTGAAGCGGCTGATGGGTGACCTCAACCTGCACACCGTCTGCGAGGAGGCCCGCTGTCCCAACATCCACGAGTGCTGGGAGTACGGCACCGCCACCTTCATGATCCTGGGCGACATCTGTACCCGCGCCTGCGGGTTCTGCGCCGTCAAGACGGGGCTGCCCACCGAACTGGACCTGGCTGAGCCCCAGCGTCTCGCCGAGGCTGTGGCCAGGTTGGGCCTGGAGCACGTGGTCATCACCTCGGTGGCCCGCGACGACCTCTTCGACGGGGGCGCCTCCATCTTTGCCGACGCCATCCGCGCCGTGCGCGAGCGGGCGCCCGGCGTCACCGTGGAGGTGCTGATCCCCGACTTCCAGGGCAGCGCCGCCGCCCTGCGGGTGGTCATGGACGCCGAGCCCGACATCCTCAACCACAACGTGGAGACCGTCCGGCGCCTGTCCCCGCGGGTACGGGCCCGGGCCACCCACGACCGCTCGCTGGAACTGCTGCGCCGGGCCAAGGAATTCGCCCGGGAGCGGGGCGCGGCCACGCTGACCAAGTCAGGGTTGATGGTGGGGTTGGGCGAGACCTTCGATGAGGTGGTCGAAACCATGCGGGAACTGCGGGCGGTGGAGGTCGACATTCTCACCATCGGCCAGTACCTGCGCCCGAGCCGGGACCACCTGCCGCTGGCCCGGTTCTGGACGCCCGCCGAGTTCCAGCAGTTGAAGGAGATCGGCCTGGAGATGGGCTTCTCCCACGTGGAGTCGGGCCCCCTGGTGCGCAGTTCCTACCACGCCCACCGGCAGACCCGCGACGCCCGCGCCGCCGTGGAGGCCGCCGGCCAGGGTGCCGCCCGGGCCGCCGCTGGCGCTGCGGCTCCGGCCGCCGGCACGGGGGGCGGCGACTGAGGTGACGGGGCCGGACGGGCTCCTGGCGACGGCCGACCTGGGCCGGCGCACGCCCTACGGGCCGGTGTGGGCGCTGCAGCAGGACCTGGTCCGGCTGCGCCAGGCGGGCCGCATCGACGACGTGTTCCTGCTGCTGGAGCACGAGCCTGTGTACACCCTGGGCCGCCACGGCCGTCCGGACAACGTCCTTTGGGACGAGGGGCGCCGGCGGCAGGAAGGCATCGCGCTGTACCACATCGACCGGGGAGGCGACGTGACGTACCACGGCCCGGGGCAGGTGGTGGGGTACCCGATCCTGCACCTGGAGCCGCTGGGCCTGGGCGTGCGGGCTTACGTGGAACGGCTGCAGGCCGGGCTCATCGCCGCCTGCGCCCGCTTCGGCGTCGAGGCCCGGGCCGTCGAGGGGCTGCCGGGGGTCTGGGTGGGCGACGCCAAGATCGCCGCCATCGGAATCCGCTGTTCCCGCGGCGTCACCAGCCACGGCTTCGCCCTCAACGTGTCCACGGACCTCAACCACTTCAGCGGCATCATCCCCTGCGGCCTGGGGGACCGCGGGGTCACGTCCCTGGAGCGGGAACTGGGCCGGCCGGTGCCCTGGGAGCAGGTGCTGGCCGCCGTGGCCGAGGACGTGGCCCAGGCCCTGGGTTACCGGGGTGTGCGCTGGATTCCCGCCGGCGAGGTGTACGCCGCGGTCGGCGCGTCACCGCCGGAACAGGTTGCGCAGTAGGAAGCCCAGGTTGGCCGGCCGCTCCGCCAGCCGGCGCATCAGGTACGGGTACCAGTCGGTGCCGTAGGGCACGTAGACGCGCACCGTGTAGCCCTCGGCCGCCAGCCTGCGCTGAAGGTCCGGCCGGATGCCCAGCAGCATCTGGAACTCGAAGCGGTCACGGGGGATGTTGTGCTCGGCCACGAACCGCCGCGTGAAGTCGATGACGGCCTCGTCGTGGGTGGCCACGGCGGTGTAGCGCCCTTCCTGCAGGTAGTAGGCGATCAGCCGCCGGTAGTTGGCGTCCACGTCGGCCTTGCGGGGATAGGCCCGGTCGGGCGGCTCGGCGTAAGCCCCTTTGACCAGGCGCACGTTGGCGCCCTGTGCGGCGAGGCCGCGCAGGTCCTCCTCGGACCGGTAGAGCATGGCCTGGATGACCACGCCCACGTTGTCGAAGTCCTGGCGCAGGCGCCGGTAGATCTCCAGGGTGCGGTCGATGGTGTCCGAGTGCTCCATATCGATGCGGACAAAGTTGCCCAGGGCCGTGGCCCGCTCCACCACCCGGCGGATGTTCTCGTAGGCCAGGTCGGTGGACAGTTCCAGGCCCAGCTGCGTGAGCTTCACGGAAACATTGGCGTCGAGCCCGTCGGCGGCGATGCGGTCGAGAATGTCCAGGTAAACGGCGGCGGCGGCCCGGGCCTGGGCCTCCTGCGCCACGCTCTCGCCCAGGTTGTCCAGGGTGACCTTGAGGCCGTCGCGGTTGAGCCGCTTCACCACCTGCACGGCTTCGTCCAGGGTTTCCCCGGCGGTGAAGCGGCCCGCCCCCAGTTTCATGCCGTAGCGGGTGACCAGTCGGCGGACGGTGGGGCTGTCGGCCAGGCGAAGGATGATCCAGCGTCCTGCGGTGTCGAGTCCCATAGCGTAGGCAGCCCCCTTCGCAAACTGCGTCGAAAACTTCCGGGCGGCCCGGGCGATTCCTCCCGCCCAGGTGCGCCGCCGCCATTGGCCCCGCCGCCGTCAGCGGCACCCGCCGCCCGGCCGCCAGTCCGGGTGTAGGTGGAGAAGCGCCGCCACGGCGTCCGTCAGCGACGCCCGGTAGCGCAGCAGGCCCCGGCCGCTCTCCAGGAGGGCACGGCGGACCGGTCCCTGCAGTTCCTCCAGGGTGGCCCACCGCACCTCGGCGATCTCCTCGGTGTCCACGGGCCGGGGGTGGGGAGGAGGCTCCGGGCAGAAGGCGGTGAACACGTGGCTCTGCCAGGAGAGGATCTGGCCGTCGGGGGGAAGGAACAGGGCGTCGACCCGCAGCACGTACCGGTGGAGCCGGGCACGCAGGCCCGTCTCCTCGTAGCCCTCCCGCAGGGCGCCCTGGTCGGGCGCCTCGCCGGGCCGCACACCGCCGCTGGGTGCCCGGTAGACGCCGGGCGGGTGGAAAGGCTTGCGGATCAGCGCCAGCCGGCCGGCCGGGTCGAAGATGAACAGCGTCATGTCGTGCCGGCGGCCCCGGTCCAGGCTGCGCTGGACGATGCCGGCCTCGTCGCGGCTGATGGACTGTTCCACGGTCAGCAGGGCGGGGCGGCCGTAGGCCGCTTCCAACCGGGCGACGGCTTCGGCGTCGACGTGCACGGCAGCACCCCCGGCGGGGGAATTCGCCGCCGGGGTCCCGGTCCCCGCCCGTCCCGAGCGGGGAGGGGCTGCGGATCAGCCCTCGCCGCCGCGGCTGCCCACCGGAGCCGGTGCCGACTTCTCGGCCACCCGCAGCAGGGCGCGGCTGATGACCCGCTTCTCCTCTTCGTTGCACACGTCCCAGAATTCCTTGAGCAGCCGCTGCTCGTAGGTGCGGGGTTCCGCCTCGCGGGCCAGCCAGTCGCCGATCTGGGCGGTGATGGCCGCCACGTCCTCGTCGCTCATGCCCATGCGCTTGGCCTCGCCGGCCCGCTCCCGCAGGCGGTCCAGCATGTGCCGGAAGTTCTCGCTGAAGGCCACAGGAGCCCTCCCTTCCGGAGAGAAGTCGAAGCAGGGTAAGTGTTTGACGGGCATCGCCCGGCTATACCCCCGCACCCCGAACCCAGAAGGAGGGCCGGTCGTGAAGATCCGCTGGCTCAGCGGCGACGACGTTGCTTCGGTGCTGACCATGGAGGCGGCCGTGGAGGCGGTCCGCCAGGCCTACGTCGCAGTCTACCGCCGGACGGTGCAGATGCCCCTGCGCATGCACCTGCCCTCGGAGCGGTACGGGGGGCTCAACCTGTTCATGCCCTCCAGCGACCCCGACCTGGGCCGCACGGTGCTGAAGGCGCTGTCGGTGTACGGCGACAACCCGGCGCGGGGCCTGCCCGCCATCATGGGCGTGGTGCTGGTGTTTGACGCGGTCGACGGCCGGCCGCTGGCCGTCATGGACGCCGCCCGCCTCACCGGGCTGCGGACGGGCGCCGCCAGCGGCGTGTCCAGCCAGGTCCTGGCCCGCCCGGACAGCCGTGTCCTGGCGGTGATCGGCGCAGGAGCCCAAGCGCCGTTCCAGGTGGACGCGGTGCTGGCCGTGCGCCCCATCGAGGAGGTGCGGCTCTACTCGCGGACCCGCTCCCGGGCCGAGGCCCTGGCCGCCCAGGTGCGGCAGCGCCGCCCGGACCTGCGGGTGGTGGTGACCGATTCCGCCGGCGCCGCCGTCCGCGAGGCCGACATCATCTGTACCGCCACCAACGCCGTGGAGCCCGTGCTGGCCGACGCCGACGTGAAGCCCGGCACCCACGTCAGCGCCGTGGGCAGTTTCACGCCGGCCATGCGGGAACTGCCGGCGGATCTGCTGGCGAGGGCCGGACGGGTCTACGTGGACCAGCGGGAAGCGGCCCTGGAGGAGGCCGGGGAGGTCATCCACGCCCTGCAGGCCGGTGTGCTGGCCGAGGACGCCCTCATCGAACTGGGAGCGGTCCTGGCGGGTGAGGCAGAAGGCCGGCGGGATCCCGAAGACGTGACGGTGTTCAAGAGTTCCGGCCTGGCCGCCCAGGACCTTTACGCCGCGGCCCGCGCCCTGGAGGCCGCCGAAAGCCGCGGGGCGGGCGTCGAGGTCAGTCTCTGATGGCTGCGCTGGCCCGGGCCGTCGTCCTCAAGGTGTTCCAGCGCCCGGGGGTGCGGCGGTGGATGGAGCGGCACGGCATGGCGCTGGGCGCGGGGCGCTTCGTAGCCGGCGAGACCGCCGGGGACGCCCTGCGGGTGGCCGCCGGCCTGCTGGCGGCGGGCCGGCGGGTGTCGCTGACCCATCTGGGTGAGTACACCAGCGACGCGGCGGCGGCCCGGGCCGCCGCCGACACGTACGTGGACCTCCTGGCCGCTGCCCGCAGCCGGGCCCTCGAGGTCAGCCTTTCCATCAAGTTGACGCAGTTGGGGCTGGACCTGGACCTCGACGTGTGCCTCGAGAACACCCGCCGGGTGCTGGACGCGGCCGCCGGTGCCGGCGCCCTGGTCGAGATCGACATGGAGGACTCGGCCCGCGTGGACGCCACCCTGGCCGTCTTCCAGCGCCTGGCGCCGGAATACCCGTTCCTGGGCGTCTGCCTGCAAGCCTACCTGCATCGGACCCCGGACGACATCCAGCGCCTGGCGCCCCTGCGGCCGCGGATCAGGCTGGTCAAGGGCGCCTACGCCGAGCCGCCGTCGGTGGCGCTGCAGGACCGGGCGGCGGTGACCCGGCGGTACCTGGAACTGGCGCGCCGGTTGATGGACGCCGGGTGCTTTCTGGCCGCGGCGAGCCATGACGGCGCGTTGCTGCGGGAGGTCCTGGGCGAGGCGCGGCGCCGCGGCCTGGGACCCGACCGCTACGAGGTGCAGATGCTGCGGGGCATCAACCCGTCCCTGCAGGAAGGCCTGGTGGCGGCGGGCGAGCCGGTCCGGGTGCTGGTGGTCTACGGCCGCGAGTGGTACCCCTGGTTCGTTCGCCGCCTGGCGGAACGGCCCGCCAACGTGGGCATGCTGCTGCGGAACCTGGTCTCGCCCGCCGCGCGCCGCCGGGGACCGTAGGGCGGGAAGCCATCCCAACGCGGCGGCCCCGTGCAGCGAAGGAACTTTGGGAACCTTAAACGGCCCCGGGGGGACGTCCCCGGGCAGCCTAAGGAACCGCGCGCACCCTAATCCAGCTATTCCGGGCACGGGACGCGGCTGAACCCGAATCTTAAGGCACCCACGGTGCCTTCGCGTGGGCGGGACCGCTCACTTCAGGAAGATTGGGCACTCAGAGTGCCTTACCGTACGGCTCCGGCCCGGGCCTGAGCCGGGTCCCGGACAGGTGTCCGGGCCTACCGCCTCTAGTACCCCCCGGCCTGCAGGTGGCGGTCGATGACGGACCAGGCTTCGGGCTCCTCCAGTCCCAGGCGCCAGGAGGCCACGCCGGCCAGGCGATAGCGGCGGACCACGTCCAGCCGCAGTGCCAGCGAGCGCTCGTCCTCCAGCCACACGTGCCGCCAGGACCCCGGCGCCTGCTGCCAGCCGGCATAGAGCTGGCCCGCCTCTTCGTCCCAGACCGGTTCGACGCCGGCCTCCCGGGCCAGGGCCAGGCCGCGGCCCATGGACACGGCGCGGGACCGCACGTCTGGGCGTCCCTCGCCGTCTTGGGTCACGTCCCACACCCGCACGTAAAAGGGAATCCCCAGCACCAGCTTGTGGGCCGGCACCTCTTCCAGCATGCGACGGATGCCGTCCTCCACCCAGGCCACTTCCGATACCGACCCTGGGCCCGAGGAGCCGGTGTGCTGGTCGTAGGCCATGACGATCACGTAGTCCGCGGCCCTGCCCAGGGCGGCCCGGTCGTAAACCAGCGACCAGTTGGGGCTGCTGGAATAGAGGGTCACGTCCACCGAGGTCACCAGGCCCTGGGCCCGGGCCAGGCCGGCCAGTTCCTCCACGAAGGCCGCATAGGCGTCGCGGTCGGCCAGGTGCATGTTCTCGAAATCCAGGTTGATCCCGTCCAGCCGGTACAGGGCGGCCAGGGCCACCAACTGCCGCGCCGCCCTGAGGCGGGCGGCCGGGTCGTTCAGGAAGCGCGACGTCCGGTCGGGATCAAAGCCGTTGGAAACCAGCGCCCACACATAGCGGCCGTGGGCGTGGGCCCAGTGCACGAAGGCGGGGTTGGCGATGCTGCGGATCGACCCGTCGGCCTCGATCTCGAACCAGGTGGGGGAGAGGACGTTGACGCCCGGGGGCGGGCTGCCCTCCGGCTCGCCGGAGCGGGCCCTGGTCTCCTGGACCCAGGTCAGGTTGACCGGCTTCAGCAGCGACCAGCCCGGCAGGTCGTGGCGCGGGACCCGGGCCGACTCGCCCGCGGCCTGCGGCGCCCGCGGCGGCAGCAGGCGGACCTGGCGCTTGTCCATGTATCCCAGCACGCCCCCTGCGCGGACCCGCAGCCAGCCGCCGTCCTCCTCCGCGAAGACCCGCACCGTGTCGCCGGGCCGGGCATCGGCGGCGATGGGGGCGGTCCGTCGGGGCTCGGCGCGGACCGGCGCCGTCTCCATGACCTCCGCCTCCAGCACCGGCTCAGCCAGGGAGTCCACCACCACCGCCGGGCCCTCCCGGTGGATGGACACGGGAAACAGCCGCTCGACGAGGGCGGCGCTCACGTAGAGCCGCCCATCCACGCGGTGGTCGGGGACGGGGATGTCCAGTTCCTCCAGGTCCAAACGGGCGGCGGACGCCTGCAGGTCGGCCTGCAGCAGCCCCCGGGGACTGCTGATCACGGCCAGGCCGTCCTGGTCCACCAGACGGCCGCCCAGTTCCTCCACCAGCGCGGCCGGGACCAGCACGTCGCCGCCGGTCAGCACGGGAGGGAGGTCCAGCAGGCGGTCACCCAGCACCAGGCGGGGCTGCCGGTCCGGCGGTAGGCGCCGGGACGTTTCCACCAAGTCGAACAGGAAGGCGCCGGCCGTGGCCAGCACCCCCAGCAGCAGTCCCAGCACCAGCCAGGGCGCCGTCCGGGCGGTGGTCAGGGTCGGCATCGGGTTCATCCTCCACCCTGGCCGCTGGTTCGAGCGGCGCCGCGCCGGTCCTATCGGGACGCCCCCGCCTTAACGGAACGGTAACAGGAGCGGTACGGCCGCACGGGCGGCGCCGGGCGGGAATTACAGGCGGCGCCGGGCGGGAAGAAGGAAAGCCGCCCCGGCGGGAGCATCCGCCGGGACGGCCGGGCTGCTGTGTGGCGGTGGGGAGTCAGAGCCGCTCCGACACCGACTTGGCCAGCATGAACAGCTGCAGGTAGTCGGTGCCGCCGGCCTTGGCGTTGGTGCCGCTCAGGTTAAAGCCGCCGAAAGGCTCCACGCCCACCAGGGCGCCCGTGCACTTGCGGTTGAGGTAGAGGTTGCCCACGTAGAACTCCCGCCGGGCCCGTTCCAGGCGCTCCCGGCTGCGGGAGTACACCGACCCGGTCAGGCCGTAGACCGTGTCGTTGGCGATCTCCAGCGCGTGGTCGTAGTCCCGGGCCTTGATGAAGGCCAGCACCGGCCCGAAGATCTCCTCCTGGGCGATGCGCGCCTTGGGATCCACGTCGGCGAAGATGGTGGGCTCGATGAAGTAGCCCTTTTCCGGCGCGCCGGCAAGGGCGCTGCCGCCGGTCACCAGCCGGCCCTCGCCCTTGCCGATCTCGATGTACTCCAGCACCTTGCGGAACTGGTTCTCGTCGGCCACGGCGCCCATGTGGTTGTCCGGGTCCTCGGCGGGACCCACCTTGAGGTTCCGGGTGCGCTCGACCACCTTCTGCAGCAGTTCGTCATAGATCTTCTGGTCGGCGATGACCCGGGAGCAGGCGGAGCACTTCTGCCCCTGGAAGCCGAAGGCCGACTGGACAATGCCCGCTGCCGCCTCGTCCAGATCCGCGTCGTCGCAGACGATGATGGCGTCCTTGCCGCCCATCTCGGCGATGACCCGCTTGATCCACTTCTGGCCGGGCTGCATCTTGGCGGCCAGTTCGTTGATGCGGAGGCCGACCTCCAGCGACCCGGTGAAGTTGATGAAGCGGATCCGCGGGTGCTGGACCAGGTACTCGCCCACCTCGCCGCCGGGGCCGGGCAGGAAGTTGACCACGCCCTCGGGGAAACCGGCCTCCTCCAGGCACTCCATGAACTTGGCGGCGATCACCGGCGTCGACGACGCAGGCTTGACGATGACGGTGTTGCCGGCCACCACCGGCGCCATGGTGGTGCCCACCAGGATGGCCAGCGGGAAGTTCCACGGCGGGATCACCAGGCCCACGCCCATGGGGATGTAGAAGGTCTCGTTGTCGGTGCCCTCGGGCCGGTACAGCGGCCAGGGCTTCGCCAGCCGGATCATCTCGCGGCCGTACCACTCGCAGAAGTCGATGGCCTCGGCGGTGTCGGCGTCGGCTTCCGACCACTGCTTGCCGACCTCCAGCACCATGGTGGCCGAAAGCTCGTGCTTGCGGCGGCGCAGGACCGCAGCCAGCCGGAACAGCGCCCGGGCCCGGGCCTCCGGATCGAAGCGGGACCACCGCGCAAAGGCCTGCTCGGCGGCCTCCAGCGCCTGGTCGGCGTGCTGGCGGCCGGCCCGGGCGACGGTGCCGATGACCTCCTGGGGATTGGCGGGGTTGACGGAGACGATGCGACCCTCGGTGTCGACGCGGCGGCCGCCGATGATCAGGGGATAGTGCCGCCCCAGGTCGGCCCGCACGCGGTCCAAAGCAGCCTGGAAGCGGCGCCGCTCCTCAGGGTCCTGGAAGTTGGTGAAGGGTTCGTTGCGGAAGTCCGTGCGCTGCACGCGCCTCACACCTCTCCCGGGAATCCAGTGGGATTGTACCACAGGCATGGCGGGGCCACCCGGTACCGGCGGCCATTGGGCTGCATGAGGCACCGCGGTGCGGCTGCAGGCGGCACAGGCCTGGGGCCCAGCAGCGCCGGGGGACGGGCTTCCCGGGAGGCGGGACGGGTGTCCGGGGATGCGGCCCCGGCTTCAGGAGCGGGGCCGGAAGGTCTTGCAGCACGTCTCCATGCAGGACTCGGCCGGCGTCGTGCCCACCTCGTCCACGATCATGGAGACCTGCTGGGCGTCCACGTCCTCGGGATAGCGGTCGCCGATGCGGTCCAGGGTGATCAGGATCCGCTCGGCGGCGCAGCGGTTGCCGTGGTCCCAGTAGTGGCAGTTGCTGACGGTACAGTAGACCTCGATGTCGGGCATGGGGCTCCCTCCCCTGGCCAGTATGCCCCGCGGGAGAGGAGCCCAAACGCACCGCCTGCCGGTGCCGTCCAGCGCTGCCCAAACGTGCCGCCCGGAGGGGCCGGCAGGCTCAGTCGCCTGCGGCCCGCCGCCCGCCGGCGCCGGCCGCCAGGCGGTCCGCCAGGTCGCACAGGCGCTCCAGGCCCGTCAGCACCGCTTCTTCCGCATTGGCCAGGGAAACCCGGACGAAGCCCTCGCCGGCGGCGCCGAAGGCGGCGCCGGGCGCCACGGCTACGCCCTTCTCCTCCAGCAGGGCGATGGCGAAGTCCCGGGACGAAAGCCCCGTGTCGCGGACGTCCACCATCACGTAGAAGGCGCCCTGGGGGCTGTAGCGCCAGCGGCCACGCCGGCGCATCAGGTCCACCGCCAGGTCGCGGCGCCGGTGGTACTCGCGCCGCATGGTCTCCACCACGTCTTGAGGGCCGTTCAGCGCCGCCTCCGCGGCGATCTGGGCCACGGCGTTGGCGCACGAGGTCAGGGGCTCCTGCAGCCGGGCCAGGGCGTCGGCGGCGTGGGGAGGCGCCACCACCCAGCCGATGCGCCAGCCGGTCATGGCGTAGCCCTTGGACACGCCCCCGATGGTGAACACGCGCCCGTCCTCGTCGAAGGCCGCGGCCGGCGTGTGGGGCTCGTCGAACACGATGTCGCAGTAGATCTCGTCGCTGACCAGGTAAAGGTCATGGCGGCGGCACAATTCCACCAGTTCCCGGACGGCGGAGGCGGGAAACACCGCGCCGGTGGGGTTGGCCGGGCTGTTGACGACCAGTGCCCGGGTGCGGGGGGTGATCAGCGCCTCCAGTTCCGCGATCCGGGGTACGAAACCGTTCTCCACCGACAGGCGGTAGGGCACCGGCGTGGCGCCCAGCAGTTGCGCCGACATGGCCGCGTTGGGCCACGCCGGTTCCGGCACCAGCACCTCGTCGCCGGGATCCAGCAGGGCCAGCAGCGTGGAGTGGATGGCCGTCACGGCGCCGGTGGTGATGACCACCTGCTCCGGGTCCACAGGGCGCCCGGCGGCCGCCGACACCCGGCGGGCCACCGCCTGCCGCAGGCCGGGCATGCCGGCGTTGGACGTGTACTTGGTGTGACCTTCTTCCAGGGCCCTTTGGGCAGCGGCCACCACGTGGTCCGGAGTGGGGAAGTCCGGCTCGCCCACCTCCAGGCGGATGGCGCCGGGGACGGCCCAGGCCCTCTCCATGATCTCTCGGATGCCGTGTACGGGCATTTCCAGCGCCCTGTGGGACAGCGGCTTCAGGGATCGTCACCTCCGTCGCGGCCGGCGCCCTGCGACACTTCCTGCCACAGCCGCAGCAGTTCCAGCCGATCCTCCTCGTTGAGCCAGTCCACGCCGGCCAGGTCCTCGACGTGATGGCGCAGTTCGTGGAGGATGGTGATCTCCAGTTCCTCCCGCCACACCTCGGGCTCCTCGCCGGCGAATACCCGCCGGAACGATCCGTAGTAGATGTGGATAAGCCGTCCCAGGTACGGGTCCACGATATATTCGCCCAGCAGGTATACGTCGGGAGGATCTTCTGGATTTCGGCGGGTTTGCCGGCTTACCTGCACGCCGCCCGACAGCTCCCGGAACAGCGGCTCCGGCAGGCTGTCGACGATCTCGTCGGCCCAACGGCAAAATACGGGATAAGGCACCGGTGCCGGCACAGCCTGGCCACCCCCGAAGGCCCGCTTTTCGCCGGGCGGGGTACGTTCCCTGCGCCCAATCCCCGCCCAGGACCGCACCCACGGGTGCACCCGCGCCCGGGCCAGGCGGGCCCGGCGGGGCACCGCAGGCGGCGGCCGAAGAACCAGGCGGCGCGCCGGCGCAAGGGGAGGGGAGATGCGCGTCATGAAGGCGTCGCCGGGCCTGCCCGGACCGCTGCAGGAGTTCCTGGAACTTTACCGGGCCGGCCTCTACTTCGAAGCCCACGAGGCCCTGGAACCGGTGTGGCTGCGCACCCGCAGCCCCTTCTACCAGGGGCTGATCATCACGGCAGCGGCGTTCTGCAAGCGGGACCGGGGCAACGCCGTGGGTGCCGTGCTACACCTGCGCAGGGCCCTGCGGCGCCTGGAGGGCGTGCCGGACGTGCACCTGGGCGTGGACGTCGACGGCCTGCGCCGGGGCCTGCGCCGGCGATTGGAGGGGCTGGCCGCCGCCGGGGTGGACCCGGAGGCCCCTGGGGTCCGCCGCGGCGACGGCACGTGGGACCCGCAGGCCCTGCGAAAGGTGATGCCCGACCTGCCCATCCCCCTGGCCCTCACCATCCCGCCCCGCTGAAACGATGAATCTTTCTGCGGCGTAGTTGCATATTTATGCGTCACCTGATATCTTAAGCGCGAAGCAGACGATGGAAGGACGTGATGGCACCTTGCCCGCCAGCCCTGCCTCGATGACCTGCGTGGACGAAGCCGAGCCTGCCCCTAAGCCGCGGGTGAAGCACCTCCTCACCGGCGCCGAGCTGGATGGGGCCGCCGTCAAAGACCTCCTGGATCTGAGCCGGCAGATGAAGATTCACCGCGGGGCCTGGTCCGGTGCCCTGGCCGGCAAGACCCTGGCGATGATTTTCGCCAAGCCGTCCACCCGGACGCGGGTGTCGTTCGAGGTGGGCATGAAGGAGTTGGGCGGCTACACCGTCGTCCTGAACGCCCGCGACATGCAGTTGGGCCGCGGGGAGACCATCGAGGACACCGGCGCGGTGTTGTCCCGTTACGTGGCAGGGGTGGCGGTGCGCACCTTCGCCCACGCCGAACTGGAGGCCCTGGCGGCAGCCAGCACGGTCCCGGTCATCAACATGCTGACCGATTCCTTCCATCCCTGCCAGGCGCTGGCCGACCTGCTGACGCTGGCGGAACGGTTCGGCAGCCTGGAAGGCGTGGAAGTCGCCTACGTGGGTGACGGCAACAACGTGCTGCACTCGCTGCTGCTGCTGGGCACCACGGTGGGCGTGCGGTTCCGCGTGGCCACGCCGCCCGGGTTCGAGCCCGACCCCGCGGTGGTCCAGGCGGCCCGGCGCAACGGCAGCGAGGTGGTGCTGACCCACAGCGCCGAGGAAGCCGTGGCCGGCGCCCACGCCGTTTACACCGACGTCTGGACCAGCATGGGCTGGGAAGACGAGCGGGAAACCCGGCTGAAGGTCTTCCAGCCGTATCAGGTGACGCCGCAGTTGATGGCGGCCGCCCGGCCGGACGCGGTATTCATGCACTGCCTGCCGGCCCACCGCGGCGAGGAAGTCACCGCCGAAGTGATCGACGGGCCGCAGTCGGTGGTCTGGGATCAGGCGGAGAACCGCCTGCACGCCCAGAAGGCGCTGCTGCTGCGGCTGCTGGGCTGACGCGCCCGGCCCGGCCCGCCAGCTCCGCTCAGCCGCCGCGGCGTCGGCCTCGCGCCGCGGCGGCATTGACAGGCGGCGGCGCCGCGCCTATACTCAGGCGAGAAAAAAGCCCCTTTAAACTGGTCCCGTGAGGCCGGTAAGGAGTCACAGAACATGGCGCCGTGGACGGTCCGCCCCCTGCGGGATGCCGGCGGCCCTGCGGCGCAGGGCGCGATCACAAACTTCTTGCCGGTCGGCAAGAAGTTTTTTCGTGCCCACCCACGGGACGGGGGCAGGCAAGGGGGTCATCCTCATGTCGTTGTCCCTGTCGATGCCCGCGCCGGCGGTGATGCCGGCCCCGGGCGACGCACCCCCGGCCCTGCGCCACCTCCTGGGCATCCGCGGCCTGACCCGCAGCCAGGCGGAGGCGCTGCTGGCCGAAGCCCGCTCCTGGAAGGCGGCCCGCGCCGGGCGCCTGCAGGCCCTGTCCCGGCGTCCCCTGGCCGGGCGCAGGATCGTGACCGTGTTCTATGAGCCCAGCACCCGCACCATGACGTCCTTCCACGTGGCCGCCGCGGCGCTGGGTGCCGAGGCCGTGGACCTGCCGGTGAGCCGCAGCAGCGTCCAGAAGGGCGAGCGCCTGGATGACACCCTGGAGACCCTGGAATCCCTGGGCGCCGACGCCGTGGTCCTGCGCCATCCCCAGACCGGCGCCGCCCACTACGCGGCCCGGCACCTGTCGATCCCGGTCATCAACGGCGGCGACGGCACCGGCGAGCACCCCACCCAGGCCCTGACCGACGCCCTGACCATCCTGGAGCGCCGGGGCCGGGTGGCGGGCCTCAAGGTGGCCATTCTCGGCGACATCCGCCACAGCCGCGTGGCCCGCTCCAACGCGCTGCTGCTGGAACTGCTGGGCGCCGAGGTGTGGCTCAGCGGGCCGGCGGCGGCCCTGCCGCCGGCGGGCGCTTTCGGCGGCGCCCGCGTCACCCTGAACCGCGACGAGGCCCTGGAAGGGGCCGACGTGGTCATGGCGCTGCGGG
>Ga0079224_100000623_pt1 | contig 35857 bp, 32 predicted proteins | sample Stecom2015_FD_80414 | JGI IMG/M metagenome (GOLD analysis project Ga0079224, IMG submission 80414) | Agricultural soil microbial communities from Utah to study Nitrogen management - Steer compost 2015 | ecosystem: Environmental > Terrestrial > Soil > Agricultural land | place: USA: Utah... | reverse complement strand
TTCTGTACCTCATTCGCCGCCAGAATCTCGACATTCTCGACATTCCGATCGCCGAGATCACACGGCAATACGTCCAGTACATCGAGTTGATGAAGGAACTGCAGCTGGAACTGGCCGGCGAGTACCTGCTGATGGCGGCTATGCTCGCGGAGATCAAGTCGCGCATGCTGTTGCCGCGTCCGCAGGCGGAGGAAGTGGAGGAAGAGGATCCCCGTGCCGAGTTGGTGCGCCGACTGCAGGAGTACGAGCGATTCAAGAAGGCTGCGGAGGAATTGGGCGCCTTGCCTCGACTGGAACGCGACGTGTTCGTGGCCTCCATCGAGGCCCCCGAGAGGAAAGTAGTGGCGAAGCTGCCGGACGTCACCCTGAAGGAGTTGCTGATTGCGTTTCACGACGTACTGAAGCGCGCCGAGATGTTTTCGAAACTGCACCTGCGGCGAGAGCCGCTGTCAGTGCGGCAGCGAATGTCTGAAATTCTGTTGCGCGTCAAGGCAAACACGTTCTCCAGCTTTTCCGACCTTTTCGATCCTGAAGAAGGGCGCATGGGTGTCGCAGTTACTTTCATCGCCATTCTTGAACTGCTGCGAGAAGCCGCCATCGAGGTCGCACAAGCCGAGGCCTTCGCGCCGTTGCACGTGCGGGCGGCGTCCTCGGTGCGTCTCGTTGCAGAAGACGGCACCGCCTGACCGTCCTGCAATTACGTCAACATACAGAGACGCATCGTGGACCAGAACGAGATCAAGTATTTTGTGGAAGCCGCACTGCTAGCGGCGGGAAAGCCGCTTTCCATCGAGCAGTTGCAGAACCTGTTCGACCGCGCTTCTGCGCCGGAAAAAACGCAGATCAGGGAAGCGATCAGCAGTTTGCAGGAAGACTACGAAGAGCGCGGCCTGACTGTAACGGAGGTTGCGTCAGGCTTTCGTACCCAGATCAAGACCTCGATGGCCGATCGTTTGCAGAAACTTTGGGAAGAGCGGCCACCCAGGTACTCGAGAGCTTTCTTTGAAACACTTGCGCTTATCGCGTACCGGCAACCCATGACGCGAGGTGAGATTGAGGAGGTTCGCGGCGTGGCAGTCAGCGCGAACATCATGCGTTCGCTTATGGAGCGGGACTGGATACGCGTGGTGGGCCATCGCGACGTGCCGGGGCGGCCCGCGATGTTCGGTACCACGAGACATTTTCTCGACTATTTCGGCCTGAAGAAGCTGGACGACCTCCCGCCGCTCGCCGATCTTGCGGACTGGGAGACGCTCCGCGTACAGCTCGATCTTCCGGACGTTGCCGAAGAAGAAGCGAAGCCGGAAACGGCCGAGATTACAGACTTGCCAGTCCTGCTGTACCCGCAGGGTAACGAGGACGAAGACGAGCCCGGCGGTGAGGCGCCAGTCGAGATCGAGGCGACGGACGAGTTCGACGCGTCGACGGAAGAATCAGCCGACGCGGCAGAGACGGGTGGCTTCGAAGCTATCCCGGCGACCAAATGGCCGGGCCCTGTAGAGATCCTGCGCGTGGTGGCTGTTGACGATGCCGAAGACGCGGCAGAAGACATCGCCGGTGACAGCGAAGACGATCTCAACGACAGGGACGCACTGATCTCCGGACGCTAGTCCGCCCCCAGGAAAGCTGCGTGTCCGAACGCATTCAGAAAGTTCTCGCCGCGGCCGGCCACGGTTCGCGTCGCCAGATTGAGGGCTGGATTCGCGAGAACCGGTTGCGCGTCAACGGGCGCGTCGCCACGCTCGGCGAATCCGTCTCGGGCAGCGAAATCATCACGCTCGATGGCCGTAACCTTGCGGTGCGTCCGCAAGCTGGAGCGCACCGGCACATCATTTACAACAAGCCCGGCGACGAAATTACGTCACGCTCGGATCCCGAGGGACGCCGCGTCGTGTTCGATTCCCTTCCAAAGCTCAACGGCTCGCGCTGGGTCGCTGTTGGCCGCCTGGATATGACTACCACCGGATTGATGATATTCACCACCGATGGCGAACTGGCGAACGCACTCATGCACCCTTCATCGGAGCTGGTCCGCCGGTATGCCGTCAGGGTCCACGGCGCGCCCACACAGGCCGATCTCACCCGCCTTCTCGAAGGGGTCGAACTGGAGGAGGGTGGGCGCGCCGCGTTCGATACCATCGAGCGTTCAGGCGGTGATGGAGCTAATCGATGGTTCACGGTCACCCTGCGCGAGGGTCGCAACAGGGAAGTTCGCAAGCTGTGGGCTGCGCTCGGTTTCGAGGTCAGCCGTTTAATACGCACGGCCTACGGACCGCTGGAGCTGCCACGCAGCCTCCGCCGGGGAAAATACGTGGCACTGACCCCGGCGCAGGTCCGCACCCTTTATTGTTCTGCAGGACTGGACCCGCCCAAGCCTGCCAGCGTGTCACCGGCGTCCCGCAGCCGTCGCCCGCGCCGTGCGAGGGCGAAGTCTCGGTAAACCCGGGAATCACCAGAAACAATCGATCTCGAGCTTCACTGGGAGTCGAGGCTCATCCCGGTCACACCCTGGCTGTCGGGTCCCAGCAAGAACAGGTAGGGAGAAAGGACCTCGGCCGGCGGCTTCGAAGCACTCTTGTCCTCAGCCGGGTATGCCTGCAGCCGCAGTTCAGTCCGGGTTGGACCGGGATTGATGCAATTCACCCGGATTGGGACATGCTTGTTCTCCGCGGCGAGGATCTGCGTTAGTGCCTCGATACCAAACTTGGAGACGGAATAGGCGCCCCAGTAGGGCCGGCCTTCGCGACCGACGCCGCTGCTTGCAAATACAATCGAGGGATCTTGCGACGCCTTCAGCAACGGCAGTAACACCTGCGTCAATGCGAAGGGAGCGGTCAGGTTGACGTGCAACACCCGTTGCCATTCAGCGGCATCGTACTGCTCGATCGACAATCGCTGACCGAGTATCGCGGCGTTGTGCACCAGCCCGTCGAGACGCCCGAACTCCTGCTCGATACTTTCCGCGAGCGACATGTATTCCTCGCTACCGGCCTTGGCGAGGTCCATGACGGCGATCGAGGGGCGGCATTGGCTTTCGCCGTGTGTTATCTCGTCGTACACCGCCTCCAGCCTGGCCGAATTGCGTCCGTGGAGGATGACCTGCGCGCCAAGCTCCGCGGCGCGTATAGCCAGCGCCTTCCCGATACCGTTGCTGGCGCCTGTTACCAGGACCACGCGATCGCGCAGGGCGCCCGGCGGGCTTTGATAGGTTTTGGCGTCAACGTTCATTGCAGCACTCATAGCTGGAGGGAAAAGCTCAAGATGCGGCCACCTCTTCGTCATTTTCACCGCGAATCGGCTCGCCCTCGTCGATCTGGCTGTCCTCGATCATCGTCCGCGGGAGCGATTCAAGCGGTTCGACGGACTCCAACTCCTTCTTGGGGTGGATGCCGAGCTCGGTAAATTTGCGGGCGCCCGGCAGCACCTTGCGCTCGAGCGAGCCCACGGCACGATTGTAGCTGTCCACGCTGCTGGCAAGCTGCCGTCCCACTTTGTTGAGGTGGCTCACGAATACCGACAGCCGGCCATAAAGGTCTTCAGCCAGGCGGCGGATCTCCTCGGCATTCTCGGCGAGCGCGAGCTGTCGCCAGCCATAGGCGACCGCTTTGAGCAATGCCACGAAGCTGCTTGGTGTCGCGAGGATGATCCGCTGCGAGAGTGCGGATTCGATCAGGTCGGGATCTTCATCGAGGGCCGCACTGAGGAACTGGTCACCCGGAATGAACAGGATGACAAAGTCGGGGCTGCTGGAAAACTGCTCCCAGTACGATTTGCTGGCCAGCTTTCTGATGTGATCCCTGAGGTTGCGCGCGTGGCGCTCCATGCCGAGCTTGTGTTGCACGTCGTCCTTGGCCTCAACGGCTTCCAGGTAGGCGTCCAGCGGCGTCTTGACGTCTACTACCAGCTCACGACGGTCGGGCATACGCACAATCATGTCGGGCCGGATGATCTTTTCATCGCTCACCCCGTGAACCTGCTCCTGGAAGTCACAGTGCTCGACCATGCCGGCGAGTTCTACGAGCCTGCGCAGCGTAATCTCGCCCCATCGGCCCCGAACCTGTGGACGTCTCAATGCATTAACCAGGTTCTGCGTCTCCTGCGCCAGGAACTTCTGGTCGTGCTGCATCATCTCGAGCTGCGACCTGATGCCGCCATAGGCCTCGCTGCGCGCCTTCTCGAGTTCCGCGATCTGCAGCTGCGACTGGCTGAGCGCGTCCCGGATCGGCTTCACGAGGTTCTCCACCGCCCGTTCCCGGTCGCCAAGCTCGCGCTTCGCCTTCTCCTGGTGCGCGCTCAGATTCTGCTCCGCCATTCGCAGGAAGTTCTCGCTGTTCGACTTGAGAGACTGGTTGGCCAACTCCGAAAACGCTGTCGCGAGCCTGCTGGTGGCGGCTTCGAAAGCAGATTCACGCTCCCGTTGCAGCGCATCCTGGTCCTTAAGCTGCGTCTCCAGGAGTTGCAGGGACTGTTGCAGGCGCCTGCGGCGACTGCGAGCGACAAGCCAGGTGATCGCGATCCCGAGCAGCAGACCACACACGAGCGCAGGCCCGCCAAAGGCAACAAAGGGCGAGGCGAACGGAAGCTCGAGCGACAGGCTCGGCATCAGGAATCAAGCCTCATTGCGTCGCAGATCATCCTGGTCAGCTCCATCGTGTCGCCGGCGATCTGGTCAGCTTCCCAAAGCACCGGGTCATCCTCGGCAGTGATATAGCCGTAGGCTGCGGCGATCGTTGCCATACCCGCGGCCCGGCCGGCGACGATGTCCCTGGAGTCGTCTCCGATAAAGATGCTTTGCTGCGGCGCAACCCCTGCGCGTTCGCAGGCGAGCAACAAGGGTGCCGGGTGCGGCTTTCGCTGAGGCAGCGTGTCGCCGCTCACCGCGCAGCACATTCTGTGGCTGAGCTTAAGCTTCTCGAGCAGCGGGCCGGTCATGCGCTCCGGCTTGTTCGTCACGACACCCCAGGGACGGCCTCTGAGCTCGAGCAAATCCAGCAATTCGGTCATTCCGGGAAAAAGCGTCGATCCGATGCATATCGCCTGTTCATAGCGGTCCAGGAACTCCTGGTGCAGCTCGCGACGTAGTGATTCGTCAACCGACGGGAAGGCCAGGTTGATCAGGCCCAGAGCACCGTGCGAGACGCTTGCGCGGGCAAGCTCATATGGAACCGGCGTGCTGCCCTTGCTTTCCTGCATGGCAACCAGGACCGCGACCATGTCCGGTGCGGTATCGACGAGCGTTCCATCAAGGTCAAAGAAAACACCGCCCTGGCTCGAGTTCCTGCCATCAGCCATCGTCATTCGGGACGCTGGAAGTGCATCAGGTAATTTACGTCGATATTTGGGCCAAGCGAATATTGGCGCAGGATCGGGTTGTAATGCATGCCGATGCTGTCCTTCAGTTCAAGGCCGGCGTGTCGTCCCCACGCCTCAAGCTCCGAGGGCCGAATGAGCTTTTCGTATTCGTGTGTTCCTGCCGGCAAAAGGCGCAGCAGGTACTCAGCACCGACGATGGCGAACATGAACGCCTTGGGATTGCGATTGATGGTAGAGAAGAAGACATCGCCTCCGGGACGAACCAGCGCGGCGCACGCAGAGACCACACCGGACGGCCGTGGTACGTGCTCCAGCATTTCGAGGCAGGTGACGATATCGTATTCGCCGGTGCGTTCCGCGGCGTGATCCTCCGCAGTGACCTGCAGGTATTCGATGCTGCTTCCGGTCTCCGCCTGGTGCAGGCGCGCAACCGCCAGAGGGCCGTCGGCCATGTCGATGCCGGTAACCTGCGCACCTGCAGCAAACATCGATTCCGTGAGGATGCCGCCACCGCAGCCGATATCCAGCACGCGCTTGCCGGAGATTTCGCTGCGCTGCCTGATGTATTCGAGCCGTAGCGGGTTGATCTCATGCAGCGGGCGAAAGTCGCCCGTCGGATCCCACCACCTGGAAGCCAGCGAATCGAATTTTGCGATCTCCGCCGGATCCACATTATCGGGGGGGCGGGGGGCTCTCTGGTGTGTCGATTGTTCCACTTGTCTTTTGAATTCAGTTTCCGATCTTCGCAGCAATGCGTTCCTGCCATTCCGCGCTTCTTGCAAGGATATCGGCTTCGTTGATCGTGGTCAGGCGTCCGTTATCGACGTGACGCCTGCCTGCGACCCAGACATCGCTGACCTGATCCGGATGGGTAGTGTATACGAGTTGTGAGAGTGGATCGTACACTGGCTGGCTGTTGATCGACTGCAGGCTGATGCAGGTGAGGTCCGCCCATTTCCCCGGCTCGATCGAGCCTGTGCTGTCGGATATTCCAAGCGCGCGCGCGGAATCGAGCGTCGCCATCCGTAACGCCTCCTTCGCGGTAAGCACCGCGGCATTCGCGGCTGTAACTTTCGCGAGTAGCGCCGCTGTTCGCATTTCGCCCAGCATGTCCAGCACGTTGTTGCTGGCAGCGCCGTCCGTGCCAAGTGCAACAAGCACTCCGGCAGCGCGCATGGAGGGAATATCGGCGATGCCGCTCGCGAGCTTCAGGTTCGAACGGGGACAATGAGCCACGGCCACGCCCGAATCCGCAAGGAGCTGAATCTCATCCGGCGTCATGTGGACGGCATGCACGGCCATCAACGAGGAATTCACGAGGCCAAGGTCCGCGAGCCTCTGCACCGGCCTCTTGCCCGTCGCCCGTAGCGCATCCTCCACTTCCCGCGCGGTCTCGTGCAGATGCACCTGGATGCGCGCATCGAGCTGGTCTGCAACTACCCTGAGTTGGTGAAATGCCTCGTCCGGAACCACGTATGTCGAATGTGGCGCAAAGCAGCTGGTGATCAAGGGATCGTCAGCATAGGGGTCATGCACGAGTTCGCTGCCCTTGCTGATGCACTCCGACGCGTTCTCAGCCCAGGCGGTTGCAAACTCGATGACGGGAGTCCCGACCATCGCACGCATGTGGAGCTCGGAAGCCGTGGCCGCGACGATCTCGGGGAAGAAGTACTGGTCGCTGAAGCAGGTTACGCCGCCTCGCAGCATCTCTGCGATGGCATGCCGCGTACCATCGCGAACCATCTCCGCGCTTGCCCAGCGCTTCTCACTTGGCCAGATCCCGTCCGTCAGCCAGCGTTCCAGCGGCATGTCGTCGGCGATACCGCGAAACAGGGTCATGGCGGCATGGGTATGGGCATTGATCAATCCCGGGATGAGCACGTGGTCCGACCGCTCAACGAGCTCGCGCGGCTGGTACTTTTCCAGGGCGTCCGGCGTCGGCAGGATGTCGATGATGCGGCCCTCGCTGACGGCCACGGCTGTTTCCGTAAGGGAGGCGTCCGTTGGTGCAACCGGCACGCACCACCGGGGGATGATCAATGTATCGCAGGATCGCATCGGCGGAATAGTACGGTTCGCGCCGGATAGCGGCAATGCACAAGGCGCGCCGGTGATCGCGCAACACCGGCGCGACGCGACGTGGAGGCCTCGTGATGCCTGCAGCGAAGGGCCCCTTTGTGCTATGATTACGCACCGGATTTGGGCCCGATTTGGCAAGGCAGAGGCCGGGTTGTCACCCCGGCGAAACAAGAAACTTCCCTGAAACCGAACCCGTTTTTCGTTTATCCGTATCCCGTTCACTGAACGGGGTCGCTCCGATTTTGTGAGTATTTATGGCTGAAATTGCGCAAGAGATATTGTCTGTAAGTCTCGAAGACGAGATGCAGCAGTCTTATCTCGACTACGCGATGAGCGTGATAGTCGGCCGGGCGCTGCCCGATGTCCGGGACGGGCTCAAGCCCGTGCATCGCCGTGTGCTGCATGCGATGCGTGAGCTCGGCAACGACTACAACAAGCCATACAAGAAGTCGGCGCGTGTCGTCGGCGACGTCATCGGTAAGTACCATCCGCACGGCGATACCGCGGTGTACGACACGATCGTGCGCATGGCACAACCGTTCTCGATGCGTTACATGCTGGTGGACGGGCAGGGCAACTTCGGGTCGGTAGACGGCGACATGCCGGCAGCCATGCGCTATACCGAGGTGCGGATGTCGCGCATCGCGCACGAGATCCTGTCCGACCTGGACAAGGAAACGGTCGACTTTACCGAGAACTACGACGGTACGGAGTCGGAGCCGTCGGTCATGCCGACGCGGATTCCGAACCTGCTCGTCAATGGCTCCTCCGGTATCGCCGTCGGCATGGCGACGAACATTCCGCCGCACAACCTCACCGAGATTGTAAATGCGACGCTTGCACTGATCGACGATCCTGCAATCGAGACGGCGGCGCTGATGGAACACGTGCCAGGTCCCGACTTTCCCACCGCGGGCATCATCAACGGCGCGCAAGGCATCTACTCCGCTTACCGCACCGGGCGGGGACGGGTGCATATCCGGGCACGGACGAATATCGAAACTATCGACAAGCGCGGGCGTGAAGCAATCATCGTGACCGAGTTGCCGTACCAGGTGAACAAGGCGCGGCTGATCGAAAAGATTGCCGATCTCGTGCGGGAAAAGCGCATCGAAGGCATCAGCGAGCTGCGCGACGAGTCGGACAAGGACGGCATGCGCATCGTCATCGAACTGCGCCGTGGCGAGAACAGCGACGTAGTCCTGAACAACCTGTTCAAGCAGACGCCGCTGCAAAGTGTCTTCGGCATCAACATGGTCGCGCTGCACGAGGGCCAGCCGAAGCTGATGAACCTGAAGCAGGTTCTGGAAGCCTTCCTGTCGCACCGGCGGGAGGTTGTAACCCGGCGTACCATCTTCGATCTGCGCAAGGCGCGCGACCGCGCCCACGTCCTCGAAGGCCAATCCGTAGCGCTGGCGAACATCGATGAAGTGATCGCCCTGATCAAGGCTTCACCGTCACCGGTAGAGGCAAAGCAGGGCCTCATGCAGAGGAACTGGGCGCCCGGGGCGGTTACGGGAATGCTGGAACGCGCCGGCGCAACCGATACCCGCCCCGACGGACTGGAGCCGGGCTTTGGTCTCGTGGAGGGCCTGTACCGCCTTTCGGAAGTTCAGGCACAGGCCATCCTGGATCTCCGCCTGCACCGTCTGACCGGACTTGAGCAGGATAAGATATTCAAGGAATATCAAGAGATACTGCTTAAAATCAAAGAGCTTTCGAATGTGCTGGCAGACCCGGACGAGTTGCTCAGGGTCATTCGCGCCGAGCTCGAGCAGGTGCGGGAGTCCTATGGCGATGCTCGTCGCACCGAGATCATCAAGGACCACACAGACCTCAGTCTCGAGGACCTGATCCTGCCGGAAGAAGTCGTGGTGACGCTGTCACACGGCGGCTATGCGAAGGCCCAGCCGATAGACGTGTACCAGGCGCAGCGCCGCGGCGGCCGCGGCCGCTCGGCTGCGAAGGTCAAGGACGAAGACTTCATCGACAAGCTGTTCGTCGCGAACACTCACGACACGCTGTTGTGCTTTTCGAGTCGCGGCAAGATGTACTGGCTCAAGGTATACCAGGTACCGCAGGCGAGCCGCGGTTCGCGGGGCAAGCCTATCGTGAACCTGCTGCCGCTCGAGGCGGGCGAGCGCATAAATGCCGTCTTGCCGATACGGCAGTTTGACGCCGATTGTTTCGTCTTCATGGCCACCAGCACCGGGCGCGTAAAGAAAACGCCCCTGAGCCTGTTTTCGCGACCTCGAACCAGCGGCATCATCGCTATCGACCTGCGCGCCGATGATCGGCTGGTAGACGTTGCCATCACCGACGGCAAGCAGGAGATCATGCTGTTCGCGAGCAATGGAAAGGCCATCCGTTTCAGCGAAGACGATGTTCGGCCGATGGGTCGAGGCGCCGCAGGAGTGCGCGGCCTCAAGCTCGAGTCCGGTCATGACCTCATCGCCTTGTTGATCGTCGGCGAGGGCCTGGTGCTGTCCGCGACCGAGAACGGGTTCGGCAAGCGCACCGCAATCGATGAGTTCCCGATACAGGGTCGCGGCGGGCGCGGCGTGATCGGGATCCAGACAACAGAGCGCAACGGGCGGACAGTCGGCGCACTTCAGGTGAACGAGGACGACGAGATCATGCTGATCAGTTCCAGCGGGACGCTCGTGCGGACTCCCGTCAGCGACATCTCGATTATCGGTCGCAACACCCAGGGCGTGCGCCCGATTCGGGTAGAGGCGGGCGAGCGCCTGGTTGGCCTTGCGAGAATCGAGGCAATGGTGGAAGAGGAATAAGATCTCCCTCACCATTTGTGCCGAACCTCATCCGACTCCCGGCTCAAGGAGAACATAGAAGCATGTCGCGGGTTTTTAATTTCAGCGCAGGACCGGCGGTTTTACCCGAAGCGGTTCTGAAGCAGGTGCGGGAGGATATTCCGGACTGGCATGGCGGTATGTCGGTGATGGAGGTCAGCCACCGTAGCAAGGAATTCATCGCCGTCGCGGAAACTGCCGAACAGGACCTCCGCGACCTGTTGTCGATTCCGGACGACTATGCAGTACTGTTCGTACAGGGCGGCGCCACGATGCAGTTTTCCATGGTGCCGTTGAACCTGACCGGTCCGGGCGATACCGTCGACTATGTGCAGACCGGAGCGTGGTCGAAAAAAGCAATCGCAGAGGCGCGGCGGTTCTGCAACGTCAACGTCGTCGCTGACAGTAGCGACAGCAACTTCTGCCACATCCCGCCGGAGAGCGACTGGCGCCTGAGCGAAGATGCCGCATACCTGCATTACACGCCCAACGAGACGATCGGCGGCGTGGAATTTCACTACGTACCGGATAGCGGAGAGGTGCCTCTCGTCGCTGACCTGTCCAGCACCATCTTGTCGCGGCCGATAGATGTTTCCCGATTCGGCATTCTTTATGCCGGTGCGCAGAAGAACATAGCGCCCGCCGGCATCACAGTGGTGGTTGTCCGCAAGGACCTGCTGTCGCGAGAGCGGGAGCAGGTGCCGACGCTGCTGACCTACAAGGTCTATGCAGAGTCCGGCTCCATGATCAACACGCCGCCAACATTCACCTGGTACGTAGCTGGCCTGGTATTCAAGCACCTCAAGGCGCAAGGCGGGCTGGAAGCAGTGGCGGAGCGCAACGCGCGAAAGGCCGCGAAACTGTACGAAGCTATCGACTCGTCATCCTATTACAGCAATCCCGTCAGCAAGGATGCCCGCTCCTGGATGAACGTTCCGTTCGTGCTCCGCGATCCGTCTGCCGACGCCAAGTTCCTGAGCGAGGCTGATGCGGCAGGCCTCCGGAACCTGAAGGGCCACCGCTCCGTCGGCGGCATGCGAGCATCGATATACAATGCGATGCCGGAAGAAGGTGTGGACAGGCTCATCGAGTTCATGCGCGACTTCGAACTGGCTAACGCCTGACCGCTGAACGATAAGTCGACTCACTCGCCAATCAACACCTGAAACGATGTACAAAATACGAACACTGAACAATATCGCCGTCGCGGGCCTTCGCAGGTTGCCGAGGGAGCGCTACGAGGTTTCTTCCGACGTTCCCCGCCCGGACGCGATCATCGTCCGCTCCGCCGACATGCACAGCATGGAAATCCCGGACACGGTAGCCGCGGTAGGACGGGCAGGCGCGGGCGTGAACAACATCCCGATCCAGGCGCTGAGCAATCGTGGTGTGCCCGTGTTCAATGCTCCCGGGGCCAATGCCAACGCCGTGAAAGAACTGGTGGCGGCATCTCTCCTGCTTGCCGCAAGGAACATCTGCAACGCGTGGGATTACGTGCGCAAGCTGGATGCCGAGGGCGACGCTCTGAGCGCGGCGGTCGAGGCCGGGAAAAAACAGTTTGTCGGCTTCGAGCTGCCAGGTCGTACGCTCGGGGTGATCGGTCTCGGCGCGATCGGCGTGGAAGTGGCCAACGTTGCCCTGGCGCTTGGCATGAAGGTCGTGGGCTTCGACCCGAAGATAACCGTTCGGCGGGCCTGGCAACTGTCGTCCGCGGTGCAACAGGTCGATACGCTCGATCGGTTGTTCAAGAAATCGAATGCCGTAACGCTGCACGTTCCTTTGATCGAGGCGACCCATCACCTCGTCAACCGGGACCGCCTGGCGTTGATGCCGCCGAAAAGCGTTTTGATCAACTTCGCCAGGGGCGGAGTGGTCGACAACGAGGCCGCGCTCGCCGCACTCGATAGCGGGCAGCTGCATGCTTACGTATGCGATTTTCCGACGCCGGAGCTGATTGCACATCCCAGGGTTGTGGCGATGCCCCATCTCGGCGCGTCCACTACCGAAGCAGAAGAAAACTGCGCCATCATGGTTGCGGAAAACATCAGGGATTATCTCGAGAACGGCAATATCAGGAACTCCGTCAACTTCCCGGAGGCGGTGATGCCGCGAACCGATGCCCACCGGATATCGATTGCTAATGCGAACGTGCCGAACATGGTAGGCCAGATATCAACTTGCCTGGCGCAGGCGGGACTCAATATAGAAGATCTTCTGAACAAGTCGCTGGGCGACCTCGCCTATACGATCGTCGATCTCGACGGACCGGTATCCGATGAAACGGTCGCCGCACTTCGCCAGATAGAAGGCGTCCTCGCGTTGCGCAGCCTCGGCAAGCCAGAATCCTGAGCGGCACGCGACTACCCGCACCGAAAACGGAACATAAATGGCCAAAGCCCCACCCCAGGACGACAAGGCGCAGCTGGCAGCGATGCGCAGACGCATCGACGAAGTCGATCAGCAGATCCAGGATCTTCTGAACGAACGCGCGACCTACGCGCAGCAGGTGGGATTGACAAAGGGCGAGCTCGCATCGGCAGTCGATTATTATCGCCCGGAACGCGAAGCGGCTGTCTTGCGGGCGGTCCAGGCGCGAAACAAGGGGCCGCTCAAGGACGAGGAGATGCTGCGGCTTTTCCGCGAAATCATGTCGGCCTGCCTTGCGCAGCAGGAACCGCTGAAGGTGGGTTTCCTAGGGCCTGAGGGAACGTTCACACAGGCGGCAGTCTACAAGCACTTCGGCCATTCAGTTCGCGCATTGCCGTTCGCCACGATCGACGAGGTGTTCCGCGAAGTCGAGAGCGGTGCCGCCGACTTCGGTGTAGTGCCTATCGAAAACTCCACCGAAGGCACGGTCAATAATACGCTCGACATGTTTCTCACTTCGCCGCTGAAGATTGGCGGCGAAATCGAACTCGGTATCGAGCAACATTTGCTGGGCCGCATGGTATCGCTCGAGAAGATCGAGCGCGTCTGCGCACACGAGCAGGCGCTTGCACAATGCCGGGGATGGCTACGGGAATACCTGCCGCACGTCGACCTGATCGGCGTCAGCAGCAATGCCGTCGGGGCACGACGAGCGCGCGACGAGCAAGGCACGGCTGCCATCGGCGGCGAAACTGCTGCGGAGGTTTACAACCTCGAGTACCTGGTACGGAATATCGAAGATCGGCCGGATAATGCGACGCGCTTTCTCGTCATAGGCAGGGAGCTGTTGGCGGCCAGCGGTGATGACAAGACTACGGTCCTTGTTTCAACCGCTGACACGGCCGGTGGCGCAGGTGTATTGCACGCATTGTTGCAGCCGTTCGCAACGCACGGCGTGAACATGACACGGATTGAATCGCGACCCTCGCGACGCAAAAACTGGGATTACGTCTTTTTCGTAGATCTCGATGGTCATGCCGAGCAGACGCCACTGTCGGACGCGTTGCGCGAACTGAAAGAGATCAGTTCGCTATACCGCGTCCTCGGCGCCTACCCTAAAGCCGTCGGTTAACCACAAGCGCGATGCAGTACATCGTCAAGCCAGCGCCGCTGCGAGGGGGCTGTATAGCCGTGCCGGGAGATAAATCCATCTCCCATCGCGCATTAATGCTCGGCGCGATTGCCGAGGGGGATAGCCTCGTTACCGGATTCCTGCCGGGCGAGGACTGCAAGGCGACGCTCGCGGCGCTGCGAAGCATGGGAGTGAGCATCGAGGAACTCGATGGTACTACGCTGAGGATCTCGGGTGTCGGAATTCACGGCCTGCAACCGCCGGCCGCCCCACTGAACATGGGAAATTCGGGAACGGCCATGCGGCTCTTTTCCGGTTTGCTGTGCGGCCAGGCATTCGCCACCACACTCACAGGCGATGCCTCGCTTTCGGGTCGACCGATGGCGCGGGTGATCGATCCGCTCTGCCGGATGGGCGCCAGCATCGATAGCAACAACGGGTTGCCACCACTGACCATTCATGGCGGTCGCAAGCTCTCTGGAATCGTTTACTCGCTGCCGGTTGCCAGCGCACAGGTGAAGTCCGCGATCCTGCTCGCCTCGCTGTATGCCGAGGGCCATAGCAACCTCGTCGAGCCCGCGACGAGCCGCGATCATACGGAGCGCATGCTGCAATGTTTTGGAGCGAAGCTCGAGACGGCGGACGGCGAAATTCGGATCCCGGGCAAGCAGGTTCTGCAAGCGGCAGACGTCGATGTTCCGGCCGACCTCTCGTCGGCCGCATTCATAATGCTGGCAGCGCTCCTCGCGCCGGAGTGCGAGGTGGTACTGAGACGGGTGGGGGTAAACCCGACCCGGTCCGGGATCATCGAGATACTCCGGCAGATGGGAGCGGCAATAGAGATCGAACTGTGCCCTTCGAATGGGCCGGAACCAGTGGCCGATATAAGGGTCAGATCGTCCGCGCTGCACGGCGTCGATGTGGACCCGTCACTGGTCTCGCTGGCTATTGATGAATTTCCCGTGCTCTTTGTTGCTGCTGCCGCCGCCAAAGGCCGCACCCGGTTCACCGGTATCGGCGAACTGCGCGTCAAGGAAAGCGACCGCATCAGCACGATGGCGGAGGGCTTGCGGAGGCTCGGAATCCAGGTACAGGAAACGGAGGACGGAGCCAGTGTGTTCGGCGGTGCCTTCACTGGAGGAACTGTGGCAAGCCACGGCGATCACCGAGTGGCAATGTCCCTTGCCATCGCCGGAACCGTCGCTGCTTCGCCGGTCACTGTTCTGGATACCGATGCGGTTGATACCTCCTTCCCCGGTTTTGTAGCTTGCCTGCGAGCCGCAGGAGCCGACATCTCCATCGCGCAGGCGCCCCCGACGCCGTGAACGCAGTATCCGGGTCGTCAGACGCTCCCGTGATCGCTATTGACGGGCCCAGCGGTTCGGGCAAGGGCACGGTCGCGAGGCGCGTCGCAGACGCCCTTGGATGGCGCCTTCTGGACAGTGGCGCGCTTTACCGCCTGACCGCGCTGGCAGCCGAGCGGAGCGGGCAGGACGACGCACCGGAGAGCGTCCTGGCGCAGATTGCGGCGAACCTGGACGTCCGGTTCGCCGTGGATGCAAACGGGCAGGAGCAGGTGTGGCTCACCGGGGAGGACGTGACGGGCGACATACGTACCGAGGAGTGTGGGCGGCGCGCCTCGAGGGTTGCCGCCTTGCCGGCCGTGCGCGAGGCCCTGCTTGGCCTGCAGCGCGGCTTCCGGCAGCCTCCCGGGCTGGTGGCCGACGGCCGGGACATGGGCACCGAGGTCTTCCCGGATGCGACCCTGAAAGTGTTCCTCACTGCCAGTGCGGAGGAGCGCGCGCGCAGGCGTTATAAGCAGTTGAAAGACAAGGGTATTGATGTTAGCCTTCCCGCCCTTTCACAGCACATCGAAGACCGTGACAGGCGGGATTCGGAGCGAACGGTCGCCCCCTTGCGTGCTGCCGAAGACGCGCGGTTGCTGGATTCCAGCAACCTGGACGTTGATGATGTTGTTCGGACCGTGCTGGCTTGGGTGCAGGAGCGATTGCCTGCAGTTTAGTTTTTGTAGTTGTTTTTCTCGTAAGTGTTTCTCATGGATCCGGACAAGGAGTCCGGTTTCTTTTTTTAACGTTAACCGTTCGCCGAAGGAAGCGGTGGAACGAATGGGTTGAGGATCAAAACAAGGTCCTCTGGTTTAAATCACATGTCTGAAAGTTTCGCTGAATTATTTGAAGAGAGTTTTGCCAGTCAACACATAAAACCCGGTTCGATCATTACCGGCAGGGTTGTCGCGGTAAACGCTGACGTTGTTATCGTCAGCGCCGGCCTCAAGTCAGAGGCCGTCATTCCCATAGAACAATTTCAAAATGAGAAAGGTCAGGCCGAAGTAACTGTCGGCGACGAAATCGAGGTAGCCCTCGATGCCGTCGAAGACGGTTTTGGCGAGACACGCCTATCGCGCGAGAAAGCCATTCGCGCCAGGACGTGGACCGAGCTCGAAAAAGCCTTCGAAAAAGGCGAAGTTGTGCAAGGTGTCATAAACGGCAGGGTCAAGGGCGGCTTTACGGTCGAGATCGACAACGTGCGGGCATTCCTGCCGGGGTCGCTGGTCGACGTGCGGCCGGTGCGGGACCCCGCGTACCTCGAAGGCAAGAGCCTGGAGTTCAAGGTCATCAAGCTCGACCAGCGGCGCAACAACGTTGTCGTGTCGCGGCGTGCAGTCGTTGAACAGGAGTACAGCGCGGAGCGCGAGGAACTGCTGGAGAGCCTGCAGGAAGGCAACGTCGTCAAGGGTATCGTCAAGAACCTCACCGACTACGGTGCGTTCGTGGACCTGGGCGGCATCGATGGTCTGCTGCACATAACCGATATGGCGTGGAAACGGGTCAAGCATCCGTCCGAAGTGGTTAACGTCGGCGACGAGATTGAAGTCAAGATCCTGAAGTTCGACCGCGAACGCCAGCGCGTTTCGCTCGGTATCAAGCAACTGGGTGACGATCCGTGGCACGATCTCGCCAGGCGCTATCCGCCAGGTTCCCGTATCTTCGGCAAGATCACGAACATCGCCGATTACGGTTGTTTCGTGGAAATTGAAGAAGGTGTCGAAGGCTTGGTCCACGTGTCCGAAATGGACTGGACGAACAAGAACGTCAATCCCGCCAAGGTGGTGCAGGTTGGCCAGGAAGTCGAGGTAATGGTCCTGGAGATCGACGAGGAGCGGCGCCGGATTTCGCTTGGCATCAAGCAATGCCAACCGAATCCGTGGGCAGAGTTCTCGGCAACCGTAAACCGCGGCGACAAGGTTTCCGGGCAGATCAAGTCAATTACCGACTTCGGCATCTTCATCGGCCTGGACGGCGGCATCGACGGCCTCGTCCACCTGTCGGATATCTCCTGGGACCTGCCAGGTGAAGAAGCGGTCCACAACTATCGCAAGGGGCAGGAGATTGAAGCCGCTGTGCTGGCGATCGACGCCGAGCGTGAACGGATTTCACTCGGCATCAAGCAGCTGGACAAGGATCCTTTCTCCGGTTGGCTGGCCGAACATCCAAAGAACTCGGTTGTGAAAGGTGTGGTAACCGAAGTGGATGCACGTGGAGCGGTGGTCGACCTGGGTGACGGTGTTACCGGCTCACTGCGAGCCTCGGAGCTTGCTCGCGGACGGGTCGACGATGCGCGCACCGTCCTGAAAGTTGGTGATGAGATCGAAGCGAAGTTCACGAACGTAGATCGCAAGAACCGAAGCGTCGCGCTGTCGGTGAAGGCGAAGGAAGTTCATGAAGAAGCGGAAGCGCTCAGCACCTACAAGTCCGATTCTGGCACGACTCCGACGGGAACGACGCTCGGAGAGCTGCTGAAAGAAAAGATGACGGGCGGCGCGGATCAGTAAAAAAAGACTGGCCCGGACCAGGTGGTCCGGGCTATATTTCTTTTGTAATCGCCGGGTTACATGGACAGGTATCAGATATAAAAAGCGAAGCGTGTTATGACAAAATCTGAACTCATCGAAATGATCGCAAGGAAGCAGAAGCATCTCCCGGCAAAAGATGTAGAACTGGCGGTCAAGCATCTGCTGGACCTGATGAGCGACGCGCTTGCGAGGGGAGAGCGTATCGAGATCCGCGGATTCGGCAGTTTCTCGCTGCACTTTCGTCCGCCGCGCATCGGCCGGAACCCGAAGACGGGGGAGGCCGTAGCCTTGTCCGGTAAGTACGTCCCGCATTTCAAGCCGGGTAAGGACCTGCGCGAAAGAGTCAACGCCAGCCGCGAATTCCCGATCAAGAACTAAAGCGGCAGGTGTGCCGGAGTCGGGGCTTCCTTCAGTTCGGTTTATCCCGGACTATTCATGAATCACCCCGATAGTCCGGGTTAACATAGTCTTCCAACCAGTGCGCAGCGGACGATTGCTGCCGGTTCCCGGTTGATACGGAGCGGGCGAATGTTCAAACGAATCGGGGCGGTTCTTCTGGTGCTGCTCATCCTCGGCTTGATGCTGGTATTCACCCGGCTCAACCCGGGCACGATCGACATCGACCTCGCCGTTGCCAAAGTCGAGTCTTCCATCCCGCTCGCCTTCACCATTGCGTTCGCGACGGGTTGGCTGTTCGGCCTTTTGTGCATGTCTTTCGTCGCCATGAGACTGATCAACGAAAGACGACGCCTCCGCAGGTCGTTGCGCAATACCGAGGTTGAAGTCAGCAGCCTGCGCAATTTGCCCCTGTCCGATGCCGACTGAGTCTACATTTCTCCTCGCGGGACTTTTCCTGTTGCTGGTGGCCGCCGGCTGGGCATTGGGTCGCTTCGGCGAGCGGGAAGAGCGGGAAGGTGTGCCTCCTCCGCCACTCAACGTCGACTACCTCAAGGGTCTAACGTTCCTGTTGAACGAACAGACGGACCAGGCCCTGGAGCATTTCCTGAAGATGGTCCGGGTCGACGACAAGACCATCGAGACGCACTTCGCGCTCGGTAGCCTGTTCCGCCGCCGCGGAGAAGTCGACCGGGCAATCCGTATCCACCAGAACATCATCGCCCGGCCGGACCTTGCGTCGGAGCAGCGCGACCAGGCGCTTTTTTCACTCGCCAAGGACTACTTGCGTGCAGGGCTGCTGGATCGCGCGGAAAAGCTGTTCGTCCGTCTCTCGCAAGGCTCCCGCTACCAGGTCGAAGCCCTCGAGCAGCTCTGCCGCATTTACGAACAGGAGCGGGAATGGCAGCACGCCATCGATGCAGGACAGAAACTGGAAGTCCTGAGCGGCAAGTCGCTTGCCCTGCAAATCGCTCACTACTACTGCGAGTTGGCCGAGCAGGCCGCCGCGAAGAAGGATTTCGCCGCCGCCCGTGCCTTCGTCAAGAAGGCGCAGAGCGGACGTCCCAGGACACTCAGGGGCGCACTGACGCGCGCGGAGATTGCTCAGGCGACAGACGATACGAAGACGGCGCTGCGCCTCTATCATCGAATCATCGACGAGAGCACCTACCTGATCACCGAGGCGCTTCCGAAACTCGTGGAGATCCACGCAAGGGAAGGTTCCATGGAGGAACTGGAAAAGGACTTGCGGGCCATGCTCGACAAGAATCCGCAAATGACGACAGATGTGGCCTATACGGCGATCGTCAACAACATCGGCGGAGTACAGGTCATCGACGAGTGTGTTGAAAACTACATGCTCAATGAACCGACGTTGACCGAGTTCATCGATCTGCAGCGCATTGACGAAGCCGGCAAGAGCAAGCGTGACGCCGCGATCGTAAAGGTGCGTTCGGCCCTTAGCCGGCTGGCGGCGTCTACGCCGCGCTACAAGTGTACGGAGTGTGGTTTCTCCAGCCAGCGGCTGCTATGGCAATGCCCGAGCTGCAAGAACTGGGAAACGCAGCGACCGTTCACGCGCGTCCAGTTCGACTCGCTGTTGCAACGTAGCATCGCGGTCGACTAAAAGGATCCTGCACGCGAATTCCCTACGCAGTCCATTTCCGCTTAAACACCTGAAATTCATCGGCGGCAATACACTCGCGATCGACCTAATCTCCCCATCGAACCACGTCGCCGGTCCTGAACTCAGGTCGAGTAATGGCGGCGACGACAGGGAAGATCCAATCGTCAGGAGCAGAGTATGAAAAACATCAAGTATTGCTTGTCGCTGTTCGTTTTCCTGCTGGCCGGTTCGGCGCTGGCCGGTCCCGTCGACGTCAATACGGCGGACGCAGCCACGCTTTCTGCAGAGCTGCAGGGCATCGGCATGTCGAAGGCAGTCGCAATAGTCGAATACCGTGAAGCAAACGGACCGTTCAAGAGCCCGGATGACCTGATCCTCGTGAAGGGGATTGGTGAGCGCACCATCGAGTTGAACCGCGACAACATCCTGGTTCAGCCGGAGGGTTCTTCGAAATAATTGCACAGATCTTGTAGTTTTTACCGCTTGTGCCGGCTTGCCCGGCACAGGCGTTAACTACTAGCGAAACGCACACGTTGTGCGCTCACACTCCCGCGTTTGAGCCAGATTGTTTATCATCCATTTCTGTTTCAGACGTTGGAGATTCTTTTGGCCAAGCCTATTCGATCTGCCGTATTTCCTGTCGCCGGACGGGGTACCCGCTTTCTGCCAGCCACTAAAGCCAGTCCGAAGGAAATGCTGCCGGTCGTGGACAAGCCGCTGATCCAGTACGCGGTGGAAGAGGCAATTGCGGCAGGGGCAACCAAGCTCGTGTTCGTCACCGGGAGCTCCAAGCGCGCCATCGAGGATCATTTCGACTCCGATCCCGAACTCGAGAAGGCCTTGTCGGGATCCGGCAAGGAGGACCTTCTGCAGTCCATCCAGGGAATCGTTCCTCCCGGGGTGTCCTGCATTTATATCCGCCAGGGCGAGCCGCTGGGTCTCGGCCATGCTGTTCTCTGCGCCCGTCCGGCGATAGGCGACGAACCGTTCTTCGTACATCTCGCGGACGACCTGATTGCCGGTGAGCCTTCCTGCCTGTCCCAGATGGCCGCGGAACACCAGCGTCACGGAGGCAGTGTCATCGCAGTCGAGACGGTGCCGGAGGAGGACACGTCCAGCTACGGCATCGTAGCCGTCGAAAAGGAGCCCGACGGCGCGCAAAGAATTCGCCAGATTGTCGAAAAGCCGAAACCCGCGGATGCACCGAGTAACCTCGCCGTGGTCGGCCGCTATCTTCTCGCTGCCGATGTATTCGACAAGCTAGAGAGAACGACACGAGGTGCCGGGGGAGAAATCCAGTTGACGGACGCCATCGCCGACATGCTGGAGGAGTCGCCGGTTTATGCTTATGCGTTCAGCGGAGAGCGGTTCGACTGTGGAAACAAGCTCGGGTACCTCAAAGCGTCGGTAGCGTACGGACTGGCACACCCGGAAATCGGTGAGGCATTTCGGGCGCACCTGCGCGGCGTTCTGGGTTGACCCTCTTCACATCCGGCCGCTAACCCACGACCAGGCGTCGCAGCCAGTCAACCAACACCGTTGGCAGGAGCTCCGGGCGTGGCAGCATGGCATAGTGCCGCTCGCCGAACATTGCAGGCAGGTAATTAGCTGCTTGCCTGTCTATGGTGAGGCAAAAGGGACTGATGCCCTGCAGCTTCGTTTCATTCACGGCCTGGCGCATATCTTCTACGCCGTAGCGGCCATCGTAATGGTCGACATCGTTGGGCTTCCCGTCTGACAACAGCAGCAGGAGCCTGTGTTCGGCATTTTGCTGCATCAGCATTGTCGTCACGTGCCGCAAGGCTGCGCCGGCACGGGTATAGCGCTCCGGTTCCAGCGCTGCGATCCGAAGGGCAACATCGTTGTCGTAGTGTTCGTCGAAGCGCTTGATCTCACGCACGGTGACTCCATGAGGGCCTTCGCCGGAAAAAGCGTGCACAGAATAAGGCTCGGCCATGCCTTCGAGCGCGATGCACACCAGCAGGAGCGCTTCCCGTTCCACATCGATTACGCGCCTGCTGGCGGAAACCCAGCCGTCGGTTGAGCCACTGGTATCGATGAGCAGGCTGATGGCCATGTTCCGCCGCGCGGCGCGGCGTGTCTCATAAAGCCCGTCGGCCATCGGTAGCCCGGCGCGGAAGTCGGCGTAATTGTCGATACAGGCGCCGAGATCCAGCTCGTCACCTTCAAGCTGTTTGCGTAAACGGACCCGCTGCGATCGCAACATTTCGAACCGCCGGCGAATCGCGGTCAGCATCGCGTGATGCTGGTCGAGGGTCTTATCTACCCACAGTTGCGGTCCGCACGGCGCCCGCATGCTCCGCACAGTCGCTGCAGCATCCTTGTAAGCATTGATGCGAAAGTCCCACTCCGGATAGTTGATACGCAATCCTCCTTCCTCCGTTGAACTGGCTTCGCTCGTGGACCGGGCGTCCGGAGGATCATCCGAAAGCAGCACTTCCTTCGGTCGGCCCGGTGTTGACACCAGCCGTGCTTCCGGAAGCTCCGACATCGAATCGGCGAACTCCTCGGCGGCTGTCTGGTCGTCACGATCCGTCGGACGCTGTGCTCCCATGGGGTCTTCGATGTGCTGCTCGGGCTGTGCGGACTGAATCATCCAGGCGCCAGGCTCCTGCTTGTCCTCGTCTTCGTCGGCTTCCCGCACGTCCGGCCGGCGATCGAGGCGCGCTCCGCGAGGCGTTGGCGAATCGTCCGAATCATCGTCTGACGAGGCCGTGCCGGCCGCAGCCGACATCCTTGCCGGACTCGCAGGACGCAGGTCGCCCGTCCACAGGTCCTTGTACATCGGCCGAACTCCGGTGATGCCATCCGGGGCAACCTTCGCCGCGAGCTCACGCGCCAGTTCCGCGGAACGCGCCGGGGATTCGCTGACGGGCAGCTCCGGACAGGGCGCGGTGCAGTCGGTGCGCAGTACCTGCCTTACCAGTTCTTCCAAAGGCAGGCGGGCAGCGGGGAATTCCGCCAACGCAGGACGCCGCGACAACGCGTCCCGGCGCAACTCATTCAGCGGTGCTCGCACCCCGGGAAGAAGGCGAACGAGGTCCTGGTCTGCCGCGTCCGCTTCCAGCAACAGGTACAGGTCGCGCTTAAGCGCATCGGATAAGGCGGGTGCGGCCGCCGCACTGCCGCGCGCAGCCCGGGAAGCCTGCTGCAGCGCCACTATCCGAAACCGACGGAGAATGGTCGCATCGTCTTGCGCATCGATGCGGGCGGGCAGCCATATGTTGGCCCCGTCGGTCGCGGGAATCGCCTGAGAGACGCGGGGTCTGTCGTGGCGTTCGAACAGTTTCACCAGCAGAGTGACCGGCGCCGGATTCTGCGCAACTCGCAACGGGTAACTTGTCCCGAACACCGCCGCGATCAATAAATCGAGGCGACGGGCTATGTCGGAAAATGCCAGCGGTTGTAGCGCATCAGGGCCCGCGGCATGGCGGCGCCACAGGTCCTGCATGAATACCGTGGCGTGGCGAGCCGCATCCGTGATGAGATCTTCTGCTTCAGCCATGCCTCAGCCGCAAAGGAAGAGCCTGCCGCCCAGACTTCTCACACGAAAGTGGCGTCGACCAGGTCGCTCATCGCGGCAACAAGTGAGGCATCGTCCGACAGCGGTGATACCAGGGCCGCGTAGCAGGCTTCCCGTACGTCTATGCCGCTCGCGATCAGCCTTCCCGCGGCAATGAGCAGGCGCGTGCTCGGGACTTCGTCAAGCCCGCGATCCTTCAGCTTTCGCAGGCTGTGACCGAGCGAGACGAGCGCATGTGCCGTCGCATGATCAGTCCCGCCTTCGTGAGCGACGATAGAGGCTTCCAGGTCAACGGGCGGAAAATCGAAATCCAGGGCGACGAAACGCTGGCGCGTGCTGGGTTTGAGATCTTTCAGCATGCGCTGATAGCCAGGGTTGTATGAGATCACGAGCTGGAAACCGGGTGCTGCCGCAACGACTTCACCGGTCTTGTCGATCGGCAGGATGCGCCGGTAGTCTGTTAATGCGTGCAGCACGACGACCGTATCCTGGCGCGCCTCGACTACCTCGTCGAGGTAACAGATAGCGCCATCGCGAACGGCCCGGGTCAGTGGACCGTCCTGCCACACCGTACCGTCGTGCCGGATCAGGAAACGTCCGATCAGGTCGCTGGCGGTCAGGTCATCGTGACAGGAAATAGTGACGAGCGGACGGCGGAGCCGCCATGCCATGTGCTCGACGAAGCGCGTCTTCCCGCATCCCGTGGGTCCCTTGAGCATGACCGCCAGGCATCCGGCGTGACAGCGCTCGAAAATCGGGATTTCGTTCCCCAGCGGAACGTAGTAAGGCTCGGTGTCCCCGGGTACCGCGAGTGCAGGTTTCGTGGAGACGCCACCGGCCATCAGGTGCTCTGCGGTACCGTCTCGCCCGGTCGTCTCAGCCCCGGCGCCTCTTCATCGACCGTCTCGAAACGTGGCGGGTAACGGAAGAAATCGACGATGAAGAAGATCACGCCTACGGTGAAGATGGATGCCGTGATGATAAGCATGAGGAAATGCACCTGGATTTTGAGCTGGGTATCGAGATAGCCGAGGCCGAGAATGCGCTCCAGGTAAACCTGGGCGATGCCGGCCGTTGCGAACGACAATGTCATGCCGAACATGCCGGCAAGCTGCAGCCAGAACGCGGCGTACCCCAGCATCGACCCGCCTTCTTTCCTGCCGCGGGTGAGGCTCGGCAATGCGTACGTGATCATCGCCATGGTGATCATCGCGTAGGCTCCGTAGAAAGCCGCGTGCCCGTGCATGGCCGTGATCAATGTGCCATGAGTCCATTTGTTCACGCTCGGCCAGGTGTGGGCGAGACCGAGGAGGCCGGCGCCGAACATGGTGAACAGCGCACTGCCGATGGTCCAGTGCAGCGCCAGCGTGTTTGGATGAGAGAATCCGGAGCGCCGCATCGCATAGTAGGCGTACATGGCCATCCCGATCAGTGCGAGGGGCTCGAGCGCGCTGAAGAACCCGCCGATGGGCAACCAGTAGTACGGTACGCCGACCCAGTAGTAATGGTGCGCCGTACCGAGAATTCCGGCAAAGAACACGAGCCCGACAATCACGTAAAGCCATTTATCCATCACTTCCCGGTCGGCGCCGGAAAGGCGGATCAGGAGATAGGCGAGGAATCCGCCTTGGATCATCTCCCATACGCCTTCCACCCACAGGTGGATCGTCCACCAGCGATAGAAGATCGATATCGTGTAGTTTTCGTAGTGCAGCAGGGCCGGCAGGTAAAGAACGGCGGCGCTCGCCAGCCCGAGTAGCAGGACGCCTTCCGTGGTGGTAAAGCGGCCGGATTGTTTGATGGTCCTGCCGACGTTATAAAGAAATATCAGCATCACGATGACGATCGTGATCTTGTGGGGCAGCGGCTGCTCCAGCAGTTTGTTCCCGGTGCCATATCGAAACAGGTAGCCGATAACTGCCGTCACGCCCATGATCACCCACAGGATCAGCTGTATGTAGGCGAGCTTGACGCTGTAGATCTCGGTGCGCGATTCCGACGTGACCATCCAGTAAGTCGCACCCATGAACCCTGTCAGCACCCAGACGATGAGCAGGTTCGTGTGGATCACCTTCGTAACGTCGAAAGGAAGAATGTACAGCAGCGGATCGGGTCCGAGATACTTGGCGGCGGAAAGGAGCCCGAAGAGCAGTTGCAGCCCGAAGAGCACCATCGCAACCGCGAAGTACCAGTAGGCAACGGACTGTGATCTATATTGCATTTCGGCACTCCCTCTCGTTTTTCTTTGGTGTTGCTTCCAACGGGCCTTCCTTCATGGGCGCTATCGAAGGCTGGCCAGGTAGGCTACCAGGTGATCGATTTGTTCCTCCGTCAGGGTGTCGCCATAGGTAGTCGGCATGAAAGACTGTCCACCGGCGGAGTACATCCCCCCCGGCACCAGGTAGGCGCTGGGGCTAACGATGGATTCGCGGATGTAGGATTCAGCGTCCTGAGCGTCGCCCTGGTACTCGGGCGAATCTATGATATTCAGAGCTCGGGTACCCACACCGGCCATCGTCGGGCCGGCCATGTTGACGCCGGGTGCAATGGAGTGGCAGGCATTGCAGGCAGGAGTAGCCGTCAGGAACAGGGCTTCCCCGAGGGCGACCGGGTTGCTCTCGGCTGTCACTGGACGGGCACCGGGCGGCTTGCGCTGAGCATCAACGGCACCTTCCTCCGCGCCCGTCTGCTGGAAAGCGGACATCGCCGTGCCGGGGATTGACGATCCCGTCACCAGGATCGGCCGGGGCGGCCAACCCTGGTTATCCACTTCACTGACCCAGTCGAGAAAGGTGATGAGATCGGCGATGTCCTTGTCGCTCAGGTCCTGTCTTGGCATCAGGCGCCGATGGGTATCCTCGTCGTAGAAGTCCGCAGGATTCTTCATGTATGCGGTCAGGTATGCCTCGCCGCGCAACTTCGTGATCTTCGTGAGATCCGGCGCGTAGTAGGCGCCTTCGCCGAACAGCGTGTGGCAGTTGATGCAGTTGTTGTCGTGCCATACATCCTTGCCGTGTATGACCTCGGGCGTGATGTTCTCGGCGTTTGTCAGCTCGGGAAACTGCCGGTGGCTATCTGCTGTCAGCACCAGGAATGCCAGTGCGGCCATTCCCGTGCAGGCGATAGCGAAGTGGCGGGACTGTCTCTTGTTCATTATTGAGTCCCCTCGAGGTTAAACGCCGATACCGTTGAAGTAGCGGAGGCTGATGTAGCTCGCGTACACCATACCGACCACCATTAGCAGGAGGACGACATAGGCGAAAATCTTTAAGGACTTGGCGAGAGCATTCTGCATGACTGCTCCTTTCGGTGGACGCGCCAGGATGGCACCGTCACAGTCTGCCAGTTTTAACCGTGGGGCTCCAGACCGGCAGCCGCGAAAACCTGGAGGACGCACAAACGCCGCGTTAACAGACTGCTTGATCTTTAGTCATTCGCGTTTGCTGCAATTGCCCGTTAGAGTCACGGGCAATTGGCAGCAAGCAATCGGAAGATGGCTCCCCGGGCCGGACTCGAACCAGCGACCAATTGATTAACAGTCAATCGCTCTACCAACTGAGCTACCGGGGAATAGATGTGAGGATGTGCGATCCTTGGCAGGGCTGGCATTCTGGTCCAGCCCGGAAATCAAGTCAAGGGAAGCAAACCCGCGCAAACACAGCAGTTACGGTTGCAGAGGCCGACATCAGGTCAGCGCTTTCTTCAACCTTGCCACCGCTTCGCGCAATGTGTCGAGAGAGCAGGCAAACGAGATCCTGAGGCAGCCGGGGGCGCCAAACGCGCTGCCGGGCACCATGGCGACGTCCGCCCTGTTCAGCAGGAAGGACACCAGTTCCGCATCATTGGCGATCCCCAGCTTCTCGAGGGCGCCCGTGACTCTTGGAAATGCGTAGAAGGCGCCGTCCGTCTCGCGGCACTCGAAGCCCGGAATGTCATTGAGCGCGGCGACGATAAAAGCGTGTCTTTCCTTGTAGGCATCCCGCATCTGCCCCACGCAGGTTTGGTCGCCGTTCAGCGCGGCCGTTGCGGCCACCTGGGATATGCTGCAGGGATTGGAGGTGCTCTGGCTCTGGATCGTCTTCATCGCCGAGATGATGGCAGGTGGCCCGCCGGCATAGCCGATTCGCCAGCCCGTCATCGCATAGCATTTCGACACTCCATTGATGGTCACGGTGCGGTCGTATAGTTCGGGACACGCTTCCGCGAAGCTGCAAAAAGGTTCTTCCACCCAATGGATGTGCTCGTAAATCTCGTCGCTCGCGATGAGGATGCGTGGGTGTGCTTTCAGGACCTCGCCCAGCTCCACGAGCTGTTGCCGCGAATAGCAGGCGCCTGTCGGGTTCGAAGGGCTGTTGAGGAACAGGAAGCGCGTCTTCGGCGTGATGGCTTTTTCGAGCTGCCCGGGAGAGATAAGGAACCCGCTGTCGATATCAGTGTCGATAATGACTGGTTCGGCTTCCGCGAGCCTGATCATGTCCGGATACGATACCCAGTAAGGTGCCGGTACGATGGCTTCGTCGCCGGGCCCGAGGACTGCCTGGCACGCGTTGAAACAGGTTTGCTTGGCGCCGCTCGATACCAGGATTTGCGCCGGCTCGTAGTGAAGCGAATTGTCGCGGGCAAATTTGGCCTGTATCGCACGCTTGAGGTCCATTGTTCCGTCAATGGGCGTGTAGCGGGTTTCGCCGTCGTCAATCGCCTTCTTGCCGGCTTCGCGGATATGGTCAGGCGTCGGGAAATCCGGCTCGCCCGCACCGAGACTTATGATATTGCGGCCAGCGGCACGCAGCTCTGCGGCGAGTGCAACGACAGCACTGGTCGGCGAGGGCTTCACCCGGGCCATACGTTTTGAAACTGCTACACTACTCACCGAATAACACTCCATGAAACCGTCACGCATAGTACGTCAATCAACAACTCTGCCCAAGAAGAGCGGGGTAGACGAACGCGAGCGCCTGACGCTCGTGTCCAAGTACCAGCCGGCGGGTGACCAGTCGGCCGCCATCGCAGGCCTGGTGGAAGGACTGGGGGACGGCCTGGCGCGGCAGACTCTGCTCGGTGTGACGGGCTCCGGCAAGACCTTCACGATGGCGAGCGTCATTCAGGAGGTGCAGCGGCCGGCCATCATTCTCGCCCCGAACAAGACGCTGGCTGCCCAGCTTTATGGGGAGATGCGTGAATACTTTCCGCGAAACGCGGTGGAGTACTTCGTCTCCTACTATGATTACTACCAGCCGGAGGCCTATGTACCGAGTTCCGACACATACATAGAGAAAGACGCTTCGATTAACGAGCACATCGAGCAGATGCGCCTGTCCGCCACCAAGGCGCTGATCGAGCGCAACGACGCCATCATCGTCGCAACGGTATCGGCGATTTACGGCCTGGGTGACCCGGAAGCCTACTTCAGCATGGTGCTGCACCTCGACCGCGGCGAGCGCATCGACCAGCGCCAGATTCTCCGCCGGCTGGCGGAGATGCAGTACAAGCGCAATGAGCTGGAACTGTCGCAAGGCAACTACCGGGTCCGGGGGGACGTCATCGACGTGTTTCCGGCCGAATCGGAGCGTGACGCGGTCCGCATCGAGCTGTTCGACGATGAAGTGGAGTCGCTGTCCTACTTCGACCCGCTGACGGGCGAGGTACTGCGGCGGGTGCCGCGACTGACAATCTTTCCGAAGACGCATTACGTAACGCCGCGGGAGCGCCTCCTGGCCGCGGTGGACGAGATCCGGATCGAGTTGAGAGAAAGGCTGGAGTACCTTCGTCAGGTCAATAAACTCCTTGAAGCACAACGACTTGAGCAAAGAACCTTATTTGATTTAGAGATGATACGCGAGCTGGGTTACTGCCAGGGCATCGAGAATTACTCGCGCTACCTGTCGGGCCGGGCGGAAGGCGAGCCGCCACCGTGCCTGTTCGACTACGTACCGGACGACGCGTTGCTCATCATCGACGAGAGCCACGTAACGGTTCCACAACTCGGCGGCATGTACCGGGGAGACCGGTCGCGTAAGGAAACGCTGGTGGAGTATGGATTTCGACTACCGTCGGCGCTCGACAACCGGCCGCTGCGCTTCGACGAATTCGAGCGCCTGTCGCCACAGACCCTCTATGTGTCGGCAACTCCCGGCGACTACGAGCTGAAACATTCGGACAAGGTAGTTGAACAGCTGGTTCGTCCCACGGGGCTGGTGGACCCGGAAGTCGAAGTGCGGCCGGCGAGAACCCAGGTGGACGACGTTCTTTCCGAGATCAAACTGCGCACTGCTGCGGACCAGCGCGTGCTGATCACGACGCTGACCAAGCGGATGGCGGAAGACCTGACGGACTACCTGCAGGAGCACGGGGTCCGGGTGCGCTACCTCCACTCCGACATCGGGACGGTCGAGCGGATGGAGATCATCCGGGACCTGCGGCTGGGGGCGTTCGACGTGCTGGTGGGCATCAACCTGCTGCGGGAAGGCCTGGACATGCCGGAGGTATCGCTGGTAGCCATACTGGATGCGGATAAGGAAGGCTTCCTGCGTTCGGATCGCTCCCTGATCCAGACCATCGGCAGGGCGGCGAGGCACCTGCATGGCAAGGCGCTGTTATATGCCGACAACGTGACCGGATCGATGAAGCGTGCAATCGAGGAAACGAACCGGCGGCGGGAGCGCCAGATCGAGCACAACAAGCGTCTTGGCATAACGCCGATGACCATCATCAAGCAGGTGGCCGACATCATGGAAGGGGCCTACCCCGTGCCGGGACGGGGGCGCAAACGGATCGCCGAGGACGCAGGCAATTACGACAAACTGACGCCGGAGCAGCTGCTGCGAAAGGCCCAACAGCTGGAGAAAAAGATGCTGCAGCACGCGCGCGACCTCGAATTCGAGGAAGCGGCGAGGCTGCGCGACGAAATTGAGCGGCTGCGAAAGACCGGACTGGGGCTGCCAGACCGGCTCGCAGGCTAAGGGAGCCTGGGCGCTCGCCGAGTTGCCGAGTCGTGGCGCTTCAAGTATCTTGTGCGCCCGTTCCGGGCGGCGGGTCGGAATCGCAGGGCGATTAGCTCAGGGGTAGAGCGCCACGTTGACATCGTGGAGGTCGGTGGTTCGAGACCACCATCGCCCACCATCCAGACCTTCGCCCCATGTGGGGTCACGACCTCCACAATTACAATGCGTCGTGCCAGTGCTAAGGGTTTGGGTGCTTTTTGAGGTGGTTCGAGACCACCATCCAGACCTTCGTCCCATGTGGGGTCACGACCTCCACAATTACAATGCGTCGTGCCAGTGCTAAGGGTCTGGGTGCTTTTTGAGGTGGTTCGAGACCACCATCGCCCACCATCCAAGGAAGAAGGTCGGGTCGACGACCCAGACTTCTTGTAAAATCAGTCATTTCCGGGCTTGTTTCCGGCGCGTCCGGGCTTTAAAATTCGCGTCCCGCAATCTGTGCTGATGGGCGGCATCCGTTCGTCAGCAACTGACGCTTTGAAAATCCTGCGATTTTTCAGGCGAGCATGTGACGACCGGCGATGGTCGCTGCAGCGTTCGGGGCTTTTCTGTTCAACAAGGAGGATCCACATATCGCATCCACAAAGCGCATCAGGCGAAATGACGAGATTGAAGCACCCACGGTCAGGGTGATCGACTCCGCCGGTAACCAGGCGGGAGTGATGCCTCTGGCGGAAGCGCTGGAGATCGCGAAAGCGGAGGGGCTTGATCTCGTCGAAGTCTCGCCGACAGCCGACCCGCCGGTATGCCGGGTGATGGATTTCGGCAAGTACCTGTTCGAACTGAACAAGAAAGCACAAACCGCGAAGCGCAAGCAGAAGCAGGTACACGTAAAGGAAATCAAGTTTCGTCCGGGTACTGACGAAGGCGATTACAAGATCAAGCTGCGAAAACTGACCGATTTCCTGCAAAGTGGTGATAAGACCAAAGTCACCCTGAGATTCAGAGGCCGCGAGATGGCGCATCAGGAACTGGGCGCCAAGCTCCTGGCAAGGGTCAGGGACGACCTGGATGAAATTGGTACCGTCGAACAGATGCCGCAACTGGAAGGGCGGCAGATGGTCATGGTGATGGCGCCAAAGAAAAAGTGAGTAACGGTACGGCTGCAAAGCCGTGACTATTTACCCGCCTGCCGCGGCGTTCATGCGTTCGTTTCAGGCCATAAAATTCGGAGACAGAGATGTCTAAAATGAAGACCAACCGGGGCGCTGCAAAGCGCTTTCGCCGGACGGGAAAGGGCGGATTCAAGCGAGCCCAGTCCCATCTGAACCACATTCTTACGAAGAAGCGATCGAAGCGTAAGCGCCAGCTCGGCACGACCGAGCAGGTTGCGGACAGCGATCAGAAGAGTGTGCGCCGCATGCTCCCTTACAGCTAAGAGGAGTCATCTGAAATGGCAAGAGTTAAACGCGGCGTAACCGCAAAGGCGCGCCACAAGAAGGTCCTTGGCAAAGCGAAGGGTTATTACGGCGCCCGCAGCAAAGTTTACCGGGTAGCAAAACAGGCCGTCATCAAGGCCGGCCAGTACGCGTACCGGGACCGGCGCCAGCGCAAGCGGCAGTTCCGCGCGCTGTGGATCACGCGCATCAACGCGGCGGCCCGCCTGCACGGCATCTCGTACAGCCAGCTGATAAATGGTTTGCACAAGTCAGCGATCGAAATCGATCGTAAAGTGCTGGCCGATATCGCTGTTCACGATCCGGAAGCGTTCGGCGCGATCGCCGCGCAGGCGAAAGCAGGCCTCGGCGAAAGCTGACCTGAATCGGGAGCGGTGCGCGGCAGTAGGGGTATCTCTACTGTCCGGCGCGCCGCTTTTATTGGGGACTCCGATGCAGGCACTGCATGAGCTCGTTCAGCGGGCGAAATCCGAAATTGAAACTGCCGCTTCCCTGCAGGCTCTCGATGCCGTCCGGGTAACCTGGCTCGGCAAGAAGGGAATTCTGACGCAGAGGCTCAAGCAACTGAGCTCGTTGCCGCAGGACCAGCGCCCCGCGGCCGGCCAGCAGATCAACAAGGTGAAATCCGAGATCCAGGCAGAACTGGAGGCCAGGCGGCAGCACCTTGAAGAGGAGGTATTAACGCAGAAGCTAAGCCAGGACCGGGTGGATGTGACCCTGCCGGGTCGCGGCATGTCTCTCGGCGGACGTCATCCCGTCACTCGGGCCATGGCGCGCATCGAAAGAATTTTCCGCGATGCCGGTTTTGGGGTTCGTACCGGTCCGGAGATCGAGGACGACTACCACAACTTCACCGCGCTCAATATTCCGGAAAATCACCCGGCGCGAGCGCTGCACGATACCTTCTACTTTCCCGGGGGAAAACTTTTGCGAACGCACACCTCGCCGGTGCAGATCCGTTCGATGGTGGAGGAGGGAGCTCCTATTCGTATCATTGCGCCGGGGCGGGTGTATCGATGCGACTCCGACCAGACCCACACGCCGATGTTTCACCAGGTCGAGGGCCTGGTCGTTGACCGTGGCATCAGCTTCGCCAACCTGAAGGCGGTGTTGCACCAGTTCGTCGAAAGTTTCTTCGAGCGCGACGCGAAGTTGCGATTCCGTGCCTCGTATTTCCCTTTTACCGAGCCCTCTGCGGAGGTCGACGTGCTGTGGGGGGGCGACAAGTGGCTCGAGATTCTCGGTTGCGGCATGGTGCACCCCAATGTGCTGCGAAATGCCGGCGTGGACCCCGAAGAATTCACGGGCTATGCATTCGGCATGGGTGTTGAGCGCCTGGCAATGTTGCGCTACGACGTTCACGACCTTCGAACTTTTTTTGAAAACGACCTGCGCTTCCTGCGCCAGTTTCACTGAAAACCGATGAAGTTCTCCGATAGCTGGCTGCGCGCCTTCGTAGCTCCATCAGCGGCTGCAGAAGATCTCGCTGAAAGACTCACGATGGCGGGCCATGAAGTGGACGATATCGAGATCCTGGGCACGGGCCTCGATAACGTTATCGTTGCCGAGGTGCTTGCGGTGGAGCGGCATCCCAATGCCGACCGACTTTCCGTTTGCCGCGTCTCCGACGGTGGTGGGAACGAGTACGGAATCGTTTGCGGCGCTCCGAACGTGACCGCAGGGATGAAAAGCGTGCTGGCGCTGCCGGGCACTACGCTGCCGAACGGCACCAAACTGCGACGGAGCAAGATCCGGGGAGTCGAGTCCGCGGGAATGCTTTGCTCAGCGGCCGAACTCGAACTCGGGAACGATTCCGGCGGCATCCTGAGCCTGCCCGATGATGCGTCTCCCGGCACGCCTCTGGCTCTCTACCTGGGGCTTCCGGACGTTGTCTACGAGATCAACCTGACGCCAAACCGGGGAGATTGTTTCAGCATACTCGGCATGGCCCGGGACATCGCGGCGCTCACCGGGGCGACACTCACAGAACCCGCCATAACTGCCGTGGAGCCTTCTTCCGATGCACAACACCCGGTGGCGCTCGAGGACCCGCGAGCCTGTCCCCGCTTCGCCGGTCGCGTTGTCCGGGACATCGATAGCGCAGCCCGGACGCCGTTGTGGATGACCGAACGCCTCCGCCGCTGTGGCATTCGCGCGATTCATCCCGTGGTGGACGTGACGAACTACGTGATGCTCGAACTCGGTCAACCACTGCATGCGTACGACCTGGACAGGCTTGCCGGAACCATCCGGCCGCGGTTTGCGACCGCGGGTGAGCGGCTCACACTGCTCGATGAGAGGGAAGTCGAACTCGCTTCCGACACGGTGGTTGTAAGCGACGATTCCGGTCCCATAGGACTCGCGGGCATCATGGGCGGGCTCCCCACGGCGGTGACCGGCGAGACCAGCAATGTTTTCCTGGAGGCGGCGTTCTGGCCACAGGAGGTCATCGCGGGGCGGGCTCGGGCTTATGGCCTCCATACAGACGCCTCCCTTCGGTATGAGCGGGGCGTGGACGCGGAGGGACAGGCGCGAGCCATCGAGCGAGCGACAACCCTGCTTCTTGAGATTTCCGGGGGTTCTGCGGGGCCGCTGACAGACATTGTTCATGCGGATCGCCTCCCGAAACGCGGCCATGTCGCCTTGCGCCGCTCACGGCTGCACTCCCTGCTCGGCTTGCAACTGGATGATGCGGAGGTAGGCCGAATCCTTCGCAGCCTGCGCCTTGCGGTGGTCGAAACGGCGGAAGGGTGGACCGTCCAGCCGCCCGGGTTCCGCTTCGATATCGCCATAGAAGACGACCTCATCGAGGAGGTCGCGCGCGTCTATGGTTACGACAGGATACCGGAGGCGACCGCGATTGCCGCGTTGCCGCTGAGGCCCGTGACCGAACGCCGCGTCGACCTCGAACGTGTCGCCGACACTCTCGTTGCACGCGACTACCAGGAGGTCATCACGTACAGCTTCATCGACGCCGCGTCCGACCAGGTCGTCAGCGGGTGCGAGTCGAAGCTTGCATTGAGCAACCCGATCTCTTCGGAGATGTCGGTGATGCGCGCGTCGCTGTGGCCGGGCATGCTCAAGGTTGCCGCATCCAACCTGGCCCGTCAGCAGAACCGGGTGCGGCTCTTCGAAATCGGCAAGACGTTTCACGGATCGCTCGGGGACACCCAAGAGGTGGTGCGGGTAGGAGGGCTGGCTACCGGAACGGCCGCGCCCGAACAATGGGGCGTCGTGCCGAAGGAGATTGATTTCTTCGACCTCAAGTCGGACCTCGAAGCGCTGCTCAATCTCGCGGGTGCGGGAGGCGAACTGACCTTTTCCGAGACCACCCATCCGGCGCTGCAGGCCGGCCAATCCGCGCAGATTTTGCGCGGCGGCAAGTCCATTGGCGTGGCGGGAAAGCTGCACCCATCCACAGCGCGCACACTGGATATCGACCGTCCGGTATTGCTTTTCGAGCTGGATGCCGCGGCAGCCTTTGCCGCACGCGTGCCTGCCGCCACGGTTGTGTCACGGTTCCCCGCCATTCGCCGCGACATCGCCGTCATCGTCAAAGACGACATAACGTCGGCGCAACTGATTCAGGTGGCGTTATCGGCGGCTCCGGATATAATCCGGCGTGCTGTGGTTTTCGACGTGTACCGCGGGCCTGGTATAGAAGCTGGGCTAAAAAGCGTAGCTTTAGGCTTGATTTTGCAGGAAACTTCGCGCACGCTTACTGACGTCGACGCGGACACCGCGATGTCGAAAGCGGTGCAAAAACTGAAACAAGAATGCTCCGCGACTTTAAGAGAATGATACCAACACATTCGAATCAGTCGAGAACCAAAGACGAATGGCACTGACGAAAGCAGACATGGCAGAATCCCTTTTCGATGAACTGGGATTAAACAAGCGCGAAGCACGCGAGCTCGTCGATTTATATTTTGAAGAGCTGCGCGCATCACTTGCGGTAGGTGAGCAGATCAAACTTTCGGGTTTTGGAAATTTTGATCTTCGGGATAAAAACCAACGTCCGGGCAGAAATCCAAAGACTGGAGAAGAGATTCCAATCACGGCTCGCCGTGTTGTCACTTTCCGTCCCGGACAAAAACTAAAAGCCCGAGTAGAGGCCTATGCTGGAACCGGGGAATAACGACGAACTACCTCCTATTCCTGGTAAACGATATTTCACGATCGGGGAAGTCAGCGACTTGTGCGCTGTCAAGCCGCACGTACTTCGTTACTGGGAGCAGGAATTCCCACAACTGAAACCGGTAAAGCGGCGAGGCAATCGCCGTTACTACCAGCGTCAGGACGTGCTGATCATTCGCCAGA
>Ga0079224_100000622_pt1 | contig 35861 bp, 33 predicted proteins | sample Stecom2015_FD_80414 | JGI IMG/M metagenome (GOLD analysis project Ga0079224, IMG submission 80414) | Agricultural soil microbial communities from Utah to study Nitrogen management - Steer compost 2015 | ecosystem: Environmental > Terrestrial > Soil > Agricultural land | place: USA: Utah... | reverse complement strand
TGAGCGATGACACTGAAAAAACTTATAACACAACAAAAAGAACACTACTTTGCACCGCTCACCCATAGCCCTAAAGGGCGCAGACGCGCTTCAAATACGATGTGTGTTGTCACCCCTTCAGGGACAGGGGGTGAGCGCGAGCGATGCGAATCATTCAAAAAAATGACAACATACTTTGTATTTTAATCCTAAAATCACCTAACTTTAAAGTCTCAAATGAAAACTAAAATTAGTAAACTGACTCCGGCATCCCGCAGTACTGCGGGACTGCCGGGAGTAAAACGTAAACAACCCAGCAGGAGCTAACGCGACCTGCCGGGTATAAAAAACCACCATCATGAAAAACATTCTCCACGACAAAACTCCTTCCATCAATTTTAATTCTCCATTCTCAATTATCCATTCATCATGAAAAACATTCTCCTCATCACTCTCCTTTTTCTCACATCTCCCTTTTGGAGAGTAAGCAATGTACTTGCACAAAATCTTGTACCCAATCCGAGCTTTGAGGATACGGTGGCTTGCCCTTTTGGCGCTGGTCAATTGAATTTGGCCTCGGGATGGAGTTCATACAGAAACTCCCCTGACTATTTTAATTCTTGTTCCAATAGCAACATGTCCGTTCCTATGAATATTGCAGGCTATCAATTTGCACATTCCGGTAATGCTTACTGTGGTGTAGCAACGTGGTGGATATATCCAAATATCAGGGAATATGTCGGAATACAATTGTTATCTCCAACAATTATCGGGCAAAAATATTATGTCTCTTTTTTTGTAAGTTTTTCTTGCGGTGGTACAGTATCAATTGCAACAAACAAAATGGGTTGTACCTTATCGACTTTACCTTATTCTGTTGGAAATCCTTTTCCAATTAATAATCAATCTTTATTTCACTCGGATTCTATCTTAACCGATACAGTTAATTGGATTAAACTTTCAACCTCTTTTATAGCAGATTCGGCATATCAATATTTAATAATTGGAAATTTTTATGATGATAACAATACAGATACTCTTAGTGTAAATAATATTGGTAATGTTGGCTATTATTACATTGACGATGTATGCCTAACTACAGACTCAATCTATAACGATACATGGACAGGAATTGAAAATCTCCATGAAAGTAATATTTCCATAATTCCTAATCCTGCAAATACATTTATAAAAATTAACGGGATGGAAGGTGAACTTGAAATTAATATTTACGATTTAGTAGGAAGGATAGTCCGACATACCAAAATCAATAATAATCTCCTAAATACTGAATCAATTTCAAATGGAATATATTTAATCAAAATTGATTCAAAAGATAAAACAATAATTAAAAAAATACTAATACAACATTAAATCGAAAAAAATGGCAAAAACAAAACACTTAGTAGTTTAATCGGGATGATTATGCTGACACCCTTCATCCCGTAGTACTGCGGGACTGCTGTGTGTAAAAAAGAGCAACCACTTTGCACCGCTCACCCATAGCCCTAAAGGGCGCAGACGCGCTTCAAATACGATGTGTGTTGTCACTCCTTCAAGGGCAGGGGGTGAGCGCGAGCGATGTGAATCATTCAAAAAAATGACAACATACTTTGTATTTTAATCCTAAAATCACCTACCTTTAAAGTTCCAAAAGAAAACTACAATCAGTAAACTGACTCCAGGCATCCCGCAGTACTGCGGGACTGCCGGGAGTAAAACGCAAACAACCCAGCAGGAGCTAACGCGACCTGCCGGGTGTAAAATACCAATATTCTATAATTACTGTGAGGAAAAACAGACCATCCGTTTTTACTGCAATAGGTGTAATTACCGGAACATAGCGGAGATGAGGATATACCCACCAATCTCGTAGCATTCGTATCGTTAATATATTCGCATTGAGCAAATATGTTTACGGTATTAAAAGACAGCAAAATTGCTGCTAATAATAATTTCTTTGATTTTAAGTTCATAGTTTCAAAAATTTTAAAGTGATATTAATATTGTTATTTATGATATTTATAGTGTAAATCCCTGATTTTATATCGGCTACATTTATTTCATTATTTGAAAATTTTCCGCTTTTAATTATATCTCCTTTTAAAGAATAAATAGCATAACTTAATTCAGTATTGAAATCATGAGAAATATTTAAAACTGAAAATACGGGATTCGGAAAAATTTTTACAGACTTGTCTTTATTATATTCTTCTATACCAACAATAATCCATGTGGGATAAAAAACATAATATCCGATTGCTTGAAAAGTAATAGTATCTATTAAATTAGGAAATAATGCCGCATCATACCACCACGGACCCTGTCCTGATGTACCCAAAGAATCACTTACGCCTCTTAACCACCCATTTCCATACATCTCATGAGGATTATTACCACTCCCTGTTTCAGAATATGCACAGAAACAACCTAAATCTAAACTATCCGGAAGAAAAACAGAATCTCTGGTTATGGATATTCTCGCTATAATTGGAGACGTATAATTGTAAAAACGAATATAATAATTTAACGGATCGCCAAAAAAATTATACCATATTGCATATTGAGCATTTGCATCGCAATACCTGATATCATATTTGGTGTACCAGTCATAAGCAAAGCCATCACTCATTTTATTTTCAATACGTGCAGTAAATACACCCGGCTGCACAAAGGCTCCTAAATCCACCTCGCCAAAGGCAGTGTCAATATTCGGAGAAACAATTTTGGGGCATGTTGGCGGAGGGTTAATATATAAATAACAGGAATCAAAATAATGCCCAATGTAAACCGTGTCTCTTGCGCCTGTGGCATCTTCAAAGGCAATGGTAAGCAATTCGCTTGGCGTAACGCTTCCCTGTGCATTTGCCAAATGAACATTTATCAGGAATAAACTTAATAAGGTTATTTTTTTAAGAGTGTTTATTTTCATATCCGTGTTTTTTTTATATTTTCAAAAGTATAATACTTTTTTCAAAAACAGTTGCTATTGCGCTTGTCTTGTCCTAAAATAGGTTTACACAAAAAAGTGTAAACAATGGACAAGAAAAATCATTCTTATAACTAAAATAAAAACAGAAAGATTATGGAAGAATTACTATCGGAGACAAAATACAATTGTAAACACCTTTCAGGACTAAAAATGAACTGTAAACTATTAGCAGGATTAATCAATTAAACTGTAAACTTTTTTTAGGACGAGTCAGTTTACACTTACTCCCTGCATCCCGCAGTACTGCCGGGTGTAAAAAACTATATGGCCACGCTTGTGCGAAATTTTTTTTACATATTTAAACCTAAGAAGTAAACTTTTTAATAGACAACTTGCAAAGTCTATCTGCCTTTTGTCCACACACGACCACCTTCGGTGCAGTTGGCACAAATATCTATACTGCTGCGCGAAGTAAGAACAGCCTGCCTGAAACGATTATATGTTTTGCCATGCCATAACTTGCGGAAACTATCGTGCTGCAAATCGCCTAACTTATGCCTTGCATCTTTGTCGAAACAACATGGCACCATACTTCCGTCCCATGTTATAACGGATGAATGCCACATTTTCCAGCAATGATTTTCCAATGGATTTTTTATGCTGTAAGTGCCGTCTTTGTTCTTCTTATAACGTGAGTACCTGGTATTGTCAGGCATCAGCGGATTGCCGTTTTTATAATCATAAAGCTGAGCTGTCTTAAACGCCACTTCGTTCACTCCAATCTTGGCTGCAAGTTTTTTTACATCCTCCACCTGATGTTCATTGGGTTTCACTACCAGAAACTGAAAAATGAGATGCGGTGTTTTTGACTGAAGTTGTTTTTTCCATTTCACCATTGTTTCAGCTCCCTGCAATACTTTTTCAAGTGAGCCACCTTTGCGATATTGCGAGTACACATCCTGCGTAGTGCCGTCAATAGAAATAATCAGTCTGTCAAGTCCTGCTTCTACAGTTTTGCGGGCATTGTCGTCACTCAGGTAATGAGCATTGGTAGATGTTGCCGTATAAATTTTATGCTCATGAGCATAACGAATCATGTCAAAGAGATTGGTGTTCAGATAAGGCTCGCCCTGAAAATAAAGTATCAGATACAATAAATCAGGAGCAAGTTCATCAATCAGTCGTTTATAAAATTCGGGTTGCAGCATTCCTGTTGGGCGGCTGAAAGCTCTCAGCCCGCTCGGACACTCAGGGCAGCGCAGGTTACAGGAAGTAGTAGGTTCCACCGAAATACTTACTGGCATACCTTTATGCTGTGCCTTACCTGTCAGTCGCGACAGATAATAGCTGCTGATCACTTTCGAAAAATTGGCTGCCTTACGCACTGTGAGTTTACTCATCAGGTTTGAAAGGTCGCTGATATTACGGTTCACCTAAAAATATTTTTTGCAAAGGTAACAAGTAGTTGAAGGTGATTGTTTATACGGTTGTTTTTAAGCAGGAAGAATTTTATATGCTGTTGATTTGTTTATCTCTCGCAATAATCACTTAATAATTCTGTATAGCAAATATTCAGGTTAATTTTTAGGTATCAGGCAGATACGGATATCAGTGAACATTAGTACTTTTACAGCCGAAAGTATTTTTTATACTTTCAGAAACCACAATTGATATTTTTACGTACAACCTGACTTCTGAATTTAATTGATGAAAGGAATTGTTTTAGCCGGAGGCAGCGGCACACGATTACATCCGCTTACACTGGCAATGAGTAAGCAATTGATGCCCGTTTATGATAAACCGATGATATATTATCCGTTATCGGTGTTGATGATGGCAGGCATCAGCGAAATACTAATCATCAGCACACCTCATGATTTGCCGCACTTCAAACGTTTGCTGGGCACGGGCGAGCAGTTAGGCTGCCGTTTTCATTACGAAGAGCAACAGGTGCCTAACGGACTGGCACAGGCATTTGTAATTGGCGAAAAATTTATCGGCAATGATTCTGTAGCCCTGGTACTGGGCGATAATATTTTTTATGGACAAGGGCTGGGTCGGATTCTTGCAGGAAACAACAACATGCAGGGCGGACTGGTATTTGCTTATCACGTTTCGGATCCTGAGCGTTATGGTGTAGTAGAGTTTGATGCAGATTTTAATGCATTGTCTATTGAAGAAAAACCACAGAAACCCAAATCCAACTATGCTGTTCCGGGATTATATTTTTATGACAATGATGTGGTATCTATTGCCAAAAATTTAAAACCCAGCGCACGTGGCGAATACGAAATTACCGACATCAACAAACATTACCTCAAAGAAGGAAAACTGAAAGTGCAACTTTTAGAAAGAGGAACTGCATGGCTCGACACCGGTACATTCAACTCACTGTTGCAGGCAGGAAATTTTGTAAACGTAATTGAAGAACGTCAGGGATTAAAAGTAGGCTGCATTGAAGAAGTGGCTTACCGTATGGGTTTTATCAATAATGAACAACTCCGCAAAGTTGCAGAGCCACTGATGAAAAGCGGATACGGACAATATCTGATTAAAATTTTAGATCAACATTTATAAGTTATATGACAAACAGTAAAAGCAAAATATTAGTAACAGGAGGTGCAGGATTTGTGGGCAGTGCACTGGCAGAAAAATTAGCCGATAATGCCGACAATTTTGTAGTGGTAGTTGATAACCTGCTGACAGGATCGCTAAGCAAGGTTCCGCCTTCCAAACATAACAACGTTAAATTTATAAAAGCCGATGTAAACGATTTCAGAGATATTTCTGCAATTTTTTATGCTTATGCTTTCGACTATGTATTTCATTATGCAGCGGTAGTAGGTGTAAAACGTACACTCGATCATCCGTCATGGGTATTGAACGATCTTACAGGATTGAAAAACGTACTAGACCTTTCAAAAAATACAGGCGTGAAGCGCGTATATTTCAGCAGCAGCAGCGAGGTTTATGGCGAGCCTGTTGAATATCCACAAAACGAAACTACTACTCCGCTCAACTCACGATTGCCTTATGCCATCGTAAAAAATCTGGGAGAAGCATACCTGCGTGCCTACAAGCAGGAATTTGGTCTTGACTTTACCATTTTCCGTTTCTTCAACACGTATGGACCAAAACAAAGCACCGACTTTGTGATGTCGAAATTTATTGATTCGGCACTGTTAGATCAGGATATTACCATTTATGGTGATGGCTCACAGACACGAACTTTTTGTTATGTAGATGATAATGTTGAAGCATGTCTCAATGCATTTTACACCCATCGTTTTGTGAATGACGTCATCAATATCGGTAACGATAAAGAAACATCCATTCTTGAGTTGGCTCAAATGGTTAAGAAAATTCTAAATTCAAAATCAAACATTGTGCACCTGCCTGCACTCAAAGAAGGTGATATGACGCGCAGATGCCCTGATATTTCAAAAATGAAAATTCTGCTCAACCGTGACCTCACTCCTCTCGAAAAAGGAATGAGCAAGGTTATTGAAGCATTTCGTAACCGAAGGAAGTAAAAAAATTAATTTCTTTGTAACAGCAATGCACATTTGCATTGCTGTTTTTTTATTTCATTATGCACAGCATCCCGTTTCTTCAGCAGAAGTTGGAAAAAGAATTTTCATCACTGCATTTTGGCCATGAGCCGCGACAACTTTACGAGCCTATGGACTACATGCTTACACTTGCAGGCAAGCGGTTGCGCCCTTTATTTGTTTTGATAGGATGCGAATTGTTTGGTGGCGATTACTCCAAAGCTATGGAGGCTGCCATCGGCATAGAGCTGTTTCACAACTTTACTCTGTTGCATGACGACATTATGGACAATGCAACCAAACGCAGAAATCAGCCTGCCGTGCATGTAAAGTGGAATACCAATGTAGCTATACTCTCAGGCGATGCGCTTTTTGTGAAAGCATGCGAACGAATGACCATGGTAGATGATACTTTGCTGCGCAAGGTGCTTTCACTGTTTTATAAAACATCAATAGAAGTGTGCGAAGGGCAGCAACTGGATATGGATTATGAGCAGCTGAATGAAATATCACCTGAAGAATACACGGCAATGATTACACTTAAAACTGCCGTGTTGCTGGCCTGCAGCCTCACCACAGGAAGTCTGATTGCAGGAGCCTCAGAAAAAGATGCTGAAAAAATTTATGAATTCGGAAAAAACATTGGCATTGCATTTCAGATTCAGGACGATTTGCTGGATGCCTATGGCGAACATTATAAAGTGGGCAAAAAACCCGGAGGCGATATCATTGAAGGCAAAAAAACATTTTTGTTTTCCGAAACCTGTTGCCTGCTGGAAGGAAAAGAGCATCTTGATTTTGTAAATCTATATAACAACAGAACACTTCAACCCGAAGAAAAAACACTTCGCGTAAAACAAATTTTTGATAAAGCCGGAGTGGTAGAGGCAACACGCAAAGCCATTCACTCTTATTTTGAAAAAGGATTTGAGCATCTCAAATCATTAAACTTAAATCCATCGGCAGCCATGGAGTTAAAACTGTTTTGCGAAAAACTACTGAACCGCGACCACTGATGCAGTGGCGGTGAAACATTTAAAGACATTTGCTGTTGTTGATAGCTTTTGCTGTTGTGCTCTGATTATCAGCTACTATTTGCGATAATTCACAGAAAAAAACCTTGCTATTTCATTTTTTTTTACTTTTGCCCATTCGTTCCCAAAACACGAGGATTAAGGTGGATAAGATGTCGAAATATAACCTGCATTATGCCGGGTTAAAAGACGGGATACATGAATTTGAATATCTGTTAAAACAGGATTTTTTCGACATGTTTGAACACCCTTTGGTTCAGGGAGCAAATGTTCTTATTCATCTTACAGTTACCAAAAGTACGGTAATGGTTGTGTTGGATATCAAGGTTTCAGGAACGGTACATGTGGAGTGTCACCGTTGTCTGGAAGAGTTTGAAATGCCGCTGGATATGCGCAAAACCATTATTGTAAAAACTACCGGTGATGACAATGAAGTGGATGGTGATAATATTATTCGTGCGGACAATGCTCATGATATTCATCTGGCACAGCACTTCTACGATGTAGTGTCATTGTCTATCCCGCTAAAAGTAACACATCCTGACAATGCATCAGGAGGAATGGGATGTAATGAAGAAACCTTGCGCACCATAGCAAAATATATGGTAAAAAATGAGAAACAAGACGATCCCCGGTGGGATTTACTGAAAAAAATAAATAACAATTAACGAATAAATAATAAGAAGTTATGCCAAATCCAAAGCACAAACATTCGAAATCAAGAAGAGATAAACGCAGAACTCACTACAAAGCCGAAGCGCCAACAGTAGCAGTGTGCCCAACAACAGGTGAAACACATTTATATCACCGTGCATACTGGCATGATGGCAAAATGTACTACAAAGGAAAAGTTGTTTTAGAAAAAGCTGTTTAACCCGGTATTTCCTTTATGATAAGGATAGGTGTTGATATAATGGGAGGTGATTATGCACCTCTCGAAACCACACTGGGAGCCATAGAAGCTTTCAAAGAACTGCCTGCCGACAACAGACTTGTGTTGATAGGCGACAGCGAAAAAATAAAAGCAATACTTCAGGCAAATGGTGTTGCTGAATCGTCATTTGACATTGTACATGCCTCTGAAAATGTAGAAATGGACGACTCTGCCACCAAGGTGTTTTCGCAGAAACCTCAGTCGGGTATGGCCATTGGTTTCGGTTTGCTGAAACAAAAAAAGATTGACGTTTTTGCAAGTGCAGGTCATTCAGGTGCCATGCTGGTAGGAAGCATGTTCAGTGTAAAACCTGTGAGTGGAATTTTACGTCCAGCAATTTCTACCATACTTCCCAAGGAAGATGGTACCTACGGTATTCTGCTTGATGTAGGCGCCAATGCCGATTGCAAACCTGAAGTGCTTCAGCAATTTGGTATTCTCGGCTCGCTGTTGGCAGAGCATGTTTATCAAATCAGCAAACCGCGTGTTGCGCTGATGAATATTGGCGAAGAAGAAGAGAAAGGAAATATGCTTTCACAGCAGGCACATCAGTTGCTGAAAGCTACAAAAGAAATCAACTTCACAGGGAATGTAGAAGGACGCGATTTGTTTAATGCCAAAGCTGATGTAATTGTGTGTGACGGATTCACAGGCAATGTGATGCTGAAAGAAGCCGAATCATTTTACACACTGATAAAAAAACGTGGAATCAAGGACGAATACTTTGATCGTTTTGATTATGAAAACTACGGTGGAACACCGGTACTCGGAGTAAATGGAAATGTGATTATGGCACATGGAATATCCAAAGCCAAAGCCATAAAAAACATGATTCTACTCTCCAAACGTGTCACCGAAGCCAACCTTTCAGAAAAAATTGCAACCGCTTTTCACAGTAATGTAGTCAATCAAACATTATAACTTTTTTTGATGGAAAAACTAAGAGCTGCCATCACCGCTGTTCATGCCTGGGTGCCTGATTATGTGTTGACCAACCGGGAACTGGAAACCATGGTGGAGACCAATGATGAATGGATACAAACACGCACAGGAATAAAAGAACGCAGAATTCTGAAAGAACCCGGTGAGGGCACTTCAAAAATAGGAGTTGAATCTGTAAACGGTCTTCTTAAAAAAAGAGGAATCAGTGCTGAAGAAATTGATTTGCTGATTTGCGCTACCACAACTCCCGATCTTGTTTTTCCGGCTACGGCAAATATTATTTGCGATAAAGTAGGTGCTAAAAATGCTTTTGGCTACGACCTCAGTGCTGCCTGTTCAGGATTTTTGTTTGCACTGGTAACGGGATCAAAATTTATTGAAAGTGGTCAGTATAAAAAAGTGGTAGTAGTAGGTGCCGATAAAATGTCGGCTATTATTGATTATACCGACCGTGCTACCTGTATTATTTTTGGTGATGGTGGAGGAGCTGTATTACTCGAACCCAATACCGAAGGATATGGTGTGTATGATTCCATATTGAAAAGTGATGGAAACGGAAGACATTACCTGCATCAGAAAGCCGGTGGAAGTGTGAAACCTCCTACACATGCTACAGTTGATGCACGCGAACATTTTGTTTATCAGGAAGGGCAAACTGTTTTTAAATTCGCTGTAAAAGGAATGGCTGATGTAAGTGCTGAAATCATGGAACGCAATCATCTGAAAGCTGAAGACATCGCATGGTTGGTACCTCATCAGGCCAACAAACGAATTATTGATGCTACTGCAAGTCGTATGGGAGTGGGCATGGAAAAAGTTATGCTGAACATTCAGAAATACGGCAACACAACCAATGGAACACTTCCACTTTGTTTATGGGAATGGGAAAAACAACTTCACAAAGGAGATAATCTCATTCTTTCAGCTTTTGGCGGAGGTTTTACCTGGGGAAGTATTTATCTGAAGTGGGCGTATAACAGTTAATGTGCAAACTGTAAACAGCAAAACATATTACAAACTTTTTATTCCTGTTCGGTTCTGTCAAATTCTTCTTTGTTTTCTGACTGAGCTTTCAAATGCATTTCTAAGCTTTGGCCTTCTTCGTTTTGCTGCATCAGTGTCCAGTTATCAGTAGCAGAAGTTACAAGCCATACATTGCCTGATTTGCGAAACACCTGCACATTCAGTCCGAACTTTGTACGAAAACCCTGTTCAAATGCATCAATAGACATATCGTCATTCCAGAAAAAAGTTTTCTTCTCATTCATTTTTGCAAGTACTTTGAATAAATCTGAACCTGCATACATATCTTTCTTATGACTTCCTTGCCCCTTGCGATGCGACTTTTTGAAAAACTCAACTTTAAGATACGGATATATATGATTGAATTTTTTTTGAAAAACTTCAATGCTATCTTCGGGATGAATGGTTAACTGATGTTTCATTTTCACTCTTTAATTGAAATACAAAAAAACAACAAGTGGCTGCTCCAATTTATGAACAGCATTAGTTTAAGGTATGATTATTATCATTTTATGGACGGCTATAGCAGGAGATACACCTATCCAAACTATTTAAAAGCAAAAACCGGCAGCTTTCGCTAACCGGCCTTGCATCCTAACATTAAATCAAATTACATTTTATAAATATGAAAAAAGTTTTTTCTGCGGTATAAAAGTAGGTTCATTACTTCGGAGCAGAAATGATTTACCGCAGCAGGCAACAGGATATTTATCAGTAATTGTTTTATTCATATTTATTAATCATCCATTAATTTTTTCTTAGACTTCCATCGTAAAAACATCTTTAACATTTCTCAACCCTTCAATTCCACCCTTAAGTACCTGAACCTGACGAACTCCGTTTTTGCGAAGTATTGAAGAAGCAATCATGCTGAGGTATCCTGTTTTACATACCAGAATATACTTTTTGTCCTTGTCAAATTCATTTATGCGATTCTGAAAATCTTCCAATGGAATATTTAGATTGTTCTTCAGATGTACTTTAACAAACTCTCTTTTCTTTCTGCAGTCAACCACTATGTGCGAATTATCAGAAATAACAGATAAAAATTTATCGGAATCAATAATTTCAATTTGTTCTGTCGGGAAGTTTGAATTCATCCATGCAGTCATACCACCTTCCAGATAACCTCTTACATTTTCCAGACCTATACGTGCCAGTCGCGTAATAGACTCTTTATCCATTTCAGCATCAGCCACCACAATTACAGGATGATCCATATCTATCAGTTTTCCTACCCATGGAGCAAAAAATCCGTTTAATCCGATATTGATAGCACCACTGATATGTGCTCCGGCAAAATCTTCCGAATCGCGTGTATCTAATAATATTGCTCTGTTTATTTCCGAATTAAATTCTTCAGGGCTTAACGGATTGATATTTTTTTTCAGCACATCTTCCAATGGACGATAACCCATTATGTTTATGCTCATGTTTTTAAAAAAATATTCGGGAGGCATTGTCAGATCAGAGGAAACTGCTTTTCTGAAACTGTCAATATCAGTTGCCCGCATGGCATAATTTTTTTGTTTCTGCTCGCCTATGGTTGTGAATTTTTCATCGCTGATGTTTTTGCCACAGTCAGAGCCTGCTCCATGTCCGGGATAAACCACTAAATCGTCCGGAAGTGATTTTAATATACCCAATGAATCAAAAAGCATTTGTGTGAGTTCATAAATACTTTTGTTTCCACTCATCAAATCAGGACGACCTACATCACCGGCAAACAGCGTGTCGCCTGTGAAAATGGCTGTAGGTTTATGGTTTTCATCATACAGCACATAACAGGTTGATTCAATACTGTGTCCGGGTGTATGCAATACCTTTAAATAAAAACTTCCAAAGGCAATAGCTTCATTATTTCTTGCCATATAAATTGGGTATGCAGTCCGTGCATTGGGCCCATAAACAATAGTGGCGCCTGAACGTTCGGCAATTTCCTGATGGCCTGAAACAAAATCAGCATGAATATGTGTCTCCAACACATACTTTATTTTTGCATTACGCTCTTTTGCCAGATCAAGATACATATACGGTTCACGAATGGGATCAATGACGATAGCTTCACCTTCTGACTCCAGAAAGTAGCTGAACTGCGATAAGCCCGGTATATAAATCTGACGAAAAAACATTTTATCCAAAGAAGGCGACAAATCTTAGATTTTTAGCTTAACAGATAAATGACCTATGTCATACGACTGAAAAATATTACTCAAAAAATTGTTGCGGAAAAGATAATACTATTGCTGCCTGAAATCCGGATTTCCTGTGTTATGCAAATAGCAGATAAATTAAAATGTTATCATTGTGGTGACGACTGTGAAGATATGTCTGTTGCGCTAGCAGAAAAATATTTTTGCTGTACCGGTTGTAAACTGGTTTACGAAATTCTGAATGAAAATAATCTTTGCACTTATTACGACCTGAACAAAACACCCGGGACAAAACAAGCAAGCGTAATTAATAAACGATTTAATTTTCTTGACGAAGAGGAGATTGCACGCAAACTGATTACCTTCAAAAATAAAAACGAAGTACATGTAACTTTTTACATTCCGGCCATGCATTGCAGCAGTTGCATCTGGTTGCTGGAACATTTTCAGAAAATTGATTCAGGTGTACTTATTTCACGAATTGATTTTCTGAAAAAAGAACTTCATCTGGTGTTTGACAATACTAAAACATCCCTACGTGAAATAGCTGAAAAACTTACACAAACCGGATATGAGCCATTGCTGAGTCTTGATTCCATAGAGAAAAAAGAAACCAAAAAAGCAAACAGAAGCCGTATTGTTCGTATTGGGGTAGCAGGATTTTGTGCAGGAAATATTATGATGTTGAGTTTCCCTGAATATTTTTCATCAGGAAAAAACATAGACCCCGGATTGCAATATTTTTTCAGTTATGTGAATCTGCTGCTTGCATTGCCGGTATTTTTTTACAGTGCCAATGAGTTTTTTATCAAGTCGTGGAAAGCACTTCGTCATAAAACTACTTCTATTGATATTCCTATTGCCATCGGACTGATTGCTATTTTTCTTCGCAGTACGTATGAAATAATTACCCATACAGGCGCAGGTTATTTCGACAGCGGAAGCGGATTGGTATTTTTTATGCTGATAGGCCGTTGGTTTCAGGATTTTACTTTCGACAGCATGTCTTTTGACCGTGATTATAAATCTTACTTCCCCATTGCAGTTACTACTCTGAAAAATGGTGAGGAAAAAGAAATATCTGTGAACGACCTTAAAGTAAACGACAAAATTATTATCCGCAACAACGAAATTATTCCTGTTGATGCATTGTTACTGAAAGGCCGTGCATCCATAGACTATCATTTTGTGACGGGAGAATCTGTTCCGGTAACTCATGAGGCAGGCGAAAATATTTTTGCAGGAGGTCGTCAGACAGCTGGGATGATTGAACTGCAGGTAACCAAAGAAGTTTCGCAAAGTCATCTTACACAGTTGTGGAACCGTTCGTCATCAAAACCCGAGTTAAGCCGTTTCGAAAAATTAGTCAACAACATCAGTCGCTGGTTTATTGTAGTTGTATTGCTGATTGCTTTTGGTGCCGGAGCTTACTGGTGGAATACCGATACACAAAAAGCTATTAATGCATTTACTGCAGTGCTGGTAATTACCTGCCCATGTGCATTGGCATTGTCGGCACCATTTACTTATGGCAACATTTTGCGCATGCTGGGTAAAAGAAAAATTTATATGCGCAATTATAAAGCTCTTGAAAAACTTGCCGACATTGACACTGTTGTGTTCGATAAAACAGGAACGCTGACTAAAAATAATGCTTCACAAATTGAATACGAAGGCGACCCACTGAGTGATGATGACAGACAACTTATCTATTCGCTCACAAGACAGTCATCCCATCCTCTCAGCAAATTGCTTTCACGACATTTAAAAACAGAACGTTCGTATAAGAGCACGGATTTTAACGAAGTTGTAGGTCAGGGTATTGAAGCTACAGTGAATGGTGTGCATGTGAAAGCCGGCACAGCATTGTTTGCCGGTGTTGAGGATAAAAATGATGACCGCACCTGTGTGTATTTTCATATCAACCAACAAACAAAAGGTCGTTTTATTTTCTTCAACAGCTACAGGGATGGTGTGGAGCAACTTGCACAGGGGCTAAAAAAACTTTCACTTAAAACAACTGTACTCACGGGTGACAATGAAAGTGAAAAGAAAAATCTGGAACATTTTTTCGGTAATTGTGAAATGAGGTTCAACCAAAAACCTGAAGATAAGTTTGCTTGTATTGAAAACCTGCGACTGCAGAATCACAAAGTATTGATGATTGGTGACGGGCTGAATGATGCCGGAGCATTACTTGCAGCAACTTCCGGAATTTCAATTACTGACAACACCAATAATTTTACTCCTGCAAGTGACACCATCATGGATGCATCACACATTGGAAAACTTCCTCATCTGATAAAATTATCTAGGTCGGCAGTAACCATTATTATCATCAGTTTTATTATATCACTGTTGTATAATCTGGTTGGAATAAGTTATGCAGTTACCGGCTCACTGTCGCCATTGTTTGCAGCTATTCTGATGCCTATAAGTACGACTACTCTTGTTTTATTTACAACAGGTGTCAGTACTCTGAAAACTAAACTTGGCGGATTCTGAAATTTATTTCCAGGTAAAATGTATGTCGAGACCTTGCTTCTGCGTCTGCGAAATCCATACCATGCCGTTGCGATCTTCCACCAGCTTTTTTACTATAGCTAATCCCACTCCTGCTGATGCTTCTGAATGAGATGACGGCAAGGTTTGAAATACTTCAAAAATCATTTTTTGCTGCTGCGGTTTTATGCCCGGACCGTTATCGCTGATGCTGAACTCAATCTTATCATGATGTTGTGTTACTTTAACTGCTATTTCAGGATAGGTATTGGTATTATGCTGTAATGCATTTTGCAATAACTCAGTGAGTACAGTTGACAGTGCCTGCTTATCTGTTTCAATATTTCCTGCTTCGGCTTCAACATTAATCACCGCTTCAGTTTTATTATTTACTTTCTTAAACACTTCTTCAACCAGTGTTTTCAGATTCACGGTTTCAGCAGGAGAATTTTTACTTGTGGCTCTTGCAAATTTCAATAATCCTTCGAGCAACAGTTTCATTTTGCCCACTCTGTTGCGCAACAGATTTATGTTTTCAAGACTTTCTTCTGAAGCAGTATTTTTCAAATCTTCTTCTAACCATTGCACCAGATTTTCAATTGCACGCAACGGAGCATTCAAATCGTGTGAGAGAATGTATAAGAACTTATCGAAATGTTCAGTAAGTCTTTTTATTTTACTCTCCTGTTCTTTAATCAGACTTTTATAACGGCAGCCTGCTTCAAAAATGGATACCATTTTCTGAGTTTCTTCAATGTCGAGCGGCTTAGGAATAAAATCATACGACCCTGTTTCGAACTCTGCAAAACTCGGACGCTCACTTTTAGCTATTGCCGACACAAAAATGATTGGGATATGTTTTGTCTTGGGATTGGCTCTCAACAACTGTGCTACTTCAATACCATCCATATCCGGCATCTGAATATCGAGAAGGATTAAATCAATCGGCTCTTCCATAAGCAACTTCAGCGCTTCATTGCCCGAAAATGCTTTTATGAGAATACGGTTTTCGTCTTCAAGAATACTTTCCAGCGTCAACAGATTTGCCGGAATATCGTCCACTAACAATACTTTCAGAGGTGACTTGCGTACTGCTGTCTGATCTTTTCTTACAGACTGCTCTACTGAGTTGGTTATCATCTTTATGAAATATTTGCTTCGTTGTACGATAAAGAAATTAAAAGGTTGCTCCCGGGCCTTTTTTTGAAAAATTTGGTCGTACTTTTACCGCCATGCATTTGCTTACGCCATTACATTTTAACGACTATGAGCTGATAGACAGCGGACAGTTTGAGAAACTTGAACGTTTCGGTACTTATTTCACCATTAGGCCTGAACCTCAGGCAGTATGGAGCCGCAAGCTGACCTTGCAGGAATGGGAAAGAATGGCACATGTAAAGTTTGTTCCCAAAAACAGCTCATCAGGAAGCTGGAAAAAACTGAAAGATATGCCTGACCGCTGGAGAATAAAATACCAACTTTCGGAAGACCATGAAATTGTATTACGCCTTGCACTCACATCGTTCAAACATGTAGGTGTTTTTCCGGAGCAGGCAGTCAACTGGAATTATATTTACCGCTCGGCACTTGATTTAAAAATTGATCAGCCACGGGTATTGAATCTGTTTGCCTACACCGGTGCTGCAACACTGGCTGCAAAAGCTGCAGGTGCCGATGTGATTCACCTCGACTCGATAAAACAAGTGGTAACCTGGGCAAAAGAAAACATGACCCTCAGCGGACTTGACCATGTGAGATGGCTTGTTGAAGATGCTATGACATTTGTGAAACGCGAAGTAAAACGTGGAAAAAAATATCACGGAATCATACTTGACCCGCCTGCTTACGGACATGGTCCCAATGGCGAAAACTGGAAACTGGAAGATGAGATAAATGAAATGTTGAAATTGGTTTCGCAACTGCTCGACAAAAAACATTTTCTGGTACTTAATACTTATTCTCTTGGATTTTCATCACTGATTTTGGATAATTTAATGGATCAGTATTTTGATAAATCCATTGAACGCGAAACAGGAGAAATTTATCTGCAAAGCAAAACGCAACAAAAATTACCTCTTGGTGTTTTTGCCCGCCACCGCCAATCTTTCTAAAAACCCAACATCATTTTTTTGAATGTGAACGGAGGTTTTCAGACTACCGTTGTGGATTTTAAACTGCAATATTATCTATCAGCCTTACTTCATTGCACCAAACGGCAATGCATGCTCTCATCTGAGTACTCTCACTCCAATCTGAAAGCGAATCAAGTGTATCAGCATTTACAATATCCATATATTCAACTTTGAACGGATGAACTTCTTCTATCTTTTGGATGACAAGTGATTTTGCATCAGCAATGTCATGATTATTTTTTAATGAGTTCAACTGTATAAGACTGCTGTAAATGATTCCTGCATCATTTCGTTCACTCTCAGCAAGTCTTCTGTTGCGCGAGCTCATTGCCAAACCATTTGACTCACGCAAAGTTGGGCTTCCGATAATCTGAATATCAGGATGCAATTTTTTACTCATCATTCTGATAATGGCCAATTGCTGAAAATCTTTTTCCCCGAAATAAGCTTTCTGCGGTTTTATCCAGTTGAAAAATTTATTGACCACCGTAATCACTCCCTGAAAATGTCCCGGCCTGAATTTGCCTTCCATAATTTTGTCAAGATTTCCGAGGTCAAAACTCAGTGGTGCTTCGTTGGCAGCGTATATTTCATCTGCAGTAGGCAAGAACACAAAATCACAACCTGCTGACTCAAGCATTGCCAAATCACTTTCAGTTGTTACGGGATATTTTTTTAAGTCATCAGCATTGTTAAACTGCATAGGATTCACAAAAATACTGACTGCCATCACCTCATTTTCAGCCTTAGCTCTCTCTGCTAATGATATATGCCCCTCGTGCAAGGCTCCCATGGTAGGTACAAAACCTACAGACTTGTCCTGCTTCTTAATCAGCGCAATTGCTTCTTTCAGATGTTTTACTGTATGAATAACTTCCATAATCATTTAACCGGGAGCAATGATAACTAAAACTTACCATCTGATGATTTGTTTTATAGCTGAAATTGAAGAAGGATGCCTATTTTCGCATCACTATTTTTTAGATTACAGTTTTGGATAAGAAGTTAAGCGAAATCAAACCCGGAAACATCTGCATCATACAACAATTTACAGACGAAGAAATAAAACTGAAGCTGATGGAGATGGGTTGTATTCCCGGAGAAAATGTGCGGGTTGAGCGGGTTGCTCCGCTTGGCGATCCTATTGCCATTACTGTAGCAGGCTATATACTGAGCATAAGAAAATCAGAGGCAGAAACTGTTTTGGTAAGTACATTATAAATTTTTCAGCGCAAAGGTGGCCGACATAAATCTTAAAGTTGCATTGATAGGAAATCCCAACAGCGGGAAGAGTACTTTATTTAATGCACTTACCGGACTTAATCAAAAAGTTGCAAATTTCCCGGGTGTTACGGTTGACAAACACATTGGGCAGTTTACCATACGCAATGCTGCTGATGGAAATACGTATAAGGTAAGAATTACTGATTTGCCCGGCACATACAGTTTGTATCCAAAAACCATTGACGAGCAAATTCCTTATCAGGTTTTGACAGATAAAAATGATGAATCGTACCCTGACAGAGTAATTGTTATTGCAGATGCAACCAACTTAAAACGCAGTTTGTTTTTATGTTCTCAGATTATTGATTTGAAAGTTCCGGTAGTGCTGGTGCTTAACATGATGGATCTGGCCATAAAAAAAGGATTGAAGATTGATATTCCCAAACTTGAAAAAGCACTTGGAATAAAAATTGTTCCTGCTGTGGTAAGGCAGAATTCAGGTATTGAAGAAATTAAAAAAGCATTGCTTGAAAACCGCCATCAGCCTGAGAATGACATCATGCCTTCGTGCGAACTGGCTCCTGACGTTATCAAAGAAATCAAAAAAGAGTTTTCAGTAAAAAGTGATTATGCCGCTTTTCTTCTTGCGGGAAATTTTGAAAAAGTTCCGCTTTCTTTTATTGACGAAAAACAAAAAGAGCGATTAAGAAACATTACTCAACAACATGGATTCAAAAATACCGTGATGCAGGCCGGTGAAACGCTTGAGCGTTACAAAACCATTTCGGTGTTGATGAAAAGTTGTGTATCACAACAGGTATCATTTCGTAAATCCCTGACCCGTAGTATTGATAATCTGGTAACACACCGCATTTGGGGGTTTGTGATATTTCTTGCTATACTGTTTATTATTTTTCAGTTTATATTCAACGTAGCACAGTTTCCGATGGATTTTATTGACGGAACTTTTGCTCAATTATCATCTAAGGTGAGTGAGTGGCTTCCTCAGGGAATGCTCAACGACTTGCTGGTAAATGGAGTACTTGCCGGACTCGGTGGAATCATCATTTTTATTCCGCAGATTGCATTGCTGTTTTTGTTCATCACCATACTGGAAGATACGGGATATATGTCGCGTGTAAGTTTTATCATGGACAGGCTGATGCGTCCCTTCGGGCTTAACGGACGTTCTGTAATTCCTCTTATAAGCGGTGTGGCATGTGCAGTGCCTGCCATCATGGCAACACGTACTATACAAAGCTGGAAAGAAAGAATGATTACCATTATGGTGACTCCATTGATGAGTTGTTCGGCACGGCTTCCTGTTTATACATTATTGATATCACTCATTGTTCCGCGATATTATATTCTTGGTTTCATCAACTCACAGGGGTTGATTATGATGTTTATGTATCTTATCGGTTTTGTTGCAGCCATAGCTTCAGCCTGGGTGATGAAAAAAATTCTGAAATCAAAAAGCCGCGATTTTTTTATTCTCGAACTTCCGGTTTATCGCCTGCCACGCTGGAAAAATATTCTGATTACCATTTATGATAAAGTAAAAATATTTTTATTCGATGCAGGTAAAATCATTATTGCCATTTCAATCATATTGTGGTTTTTGTCGTCACGCGGACCCGGTGATAAATACAACAACCTCGAAAAAGAATATACAGAACTCGCTGCACAACCTTCACCACCACAGGAGCAGTTGGCAAAACTTCAATCTGAAAAACTTGAAAACTCCTATGCGGGATGGATGGGCAGAGCACTTGAACCCGCTATTCAACCTTTGGGCTTCGACTGGAAAATCGGAATTGCATTGGTAACATCTTTTGCTGCGCGCGAAGTTTTTGTAGGAACCATGTCCACCATTTACAGTGTTGGTGGCGAATCAGAAAACCAACCTATTCTTGAAAAAATGAGAGCCGAAAAAACAGAGACTGGTACTCCACGCTACACCCTTGCCGTAGGCTTGTCGCTGATGTTGTTTTATGCATTTGCCATGCAGTGTATGAGTACACTTGCCGTAGTGAAACGCGAAACCGGCTCGTGGAAATGGCCGGTCATTCAGTTCGTATATATGGGTGCGCTGGCATGGGTCGCAAGTTTTATTGCTTATCAACTTTTGAAATAAACAGTTGCCGTATCACTGATGTCGAGAGTTACTTTAACACAAATTGAAGAAGCCTTAAGAAAATATGTTCCTGAAAGAGCAATTCCTTATTGCATTGAATGGATTTCGGAAAATAAAATCAGTCTAAAAATAACGCGCAGTCGCAACAGCAAGTATGGCGATTACCGTCCTCCGCAGGATGGCCATGGTCATCGCATCTCCATCAATCACGACCTGAATCCTTATGCATTTCTGATAACATTTATCCATGAGGTGGCACATCTGAACCAATGGAAAATCCGCAAGCGAATTACTGTGCCTCATGGTAAAGAGTGGAAAAATGAATATAAAAAACTGATGATGCCCATACTACGTGAGCATATTTTTCCGCCTGACATTGTGAAAGCGCTGAACGACTATATGCAAAACCCTGCTGCCACCAGCTGCACCGATCATCACCTGTTGCGAACACTTCGCAACTACGACAAGCCCGAAGACCGGTGGCTCACGCTGGAAGAAATTGAAACCGGAGCCAGGTTTAAAATTCGTACAGGCCGTGTGTTTATCAAGCAACATCAGTTGCGAAAAAATTTCTGTTGTATTGAAGTTAAATCAAAAAGTATTTACTTCATCAATCCCGTCACCGAAGTGATGCCGCTTTGAAAATTAAACCCGCATTACACCTTCAGGTGAATGCTTATTGCACAAAAAATTGTTCAGGAATTGAAATCAGATATGCTTTATGTTGTGCTCTGGTGAGCGCAGTGTAAAGCCAACGCATATAATCTTTGTTATAATTATCTTCAGGAATAAATCCCGGGTCAACAAACACTGTTTCCCACTGACCGCCCTGCGCTTTATGGCAAGTGATTGCATAAGCATACTTCACCTGAAGTGCATTCAGATAAGGGTCGCTTTTCATTTTACGCAAATTTATTTTGCCTTTTGGCGTACGATAATTTTCTCCTAACTTTTGAAAAAGTTTTCTGTATTCTTCCTGCGGAAGTGCAGGTGTTTCGGTGGTAAGTGCGTTGAGTAAAAGTTTTACTCTTAACCGCGTATTGCTTTCATCTTTTAATTCCACCAGTGCATCCATAAAATCAAAATCATAAACTGTTTCCTTAGAATAAGTTCTCACAACCTGCAGTTCATCACCATTGGCAATAAATGCATTCTTGTCATCAGACTCATGCCAGTAATAATTATTCTTCACCACCATCAACCTTTCATTTTTTTCTACCGGGTCTTCAAATGCATAAAAACGGTTGCGTATAAACTCATTGTATCTGTTAGCTTGTTTATTGCTTCTGCAAATAATTATTGAATTTCCGTCTGAGCGCAATGGAAAAAATGATTCAAATATGTCGGCTATCTCTTGCTGAGTGACTCTTTCCATATCGTCAAAACCTGCAACCTTCAGTCGTGGACGATATTCTTCGCGCTCAATGAGCAAACGGGTACAGTGTGCATTTGCCAGAATACCGGAGTCTAATTGTTGCCTGACAACTTCCTTCAGTTCAAATGAGCTTACTTCCAACTGATGCATTCTTCTCAGATAATCTTCGTCAAGTGCAGGGCTCACTTCTATTCCTACAGGAGGCAACTGCGCAGTATCTCCAATAAAGAGAATAAAATTATCAGGTTGAGAATAAACATGATCAATGCAATCGGCAAGCAGGCTGGCCCCTTTGAAAAGAGTTTTATCATCTTCATTCGAAATCATCGAAGCCTCATCAATAATAAATACCTGCCGGTGATGTTTGTTCTCCTTCACTTTTGAAATGACACCACCATCTTTATCACTTTTTATTTCGTAGAGATAACGATGAATGGTAGAAGCATCGCTGCCTGTGTATTGTGTTATCACTTTTGCAGCTCTTCCTGTTGGAGCAAGCAACTTCACATCATAATCAAGTTTGCGCAGTGTTTTAATCAACGACTTTATTAATGTGGTTTTACCGGTACCGGCATACCCCTTCAGCAAAAAACATTTATAACTAGTTGCAGCATCAATAAACGCTGCAAGGCTGTGCATTAATTGTTTCTGCGCGCCTGTAGGTTCAAATGGAAAATTTTTGTGTAATAATTTCTCTGTTTGAGAGGCCAATGAAAAATGATTTTTTCAAAAGTATAGGTTTTCCTTCTATCAGCATGTTCAGTTGTTTATACATTTGCAAAAAATATTATTCTCTGCAGCATGCTTACGATAGACATCCATACACACATTTTGCCTGAAAAATTACCTGACTGGAAAAGCAAATTTGGTTATGGAGGATTTATTCAACTCGATCATCATAAGCCATGCTGTGCACGAATGCTTCGCGATGACGGTACTTTTTTCAGAGAGATAGAAAGCAACTGCTGGGATGCAACAACACGAATGCATGAGTGCGACCAACATGATGTTCAGGTGCAGGTGCTGAGTACAGTACCTGTTATGTTTTCGTATTGGGCTAAACCAAATGATGCATTGGCATTATCCGAATATCTGAACGACCATATTGCGGGAATAGTCAGACAATACCCAAAGCGTTTTGTAGGTTTGGCTACACTGCCTATGCAGGCTCCTGAATTGGCAATAAAAGAATTAGAGCGTTGCAAAAAAATCGGACTTGCCGGAATTGAAATCGGTACACACGTAAACGATTGGAACCTGAATGATGAACATCTGTTTCCTGTATTTCAGGCATGCGAACAACTGGATATGCCCATATTTGTTCACCCCTGGGACATGATGGGTCAACAAAAGATGCAACGTTACTGGCTGCCTTGGCTGGTTGGTATGCCTGCCGAATCATCTCTTGCAATATGTTCTATGATATTTGGAGGAGTATTTGAAAGATTACCAAAACTGCGTGTAGCCTTTGCTCATGGCGGGGGAAGTTTCCCTTCAACTTTCGGACGGATTAAACATGGTTTTGACTGCCGTCCTGATTTGGTGGCTATTGATAATCCTCATTCACCCTCTAAGTATATCGGCAATTTTTATTTCGACTCGCTGGTGCATGACGAAAACATGCTGCGCTATCTTATACAGTTTGCCGGTGCTAACCGTATTGCCCTTGGCAGTGATTATCCTTTTCCGTTAGGCGAAACAATCCCGGGAAAATTGGTAAAAGAAATGAATTTGGACCATAAAATTAAAGAGCAACTGCTGCATGGTTCGGCATTGGAATGGCTTGGGTTGAGTAAACAATTATTTCATTAAATCAAAAACTGAGTTTTCTGTTAAAAAAGGTTAAAGACTGATTTTTTTTTGTGCGGAAACTTTGAACACTAAAAAAGTTTCCTGAGTTTTGCGGCCGTTTTTTAACGAAATGGAAATTAAAGATAGAATACTTACAGAATCATTGGGAATGTTTTTCCGTCAGGGAATCCGAAGGGTAACCATGGATGACATTGCCAACCATCTTGCTGTTTCCAAGAAAACTATTTACTCCTGTTTTAAAGATAAAGACGAGATTGTGCAGAAAGCATGCGAAAGTTTTCTGAATGAAAATCGTTGTATGCTGAAGGAATATTCGCAGGAAAGCAAGGATGCCATTCATGAAATTATTATTTCCATGCAAAAACTGCATGAAACATTTTCAAATTTAAATCCGGTTTTGTTTGATGATATGCAACGCTATTATCCCAAAACATGGAAACTTTTTTTAAAGTTTAAAGAAGAAAGTATAGCTGCCACCATCGAAAAAAATCTTAAAAAGGGAATTGCAGAACAACTTTACCGCCCGGATATCAATCTCAAGATATTGGTTAGGCTACGTCTGGAAGAAGTTGCAATGGGAATGAATGCAGAGGTTTTTCCTCCCTCACAGTTTAAAATACATGAAGTACAGTTAGCACTGCTCGATCATTTCTTACATGGAATAGTTACTGTTAAAGGACACAGGCTTATTAATAAATATAAAAACATTACAGACGAAGATTAATCGCAAAACATTATGCTGAAAAAATTTAAATTACTACCTGTTTTTGTACTGATCACCTTTCAGATTTCGGCACAGCAAACAAATAAAAACCAATATGCTTTTTCGCTGCAGCAAGCGGTTGATTTTGCCATAAAAAATCAGGTAAGCGTTAAAAATGCTGAACTCGACAAGAAAATTGCAAAAGAAAAATCTGATGAATTACTCGGCATTGGTTTACCACAAATCAGTGGCAGTGCCGACATTACCAAATTTATTGATATTCCTACCACCTTTGTACCGGGTGAATTTTTTGGTGGAGATCCCGGCTCTTTTTACCCTGTACAGTTTGGTCAGAATTATTCTTCAACAGCAGGATTGACTGCATCACAACTATTATTTGATGGCTCTTATCTGGTTGGCTTAAAAGCTTCGCGCATGTATGTTGACCTGATGCACAAACAGGTAAATCAGACCAAAACAGATCTGGCGGCAACCGTGAGTAAAGCTTACTACAACGTATTAATTCTTCAGGAGCAAACGCAAATTCTGGATGCCAATGTCAAACGACTGAAAAAATTGCGTGATGATATGAAAGCCACTTATGATAATGGCTTTGCCGAAAAAATAGATTATGACCGGACTGTACTTGCCTACAATAACATCATAACAGAGAAAGAAAAATTAGACCGAATGGTTACTCTGTCTGTCAATCTGCTGAAATTTCAGATTGGAGCCAACGTACAGGATGAACTTACGCTTACCGACAAACTGGAAGATATCAAATCAACCACCATGATTAATCCGGCCGATACAATTGATGTAAACAACCGTATTGAAATGGATGTGTTGCAAACCACCAAACGATTGCTTCAGATAGATTTAAAATTAAAACGTGTTGCCTACTTGCCATCACTTGCTGCATTTGGTTCATACAGCGTAAATGCTTCACGCAATGACTTCGACATATTTGAAAACAAACCCTGGTATCGTACCTCATTAGTTGGATTGAAACTTACTGTACCTGTGTTTGATGGTTTTCAGAAAGCATCACGTGTAAAACAGGCTCGGTTTGCAGTTGATAAAATTGACAACACTATCCAATCCGTGTCGCAGGGATTGCAACTGGAAGTACAAACTGCACGCACATCACTTATAAATGCACTTGCTTCGCTGGATACACAAGGCGAAAACAGAAAACTTGCAGCAGATGTTGCACGCATCACCAAAAAGAAATTTGAAGAAGGTGTAGGCAGCAGCCTCGAAGTTATGGATGCAGAAACTGCATTGAAGGTTGCTGAAACAAATTATTATACAGCATTAATAGAAGCTTACATAGCAAAAGTTGACTATGCAAAAGCTACAGGAACATTGATAAAAAATTAAAACATCACTAACATAAACACAGATTATGAATAAGCTTATAGCCTCTGTCGGAATATTGATACTGCTGTCATCATGCGGAGGAGGAAACCTGGATCAGAAAAAAAGTAAGTTAGATAAGTTGAAAAAACAACAGGCAGAACTAACCGAACAAATCCGCAATTTGGAAGATGAGATTGCAGCAACAGATACTTCAAAGAGTGAGAAATATAAAAACGTTGCAGTAACAGAAATGCAACAACACACTTTTACACACTATCTGGAAGTGCAGGCCAATGTGGAAGGTGATGAAGATGTAATGTTGAATCCCATGTCGTCAGGAACAGTAACAGCCATTAATGTGAAGGCCGGTGACCATGTGAAAAAAGGACAGATACTTGCAACACTTGATGATAAAATAATGTTGCAGACAATAGGTGAGTTGCAAAGCGCTGTTGACCTTGCAACCACAGTTTATCAGCGACAAAAAAATCTTTGGGATCAACAGATAGGAAGTGAAATACAATATCTGCAAGCAAAAACTACCAAAGAAAGTGCTGAGAAACGTTTGGCAAACTATCGCGAACAGTGGGAACTTACACGCATCAAAGCTCCTTTTGACGGAACAGTGGATATTGTAAATATTAAAGCCGGTCAGGTTGTATCGCCTCAGGTGCCTGCTATTCGTATTGTAAATCTGAATATGCTGAAGATAAAAGGCGAACTTCCCGAAGCGTATATCACCCGCGTTCATAAAAATGACAATGCATTGGTACAGTTTCCTGATCTGAATAAAGAAATAAACACCAAGGTGTCTTATTCAGGCAATGCCATCAATAACATGAACCGTACTTTCAATGTGGAAGTAAGACTTAATAATAAGGAAAATATATTGAGGCCAAATATGCTTGCAGTATTAAAAATTGCTGATTACACCAATGAAAAAACTCTTTCGTTGCCGGTAAATGTAGTTCAGAAAGGACTTGATGGAGAATATGTGTTTGTTGCCGAAAACAAAAACGGCAAAATGACTGCAATGCGTAAGCAGGTGAAAACAGGTTTGACATACAACGGCACTGTTGAAATAACAGAAGGACTGAATCAGGGCGATAAAGTAATAACAACAGGATATCAGAGCCTAATTGAAGGTGATTTGATAAAATTATAATCCGGAAAATTTTATGAAGGACATTTTTAAAGAGTTTAAGCCCTCCTCATGGGCAATAGACAACCGTACTGCCATTTATGTAATAACCGTCATCATTACGTTGATGGGTATTATGTCGTACATCAGTATTCCTAAGGAAAGTTTTCCTGATATCTCACTGCCTAATATTTATGTGAGTGTGGTTTATCCGGGAACTTCACCCAAGGATATGGAGAACCTGGTTGTTCGACATATCGAAAAACAGTGTAAAGGAATTTCAGGTGTTAAGAAAATAACAAGCCGTGCATTGCAGGATTATTGCAGCATTGTTGTTGAATTTAACAGTGATGTAAAAATTGATGAGGCTAAACGAAAAGTCAAGGATGCTGTTGACAAAGCGCGAAGCGATTTGCCTCAGGATTTACCTAACGAACCTGATATTATTGAAGTAAATTTTTCGGACTTGCCTATTATGGCAGTAAATCTTTATGGTGACTATGATCTTGCCAAGCTGAAAAAATATGCAGATGACGCAAAAGATAAAATGGAAAGCCTTAAAGAGGTAAAAGAGGTAAAAATTATTGGTGCACTCGAGCGTGAAATACAAATCAATGTTGACATGCTGAAACTGCAGGCTGCAGGTTTAACCATGTCTGATATCGAAACTGCAGTTAAATATGAAAATATGACTGTTCCGGGAGGTGGTGTACGAATGAATGACGGAACGAGAAGATCGTTAAGTGTCACCGGAGAATTCACCAATGTAGATCAGTTAAAAAATCTCGTTGTAAAAACTATGACAGGAGCACCTGTTTATCTGAAAGATGTTGCAGAGGTTGTTGACTCATTCAAAGAACAGGAAAGCTATGCACGACTGAACCATAAGAATGTGATTACACTGAGTGTTGTGAAACGATCAGGAGAAAATCTGATTGACGCTTCTGATAAAATTGTAAATATTGTAAACGAACTTAAAGCCGAATGGCCAAAAGATCTGAATGTAGTACTCACAGGTGATCAGAGTGAAACTACACGTATTCAGTTGCACGACCTTATCAACACCATTGTAATTGGCTTTATTCTGGTATTACTTGTACTGATGTTCTTTATGGGAGTGAATAATGCTTTCTTCGTAGCATTGTCAGTACCACTTTCCATGTGTGTGGCATTTCTTGTCCTGCCAATCATAGGATTTACGATCAACTTTATTGTATTATTTTCATTTCTGCTTGCGCTGGGAATTGTAGTGGATGATGCCATTGTGGTGATAGAAAACACACATCGTATTTTCGACAACGGAAAAATGAATATCGTGAGAGCAGCCAAGATGGCTACAGGCGAAGTTTTCCTTCCTGTATTATCAGGTACACTCACTACCCTTGCACCATTTGTACCACTCGCATTCTGGAAAGGTATTATAGGTAAGTTTATGTTTTTCCTTCCCATAACACTCATCATCACACTGCTTGCATCACTGGTGGTAGCATATATCATCAATCCTGTTTTTGCAGTCAACTTTATGAAAAAACATGAGCAAAAACACGACCCTTACAAAGGATTGAAAATAACGGCTGTTATTTTTATAGCTATTGCTGTATTGTTTTATGTTTCAGGTGTACCCGGAATGGGAAATTTCACTCTGTTCCTGTTTTTGATTCATCTGTTGCACCGTTTCTGGCTGCATAAAGTTATTCATAGCTTTCAAACAAAAGTCTGGCCTGCAATACAGAAACTATATTCACAGCTTCTTGAAAAAGCACTTCATCGTACCGGCTGGATGATGGGAGGTACAATAGGATTACTTATTTTATCATTCATTGCTATTGGCATCCGCAATGGTGGTGTAAGTTTTTTCCCAAGCAGCGATCCTAATTTTATTTATGTCTTTACTTCACTTCCTGTGGGCACTGATCAGGCATATACCGATTCGGTAACAAAGGTTCTCGAAAGCAAAGTATATGCAGTAGTTGGTGAAAAGAATGATGTAGTAAAATCGGTTATCGCTAGTGTTGGCGAAAATGTAACCGACCCTTCTGATGAAGATCAGGGATATTATGCCAATAAAAGTAAGATAGAAGTTGCATTTGTTGAATTCAGTAAACGCCATGGTGTGTCCACAGTAAAATATCTGGATCAGATTCGTGAAGCAGTAAAAAATGTGGTTCCCGGTGCAGAGATAACCGTATCGCAGGAACAAAACGGACCTCCTGTAGGTAAGCCTATCAGTATTGAAATAACAGGAGATGATTTGCAGGCTATTGCAACAACTTCTGAAAATCTGAAACGCTATCTCGACTCACTGCGCATTGACGGTGTGGAAGAATTGAAATCGGATTTGCAGGACAGAAAACCACAAATAACTTTTGATATTGACCGCGAACACATGAACCGTCTGGGAATTTTTACCGGTACATTAGGAAATGAAATTAATATGGCTGTGCTGGGGCGTGAAGTTTCAAAGTACCGCGACCAGAATGACGAATATAAAATCATGCTTCGCTATAAACAAAATCAACGATATGATGTAAGTTTATTAAACAGCATCCGTGTAACATATCGTGATATGGGAATGGGTGGTGTTATCAGAAGTGTTCCTGTTGCGTCTTTCGCTTCCATAAAATATGACAATACGTATGGAGTTATCAAGCGTAAAAACCAGAAACGAATTGTAACTATTTCGTCCAATCTGCTCACCGATTATCAAAGTCGCGAAGCTGAAGTGGTAGGCAACGTAATGGCTGCAGTAAAACAATTTCCTAAAACCGATGGAGTAGATATTAAATTCGGAGGCTCGCAGGAAGAACAGGCTGAAACATCAGCTTTTCTTGGGAATGCTTTGCTGATTTCATTAGGGTTGATATTTATAATTCTGGTTATACAGTTTAATTCAATAGGTAAGCCGGTGATTATTCTTTCTGAAATTATTTTCAGTATCATTGGTGTGCTGCTCGGTTTTTCATTGTTCAAAATGAGTTTCTCCATTGTGATGACAGGAATTGGCATTGTTGCTCTTGCAGGTATTGTGGTGAGGAACGGTATATTGCTGGTAGAGTTTGCTGAGATGTTGCGCGAGCAAGGTGTCGGGCCTTATGAAGCCATTGTAGAAGCAGGCCGCACACGTATGACACCTGTAATTCTTACTGCTACGGCTACTTCACTCGGATTGATTCCTCTTGCCATTGGTTTGAATATTGATTTCGTAACTCTCTTCACTGAATTCAATCCGCATATTTTCATCGGTGGCGACAGTACATCCTTCTGGGGACCGCTCTCCTGGACTATGATTTTTGGGTTGATGTTCGCAACATTCCTCACTTTGTTTTTGGTTCCGGTGATGTATTTAATGTCCAAAAATCTGAAAGCACGACTTTCAAAAAAATTAAAACATACCAAGGAGCCGGAAAATGAGCTGATAGCCTGATGGCCTGTTGATTTTTCAGCAAAGTATTTTTGTAAGTTTGATGTCTGTTATACTTAGTGTAATTAAACTACGTTAAGTATAGCAGACATTTTTTAACTTGAAATTTTATGGAAAATACTTCTCCTTCTCTTTTTGACAAACTCAGCAACTGGCTGAAAAATTCTGTGATGGTGAAATTACTCAGCATGGGAATACTTATTCTCCTTCTGATGATACCATCCAATATGGTAGAGAGTTTAATACGCGAAAGGCAAATGACCCATGAGGATGCAGTGAATGAAATTTCGGAGAAATGGGGTAATGCACAAACCATCAGCGGGCCTGTCATCAACGTACCATATACTACTGCATTTACCAACGAAGATGGCAAACGAATCTCTGAAGTTCGTTATGCACATTTCCTTCCGGATGAGTTAAAAATTACAGGTGATTTTGATCCGGAAATAAGACACAGAAGTATCTACGAAGCTGTTGTTTATAAATCTAATCTTAACATTGAAGGAAGTTTTTCATATCCTGATTTTTCGGAGTGGAATATTGCTGATGGCGATATTCTTTGGAAAGAGTCAACCATTACGCTTGGAATTTCCGACCTCAGAGGTGTGAAACAACGTTTGTCGGTAAATCTGAATGGTCAAAACATTGAATTCAATCCGGGCCTCGACAACCACGACATTCAGGAATCAGATGTAAGCATTAGAATGCCGCTGACAGAATCACAGAATCAGGATTCTGCAAGAATGAGTTTCAACATGTCATTAAAATTAAATGGCAGCAAGGAAATGTATTTTCTGCCGCTTGGAAAAGAAACTCAGGTATTTTTAAAATCCACATGGAAAGATCCAAGCTTTGATGGTGCATTTTTGCCCGACAGCCATCATGTAAGCGATAAAGGTTTTGACGCACAATGGAAAGTGTTTCATCTCAACCGCAACTATGCGCAGAAATTTCGTGGTGTTCCTGCAGGAATCAGCGAATCAGCTTTTGGTGTTAAGTTCTTAATCCCTGTTGACAATTATCAAAAAACATATCGCAGTGCCAAATATGCCATTCTGCTTATTACTCTGTCGTTTACTTTATTCTTCTTTATCGAAGTGCTCAACCGCAAACGTATTCATCCGTTTCAGTACATACTGGTGGGTGTAGCCTTGTGTTTGTTTTATACTTTGCTTCTTTCACTAAGTGAGTATATGAGTTTTAACAAAGCTTACATACTGGCTGCTGCAGCCATCATCGCCATGATTGGACTTTATACCAAAACTATTTTCAAAAGCACACGGCTTACGCTGTTGTTTACACTTTCACTGATTATTCTATATACGTTTGTTTTCTCCATTATTCAACTGCAGGATTATGCATTGTTGCTTGGCAGCATCGGTTTGTTTGTTGTATTGGCAACAGTCATGTACCTGTCACGGAAAATCAACTGGTATGGAACCGACAAATAACCAAAGTGCACAGCTGGGCCGCGAAGGTGAAAACCTAGCCGTAGCTCACCTCAGGGAAAACGGTTATGAAATTGTGGAACGCAACTGGCGATTCGGTAAACTTGAAATTGACATCATTGCCCGCAAAGGAAACGTACTGAGCATTGTCGAAGTAAAAACACGAAGCGGTGACTATTTCGGTGAGCCTGAAGATGGCGTAACGAAAGCAAAAGAGCGCTTTCTGGCAACAGCTGCGGATCATTATATTATTTCCAGAAATCTGGATGTGGAAGTGCGTTACGATATTATTTCCATCGTCATTCACAACGGTCGCCATGAGCTGAAGATGATTGAAGATGCTTTTTATCCGTATATGTGATTAATTATTCAGCCTGTCGTTTTCACTGTTTATCTTTGGAAGCATAAAAATTTCATTCTGCACAAACATGACTTCCAATATTGCCATTGCACAAAAATGGTTCGAAGCATTTAACGAACATCATCTCGAAAACCTGTTGAGTTTATATGATAATAATGCTGAACATTACAGTCCGAAACTAAAAATAAGACATCCTGAAACACATGGGTTGGTAAAAGGAAAACCAGCATTGCGCCAATGGTGGAAAGATGCATTCGACCGTTTGCCGACTTTGCATTATCAGGTACAGACACTTACTGCCAACAACCAACGGGTATTTATGGAATACATTCGTCAGGTACAGGGCGAAGAAGATATGCTTGTGGCAGAAGTTCTGGAAATTGGAACTAATGGATTGATAAAGGCTTCGCGAGTGTATCACGGATAAAATGAAAATCATGTTTAAAAAGCAGACAGAGGGTTACTTTATTCATAAAACGCACTGTTTTTACCTCATAATTGCAACATTTAGCGGATTATTGGATTTTTTAATTTAAAAATATATTACTTTAGAGGTGAATTTTAAATCACCCATTATGATAAGAACAATAACTCTTGCTGCAATTTTAAGTTCAACCATCCTTAGCTTGCAGGCTCAAACTACACTTGTTTTGCAACCCGGTCCGTCTGACGGAAAAGACGCTGAAATTTTCAGTTGTGTTCCCTGCGGATATGCCAACCACAACTATGGCACCAAGCGCGACTTCAACGCTATTGCCTGGACTAAAAGCGGTAACACCTCTATCGTTCGCTCGCTGATTGAGTTCGACCTGAGTCAGATTCCACAAAGTGCCATCATTCACAGTGCTACACTTTCATTATACTTCAATCCAACGAGTGAAGAAGGAAGTCACGCACAGTTTTTAGGTTGCAACGACAGTTATCTGCAAAGAATTACTTCAAGCTGGACTGAATCAACCGTGACTTGGAATAATCAGCCGTCAACTACTGCACTCAACAGAGTATCGTTACCGGCTACAACATCTTCAAATCAGAGTTTTACAAATATCAACGTGAAAAAACTGATTCTCGATTCCAGAAGATTTCCTGCATCAAGTTTTGGTTTTATGCTGAGTCTGCAAAGTGAATGTGTGTATAAGAAGCTGATTTTTGCTTCGAGCGACAATCCTAATCCTGCTATCAGACCAAAACTTACCATCACTTACTCGCATATACAAACTGCTCGTCTGGCTAACGAAGCAGAAATAATGATTCCTGTTATTTATCCCAATCCTGTAGAAGAAAATGCTACTATTATTTTACCGCAGGATGCTGAAAATGGTTTGGTAAAACTGGATGTATATAATTTATTGGGTAAACTCTGTACACAAGCCGAAGCCTATGCTGATGATGATAAAATTATTGGATTTGATGCCTCTGCACTAACTTCAGGTATTTATTTTCTGAATATCAAAACTTCCAATATGACTTACACCCAACGTATGGTAGTGAAATAAATTCTTTGCAAAAAATACTTGGTAAAAAAACGGACTGCATGATGTAGTCCGTTTTTTATTTAAACAGATTTCTTACTTCCGGTTTTAAAATTTTTCCCATGGCATTTCTGGGCAGTTGTTTCACAAAAACAAAATGACGAGGCTGCTTATATCCTGCCATTTTATCTCTCAGCCATTCTGTAAGTTCACTTTGCAAAACATTTCCTACAATGGCAGCAGCTATGGTTTCGCCCCATACCACATCAGGCAAAGCAATCACAGCACATTCGCTGATGCGCTCATGCGAAAGAAGCACGTTTTCAATTTCAAGTGCTGAGATTTTATAACCTCCCGACTTGATGATATCACTTGACTTACGTCCTAAAATTTTGAAATAACCGTCACTGCTTTTCTCTGCCACATCACCGGTTTTAAACCATCCGTCAACAAATGCATTTGCAGTTTCTTCCGGTTTATTCCAGTACTGTTTAAAAACCGTTTTTCCTTTTACATATAACTCTCCCGGAGTGCCTGCATCTTTTATTTCATTGCCTGATTCGTCTGCTATTTTTACTTCAACAAACGGTAAAGGGAAACCAACAGTTCCTGCTCTACGTTCGCCATGCAGCGGATTGGATAAAGCCATACCGATTTCCGTCATACCATAACGCTCCAGCAAAGTATGTCCGCTTACTACTTTCCAGCGCGCCAAAGTTGGCATTGGCAGTGCTGCCGATCCGCTAACCATCAGTCGCATAGATTTCATTCCATGTTGCCACTGATGTCGCTCTTCGTTGTTAAGTTTTTCAAAATGTTGTATCAGTTTATGATAAATGGTTGGCACAGCCATAAACAAGGTAAGCTGACCGCTTGCCATACGTTCGGCAACACAGGCAGCATCAAACTGAGGTTGCATTTCCACAGTAGCACCGTTGTAAAGTGCACAGCAGGTAATATTCACTACGCCATGCACATGGTGCATAGGCAGCACATTCAGTATCCTGTCAGAGCTTTTCCATTCCCAAGCCTTGCTTAATGAACGTATTTGTGTGTCCAATTGCTCATGACTTATCACCACACCTTTGGGTTTTCCAGTTGTTCCGCTGGTATAAATCATCAGTGCGTTACTTTCCGGTTTTACACGAGGAATTCGTTTGTTATGATGCGACTCCTGTATCAGCTCTTCAAAATCTGCCTGCACAATGTTGTTCTTCAAATGTGTGGTCAGATGTTTCAGCGTTTTGTCGCAAATCAACAAAGTGGCTCCTGAATCTTCAATAAAATAATCAATTTCATGAGGTGTATGGGCAGTATGCACCGGAACAGCCATATTTCCGCTAAGCCAAATACCCCACTGCACTGCAACATACTGAAATCCGGAAGGGAAAAGATACAAAACCGGCTGTGCAGCAATTTTTCTACCCTCTAAGGCATGGGCAATTATTAAGGCCTGTTGCCTTAAATGGTTGTAGGTGTACGTCCCGCTATTGTCAATGATAGCTGTGGCATCACCAAATTCGCTGCTGTTTTGAACAATTGGAATCATTTATCTGTTACAAAGTAAACCTAACAAGTCCGAAAAGAAAAATTTATCAATAGCAAATCGAAAATTTGTCTAATTGTGGTTACTTTGCGCTGCTTTTCAAAAGCAATTTTTAAAACTAAAATAAAAACATCTGATATATGAGTTACTCTAAAGCACAGGCAGTAAAAGAGATTTCAGTTAACGGGAAAAAATACAAATACAGTTCGCTGAAAGATTTGAAAGTGAATGTAGAACATTTGCCATTCAGCATACGCATCTTACTCGAAAATATTTTGCGCAACTATGATGGTTTCAGCATTACAGATGAGCATGTAGAAACTTTGCTTAACTGGACTCCTGCTGAAATAGATAAAGAAATTCCATTCATGCCTGCACGTATTCTGATGCAGGACTTTACGGGAGTACCCGCTGTGGTGGATATGGCTTCGCTGCGTGCAGAATATGTTCGCCATGGCAAAGATGGCCAGAAAATAAATCCTGCCATACCTGTTGACCTGGTTATTGACCACTCTGTGCAGGTGGATTATTACGGAACCGATTACTCATACGACAAAAATGTTGAACTGGAATTTCACCGCAACAAAGAACGTTATGAATTGCTGAAGTGGGCACAGAAAGGATTGAAAAATTTCACGGTAGTACCTCCCGGAATGGGCATCTGCCACCAGGTGAAT
>Ga0079224_100000620_pt1 | contig 35876 bp, 32 predicted proteins | sample Stecom2015_FD_80414 | JGI IMG/M metagenome (GOLD analysis project Ga0079224, IMG submission 80414) | Agricultural soil microbial communities from Utah to study Nitrogen management - Steer compost 2015 | ecosystem: Environmental > Terrestrial > Soil > Agricultural land | place: USA: Utah... | reverse complement strand
CACCTCGGCGTCGGATGCCACATGGTCCGAACGGGGCATCCGTTAGGGGAGTCGCGATCGCGCGCCTGTCCCGTCAGGGTGTGGTGGGCGCAACGGCCTGGCCGGTGGCCCACCCAGGACACCGACACCGTCCGGCGCTGCGGCGCCGGGGATGGGAGGCATGATGGCCACCTACGACGTGGCGAACCGATCGGCGATCGTGACCGGAGCCGGCAGCGGCATCGGCGAGGCCGTGGCCGAGGTGCTGGCGGCCAATGGCGCAGCCGTCGTGGTCGCCGACCTCGACGGCGAGGCGGCGCGAGCCGTGGTGGAACGACTCACGGTCGAGGGAGCCACCGCCGTGGCACTGCAGGGCGATGCATCAGATGTGGACTTCCACGCGGAGGCCGTGGCCGAGGCCGAGCGGTTGGCGCCGCTGCGCATCGCCGTCAACAACGCGGGAATCGGTGGCGGTGCTGCGAACGTGGCCGAGTATCCGCTCGACCAGTGGCGTAAGGTCCTGGGCGTCAATCTCGACGGAGTGTTCCACGGCCTGCAGGCCCAGATCCCGGTGATGGCAGGGCACGGCGGAGGCAGCATCGTGAACATGTCCTCGATGCTTGGGTCGGTGGGCTTCGCGGGGAACTCGGCGTACGTCACGACGAAGCACGCGCTGCAGGGCCTCACCAAGAACGCCGCGATCGAGTACGGCGCACAGGGTGTCCGCGTGAACGCCGTCGGCCCCGGCTTCGTGCAGACCCCCGCCGTCGCGGCCGCGCTCGACGAGGCCACCCAGAAGGACCTCGCGGCCAAACACGTCCTGGGCAGGATGGCCCGCCCGGACGAAGTGGCCCAGCTGGTCGCGTTCCTGGCCAGCGACGCGGCCAGCTTCGTCACCGGCAGCTACCACCTCGTCGACGGCGGCTACACCGCCACGTGACCGGCCGCGCACCACGTGAGCGATCCGGGCCTTCAGTGCCGTGGCGCCCAGCGCGCCCCCGTCGGCAGGGGCAGGTCGCGATCCGCAGCGGCGAGCAGGGTGTCCCGCAGGGCACGGGCGGGCCGGGACAGCGGGCGCGCCGGATCGTGGACGAGGCGGATGTCGCGTTCCACGACCGGCGCAACCGCGCGCCGGTGCAGCCCCGCGAAACCCATCATCGGCACCACCAGAGCAGGCACCATCGACACGCCCAGGCCCGCGGCGGTCAACCCGGCCACCGCCCCGATGTTGCGGGCCTCGGTGACCGGGCCGACCTCCACCCCCGTGTCGGCCAAGGTGCGGTCGACGTAGGCGCGGATACTCGTGCTGTGGTCGAAGGCCACGAACGGCTCACCGGCCAGATCCCGCCAGCTCACCCGTTTCCGCCGATCGAACCGATGACCGGGCGGGAAGACACAGACGAAACGGTCCACGGCGATCCTCGTGGTCGCCAACCCCTCCGGAACCGTCGGTGAGACCGTCAACGCCATGTCGGCGGTGCCGTCGACCACCCGCGCGAGCACCTCGTCGGAGAGCCCGTTCCGCACCGACACCGTGACCTCCGGCAGCTCCCTGCGCAGTTCGGCCACCACCGACGGCACCATGCTGCCCGCCAACGACGGCAGCGCCGCAATCGTCACCGCACCGCGCGTGCCCGCGAGATAGCCCTCGAAATGGTTCAACGCGGCGTCGAAATCGGCCAGCAGGCGCCGCGCCAGCCGCAGGAACTCCGCACCCTCGACCGTCGGCCGCACCTGCCGCGTCGTGCGTTCGAACAACGACACCCCGACGCGATGTTCCACCTCGAGCACCGCTCTGCTCAAAGAGGACTGTGCGATGTGGAGCGTCCGGGCCGCCGCGCTGTACCCGCCCGCATCGGCCACGGCGACGACGACCCGCAGATGCCGCACCGAGAGGTCTATGCTCACAGCACATCAATCTATGCGGAATCAATGCTGGACGCTAGACGGCGGCTGCCCCAGACTCTGCGGCGACCGTGCAACGTGGAGAGGTCCGGGACAATGTTGTCTTTGCTGGGCTTTGCGACCGTCGGCGTGATTCTGGCGCTGTTGCTGACCAACCGGGTGGCCGCCGTGGTGGCACTGGCCGGCGTGCCCATCGTCGCCGCGCTGGTGGCTGGGTTCGCGCCGGCGGAGATCGGCGAGTTCGCGGGGGAGGGCATCGCGGACGTCGCCGGAACCGCCGCCATGTTCGTGTTCGCCATCGCCTTCTTCGGGGTATTGCGCGACGCGGGCATGTTCGACCCGGTGATCAGAAGGATCGTCGGCTTCGCCGGGGACTCGCCCGCGACGGTGTGCGCGGCGACGACCGCCCTGGCCTGCGCCGCCCACCTCGACGGCGCGGGCGCGACGACCTTCCTCATCACCATCCCGGCGATGCTGCCCATCTTCGACCGGCTCGGCATGAGCAGACTGCTGCTCACCACGTGCGTGGGCCTCGGCGCGGGAGTGATGAACGTTCTGCCCTGGGGCGGGCCGACGGCACGCGCGGCGTCGACGTCCGGGGTTCCGGCCAACGAACTGTGGGTGCCACTGATCCCCGCGCAGATCGCCGGGGTCGTCGTCGCCCTCGTCATTGCGTGGCTGCTCGGCAAACGGGAGAGCAAACGCATCGGCCTGGTGCAGCAGCCGGCGACGATCGCCGCGGGTGGAACCTCCGCCTCGTCGCCGAGCGTGCAGAGCCCCGACGCACCCGCCGACGACCCGGCAGGTGGTGACGCGGCAGGTGGCGCGGCAGGTGGTGACGCGGACACCGACGGCGACGAGGCCGGCGACCTCCGGCGGCCGCGGCTGTTCTGGTTCAACGCCGTACTCACCGTGGCGGTCGTCGGATGTCTCGTCGCGGCCGTGGCCACGCCCGAGGCGGTGTTCCTGGCAGGCCTCGTCGTGGCGCTGATCGTGAACTACCCGGGGCTCGCGCGGCAGACCGCGCGCATCGAGGCGCACGCGAAGGGCGCGATGCTGATGGCCACGACCCTGCTGGCCGCCGGCGTGTTCCTGGGCATCCTCGAGGCCAGCGGCATGATCGAGGCCATGGCCACCACGGCGGCCGAGGCGATCCCGTCCGGACTCGCGCCCGCGCTGCCACTGGTCATCGGCGTGCTCGGCGTGCCGTTGAGCCTCGTGTTCGGCCCGGACGCGTTCTACTTCGGCGTGCTGCCCGTGCTGAACGGGGTCGGCGAGCAGTTCGGGATCAACGCGGCCGACCTCGCGCAGGCGGCCCTGATCGGCGAGGAGACGCTCGGCTTCCCGATCAGCCCGCTGACCGGGGCGTTCTACCTGCTCGTGGGACTGGCCGGAGTGGACATCGGCAAGCACATCCGACGTCTGCTCGGCTGGGCGTGGATCACGAGTCTGGTCATGCTGGCCGTCGCGTTCGCGACCGGAGCCATCCCGGTGTGGGCGGCATGAGCGCCGGCCGTACCGTGCGGCTCGGGGCGGGTGCCGGTTTCGCCGGCGACCGCATCGATCCCGCCGTCGAACTCGCCCAGCACGGCGCGCTGGACTACCTGGTGTTCGAGTGCCTCGGCGAGCGGACCGTCGCGGCGGGACACACCCGCAGGCTGGCCGATCCGCACGCCGGATACGACCCGCTGCTGGCCGCCCGCCTCAGGGCCGTGCTGCCGCACTGCCGGGACGCGGGCACGACGGTCGTCACCAACTCCGGCGCGGCGAACCCTGAGGCCGCAGGGGTCAGGGCCGCAGAGGTGATCCGCGAACTGGGCCTGCCGTCCCGCGTGGCGACGGTGACCGGCGACGACGTCCTCGACGCCGTGCGCCGCCGCGATCCCCGGGTGTGGGAGACGGGCACACGGCTGTCGGAGATCGGCGAGGAGCTCATCTCGGCCAACGCCTACCTCGGCGCCGAGCCGGTGGCGCAGGCGCTCGCGTCCGGGGCCGACGTGGTGGTGACCGGCCGGGTCGCCGACCCCGCGCTGTACCTCGGACCGCTGCTGCACGAACACGGCTGGGACCGCGGCGACCCCACCCTCCTGGGCCGGGGCACCCTCGTGGGCCACCTGCTCGAGTGCGCAGGTCAGCTCACCGGCGGCTACTTCGCCGATCCGCTCACCAAGCCGGTGCCCGACCCGGCCCACCTCGGGTTCCCGTTCGCCGACGTCGGGCCGGACGGCAGCGCGGTGTTCGGCAAGCTCGCCCGGTCCGGCGGCCGGCTCGACGCCCGAACCTGCGGCGAACAGCTGCTGTACGAAGTGGACGATCCGGGCGGCTACGTCACGCCCGACGTCGTCGCGGATTTCAGCGGTGTCACCTTCACCGAATCCGGACCCGACCGCGTTGTCGCGAGCGGGGCCACGGGACGGGCCCGGCCCGACACGCTGAAGGTGACGCTCGGATTCCGCGGCGGATGGCTCGGCGAAGGGCAGATCACGTACGCGGGCCCGCGGTGCCTGGACCGTGCGCGGCTGGCTGCCGACATCGTGCGCGAGCGGCTCGTGTCCGTGCACGGTCTCGACGAGACGGCCGTGGAGGTGGAGTACATCGGTGCGGGCGCCGCCTTCCGCGGACTCGGTGGACTCGCCGGACTCGGTGGACTCGGCGGACCTGCCGCGCAGGCCGTGGACCCGGTCGAGGTGCGGCTGCGCGTGGCGGCGCGGGTCGCGTCGGAGGAAGCGGCGTCGGTCGTCGGATGGGAGGTGGAGTCCTTGTACACCAACGGTCCCGCCGGTGGTGGGGGAGCGCGCCGGGAACATAGGGAGATCGTCGCGGTCCGCTCGTGTCTGCTGCCTGTCGAGGACGTGCGTCCGGTGGTGACGGTGCTGTGACGATCCGCGTCGACGACCTGGCCGACGTTCGCGCGGGCGACAAGGGCGACACGTTGATGCTCGCCGTGTTCCCGCGCGGCGACGAGGAGTTCGGGATCCTGCGCGAGCGGCTCACCGCCGAGGCGGTCGGCGGCCATTTCGCGCCGCTGGTGACCGGGCCGGTGCACCGGCACGTCGTGCCCGGCCTGCCCGCGCTGGTGTTCCGGATCCCGGGAGTGCTCGGCGGTGGCGTCACCGGCTCGGCCACGCTCGACGGCCACGGCAAGACGTTGAGCTACCACCTGCTGACCCTCGAACTGCCTCCCGGTCCGGACGGGGACCCGGTGGTCAGGCGATGACACCTTCGTCGGGTATTCGGTGAATCGTTCATTATCGGTCTAGGCCGTTGTCACACCCGCGAGCTACCGTCCGCGCATGGGCAACCACAGATCACGCATCGTGACCATGCTCCTCGGTCTGCTCGTGGCGCTCGCGGGCGGCTTCGGCCTGACGGCACCGGCCGTCGGCGCCGAGTCGGCACCCGTGGCCGTCGCACAGGCGGAATGCGGCGACACCTCCGGGTTCGACACCACGCCGCTGGGCGAGCTGCCCCCGGAGGCGACCGACACCTACGACCTCATCCAGAGCGACGGCCCGTACCCGTATCCGGAGGACGACACCGTCTTCCAGAACCGGGAAGGGATCCTGCCCGACTGCGAGGAGGGCTACTACCACGAGTACACCGTCGAGACGCCCGGTCTCGACCACCGTGGCGCTCGGCGCATCGTCGCCGGTAGCGGCGGTGAGTACTTCTACACCTCCGACCACTACGAGAGCTTCACCCTGATCGAGACCGGCGACGGCGGCGGATCGCCCGACCCGGAACCCGTGCCCGAATGCGGTGACACCTCGGGCCTCGAGTCGGTCGCGCTGTCGTCGCTGCCGGCCGAGGCGCAGGACGCCGTCGCCGACGCGCAGGGCGGGGCGACCGGCACGACCTACGAGAACCGTGAGGGCGTGCTGCCGGACTGCGAGGCCGGCTACTACCAGCTGTTCGAGGCCGGCGCCGAGGATCGCGTGATCGCCGGTGACGGCGGCGAGATCTTCTACACCCCGGACCGCTACGCGACCTTCCAGGCGGTCGACACCGAGTCCTGATCGGAACTCGAACTCCCACGCGGGGGTGCGATGCCACGCCGACGTCGCACCCCCGCGTCGTCGTGTCGCCGTCGTATCGTCGGCGGCGGGCGAGTACCGGAACCCTGCGGAAGGAGCGTCGTGGCCGAGCACGTGGTGATCGTCGGCGGAGGCATCGCGGGTACCGCGGCGGCATTGGCGCTGCGCACGGCGGGCATCGCCGTGACGGTGCTCGACGCCCGGCCCGCCGACGACGATTCCGGCGCCGTCGTCCGCATCAACCCGAACGGGATGGACGCGCTGCGGGCCGTGAACGCGCACCAGACGATCCTGGCCGGCTCGTTCCCGCTGGTCCGGACTGAGCGGATCGGCGCGGACGGCGCCCGCGTCGGGTACGCCCTCGCCGCCGATCCGGCCTCCGACCGAGGACTGCCGCGGGTGCTGCACTGGTCGCAACTGGCCGCGCGGCTCAGGGCGGTGGCACGCGATCGCGGAGCGGTCTTCCGGCACGGCGTCCGGGTATGCGACGTCCACGAATCCGGTGGTGACGCCTCCGGCGGGCCCGTGACGGCTGTCCTGGAAGGTGGGCAGACCGTGCACGGTGACGTCCTCGTCGGTGCCGACGGGGTGCATTCGCTGGTGCGCAGGCGGATCGACGCGGAGGCGCCCGCGCCGCAACGCCTCGGCACCCGGACGGTGTACGGCTTCGCCGCCGACCCTCCGCGTGAGCCCCCGCCTCCGGAGGTGCTCCGGTCCTACCTCGGGCCGAAGGCGTTCCTGGCCGCCACGCGCGACAGCCTCTCCGGCGGATGTTTCTGGTTCACGAGTCTGCCGGCCCCGGAACCGGCCTCGCGGGGCACCGGGCCACGGGACGTCGACGGCCTGCGCACCGAGCTGCTGCCGTGGTTCGCCGAAGGGACGTTCGCGGCCGATCTGGTGCGGGCCTCCGAGCGCATCCTGTCCTTCGACGACCACGCCCTCGACCACCTGCCGCGGTGGTCGACCGGCCGGACGGTGCTCCTCGGCGACGCCCTGCACGTGGCTCCTCCCGCCTCGGAGCAGGGTGCCGCACTGGCCATCGAGGACGGCGTCGAACTCGCCCGGTGCCTGCGCGATCACCCGGTGCCCGCGGAGGCGTTCGCCGTGTTCGAACGATTGCGCAGGAGCCGCGTCGAAGCCGTCGTCGCGCGGGGCAGATTGGGTACGAGCCGCGCCCACCACCCGCTGCGCCGCAGGCTTCGCGCGCTGCGCGATCGTGGTCGCAGGCTGCTGGACTGGCAGCGGCGTCCGCCCACCGGCGGGGGTTGGACCTACGACCACCACATCGACTGGGCCGCCCGGGCCGGTGGGTGATCGCACACGCCGGTGTCCTTCCGGCCGGCCGGCGTGCGTGGTTGTATCGCGTCGGACTCATCGAGGAGGACGTGGCAATGGGCGAGCCCGCGCGACTGGCGGCGGCCGTGAGCTGGTTGTTCGTACCGGCATCCCGGCCCGAACGGTTCGAGAAGGCGATGGCGTCGGGTGCCGACGCGGTGGTGATCGACCTCGAGGACGCCGTGCCCCCGGCCGACAAGCCTTTGGCACGGGAGAAGCTGACGGCCCACTGGCCACGCCCGGAATCCGGGTCAGGGCCCGAACTCGTCGTCCGCGTCAACGACCTGCGCAGCGCGGAGAGCGCCGAGGACCTCGCCGCGTGCCGGGAGCTGGCACCCACCGCCGTGGTGCTGCCCAAGACCGAGAGCGCCGACGACGTGCGTGCCGCGGCCGAGGCGAGCGGAAGGTCCGTGCTCGCGCTCGTCGAAACCGCGCGGGGACTCATCGGCCTGCCGGACATCGCCGCCGCCGACGAGACCGTGCGCCTGCTGTTCGGCAACATCGACCTGGCCCTCGACCTCGGAGTCACGGCCGATGCCGCGCTCGACGCGGCGCGGTCGGACCTCGTCCGCTGGTCGGCCGCGTCGGGACTGCCGCAGCCCGTCGACGGGGTGACCACGGCGATCAGCGACCCGGCGGCCGTCACCCGCGCCGCCGAAACGGCGCTGGCGTGGGGATTCGGCGGCAAGCTCTGCATCCATCCGAGCCAGCTCCCGCTCGTCGCCGCGGCGTTCGCCCCGACCGAGGAGGAGTTGGCCTGGGCCGGGCGGATCCTCGACGCCGTCGACGGCGAGGACACCGGTGCGGTGCTGGTCGACGGGGAGATGGTCGACCGCCCCGTCGTCGAACGGGCCCGGCGCATCGTGGCGTGCACCCGCCCCGCCCGCTGAGGCCCGTGCCGGGACTTGCGGGCCCAGTCGGGGCCCGCAAGTCCGTCTTCAGGCGCCGGTGAGCTGTGACGTCAGCACGCCGAGGTCGGAGAGCTCGGCGAGGCCGTAGGTCAGCTCGGTGATCCGCTCGGTCCGCTCGGCCGGCACGGCCCTGGTCGCGTTGAGCCGGAACTTGGTCGCCAGTTCCTCCGCCGACAGCGGATTGCCGTGCCCGCCGCGGTTGGCGTTCACGCGCTCGGTGAGCTCGGTGCCGTCGGCCAACCGCACCCGCAGTACCGCGGGGAACTGGTGCGGGAAGATGCCGTCGCACTCGGCGTCCGGGACGCACGTGACCTTCGCGGCGAGCGCGAGCCGTGCCGGATCGGCCGCGGCGTCGTCGGTGAAGTCCTCGTGGAACACCCCGAGCCCGCCCCCGCCCAGCAACGCGGCCGCGACGGTGTACGGACCGGAGAACGCCGCGTGATAGCCGGACTTCGGCACCGCCTTCTCCTCGGGCGGCTGGCCGATCGTGCGCAACACCGCCGTGGGCGCGCCCAGCTCGATGCGCTCGACGGCCGCGGGGTCGACGCCGCGTTCGCGCAGCCGAAGCGCCGCGTCGATCCCCGCGTGCGTGAAGTGGTTGCACGGGTAGGGCTTGAAGAAGATGGTCGGCAGTTCCCACCGCTCACCGAGACCGGACATGAGGGCGTCGAGGTCGACCCGGTCACCGCAGAACGCCTGGAGCATGCCGAACCGTCCTTCGAGGACGGTGGGCGGTCCGGTGATGCCGGTGCGCGCCAGCCCTGCCGCCGTCACGGCCGCATGGGCCGCCCAACCGCAGTGGATCCGTTTCACCGTGCCGCCGGTGCGGTTCGCCTCGAGCAGTCCGGAGCCCATGCTCGCCGCGATCCCGACCGTATCGGCGATCCCGTCGGTGTCCACACCGGACAGCATGGCGGCCGCGACGGCGCCGCCCACGGCACCGCAGATGGCCGTGGCGTGCAGGCCGTTCTCGAAGAACACCGAGTTGCCCAGTTCCGAGTCGTACCCGGCCATCCCGAGCCGGACGGCGACCTCGACCCCGACGCCGATCGCGTCGAGCAGGGCCGCGCCGTCGGCGCCCCGCGACTCCGCGACGGCCAGTGCCGCGGGCACCACCGAGGCCGACGGGTGCAGCACCGAGGGGAGGTGGGTGTCGTCGAAGTCGAGCGAGTGGGCGAGCGTGCCGTTCATCAGGGCGGCGCTCGGTTCGGGCAGGAGGCCGCCGCCGATCGCGGTGGCCCGCCCCGCGCCGCCCCACTCGCGCACGAGTTCGCCGACGGCTCGGGCGGGTGGTTCGGACGTCGCGGCGAGGCTGTTGCCCAGCACGTCGAGGACCCGCCGGGCGACGTCGTCCCGCAGATCGGTGGGCAGGCCGTGCTCGCGGGTGGTGGTGGCCAGCTCAGCGAGCCGGCGAACGAGCGTGCTCATGCGCTCACCGCCGCGAGCGGACGGATCGGCGACCCGGTGCCGCCCGTGATGCGCAGTGGGGCGAGTAGGAAGGTGAACTCCCGCACGCCCGCGTCCGCGACGTCCTCGAGGTTGAGGTGTTCCATGATGAAGATCCCGGACTCGACGAGCAGTACCCGGTGCACGGGCAACACGGCGTGTCCGGCACCCGCGGGGATCTGCTCGTAGGCAGTGGTGTCTGCGCCCGTGGCCACGATGCCGCGCTCGGCCAGCCACTGCGCCGCCTCCACGGTCACGCCCGGCACGCCCGTCTCCTTGCCCATGTACGTGACCGGGTCGCCGAAGTTGCGCGCCCAGCCGGTGCGCACGAGCGCCACGTCGCCCCGGTCCGGTTCGGCGTCGGCGAGTTTCGCGGCCTCGGCCAGGTCGTCGGCGGTCACGCCGTAGCCCGCGGGCAGCGTGGGCACCCCGTGCACGGCGGCGACGTCGAGCAGCACGGCGCGGCGCAGCAGGCCGGGCAGGTTCTCGGCGCCGTGGGTGGTGAACGTGCCGCCCTGCTGTGCCTCGGCCGCGTCGACACCGCCGTGCAGTTCACCGCAGTGGCTGACGTGGGACAGGGCGTCGATGTGGGTGCCCACGTGACCACCGGTCACGATGATCTCGTTGGCGGCCGACCCGCCGTCGGGCCGTTCCATGTCGCCGTGCCTGCGGATCAGGGTCATCCGGAACCCCGGGTGGTTCGGCGAACAGGGCATGCCCGTGAAGAACGGCTGCCCGAGTTCGAACAGCCGCACGCCGCCTGCGACGGCGGACAGCAGCGGGTCCTGGGAACGTGTCATGACGTCTGGCCTTCCTTGACGTTCGGGTCCTCATCGGCCGCGAGCAGCCACAGCGCTCGCTCGACGACCGCCTTGTCGACGAAACGGCCCGTGGAGTCCACCCACGCCGCCTCGCCCGTCTCGCGCACGGTGTCCACAAGCGACCGTGCCCATGCCACGTCGTCCGGATCGGGGCGGCATGCCTCGTGGACGACGGGGAGCTGTGCCGGGTGGATCACGGACCGGCCGAAAAAGCCCGCCCTGCGGCCGTTCTCGGTGTCGGCGCGCAGGCCGTCCAGGTCGCGTACCGCCGTCCACACGCTCTGGGGCGGGCTCGGCAACCCCGCGGCCCGGGCGGCGACGACCACCCGCGACCGGGGCCAGGCCAGCGCCTCGCTCGTGGTCACACGGAGGTCGGCGGACAGGTCGGCCTCGCCGAGCGAGATGCCGGCCACCGACGGATGGGCCGTGGCGAGCGCGTAGGCGTTCTCCACACCGAGCGCGGACTCGAGCACCGGGTACACGGCCGTGCCGAGCGTGTCGGCGATACGGCGCAGCTGTTCCGGCTCCTCGCACTTGGGGACGCGCACCCCCGCCGGGTCGGCGCCGGCCAGCGCCGCGAGGTCGGCCGTGGCGTGCGGGCTGTCGGGGGCGTTGATCCGGACGTAGGCGCGCCGCCGGTCGGGGAGCGAGGCCAGGGAGGCCAACGTCTCGAGCACGTGCCGGCGCGCCCGATCCTTGGCGTCGGGGGCGACGGCGTCCTCGAGGTCGAGGATCACGGCGTCGGCGTCGGAGGCGAAGGCCTTCGTGACGCGCTCAGGGCGGTCGGCGGGCACGTAGAGCCACGACCGCACCGGGGCGGTCACCGGACCACGCCCTTCTCGCGCAGCTGCTCCATCCGCTCGGCGGTCACGCCGTACCGGCCGAGCACCTCGTCGTTGTGTGCACCGACGGGCGCTCCGGTCCACTCGATGGAGCCGGGCGTGTCGGACATCCGAAACAGCACGTTCTGCATGCGGACGGGACCGAGCTCGTCGTCGGGCAGCGTGGCGATCGTGCCCAGCGCCTGAAACTGCGGATCCTCGACGATGTCGGCGGCCGTGTAGATCGGCGCGATCGCCGCCTCGGCCTTCTCGAACTCGGCGATCACCTCGTCGCGCTCGCGCGCGGCGATCCACGAGCCCACGGCCTCGTCCAGCTCGTCGGCGTGCTTGGCGCGTTCGGCGCCACTGGCGAACCACGGCTCGTCGATGAACTCCGGCCTGCCCACCAGGCGCATCACGCGCTCGGCGATGGACTGGGCGCTGGTGGAGATCGCGACCCAGCTGCCGTCCTTCGTGCGGTAGGTGTTGCGTGGCGCGTTGTTGCTCGACCGGTTCCCGGTGCGCTCCTGGAGGACACCGAGCTGGTCGTAGGCGATGATCTGCGGGCCGAGCAGCGTCAGGATCGGCTCGATGATCGCCATGTCGACCACCTGCCCCTGCCCGGTGTGGTCCCGTGCGCGCAGGGCCGTCGTCACGGCGAACGCGGTGGCCAGTGCAGCGATGCCGTCGGCGAGGCCGAACGGCGGGAGCATGGGCGGCCCGTCCGGTTCCCCGGTGATCGCGGCGAATCCGCTCATCGCCTCGGCGAGCGTGCCGAAACCAGGGCGCTTGGCGTACGGGCCGATCTGGCCGAACCCGGTGACGCGGGTGAGCACGATCCCCGGGTTGATCGCGCGGAGCTCGTCGTAGCCGAGGCCCCATCGTTCGAGCGTGCCGGGCCGGAAGTTCTCGATGACCACGTCGGCGTCGGCGACCATCTCGCGGAAGATCGCCTGCCCCTCGGGTGAGCCCAGGTAGAGCGTGACGGCTTTCTTGTTGCGTCCCAGCAACTTCCACCAGAGGCCGACGCCGTCGCGTTGTGCGCCGTGGTTGCGGACCGGGTCGCCGTTCGGGTGCTCGATCTTGATGACCTCGGCGCCGTAGTCGGCGAGCGTGGTGGCTGCCAGTGGGCCTGCGAACAGCATGGCCACGTCGAGGACGCGGATTCCCGACAATGCGCCCGTCATGGGGCGGTACCTGCCTTCCGTCTCGCGTTTCGTTTAGAGGAACAACGAAAACGCTGTGTTTCGCGAGTGATGCTTCCCCCTGGTCACCAAGTTCGCACTGTTCATCGCTGTCGGTCAAGTTATGCGTAGTTATTGACCTGTGCATGCGGTCGGTGTCACGATGGCCCAACGTCGGAATGATGTTTCTCCAAGCGGAACATCGATCAGGGACAGAGGATCAGAGATGATCGTTCGCAAGCTGATCGCGGCTGCGAGTACGGGCCTGCTGCTCGTCACCGCGGGCTGCGGGGGCTCCGCGCCGTCCGGTGCCGCGGGGGACGCCGCGGGCAGCGGCAGCGGCCCCGTGCGGATCGGGGCACTCCATCCCGTGAGCGGGTCGATGGCCGTCGACGGGCTGCAGATGCGGCGCGGAGCGCAACTCGCCGTCGAAAAGATCAACGAGGCGGGCGGCATCGCGTCTCTCGGCGGCCGCGACGTCCAGCTCACCACCGCCGACACCCAGGGCAAACCCGAGATCGGCCAGAGCGAGGCGCAACGGCTGATCTCCGGCGGTGCCGTGGGTCTGGTCGGCACCTACCAGAGTTCGGTCAGCAGCAACGTCTCCGTCGTCGCCGAACGTAACGAGGTCCCGTTCGTGATGGACGTGACCGCCGCCGACGAGATCTTCCAGCACGGCTACCGCTACTCGTTCCGCGTGCAACCGGGCAACGGGGCGATCGCGACGTCGGCCGCCGAATTCCTCACGAAGGTGTCGGAGCAGGCGGGCAAACCGGTGCGCAAGGTCGCGATCATGCACGAGCAGACCGACTTCGGAACCGGCGCGGCCGACGCGTTCACCGAGGCCGCCACGGATCTGGGCCTGGAGGTCGCACCGCGGATCAGCTACGACGCCACGACGGCCTCCGACTTCACCTCCCAGATCACCCAGGTGAAGGCCTCCGGTGCCGACGTGCTGGCGGTGTCCGGCTACTACAGCGACAGCCTGCTCATCGCGCAGGCGATCAACGCGGTCAAACCCGATCTCGACGCCGTGTGGGGAGTGTCGAACGGTGCCTACGACCAGCCGAAGTTCGTCTCCGACGCAGGGCCGATCGGCGAGAACTACTTCAGTACCAACTATCACTTCGACGCGCAGAACCCCGAGACCCGGCAACTGCGCGAGGAGTACCAGCGCCGGTACGGCGCACCGATGCGAACCGGTGCGGTACTGGCGTACGACGCGGTGCAGACCATCGCCGCCGGTGTTGAACACGCGGGCAGCACCGATCCGGTCGCGGTCCGCAACGCCATCGCGAAGGTCAAGGTGGATCCGTTGACGGTGGGCGACGGTCCGGTCCGATTCGGACGCGACGGCGAGAACGTCAACTCCGCCGCCGTGCTCATGCAGATCCAGAACGGACGGGTGAAACAGGTGTACCCACCCCGGAAGGCCGAATCCGACCCCGACTACTCGGTGGCGTGGTGACGATGACGGCGACGATCGACAGCGAACCGCGGGCCTCGGTCAACCTGGCCGTGCTCAAACGCGCCGGCATGGTCGGTGTGCTCGTCGCGGCGGCCGTGGTGTTCGCACTCCTGAAGTCGGGCAGCGGCATCGTCGTGTGGCAGTCCGTGGTCACCGGGCTGCTGACCGGCGGGCTCTACGGACTCATCGCGATGGGCCTGACGCTCATCTTCGGTGTCCTCGACATCGTGAACTTCGCCCACGGTGCGATGCTGGCCGTGGCGATGTTCATCTCCTTCGGCGTCGTCCAGGCCACGGGACTGCATCCGTACCTGACGATGCTCGTCACGGTCCCGGCCCTGTTCCTCGTTGGTGCCGCCGTCCACCGTGGACTGCTGTCCGGTTCGGGAGGGGCGACGCTCGAGAATCAGCTCCTCATCACCCTCGGGCTTTCGCTGCTGCTCGAGAACGGCCTGCTGATGTTCTTCGGCGCCGAGCCGAAGAACGTGACCCTGCCAGGCGAGACCCAGTTCGGCGTCTTCGGTGCGGTGGTCTCGGGATCCCGGTTGTACGCGTTCCTCGGTGCGATCGCACTCGGCCTGCTGCTCTACTGGATGCTGCAGCACACGCGGCTCGGTACCGCGGTGCGCGCCGTGGCCTCCAACGGTCCCGGAGCCGAACTCGTGGGCATCAACGTCCGCCGTATCCACACGCTGACGTTCGCGATCGGTGCCGCCTGTGCCGGTGCCGCCGCGGCACTGGCCGTGCCCCTGCTGTCGGTGACACCGACGCTGGGGGAGCAGTTCAACATCACCGCGTTCGTGGTCGTGGTGCTCGGCGGCATGGGCAACGTGGTGGGCGCGCTCGTGGGCGGTCTGCTGATCGGGCTGGTCGAGCAGCTCACCACGATCTACCTCGACGGTCAGAGCTCCCTGCTCGGCGTGTTCGTGGTGTTCGTGCTCGTGCTGTTCCTCCGGCCGCAAGGATTGTTCGGGAGGCGAACATGACCGACACCGCCACGACCGGTGCCGCGGGCGCGACCCGCGCCACGGCCGCGCAGGCGGGAACGGCTCCGCCGCTGCGGCCCCAGAACCGCCAGTTGCTGATTCTCGCGGTCCTGGTCCTGCTGGCGATCCCGCTGCCGCTGATCCTGCCGCCCGCGCAGGGCGCCGTGGCGGTGCGGATCCTGATCTTCCTGATCATGGCGGTCGGCTGGAACATCATGAGCGGCTTCGGTGGGCTGTTCAGTTTCGGCCACGCCGCCTACTTCGGACTCGGTGCCTACACGAGCGCGTACCTGCTCGTCGAACACGGCGTCTCGCCGTGGGTCGGCATGGCGGCCGGCATGGCGGTGGCGGCCGCGGTCGCCATGGTCATCGGCTACTTCTCCTTCCGCTACAACCTCAAAGGTGCCTACTTCGCGCTGGCGACGTTCGCCTTCGCCGAGATGCTGCGGCTCGTCACCACCAGCACCGACGCCGTCAACGGCGCCGTCGGCTACCAGGTGCCGCTGATCCAGGGTTCGTCGGTGTGGCAACTGCAGTTCCCCGCCGGATCGCCCGCCTACTTCTGGATCGCGCTGGTGCTGGCGGGGCTGGCGGTCGCGGTGAGCATCCTGTTCCGGCACTCCCACGCGGGCCGGTACGTCGTGGCGATCAGGGACGACGAACTGGCCGCGGCCTCGGTCGGTGCACCCGTGATGCGCCACAAGCTGCTCACCGTGGCGCTGTCGGCGGCGATCACCGCCATCGCCGGTGCCTTCTACACGCAGTACTACCTGTTCATCGATCCCCAGTTGGCCTTCGGCTCGTCGGTCTCGATCGAGGCGATCGTCACCGCCGTGATCGGCGGTATCGGCACGATCTGGGGTCCGGTGGTCGGCGCGGTGATCGTCGGTTCGCTGTCGGACGTCACCGCCACCCTGTTGGCGACCCCGCCGGAGTTCCTCGGATTCCTGCAGGGCAGGAGCGGTCTCGACGTGATCCTCTACGCCGTCATGCTGATCCTGATCGTCCGGCTGATGCCCAAGGGGATCTTCGGGACACTCGCCGGCAAGATCTCGGAAAGGCGGCGGCGATGAGCCTGCTCGAACTGGCCGGTGTGGGAAAACAGTTCCGCGGCCTGCGCGCACTGTCCGATGTGGATATGTCGGTCTCCGAAGGGGAGATCGTGGGCGTGATCGGGCCGAACGGAGCGGGCAAGACGACCCTGTTCAACGTCATCTGTGGGGCGCTCAAACCCGACAGCGGAAGGGTGCGCTTCGCCGGGGACGACGTCACCGGACGCCGGCCGGAGGTGCTCGCCCGCGCCGGAATGGTGCGCACGTTCCAGCTCATGCGCCCGTTCGCGTCGATGTCCGTCGCCGAGAACGTGAGTCTCGCCGCGCAGCACCACACCCGTGGTGCGGCCCGGCTGCGCGGGCACGCGATGGACGTGGTCGACCGGGTGGGCCTTGCCGAGTGGGCGCACCGGCCCGCGACCGAACTGCCGACCGCGGGCCTGAAACGCCTCGAACTGGCCAGGGCTCTCGCGGCGGGCCCGCGGGTGCTCCTGCTCGACGAGGTGCTCGCGGGCCTGCTTCCCGCGGAACGCGAACCGGTGCTGGACCTGTTGGCCGAGCTGCGCGAACGCGACGGCACGACGCTCGTGTTCATCGAGCACATCATGGCGGCGGTGATGCGCCTGTCCGACCGGGTCGTCGTGCTCGACCAGGGCGCGGTGCTGGCGACCGGTACGCCCGACGAGGTCACGGCGGACCCGCGCGTGATCGACGCCTACCTCGGGGAGGAGCCGACCACCCATGCTGACGCTTGAGAAGCTCTGCGCAGGGTACGGCCGCATGCGGATCCTGCACGAGGTCGATCTGCACGTCGGCGCCGGCGAACTCGTGGCCCTGGTCGGTGCCAACGGTGCGGGCAAGACGACGACGCTGCGCGGCATCTGCGGCCAGCTCGCCCCGCAGTCGGGCCGCATCACCTTCGACGGTGCCGACACGGCGGGCCGCAGGCCCGACGTCCTGGTGCGGGACGGCCTCGTCCACGTGCCGGAGGACCGTGCGCTGTTCGGCACCCTCACGGTCGAGGAGAACCTGCGGATGGGCGCCTGGACCGCGTCGGCCGACGCGGCGCGCACGCGCCTCGAGCAGGTGTACGAGTTGTTCCCGATCCTGGCCGAACGGCGGGACCAGGTGGCGCAGACCTTCAGCGGTGGCCAGCAGCAGATGCTCGCGATCGGCAGGGCGTTGATGGCCGGGCCCCGGCTCCTGCTGCTGGACGAACCGTCGACGGGGTTGTCGCCGAAGCTGACGTGGACGATGCTCGATGCGGTCCGCGAGATCCGCGACACCGGCGTGTCGGTGCTGCTCGTCGAGCAGAACGCCAAGCAGGCACTCGCGATCGCCGACCGGGCGTACGTGATGGAGAGCGGGTCGGTGGTGCTCTCCGGCGGGGGAGCCGAGCTGGCCGACGACGAACGCGTCCGCAAGGCGTATCTGGGGTTGTGATGGGGCAGAGGTCGGCGCAGGCGGCGACGGAGGAACTCGGCGCGTGGGCGTCTGGGGTGGACGCCGCCGACGTTCCGCCCGAGGTGCTCGAGCGCCTGGGTCTCGTGACGCTCGACGTTGTCGGGGTGGCCGCGGTCGGTGCGGGGCTGCCCGAACAGCGTGCCCTGCGACGGGCGTGGGAGCTGCCGGTCGGGCCCGCGCCGCTGTTCGGCACCGGGCGGACGGCACCGGCCGACGCCGCGGCCTGGCTGACCGCCGTCGCAATGGCGTGTCTCGAACTCGACGAGGGCAACAAGTACGCCAAGGGCCACCCGGCCGTCCATGGGTTCCCCGCGGTCCTGGCGCTGGCGGCCGCGCGGGATGCCTCGGGTGCCGACACCGCCGCGGCGCTGCTGGTTGCCTACGAGGTGGCGGCCCGGTTCGGCAGGGCCACGAGCCTGCGTCCCGGCGGGCATCCCCACGGCAACTGGGGCGTGGCCGGTGCCGCGGCCGGGTGCGCCCGGTTGCTGGGACTGGGACCGCAGGCGTGTGCCGCGGCCGTCGACACGGGTGCCGGCATGCCGATCGCGGGCCACTTCGACTCGGCGACGACCGGGAACCCGGTACGGGACGCGTGGGTGGGCGCGGCCAACACCGCAGGTCTGGCCGCCGCGCGGATGGCTGCCGCGGGCCTGGCACGCAACACCGGCACGGCGGAGCTGTCGCTCGGCGCACTGCTCGGCGAGTTCGACCCGCGGGCCCTGACCGAGGACCTCGGCACGCGCTGGCACATCACCGAGGGCTACTTCAAACGGCACGCCTCGTGCTCGTTCACGCACCCGGCCGCCGACGCGATCCTCGAACTCGCGCGGGACGAGCCCGTCGACCCGAGCGCGGTCGAGGAGATCGTCGTCGAGGCCCACGCGCTCGGTGCGGGATTGTCCGGAGTGGACTGGGACAACCGGTTGTCCGCGATGTTCTCCACGCCGTTCGTCGTCGCGGCGACCGCGATCGACGGTGTCGTCGGACCTCACACCTACCGCGCCGGCCGTATCGACGACGCCGACGTCCGTCAGCTCGCCCGCCGCGTCACGGTGGTGGCCGCCGACGACCTCACCGCCCGGCTGCCCGCGGAACGGGCCACCCGCGTGACGGTACGCGGCACCGACGGCACCACCCGTCGCTGCGAGGTGCCGAATCCGGTGGGCGACGCCGCGCACCACCCGTTCGACGAGGACGCCGTCGTCGCCATGCTCCACGAGTGGCTTCCCTGCGGGGAGGACTTCGTCGCCCGGCTGCGTCGGTTCAGCCGCGAGCTGCCCACGCTGGCCGCCACCGGCGAGCCGCTGCGTGGCCTGGACGGCACCGCAACACCCAGCGCGGCACCGAAGGAGGAACGAGCGTGATGCGAGCGTTCGCCGTGACCCCGATCCACCTGCCGGACGAGGAGATCCGCAGGCGGCAGGAACGCTACGACCGGTTGTCGCCACCGGGCCTGCAGGTCGTGCTGCGTGACGTCGGGGCCGGTGCACCACCCTCCCTGGACACCGACGCCGCGGTGCGCCGCTCCGAGGAGGCCGTCGCCCTGGCGCTGCGCGACGCACGTGCGGACAGCGCGTGGGACGCCGCGTTCCCGGACTGCGTGCTGGACCCGGCGGTGCCCGCCGCGGTCGGCGGGGGCGACGTGCCGGTCCACGGTCTGCTCAAGCTCTCCGCGGGGCATCTGGCGGCACGGGGTGAGCGGTTCGGCGCGGTCGTGCGCAACGAGGCGATCGGCGCCGAGCTCACCCGGCGGCTGGCGGCCTACGGCCTGACGGCGCACTCGGCGGGGGTCGAGGTGCTCGACCTGCCGTTCGACGCGATCGCCGACACCGCCACCTGGAACGCCGCGCTCGGCGAGGCGGTGGCCCGGCTCGCCGAGCGCGGAGCCACCGCGGTGCTCAACGGCTGCTCGGCCGTCGACGTCGAACCGGCCGCACTGGCCGCCCGCATCGTCGATCCCACGGCGGTGGCGCTACGGCTGCTGACCGTCGACGAAACGCCGGCCGGTGCGGCCGAACCCGTGGAAGGAGCAGTGCGCGCATGACCGCACAGCCGGACGCGTCCGGTCCCGATCTCGTCGTCGCCGGGGCGGGAGGCGGGCTCGCGGGCGCATTGCGCGCGGCGGAGCAGGGGTTGTCCGTGCTCGTCGTCGAGGCCAGCGAGCACTTCCGTCGCGGCAACAACACGTCGATGTCCACGGCGATGTTCCCCGGCGCCGGATCACGGTGGCAGGCCGAGGCGGGCATCGACGACACGCCGGAGACGTTCGTCGCCGACATCATGGCCAAGACCGGGGGCGCCGCGGAGCCGCGCCTGGCCCGCACCCTGGCCGAGGTGAGCGCCCCACTCGTGGAGTGGCTGGCCGACTCCGCGGGACTGCCGTTGTCACTCGTCACCGACTTCAACTATCCCGGTCACGCCGTACCGCGCTGCCACACGATTCCCGGCAGGCACGGTTCCGGCGTGATCGACCATCTCGCCCGCGCCGTCACCGCGCATCCGAACATCGAGCTGCTCGTTCCCGCGCGGTTGAGCGACGTCCGGCTCGACGACGACGCGGGCGGCGCCGTTCGCGCGGTCGTCGTGACGTACCCGGACGGCACCGAGGAGGAGATCCCCACGCGGGCGGTGCTGCTGGCCACCAACGGCTTCGGCGCCGACCGCACGCTCGTCGCCGAGCACCTGCCGGAAATCGCCGACGCGCTCTACCAGGGCAGCGACCGGTCGCTCGGGGACGCACTGCGGATCGGCACGTCGCTCGGTGCCGCAGCCGGCTTCCTCGACGCCTACCAGGGACACGGGGCGGTGGGTGCCAAATCGGGCACGCTCGTCGGCTGGGCGAGCATCATCCACGGCGGCATCCTGGTCGACCTCGACGGCATGCGCTTCGGCGACGAGACCCGCGGCTACTCCGAGTACGCCGCCGCGCTGGCCGCACGGCGCGGCTCGACCGGTTGGATCGTGCTCGACGAGACCGCCTACGACCGGTGTCTGCCGTTCCGCGACTTCCAGGACAACGTCGAGGCGGGCGCGTTCGTGTGGGGCGCCGACGCGGCGGAACTGGCCGAGGCGACCGGACTTCCCGCCGACGCACTGGCCACCGAAATCGCCGAGAGCGCCGCAGCCGCCCGTGGCGAACGGAGCGACACCCACGGCAGGACGCACTGGGAGCGGCCGCTGTCCGGCAGGCTCGCCGCGATCCGCGTCGTCCCCGCCCTGTTCCACACCCAGGGCGGCTTGATGGTCGACGAGCACGCCGCGGTCGTGCGCGCCGACGACCGGCCCATCCCGGGGCTGTACGCGGCGGGCGGCGCTGCGGCCGGCATCTCGGGCCACGGCGCAGCCGGTTACCTGCCGGGCAACGGGCTCCTGCCCGCCTTCGGCCTGGCCTGGCTGGCCGCCGACGACGTGGCCGGGCGGCGTTCGCAGTAGCGCTCTTTCCTCGCCCCGGCGTGGATCAGGGGGCGAGCACGCGGAACACGTCACAGAGTAAGGAGAACGACAGATGGCGACGACGGAACTGCTGATCACGAACGTCCGGGTGGTACGCCCGGACGACGCGGACGAGGCGGCACCGGAACCGACCGACATTGCGATCAACGACGGCACGATCGTGCGCGTCGCCAGTGGACAGTCGCGCGAGGACGCTGCGACCGTCGTCGACGGGCGCGGACTGCTGGCGTTCCCGGGCGTGGTCGATGCGCACCAGCACTGGGGGATCTACAACGAGCTGTCCACCGACACCCGCACCGAGAGCCGGGCCAGCGCGCAGGGCGGCGTGACCACCGCGCTGACGTACATGCGCACCGGGCAGTACTACCTCAACAAGGGCGGCCCGTACCGCGAGTTCTTCCCCGAGGTGCTCTCGGCCGCGTCCGGGAACGCCTACGTGGACTACGCGTTCCACCTGGCACCGATGATGTCGCAGCACATCGACGAGATCCCGTACCTGGTCGAGGAACACGGCGTCACCTCGTTCAAGATCTTCATGTTCTACGGCAGTCACGGCCTGCACGGGCGGTCGACCAGCCAGAGCGACTTCCTCATGATCCCGCCGGAGGAGCGTTACGATCTCGCGCACTTCGAGTTCGTCATGCGGGGCATCCAGGCGGCCCGCGAGGCACTGCCCGACTACGCCGACCACCTGTCGCTGTCGCTGCACTGCGAGACGGCCGAGATCATGACGGCCTACACCAAGCTCGTCGAACAGGACGCGTCGCTGTCCGGACTGCGCGCCTACAGCCGTTCGCGCCCGCCGCACTCGGAGGGCCTGGCGGTGACGATCGCCTCGTACCTGGCCCACGAGACGGGACTGCCGAACATCAACCTGCTGCACCTGTCGTCGGAGAAGGCGCTCGACGCGGCGCTGCGCATGGCGACGACGTTCCCGCACGTGGACTTCCGCAGGGAGATCACGGTCGGCCACCTGCTGGCCGATGTGGACACCGCCAGCGGCATCGGTGGCAAGGTCAATCCGCCGCTGCGGGAGCGGGAGGACGTCGAGGCGCTGTGGCGGCACGTGCTCGCCGACGAGGTGGACTGGGTGGTCAGTGACCACGCGTGCTGCCGCGACGAGCTGAAGTTCGGCGAGGACCGCGACGACGTGTTCGTCGCCAAGTCCGGTTTCGGCGGTGCGGAGTACCTGCTGCCGGGCCTGGTCGGGGAGGGCGCCAAACGGGGCCTGTCACCGCAGCGGGTGGCGAAGCTGACGTCGTGGAACCCGGCGCGGCGCTACGGCCTGGTGAACAAGGGCACGATCGCCGAGGGCTACGACGCCGACATCGCGCTCGTCGACCCGGACGTGTCGTGGACCGTGCGGGCGGCCGACTCGGAGTCCACTCAGGAGTACACCCCGTTCGAGGGCTTCGCCATGACGGCGAAGGTGACCGACACGTTCGTGCGCGGCCACCACGTGTTCGCCGACGGCGCCGTGCAGGGGAAGCCGCAGGGGCGTTATCTCCCGCGCGGACGTTGACCGCCACGAGCGGGGCTCGCGTCAGCCGGCGTGCGCCCCGCTCGGACCGTTCGTCCAGTTGCGAATGATCTCGGTGGTCGCGTCGCGGACGAGATGGCGGTACCGCTCGATCTTCTCCGGGGTGAAGCGGTATTCGGGGCCGCACACACTGATCGCGCCCTGCACCTCCCCGTCCGGTGTGACCAGAGCCGCGGCGACCGAGCCCGCACCGCTCTGCCGTTCGCCGAGGGAGACGGCGACCCCGTCGGCTGCGATGGCCTCCAGCTGTTCGGCCAGCAGCGCGCGGTCGGTGACCGTGCGGTCGGTGAGGGAGGAGAGCTCGCCGGAGAGGACGGCATCCCGGCGCCAGGCGGGCAGCTGCGCGAGGATCGCCTTGCCGGACGAGCCTGCGTGCAGGGGAAAACGCGTGCCGATGTCGACGGTCATCTTGATCTCGGCGCGGCTCTCGAACTGTTCCAGGTAGACGCGTTCGTCGTCGACGAGCCCGGACAGGGTCGTGGTCTCGCCGGTTTCGTCCCTGAGCCTGCGCAGCACGGGAGCGGCAGCCGACCGGGCATCGAACCGCCGGAGTGCGCTCGCGCCGAGTGCCACGGCGGCGGGTCCGAGCCGGTAGCCCGTCACACCCGGGTCGGTCGCCAGTACGTCACGGGACACGAGCGACTGCAGGATGCGGTAGACGACCGCCTTGGAGATGCCGAGCTGCCTGCTGATCGTGCTGACGCCCAGATACTCGGGGCCGCCGGTGAACAACAGGAGCACGTCCGCGACGCGCGCGGCCGCCTCCGTTCCCGTGCCTGACGATGTGATACTGCTCTCGGCCACGGCTTCGTTTCTGTCGGAGGAATGCGTCCGCAGAAGTGTCTCACCAGGTGAAATCGAGCGTCAAGCGAGGCCACGAACGGGTGACAGCGAACGGTCGTTCCGCTCGGCGGAAACGCGCGCGCGTCGGTCCCCTGGCGTGCGCCGCGGCGTCGGGTCGGCTCAGCCGAGGATACGGTTCAGCTCGGCGAGCAGGGTGCGGGCACGGTCCAGATCGGCAGGGCCGAGCTCGGCGGCACTGTCGACGGGTCCGTCCGGAGGCGTGCGGTCCTGGCCGTCCACATCGGCACGGCCGGTGTCGTCGGCCGGGGTTCTGCCGGGCGCGTCGAGGCGCAGCGTCTCCATCGTCTCGGAGACGTCGATGTCGAAGGCGACCCGGTCGGCGCGATGCCACGCGCTGAACCATTCGAGGGGCCGGTCGTCCTGATCGGTCGTGCCGCCTTCGAGTAGCAGGAGTGGCCCGCCCGGTTCGGTGTGCAACTCGGCGGCGAGCTTGTCGTCGGCCGCGACGGCGTGGACCTGCCGCCTGCCGCGCATCGGGCGCAGTCCGTACGTGCGGGTCAGCAGGCGGTGCAGGGAGGCGTCGGTCAGGTGGTCGGCCTCGAGCCCTGGCACACGGTCGGCGGGCAGCCACGTGCGCACATAGGACAGTGGGTCGCCGTCGACGAGGCGGACGCGTTCGAGTCGCAGTGCGTTCGAGGTCCCGAGGAAGTCCCGAACCGCCGACGGGGGACGCGCGGGCACGAGCTCGCGCACGGAGGTGCGCAGCGCATGGCCCCGTCGCGCGAACTGTTCGAACATGCCCGTCGCGCGCTGCACCAACCTGCGGTACTCCGCGGGCGGGGCCACGATCGTCGGCCTGCCCTGACGGCGGATCACCAGCCCGTCGGACGCCAGCCCGGACACGGCCTGCCGGACGACGCTGCGCGCGACGCCGAACCGTTCGCACAGTGCGGCCTCGCTGGGCAGTGCGTCGCCCGGCGGGATGTCGTGGCCGAGGATCTCCTGGCGCAACGTGTCCGCCACCTGCTGGTGCAGAGGTGCGCGGGTGCTGCGGTCGACGCCCATGACGGTGCAGTCTACGAAGCGGGCCGGCCTCAGGAGGCCGAGCCTGCCTTGGCCGTCTCCCACACCTGGTGCCATCCGGGAGCGAGCTCGGCGGCCCTGCGGGTGGCCAGTACGAGACTCGCCTCCCTGGCGGCGCCCGTGCCGGCGATGTCGAACGCGGTGCCGTGGTCGACCGACACGCGCACCACGGGAAGGCCGACGGTGATGTTCACGCCGTCGTCGCCGTACACCGCCTTGAACGGTGCGTGTCCCTGGTCGTGGTAGCAGACGACGACGAACTTCCACTTTCCCTTGACGGCCTGCGGGATCAGCGCGTCCGCGGGCAGCGGGCCGACGGCGTTGATGCCGGCGTCCTGCGCGCGCTGCACAGCCGGGGCCAGCACATCGGCGTCCTCGTCGCCGAAGAGCCGGTTCTCGCCCGCGTGCGGGTTGAGCCCCGCGACTCCGATGGCCTCGTCCGGCCTGCCCAGTGCGCTGGCGAACGAACCGACGAGCCGCAGGACGTTGTCGGTGCGCTCGGCGTCGACGCCGGTGATCGCGTCCCGCAGCGACACGTGCGTGGTGAGGTGGAAGAAATACAGCTCACCCGCCGAGAGCACGAGGCTGAAGTTGTCGACACCGAACTCGTGCGCCAGCAGCTCGGTGTGCCCCGGCCACTGGTGTCCGCCCGCGTGCATGGCGGCCTTGTTCAGCGGTGCGGTCACGATGCCGTCGACCTCGCCCGAGCGCGCGAGCGCGCACGCGCGCATCACGAACCGGGCGGCGCCGTCGCCGGCGTCGGCGCTGAGCTCGCCGTAGGGCACGTGGGCGAGCGACGGTCCGTCCTGGACGACCTCGATCGTGCCGGGCTCGTTCGTCGCGTCGGCAGGCCGGTCGACGACGCGCACCACGCCGGCGTCGCGGCCCAGCACGCCGGTCACGGCGCGGCGCAGTGCGTCGGCGTCCCCGACCACCACCGGGCGGCAGAGGCCGCGGAGCTCGTCGTGGTCGAGCAGCGTCCGTGCGGTGATCTCCGGTCCGATGCCGGCCACGTCACCGAGGGTCAGGGCCAGTGTGGGCACCTGCGACTGGTTCAACGGGTACTCCTTTTCCTGCGGACCGCGCGTGCGGCCCTGATCAACACGTCGGGTTCGCCGAAGCCCCCGGCTTTCGTCGCGACGGGCAGCCGGTCGGCCCATCCGCCGACGACGGAGCCGACCGCCACACCCTGCCCGACGTCGGCGTGGCCGGTGTCGAGCCGGATGCCGGTGCCTTCGAGGCGTTCGAGCAGCGCGCGGGCGCCGTCCCCTCCGGTGACGACGATCCCGGCGGGACAGCGGGCCTGCATGAGGTGGGCGGCCGCGTCGGCGAGCCGGTGGGCCACGAGGTCGGGCGGGACATGGGGTGGGACATTGCCGTCGGCGCCGCTGCCGCGTTCGGGGGCGCTCAGCACGATGGTGTCGGCGGTGTCGGCCGTGTCGGCGGCACGCGCCGTGGCCGTCACCGCGTCGGCGAAGGCCCGCCACGCCTCGTCGTCGAGTACCGCCGACGGATCGGGCTCGTGGTGCTCGGCACCGTCGTCGACGAGCGCACGGATCTGCCCGCGCGCAGCCGAGTGCAGGCTCGTGACCACCACGAGCACGGGTGCGCCCTGCCGGTGGTCCGGCTCCGCTGGGGGCGGCGGGGCGTGGGCGGGACGTTCGGGCCGCCGGAGCCGGGCGAGTGCTCCGGCCAGTCCCGCGGCGCCGACCGGCAGCGCGCGGTCGCCGAGTTCGTGCACCGCCCGTGCGATGCGGTCGAGATCGGCGTCGGTGGCCGCGTCGACGACCACGATCCGGCCCGCTTTCCGGAGCCGGGCCGCGTGCGCGGCAGGTCCCTCGTCGGGGTCGAGCCGCAACGACGGGGCGCCGAGCAGGGTGGGCACGTGGCTCTCGGTGACGGGCGTGACGGGGTCACGGCCGACCGACGTCGCACCGACCGGCGTGCCGTCGACGTACAGGACGCCGTCGGTCATGGTCCGGCCGACGCCGGGGAAGGCGGGGCACACGACGGCGACCACGTCCGGATCGGACGCCTCGAGCAGCGCCTCGATCTCGGCCCTGATCGGCCCGCGCAGTGTCGAGTCGATCTTCTTGAACACGTGCGTTCCCGGGGTCTGGGCGACGGCGGCCCGGACCCGCGCCGCGGCGTCCTCCTCGGAGCAGGCCCGCGAGTCGGTGCTGACGGCGACGACCTGCGCGTCCCCGTCAGCACCGCGGCGCAGGCGCAGTTCGGCCGTCCAGCCCTCCTGCGCGAACTGCACCGCCGTGTCGCCCGCTCCCGTCACGTCGTCGGCCACGATCACCGTGTCGGGTCTCATGTGGCCTCCGCCGGTGTCTCCGGTTCGGTCGGGTTCTGCGTGGTGAGTGCCCCGGACCGCTTCAGCATGAACGCCGCGATGATCGGCGCCAGGATCGCCGTGACGAGTGCCGAGGCGGCGATCTGCGCCGTGGCGGTGCCGACGTACTGCTGGAACGTCGGATCGGCCGCGGCGACGACCGCGGGGGTGGCGATCGCGTTGCCCGCGGTGGTGCCTGCGGCGAAACCGATGCCGGACATCGCGCCCCTGCGCAACAGGAAACGGTAGCCGAGGTAGACGAAGAAGCCGGTGAGCGGCGCGACGATCACGCCGAGCACGAGGCCGCTGACGCCACCGGTGACGATGTCGCCGAGATCGATGTCGGTGCCCAGTGCGAAGGCGAAGAACGGGATCACGATGTTCGGCACGGGCGCCACGATCCGGCGCCACTGGGCGTCGATGTTGCCGACGAGCACGCCCAACAGGAACGGCACGATCGCGCCGACGAGGGCCAGCAACGGGATGTCGCCGAGTCCGGAGGCGCCCAGGAACAGCAGCGTGAGGAACGGACCGTCGTTCACGGCGCTGGCGAGGTAGGCGCCGCGGTCACGTTCGTCGCCGTACTGACCGGTGAAGGCGAGCCACAGGCCACCGTTGCTGTTGTCGACCGCCGCGAGCAGCGCCAGCAGCGAGATGCCGAAGATGCCGTCGATGCCGACGAACAGGCCGAGCAGCACGGCCAGGCCGGCCGGTATGAGGCTCTTGGTCAGCAGGAGCGTGCCCGCGGTCGCGAGGATCGGACCACCGGTGCGCGCGCTGACCTGGGTACCGGTGGCGAAGATCAGCAACGCGATCAGCGGTAGCGCGCTGTCGGAGAACAATGCCGTCGTGAAGCTGCCGATCTCGAGTGCGCCGGGCGCGAACGTCCCGATCAGCGCGCCGAGGATCAGCGGGATCAGCATCAACCCACCGGGGATCCGCTGCATCGTGGCGAACAGCGGAACTCGCGACGTCTCCTGTGTGCTCACGCCGGCCTCCTTGTCGGCTCCCCGGCACACGACCGTGCACCGGTACTTGTACGCATAAGCTGTACGGACAAGATGGCACACTACGCCGTCCAGGTGAACCCCTGATCCCCGGGTGCCGACGTCTGCACCGGGGCCGGCCCTCCCGGCCGTGCAGACTGGGGACATGACCGATTCGTCGCCCCCGTTCCGGGCGGTCGCCCTGCTGTTGCCGAACCTGACGCAGTTGGACCTGACCGGCCCCGCACAGGTGTTGTCGTCGCTGCCGGAGGTCGAGCTGCAGCTCGCGTGGCGCACGACCGACCCGGTGCGGTGCGACGGCGGCTGGTCGATCGTGCCCACGGTGAGCTTCGACGATGCGCCCCAGGCGGACCTGCTGCTCGTCCCCGGAGGGCAGGGCGCCTTCGAGGTGCTCACCGACGAGGTGGTCCTGGAGTTCGTCCGCGCGCAGGCCGCAGGGGCACGCTGGGTCACCTCGGTGTGCACGGGCTCGTTCGTGCTCGCGGCGGCGGGCCTGCTCGCGGGACGACGGGCGACGAGCCACTGGGCGTCGCTGCCGATGCTCGCCGAGTTCGGGGCGGTCCCGGTACGCGAACGGATCGTGGCCGACGGCAACGTCATCACCGGCGGCGGTATCACGGCGGGAATCGACTTCGGACTGGCACTCGCCGCGGAGGTCGCGGGCGAGGAGGCGGCACGGCGGGTCCAACTGCGTCTGGAGTACGACCCCGCGCCGCCGTTCGATGCAGGCTCACCCGACCGCTTCGGAGCCGACGCGGCCGCGGAGATCGCCCGCGCGAGTCAGGAAGCCCGCAGGCCCCTCGTCGACGCGGCACTCCGGCACCTGCGCCGCACCTGAGGACATGGTGTGGACCTGTACGGCGGGGCCGCTCCGTCGACGTCGTTGAAGTGGGGACGTCGTCGAAGCGGGGCCGGTGGGGTCACGGGGTGGCGGTCGGGTTGTCCCAGCGGCGCCGAGCCCGCGCGAAACTCGACCATTCCTGATATCCGAGTCGGCGGGCGATCTCGTAGCGGGGGATCGACGGGTCGTGGAGGAGGTTCTCGGCGACGACGCGGCGAACCTCGTCGAGCACGGCCCGGAACGTGGTGCCCTCGCTCTCCAGTCGGCGCCGCAGTGTCCGCGGCGCGTAGTGCAGCCGGTCGGCGACCGTTTCGAGGCTGAGGTCGAGCGAGGTCTGATCGAGCAGGAACGCTCGCACCCGCGCCGCGACTCCGGTCCGATGTAGACGTTCCGCGCGGAGACGTTCGCATTGGGCAGCCATGAGTTTCGCCGTGTGCCGGTTCGCCATCGGCGGCACCCGGTCGAGATAGGACGCGTCGAACACGAGCTCGGTGCGCGGCCGGTCGAACGACACGGGCACCCGGAAGTAGTCGTGATACACCGCCGGGGCCGCCGCGGCCCATGCGGGAAAGGCGAACCGGACCTCGCGCAGGGGCACGCGAGGCGCACCGGGGAACAGTTCGCGTTGGATCTGCACGGTCGCGGCCACGTCCCGCTCGACGGCGAACCGCCGCACATCCGGTGGCACGTCATCGGCCTCCATCGCCAGCACGTAGTCACCGTGGTCGCCGACGTGGGCCGTCATCGTGGAGAACGCGAACGTCAGCAGGGCATAGCGCAGGCCCTGCTGCACGGTCTCGTGGACCGACGAGCACGCGGCGAGCAGATAGCCGAAGTGTCCGTAGGCGGTCAGGTGGTATCGCGCGCCCAGTTCGACGCCGAGACCCGGACGGTCGTCGAAGGCCTCGACCAGATTGCGGATGACGGTCAGTTCCTGGTGCGCCTCGATCAGTTCGACCGGATCGGGCAGCAGTTCCGGGTCGATCCGTGACCCGCGGAGGAGGTCGCCGGGCGGGCAGCCGTGCTCGGCCGCCCAGTCGAGCAGGATCGACACCCCCACCATCGTGCGCGGGTGGTCCCAGGAGTCGGCGATCGCGGCGATGACGCGGTTGGAGTCCTCCGGGGCCGGCATGCGGCGTGTGGCGGCGGGCGGTCCCGCGATCGGCGGGACCGCGTCGGCGGCGACGCCGGACTCCATCTGGCCAGTTTCGCCGAGCCGTGACACGGCCGTCAACACGTCCGGACTCCCAGGTCGCGCGGCATGTCCCGGTCCGTGTTCACCGCTGCCCCGATCCGGACGGTGGCCGGAACGGTCGGGTTGTGGCCGCGACGGCGCTATGGCGGTGAGCCGCCGTGCTCGTACGTTGATCCGTGACCGGCGTCACAGTGCTGTGGCCGGCTGGTTCGCGGTCGCACCGGACCGGATGACGCACCTGTTCATCGGCGCACAGGAGGCATCGCATGAAGGTGAAGGCGGCAGTTCTCGAGGAGATCGGCGCCCCGTGGCGGATCTCCGACATCGATCTCGGCGACCCGGTGGCCGGTGAGGTGCAGGTGCGCCTCGCCGCGTCGGGTCTGTGCCATTCCGATGCCCACCTCGTCTCGGGCGCCAGCCCCGCGGCGTTCCTGCCCGTCGTGGGCGGACACGAGGGTGCCGGGGTGGTCACCAAGGTGGGGCCCGGCGTGCGCGGACTGGAGGAGGGCGATCACGTCGTGCTCGCGTTCATCCCCGCGTGCGGGACGTGCCCGGCGTGCGCGTCGGGGCTGCAGAACCTGTGCGACGAGGGTGCCGGTCTGCTGACGGGCAGGTCGATCGCCGACGGCACGTTCCGGGTGCACGTCGGTGGTCGTCCGGCGGTGCAGATGTGCCTGCTGGGCACGTTCTCGCCGTACGTCACGGTCAACCAGGCGTCCGTGGTGAAGATCGAGAAGGACGTACCGCTCGACAAGGCCGCCCTGCTCGGGTGCGGGGTGTCGACGGGATGGGGATCGGCCACGGAGATCGGCAACACGCGCCCCGGCGACACCGTGGTCGTCATGGGCGTCGGCGGGGTCGGCATCAACGCGGTGCAGGGCGCCGCGTTCGCCGGGGCGCGCCACGTGATCGCCGTCGACCCGGTGGAGTACAAGCGCAAGATGGCGATGCACTTCGGGGCCACGCACACGTACGCCTCCGTCGAGGAGGCCACCGAGGAGCTGCCCGACCTGACGTGGGGGCGTAACGCCGAGCTGGTCGTCATCACCGTCGGCGAGATCCGCGGCGAACACATCCAGCAGGCGCTGGGCATGACCGCCAAGGGCGGCCAGGTCGTCGTCACCGGCATGGGCGACTTCCGTGATCTCGACGTCCAGCTGAACCTCTTCGAACTCACCCTCATGCAGAAACGGGTGCAGGGAGCCATCTTCGGCGGCATCGGACCACGCGAGCAGATCCCGAAATTGCTGCAGCTGTACCGCGCGGGCCACCTCAAACTCGACGAACTCGTGTCGACGACCTACCGACTCGAGGACATCAACCAGGGGTACCAGGACCTCGCCGACGGCAAGAACCTGCGCGGAATCATCACCTTCTCCGACTCCGACCACTGAGGACACCGACCACTGAGTGGACACCGCTGACCGAGGACACCGAGGAGTAGCCATGCCTTTGGACACCGCGTCGCAGGCCTTTCTCGCGCAGCTGGCCGAGTCCGGGACGCCCCCGATCCACGAGTCGACGCCGGCGATCGCGCGGATGAGTGGCCCGATCTTTGCCGGCATGAGCGGGCCGGGTCCGGACGTGGCCCGGGTGCGCAACGTCAAGCTCGACGGCGGGGACGGCGGAACGTTCCGCGTGCGCGTACTGGAACCACACGGCACGCCGCAGGCCGTCATCGTGTACTTCCACGGCGGCGGGTGGGTGATCGGCGACATCGATCTGCAGTACGACCACGTCGGCCGCCGGTTGGCGACCGAGACCTCGTCCACCGTCGTGCTCGTCAACTACCGCAAGGCACCGGAACACCCGTTTCCGGCCGCCGTCGAGGACAGCGACACGGGACTGCGATGGGCGGCAGCCCACGCCGACGAGATCGCACCGCCGGGGCGCCGCTGATCGTGGCGGGCGACAGTGCGGGCGGAAACCTCGCGGCGGTGATGACCCTGCGCGCTCGTGACCACGGCGGACCGGACATCGACTACCAGGCACTCGTCTACCCGGTAACCGACTGTGACTTCGACACGTCGTCCTATGTGGACCCGGAGAACCAGCTGTTGCTGAACAGGGAGACGATGCGCTGGTTCTGGAACCACTATCTACCCGACGAACGGGCCCGCACGACGCCGGAGGCCTCACCGTTACGGGCGGCCGAGCACGCCGGACTGCCACCCGCGCTGGTGTACGTCGCCAGGTACGACCCGCTGCACGACGAGGGCGTCGCCTACGCACGCGCACTCGAGCGGGCCGGTGTGCCCGTCGCGCTCGAGGAGGCCGCCGACCAGATGCACGCCTTCTTCCAGATGGCCGCCATCCTGCCCGGCTACGAGGCCGGTGTCCGCCTGGTGTCGCGGCACATCAACGAGTTCGTCGCCGAACACGGAAAGGTGGGTGCAGTGCAGTGACCGAACGGGTCGACCACGACGTCGTCGTCATCGGAGCGGGCTTCGCCGGGTTGTACCAGCTGATCAGGCTCCGCGAGCTCGGCTACGACGTGCGCGTGCTCGAGGCCGGCGACGACGTCGGCGGCACGTGGTACTGGAACCGGTACCCGGGTGCGCGATGCGACATCGAGTCGATCGAGTACTCCTACTCGTTCGACGAAGCCCTGGAGCAGGAGTGGAACTGGAGCGAACGGTACGCGTCGCAACCGGAGATCCTGGAGTACATCCGGCACGTTGCGGACCGCTACGACCTGCGCCGCGACATCGAGTTCGGCACGACCGTGGAATCCCTGACCTGGGACGACGAGGCCGAACGGTGGATCGTGACCGGCGCCGACGGCCGGCAGCGCAGCGCGCGGTACGTCGTCGCGGCCACCGGATGCCTGTCGGTGCCCTCCCGGCCCGAGTTCGACGGGATGGCGGATTTCGCGGGCGAGCTGTACTGGACGTCGCGGTGGCCGCACGACGGCGTCGACCTCGAAGGCAAGCGGGTCGCGGTGATCGGAACCGGGTCGTCGGGGTTGCAGACGATCACGGAGATCGCTCCCGTCGTGGGGTGGTTGACCGTCTATCAGCGGACGCCGTCGTACGCCGTGCCCGCCCACAACGGCCCCGCGGCGCCGCGGCTGGAACAGGTGAAACCGGCGTATCCGGCGTTCCGCGAGGAGAGCAGGCTCGCGCGGCTCGGCTTCCACTGCGACGAGGAGGGCGCGGGCTACTACGCCGAGACCGACGGCGCCGACGTGACCAGGGAACTGGACCGGCGATGGTCGGACGGCGGGTTGTGCTTCACGCAGGCGTTCCGCGACGTGCTGTTCGACGTCGAGGCCAACGAGACGCTCGCCGACTACGTGCGCGATCGCATCCGCGAGAAGGTGCGTGATCCGGAGACCGCCGAGAAACTCATCCCGCGGTCCTACCCGATCGGCGCGAAACGCATGTGTGTCGACACCGGCTACTTCGAGGTCTACAACCTGCCCACGGTGTCGCTTGTGGACATCGGGCAGGAGCCGATCCACCGGTTCACCGAACGGGGAATTCGCTCGGGCGAGACGGAGCGGGAGTTCGACGTGATCATCATGGCGACCGGCTTCGACGCGATGACCGGCGCGCTGTTGGCGATGGACGTACGCAACGGCAGCCGGACGTTGCGGGAGAAGTGGGAGGCGGGACCGCGCACCTACCTCGGTCTCATGACGGAGGGATTCCCGAACCTGTTCATGATCACCGGACCGCAGAGTCCGTCGGTGCTGTCGAACATGATGACCTCCATCGAGTACCACGTCGACTGGGTGACGCGGGCGCTCGAACACCTGCGATCCCGTGGGCTGCACCGGATGGAACCGGATCGCGCGGCCGAGGACAACTGGGTGAACACGACGAACGACATCGGCGATCTGACGCTCATGCCACGGGCGGCCTCGTGGTACATGGGCGCGAACATCCCGGGCAAACAACGGGTGTTCATGCCGTTCGTCGGAGGGGTGGGGACGTACAAGCAGATCGGCGACGGCGTGGCGGTCGCCGGCTACCACGGGTTCGAACTGGCCTGAGCAACCCGCGGCTGCCCCCTGAAGGGCTCCGCCTCGCCGGAACGGCCGCCTCGGTGCGGGGCACGCGTGCGCGCGCCCCGCACCGGCGGTCAGTGGACGGGAGCGCCACCGTCGGCGTGTGCCTTCTCCTTGCTGAGGAACAGCGACGTCACGACGGCGGCCAGACCGATGACACCGGCGACCATGAAGGCGACCCGCAGCCCGTCGGAATCGGGTCCGGGAGCGCCGGCCGCGCTGCCGACCGCGGCGACCGTCACGAACACCGCCGTGCCGAACGCGCCCGCCACCTGCTGCAGGGTCGCGAGAATGGCGCTGCCGTGCGAGTGCAGATGCTCGGTCAGTGACCCGAGAGCCTGGGTCATCAGCGGCGTCATCATCAGGCCGAGGCCGGTCATCATGATCACGTGGTAGACGACCACGGTCACCATGGACGAATCGGGCCCGAGCGTCGTGTACAGCCAGAGACCGCCCGCCATGGCGATCGTCCCGGGAATCACCAGCGGCCGTGGCCCCACCCGGTCGTACAGCGCACCGACCGGACGGCCGAGCAGGCCCAGCACGAGTCCACCGGGCAGGACGGCCAGGCCGCTCTCGAACGTCGACGCGCCGATGACGGTCTGCAGGTACAGCGGCAGCAGGATCGACGCCACGCCGAGCAGGCACATGAACAACAGGCCGGTCAGCGTGAGCGAGACGACGAAGTCGCGGATCGTGAACGGACGCAGGTCGAGCAGCGCCCGGTCGGCGCGCTGGAGGGAGAGCTGCCTGCGCACGAACAACACCAGGGCGGCGGCGCCGACGACGATCGGCAGCCACGGCGGCACGAGGTGTGCCCCGCCGCCACTCTCGCCGATCGACGACAGTCCGTAGAGCAGTCCGCCGAACCCGAGCGCCGACAGGATCACCGACAGTACGTCCAACGGCACCCGGCGTGTCTCACTGTGCAGCTGCAACCACTTCGCACCGATCAACAGCGCCGCGACCGACAGCGGGAGCACGAGCCAGAACATCCAGCGCCAGCCCAGGCCGGACAGGATCGCCCCGCCGATCGTGGGGCCCAGTGCGGGCGCGACCGCGATCACGATGCCGATGGTGCCCATCGTCGAACCGCGGCGTTCCTCGGGCACGAGGCGCATGACCGACGTCATGAGCAACGGGATCATCACCGCGGTGCCGCACGCCTGGATCACGCGACCGGCCAGCAGTACGGCGAACACCGGCGCCAGTGCCGACACGAGCGTGCCCGTACTGAACAGCGTCAACGACGTCAGGAACACCTGCCGCGGCGTGTAGCGCTCCAGCAGGAACCCGGTGATCGGGATGATGACCGCCATCGTCAGCAGGAAGCCGCTGGTCAACCACTGGGCGGTCGTCGTCGCGACGTGCAGCTCGGTGCTGAGGTCGCGCAGCGCCACGCTCAGGATCGTCTCGTTGAGGATCATGACGAAGGCGGACGCCACCAGCATGCCGATCAGCAACATCGCCTTCGGCTCCGCGGTGTTCCGATCATGCTGCCCAGGTTCGTCCGACCGTGCGTCGGCGTGGGCAGTGTCTGTCATGGGTCCCCCTTCGTGAACGGAGTGAACGGTGCCGACCCCACGAGCGCTGTGGTGCGGCCGCGGGCGCGCGTCGACCCGACGCCCTGGAGGCTCCAACGCGCGGAAGGTCGAAACTATGCCCGCCGTTCGACGCGGCAAACGTACGGCGTACGGCGAACGACGGCGCGACAAGGCCGCGGCGTCGTTCCTGGATGAGTCTAGGTTGGCACACCGACGGTTTGGCGAGCCAGCCGGTTTCGCGGTACGCGAAGTTCGGTGACCTGTGTCTCATTCGCGGCGTACGTCACGAGAGGTCCCGCGAGGGGTCCACAGTGGAGCTTCTGCGGCATTCGGGTGTCTTGCCCGGCCGCACCCGCGGTGCTAAGAATCGCGCATGACGGTGACTTCACGGTGGAAACGGGTCGTGTCCGGGCTTGTCGCGGTCGTCGCACTCGGTGCGGCACACGCCGGTACGGCGGCGGCCGACGGGATCAACGGCGACGGTACGAGCGGCGACAGGACGAGTGGCGACGCAGTAGGGGAGCGGCACGCCGATCGCGCTCCGGAGTCGTTCGTCGCGCTCAGTGACGTCGACCCGACGATCCTGCATGACATCCGTTACGTCACCCACCACAACTTCGTCGGCAGGCCGGTCCGCGGCTACCAGGAACCGT